>Ga0187769_10000245_pt1 | contig 29853 bp, 38 predicted proteins | sample 0116_SJ02_MP02_1_FD_133140 | JGI IMG/M metagenome (GOLD analysis project Ga0187769, IMG submission 133140) | Tropical peat soil microbial communities from peatlands in Department of Meta, Colombia - 0116_SJ02_MP02_10_MG | ecosystem: Environmental > Terrestrial > Soil > Wetlands > Peat | place... | reverse complement strand
GGAGGGTCAAACGACCTAGGGTGGGGAATGGAGCCGCCGTCGGTGGCAGAGAATCTTGCGGGCATGTATGACGAAGCGCTGAAGAATGGAATACGACCTGTCGCCTGCACCGTCCCATCCGTGCGCGGTTACGACGAAGGCATCCAACCCAGGTTGCGGCTCAATGAGCTCATCAAGAGGGACAGCGAAGCGCTCGGCATTGCATGCGTTGACCTCTTCACTGCCACCGCCGACTCGGCGGGAAGACTGCGTGAAGAATATTCGAACGATGGGTTGCATCTAAGTCCCCTCGGCTACGAAGCCCTGGCCGAAGCGATATTCTCGGAGGCAGTGCTTGGGATAGTCTTGGGCTATCTGAAGTCGGCCGGCGGAAGCTAGCCAAACGATAATTTCTGGGGCCTTACCCTAGTAGCAGGTTTGGGATTCGCCGGCAGCGTTCGCAAAGCATAAGCTCAGCAGAAGGTTCGACAGGCGTTCCACAGTTGGGGCAGTGGGCTCCGCTCCGATCCTCCATTCATCTGTCTAGAGAAGGCCCTGGGATAAGAAGGATGCCCCCGGAATATCATGCGGCCTCATGAGAGTCATGACTTCCTTGGGACAGGAGAATGAACTAGGGAGTTTGTCACACGGCAAGACACTTGCCTCCCGGAATGTCTCTTCGTCAGAGTTCTTTTTCCCGCCTAATACCGTCAAACTTCGCATTGAGCGTGGTAGGAGTCAGGTCCTGATGATTCCCTCAGTGGTGCCGCGCATAACCTCCTTTCCGTCCTGATTGCGACACACGAAAGACAGAGATACGTTCAGGCGCCCCTCGGCAGGCTCTACCTTCTCGACCGTGCCCTCGCATGTTATCGTTTCTCCCACGAAGACAGGACGTGCAAAATCGTAGACGATGTGTCTGGCGATGTAGTTCATGTCCCCACCGAGTTTCGTGGGTATGGTGGCCGTCAACAGCCCCTGTACCATGATTCTCCCCTGGATGTCGGCCACCACATGGTGGATCCCCCTGTCTCCGGAGAGCTCGGCGAAGGCGCTGACTTCCTCTGCCTTGAAGGTCCTCTGGTATGTCGACTTCTGGCCTGCTTCGAGCTTGTTCGTAGGCTAGGTCTGGATCTCGAGCTAGATTGAGTTTGCCCTCGCATCCTGGCGAGCTTGGCAATGCTTATTACAAATCATACCCAATAATGGGCCGATGATTTCGAAGGCCACCCAATTCGTAGTTCCATTAGCCAACAAACCGGGAACACTGGCAAGACTCTGCTCGGTGCTAGGCGACGCTGAAGTCAACATCGTTGGGGTCTTCGTCCCAGAGGCCAAGGGGAGGGCACAGGCAGCAAGGGTGATGGCTGTCGACGTGGGAGCGGCAAGAGCAGCTCTCAGGAAGGCGAAGATCCCTTTCACCGAGGAGGAAGTGCTCAACGTCGAATTGGACAACAAGCCCGGAGCGTTCGGAGAGTTCGCAGGCAAGCTCGCCAGAAAGAAGATCAACATCACGCACGCCTATGCTACAACTGCGCCATTTGCTAGGGCCGGCGTGGTAGTGGCGGTCTCGGATATCGACAAGGCGCTGCAAGCACTGAAGCAAAGGAAGGTCTGGGATTTGAGCCCACCCAAGTAAGATCGAATCTGATTCGCAGCTCCAACGAATCCTTCCCGCCAAGTGCGAGCGGCGGCTGTGTCTCGCGTCTCAAAAGGCCAAGTCCAGGTCGTCCCTTAGGCCTTCAGACAGGCGAACAGCCAAGCTTATATGGGCATTATTACATATGTTATATTATGGCCGAAATATATGCTCACCCCGAAGTCCTAGTCACGACACAATGGGTTTCTGAGCACCTCGAAGATCCCAACGTCCGTATAGTTGAGGTGGATTACGACCCCGCCTCGAACTACCTTCAGGGCCACATACCCGGCTCAGTGATATTCGACTGGAAGAAGGACATGAACGACCCCGTAACCCGGGACATCCTCTCGAAAGAGCAGCTCGAAGGTCTGATGAAGAGGAGCGGCGTCTCCCCTGAAATGTCGATCATTCTTTACGGGGACTTCAACAACTGGTTTGCTGCCTACGCCTTCTGGGACCTGAAGTACTACAAAGTCGAGAACGTGAGACTGATGGACGGCGGTCGGAAGAAATGGCTGATTGAGGACAGGCCGCTCAGCAAAGAAGCGCCCGCATATGCGCCTAAGGAGTACCACGTTGGAGGCCCGGACATCAAGGTCCGAATCTACCGAGAGGGCGTGAGGGCCTCGATAGGAAAGAAGGGCAGTGTGCTCGTCGACGTAAGAGGACCGAAGGAGTTCTCAGGGGAGATCACCGCCCCTCCCGAGTACCCGGACGAACAGTCCCAGAGAGGGGGGCATATCCCAGGAGCGAGGAACATTCCATGGGGTCAGGCGGTAAACGACGCCGACGGGACGTTCAAGGGGCGGGCGGAGCTGGAGAACCTGTACCATTCAAGAGGGGTCGACAGGGACAAGACTGTGATCACATATTGCCGAATCGGGGAGAGGTCATCCCACTCTTGGTTCGTCCTAAAGTACCTGTTGGGCTATCCTGACGTCAGGAACTACGACGGGTCCTGGACCGAGTGGGGAAACTCCGTCATGCTCCCAATCGAACGTTAGCCCAGCTCAGCCTTCGAGGGCTCCTTCCTGACGATGTAATGGAAGATCTTTCCTTCTTTTTGTACATCAACAACGGAGTTCCCCGTCTGATCAGACCATCGTTGCATCTCAATCTCGGCACTGCTGTCGTCGGAGACGACGTGCACCACTGTCCCCGGGGTGCTCCTTTCTAGGAGGTCGTTGAGCTTGGTGAGTACCGCCTGGCACTCGACCCCTGTGTCGACAATCTCGAAGTCGGGGAAGGCGGCAAAGCAATGCACGTGGCGCTCCTTGAGCAGCTCTGCCATTCTGCGCTTCGCCTGAGGGAGCCTCTCTAGTGCTCCAAGCTCGCCACCGTCCTTGATCCCGATTTCGGCGAACCATGCCTCCCCATAGGGATCCCTGTTGAGGAGCCCAGGCTCATCGGTGAGGCGCTCGTTGACTGCAGAGAGGGTTCCAGAGATGGGAGAACGGAACACGTCGAAGTGTCTTGACCCTTCCATCGTACCCATGACCTGGCCCCGAACCAGGGCCGTGCCTATGCTCCTGAAGGTGATTCCAGAGAAGACACCAAAGGACCAGGAAAGGAGGCTGGTGATCCCCACCCGTATGACATCCCCTCTCAAATCTGCCCAAGTTCCCTGCTCGACATCGTAAAGGAGCCTGTCAGGAAACTCGCAGTGGTTTATCTTCAAGCGCTCCCCCAGGAGGGGAGAGAACTCCTCAAACAAAGGTTGTCCCAGGCGTAGCGGGGACGCCGAGAGTGCAGGTCAGAACTTCGTTGCCAGCCAATCAACCATGAGCGTGAAGGCGTCCTTCGGCCACACTGCATGCTTTGCCCCTGGAATCACGTGGAACTCTTTGTCATCGCAATCGATGCCTTCACAGAACTCCCTAACTCCATCAGCAGAGAACAATTCGTCGTGCTCCCCGACCGCGACGAAGAGCGGAACCTTCAGCTTCCCGTCGAAATTGAGGTTAGGAGAGTCGATCATGCCGGAGCCGAGCATCCTCATGACCCTGAGTGCGCCCGTTCCGTAGAGTACCATGTAGAACCTAGCCGAATACTTGAAGTTGAACAGGGGGTCGTCAATCCCGATCTGCCCCTCCCTGCGGTACTCTATGAGCGGAGTCCCTCTCAGAATCGCTACGCCGAGGAGGGTTCTCAGCATCGCTCCTGTGCTGGGCCTTGGATACACACCTGTCCTGATCTTCTTCGCTGCGCTCACGAGGACCACACCGCTGACTTCTTCAGGGTGGTCCTTTGCCGCAATTATCGCCGTCAGGGCACCAAGGCTGTGCCCCATCACTACGAGCCTGTGAGACTTTGACTTCACCAGCGCCAGTGTTTCAGAGATGTCTTTCCTCAGCCTCTCCTCGCTCGGGTAGTCTCCTCTCCTCCCGTCGGAAAGGCCGTGTCCCCTGAGGTCCAGGCCGAACACGTCATAGCCAGCGGCGGCAAGCTGTTCCGCCACCATCGGGCCGTAGGGTCCGCTGTATCCCGTTATGCCATGGAATATGAGGACGGAGACTCCTGCCTCCCTCCCCGCGTTCCACCGTCTTACAAAGAGCGTCTTGCCGTCGGACGTAGTGACGAGTTCATGGGGCCCCTTGTACTCTGCCCGGAGACGTGCAACATCGACCGCCATCCGATAGGGGAGGGCAGGGGTCGATATTTACGCTGGATTCATGCACGAATCAGGCCCACACCAGAGAACTACACCCCCCCTTAAGACCGCGGAGAGACGGCGGGGGCCACGGCGGGCTAGGACCCAATGGTGCTACTACAGGGTCGACAGTCTAAAATAGACAACCTACCCTATTGCCCGCGTTGGAGGGGCATCAGTCCCCGGACTATCAGCTGACAATCGACAAACTCCTCACCCAGACTATCCATCGCAGGAGCCAATCGGAAATCGTATACGGGAAGATGAGGTACAATTGGGTCGAGTTCTACTCTAGGATTAGGAAGCTCGCGGCGGGCCTCGAAGGCATGGGGGTCAGGAAGGGGTCGACTGTCGCTGTCATCGATGTCGACACCAACAGGTACTTGGAAGCATACTTCGCCGTTCCCATGATGGGAGCGGTGCTTCACACGGTGAACATCAGGCTCCCCCCGGAGCACATAGGGTACACCATGGCGCACGCAGGCGACGACTTCGTGCTTCTCAGGGACGACTTCGTCCCCATGGCGGCCAAGCTAGCAGGTGCGGTGACGTCTATCAAAGGAGTGGTGACCATGAGCGACACGGGTTCCGCCCCATCACTCCCGTTCCCCAACGTGAAGTTCTACGACGACCTGCTTGCCCAGGCTGACGGGAGCTACATGTTCCCTGAGCTGGACGAGAACACGCAGGCGACGATATTCTACACATCGGGGACCACCGGGATGCCGAAGGGAGTATGGTTCACCCACAGGCAGATCGTGCTTCATACCCTTGGCTCGCTTGTAGGGCTGGGGAGCTCGGCGCCCCAGAACAGGATGGACCCGAGCGACGTCGTCCTTCCACTCGTCCCATTCTTCCATGTCCACTGCTGGGGGATTCCCTATGCCGTGGCGATGAATGGCCAGAAACTCGTCCTCGCAGGGAGGTACGACTATGGGAACATCCTCGAGTTGGTCGACCGCGAGAGGGTTACTTTCTCAGACATGGTCCCCACCATACTGAACATGCTTGTAAACCACCCCTCGGCTGAGAAGCACAGGGAGGCGCTCTCACACTGGAAGGTGGTCATAGGGGGCGCCGCTCTCCCTAGGGAGCTGGCCGTCAGAGCGAGGAAGCTGGGGATCAAGGTAATGTCAGGGTATGGCCTCAGCGAGACCGCCCCCATACTCACGCTGGCGAACCCCAACGAAAGGCTCAGGACGCTAAGCGACGAAGAACTTGTGGACAGTCTTCTGCTGAAGACTGGGATTCCGATACCACTCGTGCAAATCAGGGTAGTCGATGGGGAGATGAAGGACGTCCCCAGGGACGGAAAGGCAGCGGGGGAAATCGTGGTAAGAGGACCCTGGCTCACCAAGGAGTACTACAAGGAGGAGGCTAAGACAAAGGACCTCTGGGCCGGCGGATGGCTGCACACGGGGGACATGGCTGTCATAGATGAAGAAGGTTATCTGACCATAGTGGATAGGATCAAAGACGCCGTCAAGAGCGGAGGAGAATGGATTCCCACCCTGATATTGGAGGATCTGATAATGCGAGACCCTGCGGTCCTGGAGGCTGCAGTCATCGGTGCGCGCGAAGCGCATTGGGGAGAGAGGCCTATTGCGGTCGTGTCGCTGAGGGAGGGGCAGAATACGAGCGAGGAGGAGCTTTCAAGCCACCTCCAAAAGTTCGTAGAAGAAGGGAAGATCGCGAAGTTCTGGGTTCCTGAGCGATTCATAATCTTACCCGAGGCGCTCCCCAAAACAAGCACAGGTAAGCTCGACAAAAAGCCGTTGAGGGAGAAGTATTCGGACGTCTTATCTGCCTAGGGCTTTCGACCCGCTTCACCTGCACGCGACAAAACACCAATTAGCGGCACCAGACGGGTCTGAACAAAATGACCCCGATCAAACCTACGATCACCAAAGCAGACCTCGACCGTATCGACATACGCGTCGGGACAATCGAGTCGGTCGAAGAAGTCACGGGCTCCAACAAACTCGTAAGGCTGATGGTCGATTTTGGAGATCACAAGCGAAAGATACTCGCGGGCATGAGGAAGGAGCGAGCCGATCCGAGAGAGATACAGGGAAAACAGGCTCTCTTCGTCGTTAACCTGGAGCCGAGGAGGATGATGGGGGAGATTTCCGAAGGGATGCTCTTCGACCTGGGATATGAAGACGGGATAATCCCGGTTCTCGCCCTCCCGGAAAAACCGGTCCCCAACGGGACCCGGGCGTCCTAACCATTCGAGGCCCGGCTCAGAAACAAGAGGGACGGCTCGACCCCCGCTTTCACATCGAGGGCTGAGCCGGCTGAACCATCGGCGACGGCGGAAGGAGTTGTGTGTTGATCGAGAAGAAGGCAATGATGAAGAGGATGTCTGCTATCAAGATGAGCAGGAACCCGATTACCACTATGACCAGGACGGCTCCGATGAGGTAGAGCAGGGCCCCTGTGCCGAAGAGGCTGATGTTGAGCCTCCTCCCAAGCTCTCCGTAACCTCTTCTGAGGAAGATTGATGACACCACGAAGCAGATCCAGACTGCTGCGAGGCCGATCAAGATTGCCCCGAGCATGCCCATTATGTCTCCGGCCGTCACAGTAGTGGGCCCAATGTACGAGAAGGAACTAGACAGATAGCCCATGCCCATCGCCTGGTATACCGTCGCAACGACCGCGACCACGCCCACCACGAGGCCAATAATGCCAAGGATTACCGCGTAGAGCACATTGCTGAAAATCTTGGGATCTCCGAGGATGTCAGACGCATACTTGAATGCCACAAGGACGAGTATCAGGCCTATGATTGCGATTATAGCGCCGACGGTTGGAACGAACCCAAGCAGGGTAAGGATGGAGCCGACGCCTCCGAGAGTCTTCACGTTTTCGAGGGTGTGAGAAGAACCCGTTGGACCAGTGCTAATCACACTTCTTTGCATCGGCAACAGGGTGGTCTGGGACCAAGATAACTATTGGCTGCCTTTACGGCTCAATTGCAGAAACGGAGGGCGCACACACGCGCTTCAGCGATGCTGCAGGGCTTCTAGGAACCCCAGCATCTTCTCGTTTGCGGCCGCAGCATTCTCCAGGAAGAAGAAGTGGCCCGTGCCTGGCACCATGACTGCTTCGGCGCCAGGAATTGCCTGGACGAGCAGCTGGCTGACCTTGTAGTCCCATGGAGCACTGAGAGCTCCCCAAATGACCAGAGTCGGAACCTTGATTCCTCCCACTTCCGATTTCGTAACCGGAGGAAACGGAGCTGTCGTCTCCCGCAGGGTTCTCGCATTGCGGGTCACCATCGCCTCGAAGGACGGAGGCTTCTGAGGCAGATCAGTCCTGTGGTTCGATAGGGCTGGCAGGAAGATTCGGAAGGCTGCGGCGGGATCGCCACTGTCAACGGCCTTGACAGTGTCCTTGGTCGCGTTGATCAGGTTGCGGGCAGAGAGCGCTACGCTCGGCGACTTGAACAGCAGGGAGATTGACGCCGTCGCACTGGGCCTCGCGATAAGCATCGTGGCTACGGCCGCATTGGCGAGAGTCAGAGACCCCACCCTGTCCGGGTTTTTGAGCGCGAAGAACGCGGCTATGAAACCACCATAGGAATGTCCCACGAGGTGCACTTTCCCCAGCCCGAGCCCGTCGATGAAGGCTGCGAGGTCCTCTGCGTTGTTCTGGACAGTGCTATCCATCACGTCGCCCTGCCTGTTGTTCGGATGGGCGTATCGCCGGCTGTAGGCTATGGTTCTGTACTTTGAAGAGATCGCGTCCGCCTGGGGCTTCCACACTGTGCGGTCGCACAGGGTACCATGAACGAGGACGACTGGTTCGCCGCTTCCTGCCTCTTCATAGTACAGAGGAATTCCATTCGCATCGAAGACAGGCACAAGAGGTTCCGGTCCTGGGGTTATTTTAGAGGTCTCCCCGTTATCCCTCCCGCAGCGGCAGACTAGGCCGAGTTCGACGCTAATTATGATTCACTGGAGGGTTCAATAGCACCACGAGGCCTAAGTTGCGGGCGATGGCAGGCAACGAAGAGCTCTCTCAACTGGAACTGCAGATATTACGTGCCCTTCCGCATGCCGGGAGCATAGAGAAGCTGGACAAGGTCACGAAGGTCCCCCCGGCTACGCTTGGCAGGGAGATAGCCAAGCTTCAGCTTGGCGGGTACATCAGGGACGACGGAAGACTAACCCAGAAGGGACTGAACGCCGTCAGAACCCAGTAAGCCGCTTTACGGTCTTTGGGTCCTTGATTCCGAGGATGTCGTTGATGTACTGCTGGACCTGGGCCTTTGACTGCTGTTCTCCTTCGTTGTTGGCGAAACGGGAAGCGAGGTACTTGCACCTCGTAGCCCCCTTCATGACTGGGAGGCTGTGCTTCTCACAGAAAAGGCCCTCCGGCCGCTCGACCACTAGGCAGTCCTCGGTCAGCAGGAGCAGGGTGTCCCGGATTGAGAAGAGCGTCTCAGGACTGGTGCCGCCAGGACCCTGTAGGTCCTTCTGCGGCGTCCGGAACGTGTAGGAATACGGCTTCTTGGCTCCCTTGCCTACCGACATCGCGTGCTTGGCCCCCTCTAATCGGCTGAAATATCTTATTGGTTAGAGGTATGGAGAATCTGGTCGTTCCGAACGGGGGTGGAGAAGTCCTCGCTAGGTCGAGAGCCCGGTCATCCTCTCACTTTCGTCCCAGAGCTTCTTCGCCACGACCTGATCGTGGGATTCTGCCGAGGACTGCTTCTCATTCATATGATCGTAGTACTTCCCGGTCACACCCTCGACTTCAGGTGATGACGCCAGGTACACTGGTGTCTCAGCCCCCCTCTCGGGGCTGATCAGGAACAGCCTAGAAATGTTCCCAAGGAACGAGAAGGGGCCCATCGATCCCTTCCATATGTTGGTCGCCACGGCTCCCGGATGAAGAGCGTTCACCATGACCCCTGTCCCTTCCAGCCGCCTCGACAGTTCGTATGTGAACAGCACCTGTGCCAGCTTGGCCTGGGAGTAGGCCTTCATGACTCCATACCTCTTCTTCATCTGCAGGTCGTCGAAGTTCAAGTGTCCCCCGTAATGCGACGCCGACGAGACGTTGATTATGCGCGAAGGCGCACTCTTCTCAAGCACATCCAGCAGGAGATTGGTCAGCAGGAAATGGGACAGGTAGTCGACCTGAAAAGTAGTCTCGTACCCGTCAGCTGTCACAGAGCGCCTTACATTGACTCCTCCAGCATTGTTGATCAAGACATGTAACGACTCGTGTTTATCCAGGAACTCTTTCGCCAGGGCTCGAACGGAATCGAGAGATGTGAAGTCGGCGAACAGAAGCTCGACCTGGGCGTCGTTGCTAGCGCCCTTGATTTCGGACATCGCCTTCTCTCCCCGTTTCTCATCTCTGCACACCATGACCACTGTTGCTCCAAGTTCTGCTAGCTTCTTGGAAGTCTCTTTTCCGATTCCTGAACTTGCACCCGTCACCATGCAGATCTTCTGGGCCAGCGGCCGAGACTCCAAATTACTCGTGGACTAGCGAATTGAGGTGCGCTTTGAATCTATGGTAGGACGAAAGTGAAGTATCTTAGAGGCTCGCTCCGCAGCTGACACAGGCCTTCGCATTCTCGTCATTCAAAGCCCCGCAGTATCTACATTTGATCTTGACTATCTCTCTTTCAACCACCGCCGTTGGTCCGGCGGGGGAAGGAGTCTGAGCGGGAGGGGCCCGTTGATATGCCGGGGCTCCCACCACTCCCTGGGAGAAGGGAGCCTGGTACCTGCTCAGGTTCTCGCGGATTAGGCCATAGGCTCTTTCGGCCTCTGAATTAGGTAGGTTCTCCAGCGCAAGCGGCTCTCCGCCGAATCTGAGGACCAGCTTGAGGGTGGAACGAGTGAACCCTTTGGTCATTACGACGTTGGTCACATCTCGATAGTTGTAGTCGGTGTAGTCTTTCTTCAGTCCCATAGCGTGGGGGTGCCTGAGGATAATCCTCTGATTAGTGATGAGGACCGAGTCGATGCTTATCTTGGGGTGGTAAATCTTCTGTGCGATGTAGAGCTGAGCCTGCTCATCCGGGCCCAGGATCTTCTGCAGGTCATCGGGGAAAGAGGCGCTCAATGTCAGATTAGCAGTGGCAGGGGTGGGATTTATGGGCTCTGTAGCTTGGTTGGACGTACTCCAGCCTCGCCCGCTTCAGGGCTTCTGCTCGGAGGATTGGAGCCGTCGTCTCGTCCCTCTTCATTGCTTCATTTGTGTCCTGCGCTCCTGGGCGAACCTCACCAAGGCATGGTATCTTGCCGCGACGCTCTAGGTTGATTGCCGCATTCAGGGAGCGGTCGAGAATGGCACCACAAGATGGGCATCGCCACCCCCTTTCGATCAGCGCGGGCTTTCTGTTTACGTAGTGACACTTGTAACAGGTCTTGGAAATCAAGCCCGGATTGACGAACTCGACCGGAGCGCCCTCCCGTGCTGCCTTGTAGAGGATGAACGCCTGCAAACACCGAACGGCCACTGGGCGATTCTGCATCTCTAAGCAGAGGACAGGGGTCGAACTGTTGTGGAAGGGAGTGAGCTGAAAGTGTTATCCCGCGTAATATGGCGTCATCCTCCCTTGTCCAGCCAAATTAACAGAACGATTATGCAATACGTGACTTAGGCGATAAATACCTCTCAAACCAAGGCTCCTTGCTTGAGGATAAGCACGGCCTCGACGCTTAGAGCCATCGACAAGTGGAAGGAGAAAACGCGCTCTGAAGCTTCTCGATTCTACGTGTCGACGGGGGCTTTGCTCGCCTCCGTCCTGCCGCCCGCTAGGCGAGGGAGACTCTTGCTCGCCGTCGCTCTCGTCGTAGCGACGTTGGCCAATTTCGCGTTCTCTGAGTTTGCACTGCTTGTCTTCCTCGGCTTCCTAACTGCGAAGCTTCACTGCTATCGATTCGTCAACTCATTCCTGAGGCTCATGCCTTCTACGCATTGACGTAGCGCTAAGAGAGTTCCCAACTTTTCCCAATGGAAAGGCAGGTCGGGTTAGGAAGACCGCTTAGCACGCTTTAAGTGGGCCTGTACCTAACCCATTAGGTTGGCAAAGGCGAAAGTAAAGAAGTTCGGCGCTCCCGACGAACTCAGGACTTTTGAGAAGGGAAGACTGCAACTTGTCAAGTTCGGCGGGGCGACCGTCGGAAGGGCAGTCTTCGAACCAGGATGGAAATGGTCCAAGCACCTAAAGCCTATAGCCAAAACGAAGAGTTGCGAGGCACCACACTTCCAGTACCACGTGACCGGAGTGCTTCACGTAAAGATGGACGACGGGGCCGAAATGGATATCGGACCGGGAGAAATCTCCATGCTTCCTCCGGGCCACGACGCCTGGGTTGTAGGAGTGGAACCTGTCACTGTGATTGACTTCCAGGGCATGGTGGATTACGCCACCCGAAAGAAGAAGCAATGATCAGCTGAGCGGAACGGTTCTTGGAGCCATCAACATCAAATGAAATCGCTGCCAGGCCGCTGATTGGCAAAGCAGGAATTGTAACGGGAGCCGGGACAGGAATAGGCCGTGCCATTGCTTTCAGGCTTGCCCAACTCGGCGCAGACATTGGAGTAAACTACGACCGGAGCGAAGATGGGGCGAAGAAGACGGCTGATTTCGTCGCTACTGCCGGGAGGCGAGCTATCCTCCTGCAGTGCGATGTGTCGATAGAGAATCGAGTGAAAGACATGGTGGAAATGGCCCACTCGGAGCTCGGCCGGATCGATTTCCTCGTGAACAACGCGGGCGGGGACGGGCACTCCAATTCAGACAATTCCGTTGAAGCGGCAGTTATGGAGGATTGGAACTTGATCATCGGGGCCAACCTGACAGGAGCCTTCCTGTGCACCCGTTTCGTGGCTCCGCTGATGCTGGCGGCGAAGAGGGGGAAGGTTGTGAACATCTCATCGATTTGCGGAATAACTGGTGACTGCGGACCTGCCTACTGCTCGGCGAAGGCGGGGATGCTAGGCCTAACCAGATCGTGCGCGGTCAGCCTTGCCCCTTACGTGCAGGTGAACGCCATCCTCCCCGGCTTCGTATCGTCTCAGCCCCACGATCTCGACCGTGTGTCAAAGATCACTCCAGGGAAGAATATGGGAGCCCCAGAAGAAGTTGCGGAGCTGGCCGCGAATCTGATATGCGCACATGGAACGTTCCTCACAGGATCGTGCATCGTCATCGATGGGGCCGTCACAAACGGGGCGATAGGACTCTCGATGGACTGGATTAGCCAACGGTCCTAGCCATTGGAATCCTAGTCATGGACGCTCAGGATTCTTCTAGCCGTGTGGACGTCTTCGGTGAGCAGTTCACCGCACACGGGGCAGTAGAACCCTGGCTCCTTCTTCAAATTTCCCCCAAAGTTAATCACAGCGTCCCCATCTTTGCGCATTATTCCCGACATCCCGAACTTCCCCGTTTGGGAATAGAATTCGACATGCTCAATGGGCATGCTGCAATGGGGACACACACTCATGTGTGTGATTTAGTCAGATGGCTGATTTATCCATTCTCAGCCTCCTGAGACAACGTCCTTGTCTGTCTGGCCAGCTACTCGGAACGTCATATGTCTTGCAAGTGGCGAGCCGCCCGCAGTCTGAACATGTCCTGAGGTTGGCGGCGCCGATCCCGGTTGCAATTTGGACGAGATTTGGAAGAAAGCTCATTTAGTGAACAGCTTTCGTCTGAATCCAAGACGTTGAATTTCAGGACAATCGCCACGGTGTTCATCGTTTTGACGTTGGTGTTCGGTGCGGCCACGGGTTACCTGTTGGCAACCCAGGGCGGGAGCACCTCTACGACCACTCTTACCACCACGGCCATCTCAACCAATACTACGACGGTTACAAGCGCTGCTTCCGGTGTCCAATCGGTGGGCATCGCCTACAAGAGCGGCATAGGGTTCTACCTTGTGAACGGCTCCGGCATGACGCTATACTACAGGACCACCGACATTCAGTCCAACGGAACCAGCACCTGCACCGGCAGTTGTGTGGGGATCTGGCCGGTCTTCTATACCAAGAGCCTCACGTTGCCACCGGGACTGAACGCGACCTCCTTCAAGGCTATGACAAGGCCAGACGGCAAGCAACAGCTGACGTACGACGGCTGGCCGCTCTATTTCTTCTCCGAAGATCGCAAGCCCGGGGACGTCAACGGACAGGGAATAGAAGGGATATGGTTCGCCCTCAACCTCCCCGCCCCGAAGCCGCCCACCACGTCGACAAGCTCAATCTCGACTTCAACAGGCGACACATCGTCAAGCACTTCCTCCTCAACATCCACAGCCACGACAAGTTCAACGACCTCCTCAACATCCATGGCAACGTCAACAGCGCCTTCGACGACCAGCACGACAACGTCCTCCTCTACAATCTACACTTACCCATACTGAAAGGGCGTTCTGCCGAAGTGGGATAGTCCGAGGTTACAGCATCAGCATAAATGGGAAGGCCAGGGCCCTGAGGCCCCGAACCAATTTACATCCCCGCGTTCTGCCAGAGTCCGATGACGTTACCTTCGGTATCTTCGAAGTAGGCCGACCAGCCCATGTCTCCCACGGGCATCTTCTTGCCTACAGGCTTTCCACCGAGACTCTTCACATTCTTCAGAGCCGTGTCAATGTCGGACACACTGATGGTGACCGTCACCGCCTTCGGCGCCATCACACCCTGCTTCCCCATGCCTCCGTTAATCGAGCCCGGGGACTTGGGCATCCCGTTCTGGTCCGAATCGGTGGTGACGACGCTCCAGTATTCGAAGTTAGGGAACTGGTTTAGGTTCCACCCGAAGGCCTTAGAGTAGAAGGCTGTAGCCCTCTTGACGTCCTTGGCGGGGATTTCGAAGTGGACTACTGGGTCCATGTAAGGACCGACCCACCCAGCTATTTAAGGCGAGGCGAACGCGAATACTGTTTCTATAGATTGTATTGAAAGTATTCCAGATCCGATTCTCGCGCGCAGACAGGGAAGATGCGGTGAGCCGTGTGATGAGGCCTAGCCAGGCTTGAAGAGAGACCTGGAACAGACTGCGTTATATTCGCAGGCTCTGCACTTCCCTGAGCTCGTGCTCGATGTGGGCTCTCTTTCCTGCAGCCAGTATCCTGACTTTGAACGAACGGCCATCTCTGCCCTTTCAGCATCATGCTCGAGCAGATGAGCCTTCATCATTCCCCGGTACTTGACCTCCAGCTCAGGCATCCGGCCCTGCATGAGGGCGGCAGAGACTTTCAGTATCCATTCTCGCTTCTCCTCCTCGCTCAGATCTCCGGATTTTGCCCTCACCACCACCAGTCGCATCTTCGAGCAGTCGAATCCCATCCTGTCGAGCAGCAGCCCATAGATTCTGACCTGGTTCTCCTGGTCCTCCCAGAGGGGTTTCGGATCTCCTCTCGTGGTCTTGAGTTCTATCACCCACAGCGGCTTCCCTCCCGCCCAGATGATGTGGTCGGGCTCCCCTACAACCTTCAGGCCGCCCGCCTGGCCCCAGACATGGAGAACTGCTAGGGTGGGTTCCTTCCTGCTGACGAGCTCCGCGAACTCGTCTCTCGTGATCCTCTCCGTGGGCATCAACTCAGCATGGAGGGCTGCGCCGGCATCCTTCGTCTCTGTGGAGATCTCTCCCATCGCGAACTCGTTCTCAAGTTTGTACTCGCAGTAATACTGCTCCGCTATTGACGAGACAGCTACGAACGACGTACCATGCCTGAACTTTTCGTCACCCGATTCGAAGAACTCCTGTTCCTTCTTCCAGAGCCGGTTCCAGAACCTGGTCAAACTGACGCCTTCACGGCGCTCCTGGTTCGAGTGGAGGCGCTATCTAACTCTGGTCCAAAGGAGATTCCGTCAATCTTCCGGCAAAATCGTCTATAACTTTCGACTTCCATGTGAAGCAATTCAATCATGTCTGGATTTACCAGCGCCTGACATGCAATCGTCGAGTCAACTTGGGCAGGAAGGCGGCGCTGTTCGGCTTCTGGATTGTGGGATTCGCGCTCGGCGCCTTCGCATGGATGGTCAAGACTCCCGTGCTCAATTTCGTCGAAAGCATCGGCCTTAGCTCCGACGCGAGCCAGGCCCTCATCGCAGGCTTCTTCGGATCTGTGGTGATGGTCCTGTCCGTGCTTGCCTGGAGCTTCCTGTCATCCTCGAGCTGAAACTGGATGACGCTGAGAGACTACCTGATGCCCGGAGAGGAAGTGAAGTTCTCGAGCAGGCGGAACGTGCGCTACGGTACCAAGGCATATCAGGTGATACTTAGCGACAGGCGCATTCTGCTGTACGCCCAGAGGGGCGCCCTGTTCAAGAATGACGACGTCATAGTCCAGAGGCTCGACGACCTGCAGGGAGTAAGGTACAGCGAAGAGGGCATCATAGCCAAGAGGGGGATAATTCGCGTGCAAGGCTTCAAGTCGGAGATGGACTTGTCGGGACCCGCCGAAGAAATCAAAACCCTTTATCAGCAAATGATGCGATTCATGTAAACTGAAATGCTGTCCCGGGCCTCGAAAGAAGAAATACTCAGGAAGCTGGAGGCCAAGGCAGGTCACCCCGTAAGTGAGGAAGGCCTGTCGCTTGGCAACAGGCGGGCCATCGCGAATCTTGCCGAGATACAGCGAAACCTCTTTGCTATCTCCGAAATCCTCAATGGAGAGCAGAGCCGCCTCCAGCGCAGCGCCCTCCTTTCCCTATCTTCCAAGCTACACAAGGACACCGAGATGAAGATGCACGGGGCAGAGGTCAAGTCGCTCCAGACGGAGATAGACAACAAAATCTCCGAGATCTCAGCGCAGATACTTCGGGAGGACGAGGCCAGGAGCTCGGGCCTCCCTCCGCCAGAGCGCCAGAGCGGTTTGGACGCCGTTGAACTGAAGTGTCCGAACTGCGGGGCGGCGCTGCCGATGCCCAATGGCCGATTCGTAAAATGCGAGTATTGTTCGGCGGCCCTGTCAATCGAGGATGTAAGCTCCCAGATCAGGAGCATGATTCAAAGTATCTGAGCAAAGGCAGTTGTCTTTGCCGATGAACGGACTTGCCGAGACCGGCGCGATGAATTGCTGCGTAACCCTTCTTGGCTGACAGCGGCCTTCGAATCAGTCCTGCGATCCTTTGATCGTACTCTTCATTGAGCCACAGGTAGGTAAGGGGAATTCCTAGGGAAACGATAAATCCAGCGATTGCGTTCTTGCTCTGACAGGCCACGCCCTACCAGTTCCAAGGAGAGAACCTACCTGAAGAGGTGTCCTACGTGGACGCGCTCGCGAGGGAATCGGCGTCTGAGAAGTGCATCCGCTGCTCCAAACTGCCCGACTGGAAGACTGCTGCTCTGATCTACGTGGGTTCCAGATTAGATTACTACTACTGCTACCAATGCAGGCGATGGTTCGTGAGGGATGCCAAGTACCGTTACGCGACCGCGAGTCTTGATGAGCCTGACGTCGTCCGAAGACTGTTGGCAATCCTGAAGCTCCAGAGGGAAATGTTTGAGACCCAACTCGATAGTATCCATTGGTTTTGGAGGAGGCTTTCTGATGCGCGTCGCCTCTTCTGGAAGCTCGTTAAATGGCCAGGTTTGCGCAGACTCTGACGCTCCACGAGGGACCTTTTCTGATCTTGTCATGGCCCTGAGGGTATGGGCGTCTTCCGGTTCGCTTCCTCAGGGTGCCTGGCCATTGTCATCCTTGGCACTCCAACACCATAGGTGTTGATCTGTTTCAGCGGACGGACGTGCAGAAAGCATCCCTTCGTCTTGAATGTCGCAGCGTTGACATGCATGAAGAGAATCCTGAATTTGTAGATTTCTCTTGCCACACGGTCATCACCGGGCAGGATTTCAGCCACACCCTGGAACTGTATACTCTGCGGAGGGACCCAGAACAGATTCGGCCCCCATATGGGTATGGTCACTGCGACGTTTGGATTCCTGCTTATGTTCTCGGCTTTCGCAGAGTGCTCATCGGTGTAAATGTAGAGGTCGAGTCCCTTCGAACAGTAAATTACCCCGGTGGACTGAGGTCTGCCACCTCTGGTTACGGTTGCGATCGTGCAGAAGTGGTTCTTGGACATCAACTCTTCTATCTCCCCTAGCATACGAGACCCGGCGGCCGCAGTACTCGTCTCCATCAGGATGGGGCCCACCGCCGGAGGTTTGATTTGAACAGAGACCACATTTCTCAAGGCTGAAAACCTAGGACTAGACGGGGTGGGGAGGCGGGTAGCTGCACAGGTGGTTAGGACCCCGCATGCGAAACGAGAAGCCTATCGTTTCTAACCGCGAGAATCGACTCCCTCCCTTATGAGGGGCTTGAGAAGGTTGGCCTGGCCAAGCTTTGAGAACAACGAAGGGCGTGAACGAAGCCCGGTTCTGGTCAGGCAACGAGGCTTGCGTCGAAGGGGCGCTAACGGCAGGTTGTCGCTTCTTTGCAGGCTATCCCATTACGCCCGCCAACGAAATCAGCGAGCGCCTCTCCGAGCGCCTGCCCCAGGTGGGAGGTACGTTCATGCAGATGGAGGACGAGCTGGCGAGCATCGGCGCAGTGATGGGTGCGAGCTGGGCTGGCAGGAAGGCGATGACCGCGACGTCGGGCCCTGGCTTTTCACTCATGCAGGAGACAATCGGCTGGGGTTTCATGACAGAAACACCATGCGTTGTGGTGGACGTACAAAGGGCGGGGCCAGGGACAGGCCAGGCGACGAAGTCTGCCCAGGGGGACGTGATGCAGGCCCGCTGGGGGACCCACGGAGACTACGCTGCCGTCGTCCTCTCCCCCAACTCCGCCCAAGAGATGTTCGAGCTCACCATGCGGGCGTTCAACCTCTCAGAAAGATACCGCACTCCAGTTGTCCTGTTGGCGGACGAAACCATCGCCCATGTCAGGGAAGGCGTCAACCTCCCGCCAAGGGCGAGCGTCGAAATCGTGAACCGCAGGCACCCTAGCCCGGGGGACACCCGTTTCTTCGGTTCCGAAGGAGTGGCCCCCATGCCCGCCGTTGGGGAAGGGTTCAACGTCGCGGTGACGGCATCGACCCACGACGAGATCGGGATGAGATTCACCCAGGGCGCGCCGGTTCACAGGAGGATGATTGAGGCGCTGAACGCCAAGATCTACAACCACGCGCAAGACATCGTGGAGACCGAGAACCACAACATCGAGAACTGCGACGTCGGCATCGTGTCCTTCGGGTGCACCTCTAGATCGGTGTACGAGGCTGCCGAGCGTGCAGAGGCCGCGGGGGTAAGGGTTGGTTACGTTCGCCTCAAGATGATCTGGCCCTTCCCAGAGGGAGCTGTCTCAAGGCTGGCCGAAAGCGCGAGCATGGTCATTGTGCCCGAGATGAACCTAGGCCAGATATCGGTTGAGGTGGAAAGGGTCGCAGGGCGCAGGGTGACCAGGCTGAACAAGATAGGAGGAGGCGAACTCATCACCCCCGAAAACATTCTGGAGCTGATCATGCGTGCAAACTGAAGGCGCAGCTGGGTTCTCTCCGCGGAGTTACATGCGGAACCTGAAGCTCCCCTTCTGCCCGGGGTGCGGCCTGTACCTCCTGAGCGACACCTTTCTCAAGGCTGCCTACGAACTCGGTCACAGAAACCTGGACGGGTTCTGCTTCACGAGCGGAATCGGCTGCGCATCGTGGATCCCGTCTCCCTACTACATGGCTGACTCTGTCCACACTCTGCACGGCCGAAGCATTCCGGTTGCGACGAGCATCAAACTGGTGCGCCCCGACCTGAATGTCGTGGTATTCGGAGGAGACGGGGACATCGTCGGGATAGGGATGGGCCACTTCATCCATGCCGCTAGGCGGAACACGGACATCCTTGTCATAATGGGGAACAACATGGTGTACGGTATGACCGGGGGGCAGGTCGCGCCCACGACCCCCTTCGGCACCACCACCACGACCACCCCCTTTGGGAGCTTCGAGCACCCAGTAGATGCAGTGAAACTGGCAATGGCAGCGGGTGCGGCCTATTCCGCCCGGTGGACGACGGCCCATCCGAAGGAGCTCAAGGATTCGATAAAGAAGGCACTCCAACTGAACGGGTTCAGGTTCATCGAGGCGGTGACCCAGTGCCCCGTAGGATTCGGCAGAAGGTCCGGATACGGTGACGCAGGGGCCATTCTGAAACAGTTCAGGGAAAAGGCCGTGCCGGTAGAAGAAAGCGGAAGGCTGACCCCGGACGAATTGGACTCGAGGATAGTAGTCGGAGAGTTCCTCGGCAGGCGTCGTCCAACGCTGAACGAGACTGTCGCAGAGGTCTCAAGAAGGGGGATGGAAGCGGATGAGGAAGACTGAGATTCGCTTCGGCGGCAGCGGAGGCCAGGGGGTGGTATTTGCGGCCCTGGTCCTGGGGAGGGCCGCCGTACTGGACGGGAAGAATGTCCTGCAGACACAAGCCTACGGAGCCGAAGCCAGGGGGAGCCTGACCAAGAGCGAGGTGATAATCTCCGAGGACAAAATCGGATTCCCTGCTGTGCGGAAGAGCGACATTCTAGTGACCATGAGTCAGGAAGCGACGAATGAGTTACTCAAGGACCTGAGGGAAACTGGTACCTTACTGGTCGACAGCACCTCAGTCAGGGAAGTCCCTCCTACCAACGCCAAGGTCGTCCGATTCCCCGCGACAGAGACTGCGAAGAGAACGTTCGGAGACGGGCTCTACGCGAACATGATCATGCTTGGCGCCCTCCTCCACACATCTAGACTCGTCCGAGCTGAATCGGTGGAGGAAGCGATTAGTGCAAGCACAGCCAAGAAGTACGCGGAAACAAACCTGAACGCCTTCAGGGAAGGTCTGCGTCCACAACCCATTCAATAGCGACAACGAGAAGGGGCCGACCTTCCACATCTCCATCGCCCATCCCCACGACGCTCTGATGTTCTAGGCGTATTGGATTCTCCATGGCCCGGCCCCGCAATGCGGGCAACGATCGGGCCACCCTCCCATCGACGTCCATTTCCAGTCGCAGTGGGAACAGACGAAATTCTGTAGAGCCTTCATCTTCCCACGCGCATGATATTAGAATGCTTGGGCTATCTGCGTCGAAATCAACTTCAGGAAACCAACAGCACCAAAATCCCTTCGCCTCAGGCTGAATTGCGTTCAGGTGGTTGGCATTTGTTTCGGCACCCTGCGACGGGGAAGGAAAAACGAGATCAGAGCGTTGGTGACGACCATCGCAGCGAGCCCCACGAAGAATGCAAGCACAAGCCCCGCCCCGTTGATTGCCTTAGCGTAGAACGACGTGAGGATGAAAGCTACATAGAGCGAAAACAAGCCGCCGACGACGCCGCGCAGTGGCCTCGCGACCCGTCTTGTTAGTGCGAGCCTTCCCCCCGAGCTCAAGATGCCCCAGACTCCACACGCCGCGAAAAGGAAGATCACCACCTGCCCGAGGGCATGGCCAGGCAGGACCGGATGGCCGTATGTCCCCCAGCTCTCGACGTACTTCACGAGCAGCGTGAACACGTCGGGATACCAGAAAATCATCAGCCCGATGATTATCAGATAGCCGACACCGGTGATCGCACCCCACGCCGCGTCAATGGGCTCCCAGTCGTGCCGTTCCCACCTCTCTCTGCGCCACGTCCACCACCAATCGGCCGGAGAGTACTCCCCAACCTTCGCGCCGCAGCTCTGACAATAGGCAGCGCCAGGAGCAAGCTCTTTCCCGCACCTCTGGCAGTACATCCTGGTCAGGGAAGCGGAAACTGCGCCTTAACCCAACTCCCTAACGCGTGCACGAGAATACTTTCATGCGTCCAAGACCCGGGTTGGCGCACCTGTTAGGGACTATCCCCCACTCTGAAACGGTTATTACTATGTGATACTCTTTGAATACATTCGGACTGCCATGATGGTAATAGTCCGAATATTCCCGAGCGGTGAGCTGGAGGAAAGCTGGAACCGAGTCATCGACAATATCGAAGATTTGTCGAACATGTACTGCACCCCCCTCTATCTTTCTCAGCGGGAGGAGGAGAAGTTGATGACACTCATCTATGACGTGAAGGACCCAGACCACTTCACCGATATCATCGTTAGAAAGATTCCAAGACTGTTGCGTCCGGAGAAGATGAGAACTATCACTCTCTTGAGACCAGTCTTCTTCCCTGCCCCGAAGGACAGGCCGCAGAATCTGGAGAGATACCAGGTCTCGGTGAAGGCCAATTGCGCAGAGTTCGAGAACATCTTCAACCACCTGCTCCACCTGAGCTATCCGACCGACGTGTTTCCGACATATGCGGCCTACTCCTTTGGGGAGGACGACATCTTGCTGTCGATGCTCTCTGCAAGCAGAGAGAGACTTGGACAGTTTCTCGGTGCGCACTTGGAGTCCCAGATAGGAGTAATCAGCGTGGGAATCGGCCACATCAGCAGATCAAAGAGGGTCGCCCCAACACAGATGTGGAAGAGGTATAGGGAAAGCAGGTATCTCTCTAGGCCGACGGCGGAGCAGGAGGAGTATGACTTCTTGGAACGGGAGGTCCTTCAAGGCGCACGAGAGCGTGACGTCGAGACTTCCAGCTTCTGGTAGTTTGAGGCTCTAGGAAGCGGAAACTGCGTCGTCCTTGGGAAGGTCCAACGACACTCCCGAACCTAAGCTCCGCCCACCAGTCTTTCGAGAGCGTGAACCGTTCCTGACCTGAAATGGCTTTCGTTCCATTTCGAGGCAAGTCTGAAGATGCTTCTGAACTTCACGTCCCACGAAGCGGTGATGCTTCTTTCGTCTACGGCCATCGTCTGCTTTCCCGTGAACGGTCCTGACCTGTACTCTATGGTCAGCGTCCGCTTCTCTTCATCGGTGTAGATGTCTGCCTCTCCGGAGCCCCCAAATGCGAACTTGACCTTCACCTGTACCGAGCTTCCATTGTCCCTCACGACATCAAGCGAGCGCGTCCCGTGCCAATACTTCGGAATGTCCCTGATTGCCGACGCCCTCTTCCAGACCTCCGCCGCGTTTCCTTCCAGCTTCATTGACTCCTGAAACCGCATTCTTGGTTCCGAGACGCCATAGGCGTAGAAAAGGAGAGCGTTCGAAACGGTGGTCCGTTTCGGACTACGCTACTGCCCTGACCTTGTCCTCCATGTGCCTTTCCTTGTCACGCCTGTCGTCTACCCTCAAAATGAAGTCGACCCTCTTTGCTCCCATACGGAACAGGGACTCGTGGGCCGCCTCCACTGCGGAGAGTATGTCAGAGAGTTTCTCCGCTTCAATCACGGTCGCCATGGGGGTCACCTCCAGCCTTAGACCCTCGGCTTTCTTCAGCTCTGTCAGCGCCCCCCTGATGTATCTGCTCACGCTCGTTCCTTCGCCTATAGGATGTATCGAGAACTCGGCGATGACGCGGTATCCCTTACTGACCATGCCGGCGGAAAGTTCAGGCCGCCCTAAAATCCGTTACTGGCGAGTGAGCGGGCCGAGGTCGCATCGAAGGACGCAAGCAACGGTGCCAAAAACTCATTAACAGGACCTCGGTTCAAGAATGGGCATCGTTGAAGCTGGGCAAGGCACCGCCGAAGTTCGACCGCCGGACCCTGCTCCTCGCGAAGTACCTTACCAAGGAACTCGCGCCTCCGCCGGCATCCATCGACTACGCCGCCAAGGTAAAGATCTGGCCTCTTTACGGCAACGACAAGTACGGTGACTGCACCTGCGCCGCAGCGGGCCACATGGTCCAGGAGTGGACTGCCAACGCCGGCAAGGAGGAGACGCTCCCCGACTCCGCCATACTCGATGTCTACAACCACTTCGTCCACGGCAATCCCGACGAAGGGGTAAACATGCTTGATGTCCTGAAATTCTGGAGGAAGTCAGGTTTCGGCACGGACAAGATCTTCGCCTTCGCCCAGCTGGAGCTTAACAACACCCTCCAAGCCCAGGACGCGGTCTACCTCTTCGGGAGTTGCTACATCGGTCTGGCGCTCCCTGAGTTCGCCGTCCCCAATGGCGTGGGGGACCCAAGCGTTCCGTGGATAGTGCCTCATTCTGGTCCCAAAGGGGATGCGGCCCCCAACCAGAAGAACGGCCACTGTGTTCCTGCATTCGCCTACGACCAGAAGAGCCTTTGGGTGGTTACCTGGGGCGCCTTGAAGCAAATGAGCTGGCAGTTCTACACCACCTACTGCGACGAGGCCTTCGCCGTCCTAAGCCCCGACTGGCTGAGCAAGAAGCTGAAGCGGGCGCCCCCCGGGCTCGACCTCCAGTCTCTGCGGAACGACCTCTCTGAGGTGACCAAGGCCTAGTACACTAGGCCGGCCTGACGCTCCATTCCGAGCAGCCTCGGGTCGGTCCAGTACTTCGCGAACAGTGGGACGCTCCTGAAGTAGAGGAATTCGGGATCGTGCTGCTCGCACGCCTTCTTTAGCCACCCGAACCCGGCTTCCTCGTTGCCTAACCCCAGTTCGACGAGCGCTATCGAGACAGGAGAGATGTAACTGCCTGCCTTCGAAGTAACCTCCCTCAGCAGCCGGGCTGCGTCCTCCTTCTCCCCTGCAGCAGCCTTGGCATAGGCGAGGTCAAGCTTCGAATCATCCGACCAGCTGTCCAGTTCGACCTCTCTTTGAGCCTCCTCCACAGCCTCGCGGAGCTCCCCGAGGGCAAGGTGAGCGACTGTCATCCAATATCTGACGGCAACCGACTTCGGGTAATCAGGGGCCAGCACCTTCAATTGTTTCAGGGCCTCCGACGTCCTCCCGAGCCCCATCAGCGCGACAGCCATGGTTTGCTTCAGTACCCGTGAACCGGGGTCGAGCTCGCCCGCCCGCTGCATCATCTGGAACGACTCTTCATACCTTCTCTTGTACCAGAGCATCAGGCCGTGCCAGTGGTATGCTGGCGCGTAATTTGGGTTGAGTTCAGTGGCCCGCCTGAACTCCTTCTCCCCGGCTTCGAAATTCCAGAGGTGGTTGACCGTCACAATTCCGAGCGAGGCATGGGCTTCAGCGAGAGAGTCGTATATCGCCAAGGCCTTCGTGGCGTTCTCCCTAGCCAGGGTCCCGGCCATCGCGGGGTCCATCCATCCGTAGTCTGCCAAGACGACATACGTGTCGGCCAGCCCCGAGTATGCCTCCGCGAACCTCGGGTCCAGCCGGATTGCCTCCTCGAAGCACGTGATGGCCTTCTCCGAGCCCTCCTTCGACCTCTCTCCCCAGAATACACGCCCCTGCAAATAGTAGGTGTAGGCTTCGGTACTGATTGTAGGCCTCCTCTCCAGCCTCTGCTTCTCTTTCATCAGGAGTTCTACTTTCAGGCCCTCGGCCACCCTCTCAGCGATCTCCCTTTGGACCCCGAAGATGTCAGTGAGATCCCTGTCATAGTTCTGCGACCAAACGTACCTGTCGGCCTTGACGTTCAGGAGCTGGGCGGCTATCCTTACCCTGTTCCCTGCCTTCCTCACGCTGCCTTCCAGAATGGTCCCGACCCTGAGCTCTTCGCCGACCTGGTCCATCGACAACCCCGTGTCCTTGTACCTCATCGCGGACGCACGCGAAATCACGCTCAGTTCCCCGATCCTCGAGATGGTGGAGATCAGTTCCTCTGTAAGGCCATCCGAGAAGTATCCATCATTGGGGTCGGGGCTAAGATTGGCGAAGGGCAGTATGGCCACGCGGCGGGGGTCTAGCCCACGCCCTCCTGTAGTCTCGAGGGCTACAGGCTGTGGGAGGACTCTGAATATCTCGACCTGGCCCGGGATGTTCTTGAGCTCACGGAGGCCAATCGTGCTCATGCCTAATTGCACCTTTCCCTTCACCTGGTCGAACACCTGCCTGGTCACAAGAATCCCTCCCGTGTCCGCCAATGCCTGGACCCTCGAAGCGACATTGACTGCGTCGCCCAAGACGTCTCCTTCAGAATGGATGACGTCACCGACATGGATGCCTATCCTGATCCTCAGCATGTCGTCGGCCGCCCTGTCAAGATTGACGCGCGCAAGCTCCTTCTGAGCTTCGATGGCGCAGTCCACCGCCTTGACCGCGCTGGCGAACTCAACGAGGAAGCCGTCCCCCATCGTCTTCACCACCCTGCCATCGAATTTCGAGAACACACCATTGAGGAGGCTTCGGAGTTCGGCCACCTGCTCTAGGGCCTTCTTTTCGTTACGAGCGGAGATAAGAGAGTAGCCGACTACGTCGGTGAACATTATGGCTGCGAGTCTTCGCTCGCCCGCTGACAACTAGGTCTCCTCCTCGCAAACCATGGTAGAAGATAAAACCATTTTCTGTCAGCGACGGCTTTCCCACCAGTCGCTCGGTCAGTTAATTCCTTCACTTCGAGAGAAAACCCGATTGAACATTCTACTTGGCGGTCCCGGGGTGGTGCCTTTTCTCACTGAAGTGTTGTTCTCAAAGCCGGTCTTAGGTGCACCACTTTAATACAACAGACCCATACAGTAAATGGGTCGGTTCCAAGGTGTCATCCGAGGTTCCGAAGCCGAACAGCAGGGAGGGAGATTCCAGGGCCGAGGCCTTCGAGTATGAGTACAAGCAGTCGCATCCGGACGGCCCTTACCCTCCAGTGGAGATTAAGTCCAAGCCAGAGACGAAGTCTACCTAATCGCTGGGTTCCTGTATGGCGATCCGCTGACTACTCTTCTGTTTCCTCTTCGTCGCCCCAGCCTTCGTCCTCGTCCTCGTCGTCCTCATCCAGTTCTTCGTCTTCCTCAGACATGACCGCCGGCCCGTGCGTCGCCGATATTAACGTCTCACCCCTAAGTCGGAAGGAATCCCTTAATGAGTGTCCGTACGTTGAGCTCCAAGCATGCACTTTGAGGTGTCCCTCGTCGTCAAGGTTCCACGCGCCAAGGCTTACTCTTCCTACACCGACTTCGAAGCCATGCCTAGGTGGTCGAAGGACAAGCACGAAGTGAAGGTTGCAAGAAGAGAGGGAAACATCGTATACATCGAGAGGATTCAAGGAGCTGGAGCCATTCGTGGAGCCAGGGAGATGAAGCTCTTCCCTCCCGAAAGGGTCGAATCCGAAGGCGAGAGTAGGTTCACTCGAACCAGGAGCGTCGTTAGGTTCGACGAAGTGCCCGAGGGGACGAGAATGACAGCGTCGTTGGACGTGGAGCTGAAGGGGCGCTGGTCCTGGGTCTTCAAGACACGGGGGAAGGCTGAGGTCGAGTCTTCGGCCATGGAGGAACTCAGTTCCTTTGCCAAGTATGTCGAGGGAGCTCCCGCTTCTACAGACCCAGTCTAAGCAGTCTGTACGTGAGCGCGTACACCAGCGGGGTCACAGCCAAGGCTAGCCCGAACGAGGGTCCGACACCAAGCCAAACGACGGTGGTGCTTACTATCAGGAAAAAGATGCCAGAAGAAAGAAGGCGCCTGAGCCAAGTAGCACGGGGTAGCGCCATGCCGCGCCCTTCTGCCGCAGCGCTAGCCAGCAATAGGCGAAGGAGAAGAGAGTAATTGACACCATTCCCAGGAGTACCCCCACAGACGCGTTCGATGCGAAGTCGTCTCCCTGCTCAATGGCGTGGAAGGGAGCCGATGTAAACGGAAGGCTCACGAGCCAGCCGCTCACCGCTGGGCCCCATTGATTCCCCACTAGGCCCGCGGTAAGAATCAGCGCCGGATCCAAGAGAAGTTTCAGGAGGAGAATAGTGTCGACCAATCGGGCCCGTCCTCAATGTGTCCTCACAGGAGCCTTTGTCTGACCTTCGACGAGCAAGACCTTCCGCCGGCGCCTCGTAGCGAAGTAGAGTGCTACCACAGCAATCACGGCTGTCACAGCGAGCGCTAGAACTAGGAGATACGATGAGGAGTTCAAAGAGGTGAAATGAGGGGTTGAGCTTGCATTGACCTCGCCGAGTGACACGACCCCCCAGAGAGTGCCCAGGGCCACAGGGAAAATTGCACGCAGGGCGTGCACGCCCACACAAACGGTCTATCTCGCTTCAAAACGATTATCTCTCAATCGCCGATAGAAGCCGAGTTTCACACAGGCTTCCCCAGCGGTTGAACATAAAGCGGCTTTTCATTTGTCTCGGCGCCAAGAACCCTCCTGACGGCACCTTCGCCAAAGGCGCCCATCACCACCGTTCCAATCCCCAAGGCAGTCGCCTGAAGGAAGACGTTCTGCGCAACATGACCTGATTCTTGGAACATATATTGGGTCCCTCTTCTGCCGTACTTCTCCGCCGTCCTGCTGAGCACGCCGGTGATAACGATGGTGGCTGCGGCTTCCTTGACGATTTCTTGACCCCATGTGGCAGCCTCCAACTCTGCGGCGAAGTCGCCGTCTTTGATGAGCCTCAGCGCATGTCCCCTGGGGATGTAATGGTAAACGCCTTCGATGAGGCCCTCAACACCGTCCCTTCTCACTACGACGTAGACTTCGAGCGGGTAGAGAGCTCCGGCCGAGGGAGCCGTCCGGAACCCTCCGTCCGTTTCCGTTATCCCTTGGGCGGCCCAAAGAATCTGTGAGAGGGACTGGAGCGACAGCGGCTTGAGGCTGAAGTGTCTGATTGACCTTCTTCGAGCCAGGACTTCCTCGACTGAGACCCTTCCCTCCGTTGCTGCGAGCGGAAGCTCTATCGACGGGAGCACAACTGGACTGGCAGGCAAGAACCGATCGGCCTTTCAAAAGGATTCAGAGGCAGTTAACACCGAGGGTCGTTTCTCACTTCTAGGAAAGCCCTACTGCGAGCTGAGGTGGGCCTAGCGCTAATGGAGCTTGGTCCTCACGAGTTCGCCATTTCGAGAAGGACGTCTGCATGACAGTAAACTTTCTCCCATTTCGGATTGGTCAGCGGGCACCAGCAGGCGAGGTTCTTGCCTCTCAAGGGTTCCAAGAAGTCTGGGTCCTGGTCCAGCAAATGCTGGATATGCAGCCTGTAGACATCCATGACGCCCTGGAGTACTTTCGGGGAATGGACCCGGGTTCGGTCGGACAAGAACGGATTAGCCCACACGCTGGGCCGGCCCACATAGACGGTGTCCAATCCGTTGATTCTCCTCCCCTCTGCTTGGAGATCAAAACCTCTGGTGCGTTTCCGCTGGATTCGAACAGGTTTCAAGACAAGGTCATCTGTTGAGTTGCATAGGCCTTGGATAGATAAAGTTGGACTGCAGCTCAACGCGGGGTTCTGTGCCCGCGTAAGTTTTGCCGAGGACCTAATCTAGGGCTACGCGATTTCGCGACGTCTAGGAATTCTCCATAGCTCTTGGCCAAAAGCGCAGGGTTCACTTTTGCCTCAGCAGACAGTTTCCTGAATGGAACTTCTCCGTAATCATGCCCAGGGTAAATTATGGTTTCAGGAGGCAAATTGAGAATTATCGAATGCAGACTCCGGAACATCTGCTTCGGCGAACCTCCCACGAAGTCGGTACTCCCGCAGCTCCCTATCAGAAGGGCGTCCCCGGTAAACAAATGCTTCCCGTCATGTAGACAGATGCTGTCCTCTGTGTGGCCTGGAGTGTGTAGGATCTTAACCACCTGCTCGCCAACTCTCAGAGTATCGCCGTCGTCGACGTCAATGTCGTGGGAGATTGGCGAACTCCTGTGTGCCACGATTTTGGCATCAAACAGCCGGCCCAGTTGCCACAAGGTAGCGGTGTGGTCCGAGTGATGGTGGGTAGCGACGGCATACTTCAAGTCAAGCTTCTCGGCTCTGACAATGGTTACAATCGGGTCGATCTCCCAGCCCGAGTCAATCGCAATCGCTTCACCACTGGGCTCGTCGACGAGTAGGTAGACGAAGTTCTGCTGGTCTCCGACCTTCATCTGTCTGACGGACACGGCGGTCGGGGGTCCGAACGGGGCACTACCTAGGTCTTGCCTGACTTCCGGCACCTAACTAGGTCAATGGCACCTGAAGGTCTCTGTCACAACCCGGAACACATCATCTCGCCCCTTCGCGCCAGGACCTCCCCAGTCAGAGCTGGTGTAGATTACGAAGTACCGAGACGTCCTGTCGCAGTGGAGATGCACCGATACTATCTCCTGTTTGGGTCTTTGCGGGCCCAGCATCCCTCTCGGCACCTCCACCTCGACTCGGCTGTAGGCGGCGGGGTGTCCGTTGATCCGCACTTCCCTCTGCTCGACCTGGTTCAATCTCCCCCGAGAGTTCTTCGCCGCTCTTTCCATACTGTACCTTGAATGTTCCTTGGGCGTGGGCAGCTTCTTGACGACTCTTTGGAGTTCTCCCCAGGTGACGAAGACGACGGATTTCGTGGGAGACTTCACAGCCACGCTCCCCTCTTCTCGAGTGAACTTCGGGTCGAATTCCAGCTTCTGGGACGCCGGAAAATCGAATGACATTCCGTAGATGCGAAGGGTGTCTCGCTCTGTCGTCTGCCGTGGCTCCGCCATCGAGCATCGGCCGACGCACCGGTTAGTAAAACATTGGCGGCTCCTCGGCTGTTCCTCGCTTTACGGGTCACCGAGAGGTCCACAGAAAGCCTCTCTGAGTCTTCGGGAATCATCACGCGATTCTGAGTCGCTTCGCCCCGTTCGCAGAGGGTGGTTTCTCACATCCATCAAGGATAAAAGAGGAGCAGCTTGGCGATGTTCAATGCCTCCTCTTCAGAGCCCCGTGGAGGAAGCAGCGCGGGTCATAGAAG
>Ga0187769_10000244_pt1 | contig 29885 bp, 29 predicted proteins | sample 0116_SJ02_MP02_1_FD_133140 | JGI IMG/M metagenome (GOLD analysis project Ga0187769, IMG submission 133140) | Tropical peat soil microbial communities from peatlands in Department of Meta, Colombia - 0116_SJ02_MP02_10_MG | ecosystem: Environmental > Terrestrial > Soil > Wetlands > Peat | place... | reverse complement strand
CGCGAGCGCCTCGCCGGCGAAACACGCGAGCGCCTCGCCGGCGAAACACGCAAGCGCCGCCGCCAAGCCCCACCGGGCTCGCAAGTTGATCTACGTGGCTTCGGCGCTGTCGCTGCCGCTGCTGCTGGTGCTGTTGGTCGACCGCCGGCGCGAGCGGTGGCGCCAGCGGCGTCGTCGCTGAGAAGTCCAGGAGGACCGTTCATCCAGCGCGCGGCCACCTGACAGGTCCACTCGATAGTCTTACCTAACTAAATCAATTGTAATTCTGCAAAAGTGGATCGGTGAAAGTGTATTTCCGCCAAATCCTTCACCCGGATCTTGGTTGTGCCTCGTACTTCATCGCCGACGAAGGCGAGGCGGCAGTGATCGACCCGAAGTGGGAGGTAGATGAGTACCTCGCGGCAGCCGCCGACGCGGGCGCCGAGATTCGTCACGTGCTCGAAACGCACAACCATGCCGATCACGTTTCCGGGCGACGGCGACTGGCCGCCGCCACCGGCGCGGCGATGCACACGCCGGACGGTTTCGGTGAGATAGGGCGGCAAGAGCGGTGCGTCGTGCGTGTGGGTCGCGTCGAGCTGGTGGTGGTTGCGAGTCCGGGCCATCGGCCCGAGCATGTCTCCTACCTGGTGCGCGAGCAGGGGACCGACCGGGCGTTGCTGTCTGGCGATTCGCTCCTGGTTGGCGACGTCGCACGCCCGGACCTGGCTGTCGATGCGGCCGAGGGAGCACAGGCGCTGTGGCACACGCTGCGTCGACTCGCGGCGCTCGAAGATGAGGTCGAGCTGTGGCCCGGTCACGTGGGCGGCTCATTGTGCGCGAGCCGAGCGGCGTCGTCGGCGACGTCCTCCACGATTGGTCAGCAGCGACGGGTCAACCCATTGCTGACGCTCGAGGATCCTGACGCGTTCGCAGCCGAGCTGACCTGTTCCGTTCCGGCGCGACCGCCCAACGTCGAGCGTGTCGTGGCGCTCAACCTGGAGGGCGCCGCGGACCCCGGTCCGGTCCGCGAAATCGAACCGCGCGCGCTCGGCAGGGTGCTGGACGACCGCGTCTGCGTGATCGACCTCCGGGACCCCGAGAGCTTCGACGCCGGCCACCTCGACGGCTCGGTCAACCTGCCCGGCGATGGACGCGGACTCGGGACCCGCGCGGGCTGGGCCGCGGGCGCCGGGGAGCCGATCGTTCTGGTCGCGCCGTCGCTCGAGACCGGGTGGCGGGGTGTCGAGCTCATGCGTGCCGCGGGCGTCTGGAACCTGGCGGGCCTCACCCTCGCCGATCCATCGGCTTGGAGGCAGGCTGGTCTGGCCGTGCGGACCGTGGAGGCGCTATCGCCCGACCGTGTGCTGCCCCGCATCGAAGACGGGTCGGTCGAGCTGCTTGACGTCCGCGACCTCGCCGAGTGGAACGGGGGACACCTCGCGACATCCCACTGGCTACCCCTGTCGCAGCTCGGGGACGGGTGTGCTCGAGCTGCTGCCGTCGACGCACCGGTTGCCGTGGTTTGCGCGAGCGGCGCTCGTGCTGCACTGGCCGCCAGCATCCTGCGCCGACGCGGCTGCGATCCGGTCTGGCGGGTCAGCGGCAGCGTCGAGGAGCTCGCGCGGCTCGGCGCGCCGATGGTCTGCGGGCAGTCGTGACCGGCGCGTTCGCGTGTTTGCGGGGGGGGCCGACGGGGTCGGCGGTCCAACGGGTCGGGTTCCAGGCCGCGTGAAGGCCGTGCGAGCGTAGCGACGGGGCGCGCCGGGAGGAGTGCCGGCGCGCCCCTGATCGGGTGGGAGGGCCCCCGCCTTAGCCACGAGTCGATAGTGGTACGCCGTGTTCGGGGTCAGCCCGAAGATCTCCTGGTGGACGGCGACGGGCGTCGTCCCCGACCCCACGTTGGCCGGGCTCGTCCGCGTTCCGTACGTCGTCGAGGTGCCGTACTCGAAGTAGTAGGTCGCCGACTGACCATTCGGATTGACGGTTCCGCCGAGTATCGCGGTCGACTGGCCGAGCTGATTCGGCATGGCGGACGTCACGGACGGCGGACTGGAAGCGGCCGAGGCCGGCGCTGCGCTCCCGGCGGATGAGATCGCGGCCGCGGACGCGCCGCAGGCAATCAACACGATTGCCGCGGCAAGGCGCATTCTGCGCATGCTGCCTCCCTTCGTGTCGGTTCTACAGCACCCAACAGAGGGGGCAGGTGAGAGTCGCGAGTCACTCGGGAGAAAGGGTTTGATTGCTGACACCCCCGATCCCGCGAGGCGGCTGGATCGCCAACCGCGGGATCGTGATGTGGGCGATCGGTCCGATCGCGAGCGCGTACACGACCGTGCCGATTCCGACCGTGCCGCCCAACAGCCAACCGGTGACCAGGACCGTGAGCTCGATCGAGGTGCGTACGACGCGGATCGAGTGGCCGCGGGCGGCGAGGCCGACCATCAGTCCGTCGCGCGGGCCGGGGCCCAGGCCGGCGCCGATGTAGGCGCCGGTGGCGATCCCGTTCAGCACCACGCCGCCGCACATCACAGCCACCTGGGCAGCCAGTCCGTGCACCGGCGGCACCACCGCCAGGACCGCATCGATCACCAGGCCGACGACGATCACGTTGCTGACCGTGCCGAATCCCGGTCGCTGGCGAAGCGGGATCCACAGCAGTAGCACCCCGACCCCGACGATGATCGCCCAAGTTCCGACCCCCAGGCCCAGCCGGCGCGAGAGGCCCTGGTGAAGCACGTCCCATGGATCGACGCCGAGGCCCGCCAGGAGCAACATCGAGGAGCTGATCCCGTACAGGACGAGGCCGGCGTAGAGCTGGACCAGGCGTCGGCCGCGTGGGGGCCGCATCCGCGTCATGGCACGAGTCTGACAGAGAATGGCCTATGCAGACGCAGGCCAATTTGCTAGAAGTGGCATGTGGCGATCGTCCCCGCCCAGCGCGTCGTCGAGCTGCTCGGTCCGTGGCAGCGCGGCGGGGTCAGCCGCGACCGGCTGGCCGGGGCGGTGCGTGCGCTGGTGCTCGACGGGCGCCTCGCGGTCGAGAGCCGGTTGCCAGCGGAGCGGACGCTGGCGGACGCGCTGGCGGTGAGCCGGGCCACCGTGACCGCTGCGTACGACCAGTTGCGCGAGCAGGGCTACGTCGAGAGCCGGCAGGGCGCCGGGAGCTGGGTGACTCTCCCGGGGGGAAACCGGGCGGCCCCGTCGGACGCGATCGTCTCCGGCGCCGGGCTTGACCTGCGGATCGCCGCGCTGCCGGCGCCGGCGGTGCTCGAGGAGCTGTTCAAGGATGCGGTTCGCGAGATGCCGCGCTGGCTCGACCACCACGGCTACGACCCGCTGGGTCTGCCACCGCTCCGACGCGCCGTCGCGGCGCGCTTCGAGCAGCGCGGGCTGCCGACGCGCCCCGAGCAGATCCTCGTCACCAACGGGGCGCTGCACGCGCTTGACCTTGCCATCCGGGCAACGCTGCCGCGTGGCCAGCGGGTACTGGTCGAGCTGCCAAGCTATCCGGCCGCACTCGACGCGCTCCGCAGCGCCGGCGGTCGCTTGATCCCGACGCCGCTCAGCGAAGACGGCTGGGATGTCGAGGCGATCGAGGCCACCGCGCGAAATCAGCCCCCCGCGCTGGCCTACCTGATGCCCGATTTCCATAACCCCACGGGGCTGGTGATGGACGAGGCGGCGCGCGGGCAGACGCTGCGCGCGCTCGAGGGCGCCGGCGCCACCACCGTGATCGACGAGACGTTCGCGGAGCTGAACCTGGACGGAGTGGCGATACCGCCGCCCGCGGGCGCCTTCGGCGGCGAGCGCGCGATAACGATCGGCTCGCTCAGCAAGGCGGTGTGGGGCGGCCTGCGGATCGGCTGGGTCCGCGCCGATCCGGCTCTGATCCACCGCATGGTTACGGCCCGCGCGGCGATTGACCTGGCGAGTCCCCTGTTCGAACAGATCGTCGCGACCCACACGCTCGTGCGGCTGGACGAGATTCTGGCCGAGCGGCGCGAGGTCATTCGGATCCGCCGGTCCGCGCTGGTGCGCGCCCTCGACGAGCGACTGCCGGCGTGGCGCTACGCCCTCCCGGCGGGCGGACTGTTCATCTGGGCGCAGCTACCGGAGCCGATCAGCACCCGGCTGTCGCTCGAGGCGAGCCGGAGCGGCGTGCACATCACGCCCGGGCCGCGGTTCGCGGGCGCCGGCTTGCTCGAGCGGCACCTACGGCTGCCGTTCACGCTGCCGCCGGTGCAGCTGGAGCGAGCCGCCGAGATCCTCGCCGAGCTGACCCCGGCCGAAGGGCGCAACGCGGCGCCGCGAATGCCGGCGGCATATGTCGCGTGAGGGTGTCGATCCGCGCACGTCCCGTTCGTCTTAAGCGCGACCATCACCCACAAGGAGGACCGACGTGAAGTACATGATGCTGATTAACCTGGGGCCGAAGGCGCGCGATTGGCGCAACCTGTCCGAGGAGGAGCAGAAGCAGCTCGCCGCGGGGTTCCAGGCCCTCAACTCCACCCCGGGCGTGACCCCCGGAATCGGGCTCGCGCCACCGGAGACGGCCACGACCGTGCGCGTGCAGGACGGGAAGACTCTGACGACCGACGGGCCGTTTGTCGAGACCAAGGAGGCGCTCGACGGGTTCTTCACGTTCGAAGCCGACGACCTCGACGCGGCGATCGACCTGGCAGCCAAGGTGCCTGCGGCGAGCCTGGGCGGCGCAATCGAGATCCGTCCGACGCAGGATTGGACGCAATCCTAGGGGCGCGGACTTGAAGGATGGTCCACTGGAGCGGGTCTTCCGCGAGCAGTGGGGGTACGTGCTCGCTGCCCTGATCGGCTGCCTCGGCGACTTCGACCTCGCCGAGGAAGCCGCACAGGAGGCGTTTGCGATCGCCGCCGAGCGTTGGCCGCGGGACGGGATCCCGTCGGCTCCGGGCGTGTGGCTGATTACAACCGCCCGGCGGCGGGCGATAGACCGGATCCGCCGTGAGCGCGTGCTCGCCGCCAAGACCCGCCTGCTCGAAGTACCTGAGGCGATCAGCAACGACGCTGCCGACGAGACGATGACATTCCGTGATGAACGCCTCGAGCTCGTGTTCACGTGCTGCCACCCGGCCCTGGCCACCGACGCGCAGGTCGCGTTGACGCTGCGGACGCTCGGTGGTCTCACGACCGAGGAGATCGCCCGGGCGTTCCTGGTCTCCGAGGCCACCATGGCCCAGCGGTTGGTGCGGGCCAAACGCAAGATCAAGACGGCCGGGATCCCGTTTCGCGTCCCGCCCGACCACCTGCTCCCCGACCGTCTCGCCGCCGTGCTTGCGGTCGTGTACCTGATCTTCAACCAGGGATACTCGGACCCCCGCACCCGCGGGGAGCTGGCCGGGGAAGCGCTGCGGCTGGGCCGGGCGCTCGCAGAGCTGATGCCCGACGAAGCCGAGGTACACGGCCTGCTCGCGCTGATGCTGCTGCACGACTCACGCCGGAGCGCCCGATTTCGCGACGGCGAGCTCGTACTGCTGAGCGATCAGGACCGCTCGCTCTGGGATTGCGACCAGATCGAGCAGGGTCGAGCGGTCCTCGACCGGGCGTTGGCGCTCCGCGGCCATGGGCCGTACGTGGTGCAGGCCGCAATCGCGTCGCTGCACGTTGACGAGCCCCGCGATTGGCCGCAGATCGCCGCGCTCTACGGTGAGCTGGCTCAGCTCACCGACTCGCCCGTCGTCGAGCTGAACTGGGCGGCTGCGGTGAGCGAGGCGAGCTGCCCCGAGGCCGGTCTCGAGATCATCGATCGCCTGACCGGCCTCGCGGACTACCGCTACCTGCACTCCACGCGGGCCGAGCTGCTTCGCCGGCTCGGCCACGCCGAGGAGGCGTCAGACGCCTACCGACAAGCGATCGCGCTGACCCACGACGACGCCGAGCGCCGGCTGTTCGAGCGCCGGCTGGCCGAACTCAGCTGCCCGCCGCCGTCCTCCAACCCTCGTGGTACGACAGACGCGCCGGCTCGGAGTACGGCACCGGACTGACCAGCGCGCGGACGTGTATCTGTTGGTGGGGATGATCGACCGTTGTCTTGCGCGTTCCGCCGTTCGGCTCGCCCCACACCACGACGACCTCACTGCCGATCTCGACCGTCGGGTCAACGGTAGCGAGTGACAGCCCCCGCTTCTCGTTGGCGCTGTAGCCGGTGAACATCGAGTAACCGACGACGTTGCCGTCGGGATCGAGCACCGAGTCGAAGTTCGACGAGCCGTAGTTGGCGATCGGCAGGTCGAAGAACTGGAACGGCTCATCGTTGGCGAAGGTCACGGAGGCGAGGATCCGCGTGAGGTCCTCGTCATCCCAGGCCAGCGTCACCTTCTTGCGCTGCGTCTCCGGCTCGATCCTCTCCAGCGCATCGCGGCCGATGAAGTCGTGATCGAACTTGACGAACTGACCGTAGCCGAGCTCCCAGGGGTTCAGGTAGTAGTCCTCGATGTCGGCCGAGACGAAGCTTCCGGCCAGGGCATTGTTCGCCTCGTAGCTGTCGGCCGGGAGCCACTCGCGATAGCTGCGGAGGACTCCTTCACCGGTGTAGATGCCGGGCAGGGGCGAGGGGATCCAGCCCGACTCGAGTGTGTTGGATGCGTAGGCGCGGGCGCCGCACGGCTCGAGCCCGAAGTCCCTGCCTGCCTCGAGGATCGCGCCGCGGACCTCGTCATAGGTCTCGTACGGGCCCCACAGCTCGAGTCCGGGCTCTCCCGCCATCCCGTGACGCAGCGTGCGCACCCGTTGTCCGGACACGTTCATCTCGGCCAGGCGGAAGAATTTGAGCTGCTCGAGGGGTCCGCCGTTTACCGCCTCGATCACCTGCCAGGCATTCGGGCCCTGGATCTGGAATCGCCAGTACTTCCGCGTCACCGCCTTGCCGTACGGACGGGACGGAGAGCGGTTGTCGTACTCGAAGTCGAGCTTGTACCCGCCCGTCTCGCAGTGATACCGCAGCCAGTTGGCCCCCGGGTTGCGTCCGACCCACACGAACTCGTCGTCATCGAGATGGAACAGGATGCCGTCACCGATCACGTGGCCCGCCGGCGTGCACGGAACGAACTGCTTGGCCATGTTGACCGGGAACGTGGTCACGCTGTTGATCCCGGTATCGGAGACCAGCTTGAGCGCATCCGGACCCTTGAACCAGAAGTTCACCATGTGGTGAGACTGGTCGAACAGCACGGCGGTCTCGCGCCACGCCTTCTGCTCGTGGCGCCAGTTGGTGAACTCGTACGGCACCACCGGATAGATGTACGCGCCGATCTGCGAGTTACGCAGCAGCTCGACGACGTCCCCCGACTGATCTAGGACGTCTTGAAGGTTGCTTGCAGCCATGCCTCTCTCCTTACGAATTTGTTGTCAGTCTCTAGCCACTGAAATCGCCGGACTTGGCCTGATGGTCGCGGCCAAGCAATGCGTTGGCCCAGGCGCTGGTACGCGCGAGCGCATTGTCCTTGAGCACCACCGGGTTGCTCAGCATTTCCTCTTCCTCGCCGTAGGCCTTCAGGCGCTCATATGCCTGTGACCAGATGCACTCGGAGTCATACACCTCGCACAGCCCATCGCGCGTTCCCCCGCAGGGGCCGTTTCGCTGGTTCTTGGCGCAGATCGATTCGGGGCACACGTATGCGATGTCGGGCAGCGAGCAGTCGCCGCAGTCACGGCACTTGAACATCGGGACCTTCGCCGCCTGCTCGAGCAGGTGCGCGGCGCGGCCGACGGGCTTGGGGGCGGCGTCGACCTTCTCGTAGAACGACCGCGCCGGCTCGTGCAGCGGACCGTCAGCCTCGAACACCGTCTGGTGGACGAGGCGGCTGAACCGATAGCTGAGCGGGACGCGCAGGTCGGTGCGGCGCTTGCGCTTTGACTCGACGTAGTCGTGGCTCAGGCGATCCGAGGAGAGGCCGGTGTCCTGGTCGGGCTCGAACAGGTAGAACTCGCCGGCGCGGTCGAATCGCAGCTCGCGGGAGAGCTCACGCCAGTCCTCCTCCGCGTAGGCCGCCGCGCGATCGAGGATCTCGAAGAATGTCTCCGCAGTGGCGTGGCCGCCGAGGTAGGCGCCGGTGAAGCCGAGCCCCCGCGCCACCGTGAGCTGCTTGGCGGCCAGGTCAAGGAAGAAGGCGCGGCCCTTGTCCGGGCCGGCGCCGTGCTGCTCGGCCAGCGCCAGCAGTTCCTCGGTGACGATCACACCCGGGATCCGGCCGGCGTGGAAGGCGCGCGCCGCGGGCCGCGAGAGCAGGAACACGTTGGCCAGGGTGCGCACGGAAAGGTGCTCGTGCGCGATGTAGCGCAGCAGCTCGTCGTCCTTGCGCGCGTTGTAGCCGATCTGGTTGATCACGAAGCGCGCGCCGGTCCTGACCTTCTTGGCCAGCTTCTGGTACTGGGGGACCACCTCGCGCTCGTGAAGCTTGTGGTTCGTGACCACGCACCCCAGGAAGAAGTTGGTCCGGTCCAGCCGCTCGTCGGTCCGCGCCAACCGCAGGCCGGCGTTCATGTCGCTGTAGAGCTTGAGGAGGCCGACGGAGTCGATGTCGAACACGGGCGCCGCGGTGCCGCCGTAGCCGTCCAGCGGGTAGTCGCCCGACAGGCATAACACGTTGTCAAAACCCTCCGAGGCCAGCTTCCAGCCCCGGCTCTCAAGCGCGTTGCGGTTCCAGTCCTTGCAGGCTAGGTGGATGATCACCTCCTGCCCGCGGGAGAGCAGGTCGGTGCCGAGCGTGTCCGGCGCGAGCATGGCGTGACCGCCCGGGTTGTCGGTGATCGACAGTACGTTGATCCGGGGATCGGCGGCCAGGCTGCGCGCCTTGTCGACGAGGGCGTGACTGCGGTCGGTCGTGACCAGGCCGCGGGCGGTGACGAGCTCGACCGCGATCGAGAACGCGCCGGGCACCTCCAGGCAGTCCCGCAACGGGGTCGACGTCAACTCATTTCCGCCCTCATAACTTCCCGGCCAGCCTAGGGCGGCCCGGCGGCGACCGCAACGGATCCTTCCGCTCAGCGGAAGGATCCGCAACAATGTTCGCTCTGGGAAAAGTCAGCCAGCGAGTTGACCGTCGATCGGTCGCCCGGCGCGCGTTTGCAGTGCTCGAGACGTTCACATCCGAGCACCCGGCCCTGACGCTGTCGGAGATCGCCCGCCGAGCGGAGCTTCCGCTTACCACCACCCATCGGCTGGTCGGGGAGCTGTGCGCATCGCGCGCGCTCGAGCGGGACGGGGATGGTCGCTACCGGGTTGGACTGCGTCTGTGGGAGATCGCCTCTCTGGCTCCGCGGGGCGTGCCCCTGCGCGAGGCCGCGTTGCCATTCCTCGAGGACTTGTACGAGGTGACCCACGAGAACGTCCAGCTCGGGGTTCGGGAAGGCCACGAGGTTGTCTACATCGAGCGGATCGCCGGCCGCCGCGCTGTGGGGGTGTTGACCCGGGTCGGCGGCCGCTTCCCGCTGCACGCCTCGGGGAACGGGCTCGTCCTCCTCGCGCACGCGCCCGAGGCCGTGCAGCGCGAGGTGCTGGAGGGTCCGCTCCAGCGTTTCACCGAGTTCACGATCACCAATCCGACGGAGCTCCGCCGGATGCTCGCCCAGATCCGCCGGGACGGCGTTGCGGTCTCGGACCGGCAGGTGACGGTAGATGCGCTGTCGGTGGCCGCACCGATCGTCGATGCTCGCGGCGACGTGATCGCGTCGCTGTCGATCGTGAGCCGGGCGGACAGGACGGCGATCGAACGGCTGGTCCCGGTGGTGCGGGCGGCGGCTCTCGGCACCTCGCGTGCGCTGTCAGCGGCGGGGCGGCGCCGCGAGTAGGCAATGAACCAACTTGCATACAGTTTATTGATCTGTCTATACTCCGGCCTTGCAGTGGCGCCGTGCGCCGCTTCCGAATCCGGCCCGAGGAGCAGACATGAAGCTGGTGACCTACGACGATGGGAAGGTCGGGCAGCTGGTCGATGGCCAGGTGCTCGAGCTCGACGTCCCGGACATGCGCCGGTACTTCGAGCTCGGCGGCGAGGTGGCGCAGACCGGCCGCGCGACGCCACTCGCGGCTTCACGGTCGGGCGCGCCGGCGCCAGCCTGAACTTGGGCGAGCAACTGGTGGTGAGCGCCGACGCAGTGGTGGTAACCGTGAACTACCGGCTGGGCAGCCTCGGATGGCTTGCTCATCCGGACCTCGCCGCCGTCCCGACTGAGCCGAGCGCGAACTGGGGCCTGCTCGACCAGATCGCCGCCCTCGAGTGGGTGCGGGACCACATCGCCGATTTCGGGGGCTCCGCGAGCCGGTTGACCGTGGCCGGGCAATCGGCCGGCGCCCTGTGCACGCTCGACCTGCTCGTCGCGCCGGCGGCCAGCGGGCTGTTTCAGCGGGCTGTAGTCCAGTCGCCGCCGCTCGGCGAAGTCGCGCAGCCGGCCGCGGCGGGCGTCCGCTGGGCAGAGGCGCTCTCAAGCCTCGCCGGAGGACGCGAAGCATTCGACGCCGTTCGGCTCCGCGAGCTGGATGCTGAGCGGGTCGTCGCGCTTCACGAAGAGCTGCTCGAGCAGCCTGAGTTCCGCGGGACGAGGGGCGGTGCGCTGCCGACGGTCGACCCGGCCAGCCTTCCGGACTCCCCGATCGACACGCCCGGGGCCAGTCCAGAGGTCGACGTGCTCGTCGGGCATGCGGCCAACGAGGGCAGCTTCTTCTTCCGTGCGCCGTGGCGGCCGTCGCCGGCGCCCGACCGGATCCCGGTCGTGGTGGCGCACCTGTGCCACACGGACGATCCGGAATCGCTGATCGAGAGCTATCGCGAACGTGCTGTCGCCGCGGGCGAGCCCCACGATCAGCTCTCCCTGCTCGTCGATATCGCCACCGATGCGATGGTCGCCGAGCCACTCGCCCGCTGGGCGTCCGCACGGGCCTGCGCGGTCGGGGATCAAAGCTCCGTGTACCGGTACCGGATCGATCACCCCGGCGCGGGAATTGGGACTGGGCTCGGTGCCACCCACACAGAACATCGCGCCAGAACTGTAGACGACTTTACAAACTGTATGCAATAATCCTGCCGGGCATGATCGACGTCGCGCGCAAGATCGACTGGTCGGAGCAGGAGTTCAAGGAGGTACGTCCCAACATCTACGGGGCCACCGTCCACACCCCGCAGCTCACGGCGACCCTGTACCGCTACGGGGGAGGGTCGAGCTGGGAGGAGCACCAGCATCCGCAGGACCAGATCACGACCGTGCTCGAGGGCGTCATTGACTTCGTGGTCGACGGCCGGCCGGTGCGGCTCGAGGTGGGTCAGCTGGCCGCCCTGCCCGGCGGGACGCCGCATTCGGCGACGGTGCCCGACGGTGGCGCGGTCACCTTGAACGTGTTCACCTACCGCGAGGCGCCGCCGAATGCCTGACTGGCTGGGGCTCGACGGTCAGCGCGTGGTGGTTGCAGGCGGGGCGGGCACGATCGGAAGGGCGCTCGTGGCCGGTTTCCTGGGCGCGGGGGCGAGCGTCGGCGTGATCGACCTCGACATTTCGAAACTGCAGGCCGGCGTGGCCGTGAGCCTGCAGGCCGATGTTGGCGATCCGGACATGGCGCGCGCGTCGGTGAACGACATGCGCGAGCGGCTCGGCGGACTTGACGTGCTCATTCACTGCGTGGGCATCAACGACCGCAAGCCGATCGAGCACTACACGGCGTCGGAGTGGGACCGGATCATCGATGTGAATCTGACCAGCGCCTTCCACCTCGCGGCGGAGGCCGCGGTGGCGATGCGCGAGCAGGGACGTGGTCGCATCGTCTTCTTCTCCTCGGTGGCCGGCCGCAGCGGGCACAAGCTGCACGGCCCGTACGCGGCGACCAAGGGCGCGATCAACCAGCTGATGCGGGTGATCGCGCACGAGTACGCGGGCGACGGCGTCACGGCCAACGCGGTCGCGCCCGGCTACACGGACACGGAGCTGACGCGCCGATACCTGACCGACAATCCCGACAAGCGGCAGGCGCTGATCGAGCTGATCCCAGCCGGTCGGTTCGGCTCGCTCCAAGAGGTGGTCGATCCGGTGCTGTTCCTGTGCTCTCCGCGGGCGAGCTTCATCACCGGGCAGGTCCTGTACATCGACGGCGGCCGCACGATCGTCTAGAAATCCGAGAACGAGACACGACACATGCTGCGTGGGTTCGAAGGACGGAGCTTCATGGTCACCGGCGCCGGAACCGGCTTCGGCGCCGCGCTGGCCGTGCGCGCGGCCGGCGAAGGCGCCACCCGCGTGCTCGTGCACTACCGCAGCTCGGCGGAGGGGGCGGAGCGCACCGCGGACCGCGTGCGCGAGGCCGGCGCCGAGGCGCTCATCGTGCAGGGCGACGTCACGTCCTGGGCGGACATCCGGCGGATGGCGGCGTGGGCGTTCGAGGAGGCCGGCGGCATCGACGTGCTGGTCAACAACGTCGGCGACATGGCCTCGGGCCAGGCGTCCTGGAAGGAGGTCACCGAGGAGGCGATCGACCACGTGCTCGCGGTTGACATCAGGGGACGATGCTGATGGTGCACGAGTTCGGCCAGCGGATTGTCGACCGCGGTGGCGGCTCGATCGTCAACGTGGGCTCGACGGTGATCGTGCGGGGCAGCCCACGCGCCCCAATACGCGGCCGGCAAATACGGCCTGCTCGGGATCACCAAGTCCTACGCCAAGGCGCTGGCGCCGGCGGTGCGCGTGAACACGTTCGCGCCCGGGATTCATGGAGACCGAGGCGCTGCTGGCTCGCCCGGAGTGGCTGGCCGGCCGGCGCGAGGCGGTGCTCTCCGGCACTCCGACCGGTCGCATCCCGGGGCCCGACTCGATGACCGGCGCGGCGCTGTTCCTCGCCAGCGACGAGGCGCATCACATCACGGGTTCCTACATGATCGCGGACGGCGGCTACAGCATGCTCGGGGCGTGAGAGCAGAGATCCGAATTGGGAGAGCGATGAACCAGAACGGCCAGAACACCGAGGACGTATACGAGCGCGTCCGCAATGCGATCCTCGACGGGGGGCTGGCGCCCGGCGCCGTGATGTCGCAGGTGGCACTGGCCGAGGAACTCGGGATCAGTCGGACCCCGTTGCGCGAGGCGCTCAGGATGCTCCAGGGCGAGGGGCTGGTCGAGGCGGAGCCCAACCGCCGAGTGCGGGTGGCGCCGATGTCGACCGGCGATCTTGAGCAGCTGTACGTCATGCGGGTGACGCTCGAGGCCGAGGCGCTGCGGCTGTCGGTGCCGCGCATGACGCAGGACGACCTCGCGCGGCTGGAGGGCCACATGGCCGAGATGGCTCACTATGCGAGCATCAAGGACTACCGCCGCTGGGTCGTCCCGCACAGTCAATTCCACCGCGCCCTCACCGGGCCGGCCGGACACCGCGTCAACGACATGCTGGCGCAGCTGTTCGACCACGCCGAGCGCTATCGCCGACTGCACATCGGCCACGGCCCGAGCGCGTGGGCGACCGCGAGCCACCGCGAGATCCTCGACGCGGTCAAGGCGGAGGACCGCGACCTGAGCGCCGGCCTGCTCGCCTCGCATCTCGGGCGCACGGGGCTCGAGGTCTCCGAGCTGCTCGATCCGAGCTACCGGCCGGAGCTGCTCCAGCGGGCGTTGACCGATGCCGGCGGGGAACTACCGCGGCGGACCAGGACCCGCCGGCGAGCGGGCGCCGGCTGAGGCCCAGCCCGTCAGCGGTTACCTGATGGAGCGGCCGTCACGCCGCGCGTCCGATCGCGCCGTCCCACGCGAAGTCCGCGACCAGCTCGGCCAAGACGTCCGGCTGGTCGATCATCGAAAACGTCCGTGCGCGGTCGATCAGCTTGAACCGCGAGTGGGGGAGTGCCTCGGCCAGGCGATGGCCGTCCTCGACGGGGAAGAACTCGTCGTCGGCGGACCAGGCGATCAGCGAGGGCTTGGTGAACTGCCCGAGCCGAGCGGCGGTCTCGATCATCGTCTCGGGATGCAGAGAGGCGGTGAAGCGGCGCAGATCTTCGCGGATGCGTGAATGTGTGAGCGCGGGCTTGACCCACTCCGACGCGAGGTGGTCGATGTCAGCGTAGGCGAGCGCGCCGTACGCGCGCCGACGCACGAGCCGGGTGCGCAGCGGAGCGAGCATCGCGCGGAAGGCCGGGCCGAGCTTGGCGGCGTTGATGAACGGTTTGAGGACCGGGGGTGGGAAGTGCTCGAACGCGTCGCAGCCGGTCAGCACCAGCGCACCGATGCGTCCCGGCGCCGTGGTGGCGACGATCTGGGCGATCGCGCCGCCGGTGTCATTGCCGATAAGGATCACGTCATGCAGCTCGAGCGCCTCGAGGAACTCCGCGACCGTCGCGGCGATGCTCTCCATCGTCAGCTCGGTCCCCTCGCGCATCGGCTCGGTGTGCGCGCCGAGGGGCCACGTTGGGGCGTAACAAGCGAACTCGCTCTCGGCGAGGCGCTCGCTCAGCGGCGCCCAGAGCGAGGACGACATCGCGTAGCCGTGGATGAAGACGACAGGGCGGCCCGTGGCGGGACCCGACTTCTCATAATGGATCGTTCCGGCGCTGAGCGTCACTGCGGGCATGCGGTTCCTCCGGCGGGTCTGGGAGAAGATTTACGTACAGGCTGCACTAAGATACCAACAGACTGCATGTAATGGCAAGAACTCAAGCAGAAAGATCCGCGGCCACCCAGCAAGCGCTGATCGAGGCGGCGCGCCGGCTCTGGGGTGAACGGGGCTACGCGGAGGTCAGCACGCCCGAGATCGCCGAGGCGGCCGGCGTCACGCGCGGCGCGATGTATCACCAGTACGCCGACAAGGCGGCGCTCTTCCGGGCCGTGATCGAGGCCATGGACCGGGACATCATCGAGCGCCTTCAAGCCTCCGTTGCCGCCGCCCAGCCGAAGACCCCGGCCGACACGATGCACGCGATGGCCGATGCCTGGCTCGACATCGCCGTGGAACCTGAGGTCAGGCAGCTGATGCTCCAGGACGCGCCGAGCGTAATCGGCTGGGCCGAGTACCGGGAGATGTCCCAGCGCAATGCGGTCGAGTCGGCCGAGGAGCTGCTGCAGGCCGCGATCGACGCGGGGCAGCTCAGGCCCCAGCCGCTTCGCCCGCTCGCCCTCGTGCTTCTCGGGGCGCTCGACGAAGCCGCGATGTATCTCGCCGGCGCCGAGGATCCGGCGCAGGCGCGGGAGGACGTCCGTGCCGTGGTCCGCGACCTGATCGACGGACTACTGACCGGCAGTCGGCGAGCGGCCGGCTTATCCTGAGCCGGCCGCTTACGCCAGAGGGACCCGCCCCGAGGCGGTCCGGGAAGGCGAGAAAGTCCTCTTTCGTGGTGGGTCCGAGGCGCGAATGCGGCGCTAGCCGTGCTATAGCCGGGTGAATCTGAATTCACGCCGCGCGGAGTGGCGAGTGCGGGGTTAACCGGAATCGGTGGCCGGCGGCCGTGACGGGACGGTGGCCGTGAAGCGTGCCTCTCTGTCAGGATCCGCAGCGAGACACCGATCGGCGGCCCCGCGCGAGCGCGGGCGCCGCGCCGAAGCGACTCCCCCGGAGGTCCGATGAGCACGCGTGTGACGCCGAGCGTTCCCCCGTTACGAGAGCGGCCGGCGTGGAAGGCGCTCGAGAACCACTACGGCGAGATCAAGGGAAAGCATCTGCGTGACCTGTTCGCCACCGATGGGACGCGCGGCGAGCGCTTGGTGGTCGAGGGCGCCGGCCTGTTTCTTGACTACTCGAAGAACCGCATCACCGACGAGACGATCGGGCTGCTGATCGGGCTGGCCGAGCAGTCGGGGCTGGCGGAGCGGACCGAGGCGATGTTCGCCGGTGAGCACATCAACGTGTCCGAGGACCGCGCGGTGCTGCACGTCGCGCTGCGCATGCCAAAGAGCGCGTCGCTGATCGTCGATGGGGTCGACGTGGTCAAGCAGGTGCATGAGGTGCTGGACGGGATGTCGGCGTTCAGCGACCGGGTTCGCTCGGGCGAGTGGCGGGGCCACACCGGCCGGCCGATCCGCAACGTGATCAACATCGGCATCGGCGGCTCGGACCTTGGCCCGGTCATGGCCTATGAGGCGCTGCGCCATTACTCCGAGCGCGCGATGACCTTCCGCTTCGTCTCGAACGTCGACTCGACCGACCTGGTTGAGGCGACGCGCGACCTGGACCCGGCCGAGACGCTCTTCATCGTCTCGTCCAAGACGTTCACCACGCTCGAGACCATGACCAATGCACATTCGGCGCGCGAGTGGGTCCTGAAAGGCCTCGGCGGCGACGAGGCCTCAATTGCCAAGCACTTCGTGGCGGTCTCCACGAACGCGGAGAAGGTGACCGAGTTCGGGATCGACACCGACAACATGTTCGGGTTCTGGGAATGGGTCGGCGGCCGCTACTCGATGGACTCGGCGATCGGCCTCTCGACGATGCTCGCGATCGGCCCGGACCGATTCAAAGAGATGCTGGCCGGGTTCCACGCGATGGATGAGCACTTCCGCGGCACGCCGTACGCGCAGAACCTGCCGGTGCTGATGGGACTGCTGGCGGTCTGGTACGGGGACTTCTTCGGCGCGCAGACGTACGGCGTGATGCCCTACGAGCAGTACCTCAAGCGCTTTCCGGCGTATCTGCAGCAGCTGACGATGGAGTCAAACGGCAAGCACGTGACGCTCGACGGGCGGCACGTCGACTACCAGACCGGCGCGGTGTTCTGGGGCGAGCCGGGGACCAACGGCCAGCACAGCTTCTATCAGCTGATCCACCAGGGGACGAAGCTGATCCCGGTCGATCTGATCGGCTTCGCCAAGACGCTGAACCCGCTGGGCGATCACCACGATCTGCTGATGTCGAACGTGTTCGCCCAGGCCGAGGCGCTCGCCTTTGGCAAGACCGAGGAGGAGGTCCGCGCCGAGGGGACGCCGGAGAACATCGTTCCCCACCGGGTGATGGAGGGGAACCGGCCGACCAACGTGATCCTCGCCGAGCGGTTGACGCCGTACGCGCTGGGGAGCCTGGTGGCGCTGTACGAGCACAGCGTGTTCACGCAGGGGGTGGTGTGGGAGATCGACTCCTTCGACCAGTGGGGCGTCGAGCTGGGCAAGGCGCTGGCTGTGGCGATCATCCCCGAGCTCGAGAGTCCCACCGAACCTGAGCTCCACCACGACAGCTCCACCAATGCGCTGATCCGCCGCTACCGCGCGATGCGCTGAGGCTCTTACCAACCCACGGACCCAGGAGAGCGAATCACATGCCGACGGACAAGCCGATGCAGTTGGGAATGGTCGGACTGGGGCGGATGGGCGCCGGCATCGTCCGCCGGCTCACGCGCGAGGGACATCGCTGCGTCGGGTACGACCGGAGTGCCGACGTGGTCAAAGGCCTTGAGGCGGACGGCATCGCCGGCGCCACGACGCTCGAGGACTTCGCGGCGAAGCTCGATAAGCCGCGCACGGCGTGGGTGATGGTGCCGGCCGGGGATATCACGACAGAGGTGATTCGCGACCTGGCCGGCGTGTTCGAGGCCGGCGACGTGATCATCGACGGGGGTAACACGCACTACCACGACGACATCCGCCACGCTAAGGAGCTGGCCGGGAAGGGCATCCACCACGTCGACGTCGGCACCAGCGGCGGCGTCTACGGTCTCGAGCGCGGCTTCTGCCTGATGATCGGCGGCGAGGACGACGTCGTCGAGCGGCTCTATCCGATCTTCGGCTCGCTCTCGCCAGGAGTCGACGCGGCGGCGCGTACGCCGGGCCGCTCCGGCCCGCCCAGCCCATCCGAGTCGGGGTTTCTGCACTGCGGCCCGAACGGCGCCGGCCACTTCGTGAAGATGGTCCACAACGGAATCGAGTACGGGATCATGGCCGCTTATGCGGAGGGGCTGAACATTCTGCACGGTGCCAACGCCGGTAAGGAGATCATGGAGTCAGACGCGGAGACCGCGCCGATGGAGAACCCCGAGTACTACCAGTACGACATCAACACAGCCGAGGTGAGCGAGGTATGGCGGCGGGGCAGCGTGATCAGCTCGTGGTTGCTCGACCTGACCGCCCAAGCGCTGCACGAGTCCCCGGGGCTGGACGACTTCTCCGGCCGGGTGTCCGACTCGGGTGAGGGGCGCTGGACATCGATCGCGGCCATCGACGAGGGTGTGCCGGCGCCGGTGCTGACGACCGCGCTGTACTCGCGGTTTGCCTCGCGCGGACTCGACAATTTCGCCAACCGGGTGGAGTCCGCCATGCGTTACGGGTTTGGCGGTCACATGGAGAGGCCGGCCAACTGACCGAAACCGAGGAGATCGAGCGCGAGAAGCGCCGGGCCGCGGAGGCGGCCGTCGAGCTCGTCCAGGACGGCATGATCATCGGCCTGGGCACGGGCTCGACCGCCGCCTACCTGCTGGAGCCCCTGGCTGCACGCAAGGTCGACATCCGCTGCGTGGCCACGTCCCCGTCCACCGCGCAGGCGGCCCGGGCGATGGGCATCGACGTGGTCTCGTTCGCGGGACTCGAGGGGCCGACCAGGCTGGACATGGTGATCGACGGGGCCGACCAGGTCGACCCGTCAGGCTGGCTGATCAAGGGCGGCGGCGGCGCCCACACCCGCGAGAAGGCGGTCGCCGCCACGACCGACCGCTTCGTCGTGATCGTCTCGGCCAACAAGCTCGTCGAGCGGCTGACTCCACCGGTGCCCCTTGAACTTGCCGAGTTCGGCCTGGCCGGCACGCTCGCGCGGCTCGGTGGCGTCGAGCTCCGGGGGGCGACCGTCGCGCAGATGGGGTTGGTCAAGCTGCGGGACGCCAGCCACAGCCCGGACGGCGGCGTGATCGCCGACTTCATGACGCCGTTCGAGGATCCGCGTAAGCTGGCCGAGTTCCTATCGGAGATGCCCGGCGTGGTCGAGCACGGCCTGTTTCCGCCGTCGATGGTGTCCGAGGTCCTGGTCGGGCGGGGCAAGCAGGTCGAGCGGATCCCGGTGGCGCACTGAGCCACCGGAGCATGAGCATCCACCACGCGAAGAGGGGAGGTGAGGACTTGAAACGCCGCTGAGCGCCTCGAGTCGTTGCCGCCCGGTGCGGGCGGCAGAGCAATGCCGTTCGATCTTTCGCGAAAGGAGCCATGCAATGGCAGAAGTTCTGGCTCGCGACTCCGCGGCTGTCCTGGCCGCGGTGCGCGAGGTGGCAAGAGACCGGATCGCTCCGGCGGCAGCCGAGGTGGACCGCGATGCCCGATTCCCCGAAGATGGCCTCCAGGCGCTGTCGGACGCCGGCGCCCTCGGGCTGCTGATTCCGCCCGAGCACGGCGGCGCCGGCGCCGGGCTGAGCACGCTGGCGGAGGCGTGCGAGACGATCGCCGGGGCCTGCGCCTCGACCGGGATGGTGGACCTCGAGACCCGTTCGGCGCGGGCGCTGGTGCGTCGGGCAGCGCGGCTGGGCGACGCCGGCGACGAGTCGGCGCTCGTCGTGGTGATGGAGGCCAAGGTCGGCGCCACCGACACGGGCCCGCGCGTCACCCAGCAGGCGCTCGAGGTCTGCGGCGGGCAGGGCTACACGCCGGGGCTGCCAATCGAGCGGCACCTGCGCGACGCCCGCGCCGGAGCGGTGATGGCGCCCACCAACGCGGTCCCGCGGACCTGGATCGGCAAGGCCCTGGCCGGGCTTCCGGTGCCATGAGCGGCGCCGAGCTGAGACTCGGGGCGGTCTCGTATCACCCCCGCGTGGTCACGGTGTGGGAGCGGTTCCGCACCTACTTCGCCGACCGCGGCGTTCCCACCGACTACATCCTGTACTCCAACTACGAGCGACTCGTCGAGGGGGTGCTGGACGGCTCGGTCGAGATCGGCTGGAACACGAACACGGCGTTCGTGCGGCTCGACCACGAGGTCGGCGGGCAGACGCGGATCCTCGGCATGCGCGACGTCGACCTCGACTGGTCGACCGTGCTCGTCACGCGTAAGGACCGGCCGCTGGACGGCGTGGCCGACCTGGCCGGGCGCGTGCTTGCGCTGGGCAGCCGTGACTCCGGCCACGCGGCGATTCTGCCGCTGCACTATCTCGCGCAGGAGGGCCTCGATGCCGGGACCCAGTGCGGGCTGATCCGGTTCGATACCGACATCGGCAAGCACGGCGACACGGGCGACTCGGAGCTCCACGTCGTCCGCGCGGTGTCCGAAGGGAACGCCGACGCCGGCGTGCTGTCGGCGGCGTACTTCAGCGCGTTCCGGGCCGACGGCGTCCCCCAGGTGGCCGACCTAGAGGTGAGCTGGCGGAGCCCGCCGTACTACCACTGCAATTTCACGGTGCTCGAGACGTTCGATCTCGAGCTCGGCGAGCGGTGGTCGCAAGCCCTGCTGGCCATGGACTACGACGACGAGAGCCTGCGTCCGGCGATGGAGCTCGAGGGGGTGCGGAGGTGGCACCCGGGCGGACAGGCCGGTTACGAGTCGCTGCGGGACGCGATGCGGGAGCAGGGATTGCTCTCGTGAGCCAGAGCGGCGCCCGCCCCGATCATCGCCTCGCCGATCGTCGCCACCCCGATCGTCGCCTCCCCGATCATCGCCTCGACGCCGAGCACCTCGAGCTGGGGGGCGGACTCGAGGTGCTGCTGGCGGCGGCGCTCGAGCGTGTCCCCCCTGGGGGCGTGCTGGAGGTCCGCACGCCCTCGCGCGCGGTCGCGCTCGAGCTGCCCGGCTGGGCCCGGCTGGCCGGGCACGAGGTGGTGGGGGAGGCGCCCGCGGCGGATGGCACGGTGGTGCAGGTCCGACGTGGTCGCACGGCCCGGGTGCTGGCCGCGCCGCTGCCCCGGCGCGGGGAGCCGCCACCTCTCCGAGGCGGCGGTGAGCTTCACACCGCCGACTGGAGAGGCGGCGGACCACCCGCGGCGGCCGACCCGGCGGCGGGCTTTGCGCCGCTCGGCGCGCTCCCCGAGGCGCGCACGTCCGCCTACTCGTGGCGGCTCAGCGACCCCGACGAGGTGTGGGCTGACGATGTGGGCGAGCTTGTCGAGCAGGCCTCGGCACAGCAGTGGGACGCGTCGCGTGAGATCCCATGGAGCGCGGCGCGAGAACTGGACGACACCACCGAGCGGGCGGTGGCGCAGGTGATGACGTTCCTGGCTCAGAACGAATACGCCGCGCTGTACGTTCCGGCGCGCTTTCTCCCCGAGGTCAATCCCCAGCTCGCCGAGCTGGTGCTGTGGCTCTCGAGCCACGTCCACGACGAGGCGCGCCACATCGAGGTGTTCACCAAGCGCGCGCTGGCCGGCGGGTGGCGCGGGTACGCGCTGGCATCAACGGAGCTCTCGCTCAGCACCCTGCTCGACGAGCGCGACTTCACCAACGCGTCGTTGCTGCTCAACGTGCTCGGTGAGGGGACGTTCCTCGACCTGCTGCGGTTCATCGAACTCCACGCGCCGGATCCCGCCACGGCCGCGGCGGCCCGACTGGCTCATCGCGACGAGCGCCGGCACGTCCACTTCGGCGTGTCGCACATCCGGCGCGCGATCGCCTCGCAGCCCGACATCGAGCCGCTGCTGGTGGGGGCCGTCGAGGCCCGAGCGGCGAAGCTAGCGAGCCTGTCGGGGCTGTCCCCGTTGGTGATCGAGTCACTGACCGTGATGTCCAGCCGCTCGCTCGTGCCGGCCGAGCTCGCCGACGCAGCGGCCGAGGTCCGCTCTCTGATGGCGACCATGCAGCGAAACCGCGTGCGGAGGCTGACCGCGTGCGGGTTCAGCCGGCGGACGGCGCGCTATCTGTCCGACCTGCACTCGCCGAATCTGATGTGAGGCCACCGATTAAACGGGCGCACCCTCGGCGAAGCTGTCGGGCGGCCACGGACCCGTGCAGGTCAGCTCGATGTCGTCGAGGTTGTCGTCGAGCTGGCGCACCATGGCCACGAACTCGACCCGGCGCGCTCTCTGGCGCAATTCGAGACGGGCGCGGAGGCAGGACGTGCCGGACGGCGATCGGTCGCCCAGCCTCGCCTAGCAGCAGGCTCATCGGCCCGTCATCCAGAGCGGTAATTCAGAGCAGCGGGTCGACCGGATGGCCGAGCAGCTCCGAGAAGCTCGCCGCGAGCAGAGCCGCGCTGGCTGCGCTTCAAGCGCCGCTCGGCCATCTACCCGTTAGCTCAGAGGCGCCGGACCGAGTCGTCCGTGGTGGCTACCGCGGTGACGTATGCCGCGTGGGTCATGAGGCACGTTGCCATGACGTCCGGAGGCCAGCGCCACGGCGGCGGCGTGCGGCCGAGGAGCGGGAACAACGAGAACGTCGCGGTCATGAGCGTGCCGCCAAAGATCGCGCTCGCCCAGGGCTCCTGAAACCGGCGGCGCAGGAGACCGTGCCACAGGCCGAAGGCCGAGCCGTAGCTCCAGCGTAGCGCCAGTCCAAGATCCTCGTCCTCGCGGGCGGTCACGTGGGGCAGGTGCATGATCGAGGCGACGATCTTGCCGGGCACGAGCGAGTCGTCGTAGTCGAGCGGGCCTCGGTGACGCGAGCGCAGCCGACGCTCGACCGCGTAGGCGAGCGTCAGTGCCGCGGTCCCGGCGGTTCCGGCGGCGATGCTGCGAGCGGGCCAGGAATGATCTCGATGTCTCACTTCCTCCTCATAGGGTCACGATCCGGTCGACGAGATCGAGCCCCTCGTCTCGATGCGTGATCAGTAGCAGCGTACGACCGCGCGTGGCCGCAAACACGTCGTGGATCAATTCGGCGGCGGTGATCGGATCGAGGTGGGCGGTTGGCTCGTCGAGCACGAGCACGGGCGAGTCGGCGAGCAACGCGCGCGCGAGCACGATGCGCTGACGCTGCCCGCCCGAAAGCTCGCGCCCTTCCTCGCCGACCATCGTTTCTAGCCCGTCGGGCAGCTGCTTCACCCAGTCCCAGATCCGCGCGCGACGGAGGACCCGCTCGAGCTCGTCGTCGCCGGCGTCGGGCCGCGCCAGGCGGACGTTGTTGCGGATGCTGGTCGAGAACAGATGTGACTCCTGTCCGGCGACAGCGATCGCGCGGCGAACATCCTCCTGGCGATAGTCGTGCAGTGAACGGCCGGCCAGCGTCACGCGTCCGCGCTCGGGATCGAGGAAGCGGAGCAGCAGATTCGCCACGGTCGTCTTGCCGGCGCCGCTGGGTCCGACCAGCGCCACCCGCTCCCCTGCGGGCAGCCGCAGGTTCACGCCGTCAAGGGCGAGTTGGAGCTGGCCCGGATAGCGGGCGGAGACGTCCTCGAGCGCCAGGTCGAACGGCCACGGGGGAATGGGCTCGGGGTGCGCAGGATCAAGCACCGATGCCTCGTGGTCGGTCAGCTCCAGGATCCGCCGGCCGGCAGCCCGCGTCGCCGAGAGCTCCCGCGCGGCGGCCGGAAGCGGCGTGACCGCCTCGAACGACGCGAGCGCCAGCAGCGACAGCAGTGCCACCAGAACCCGGTCGAGGCGACCGTCCGCGGACGCCTCCGCCGCGACGGCGAGGACGCCCACCACCGTCATCCCGGTGACCAGCAGCCCGAGGCCGTCGCCCGCACCGGCGGCCACCGCGTCCCGCCTGGCCAGTCGGACGAGTGTGGAATCGGCCGAGCCAATCCGCTCACTCGTGCTCGCCTCGGCTCCGTAGGCCACGAGCTCGGGGGCGGCGCGCATCTGCTCGATCAGCTCGGCGGTGAGGGCGCCCCGGGCGGCGGCCTGCCTGCGCCCGGCACGGACACCGACCCACCCGGACACCGCGGGCACGACTAGGCCGCCCACGAGCAACCCGGCGGCGAGAACCAGGCCCGCGGCCGGAAGCACCGCTGCGGCCACTCCCACCGAGACCGCGCCGGCCAGGAGTGCCACCAGCGGCGGCTCGAGGCCCCGGAGGTACAGGTTCTGCAGGGTGTCGACGTCGGCGACCATCCGGGACAGGAGATCACCGTCGCGATACGAGGAGAGCTGCGCCGGGGCGAGCGGCTCGATCCGCGCGTAGAACGTGGTGCGGACCCGGCCGAGGACCCGCAGTGCCAGGTCATGCGAGGTGAGGCGCTCGAGGTAGCGGACGACCGGTCGGCCGACTCCGAAGAAGCGGACCGCGACGATCGTCACCTCCAGCGACAGGATGGCCGGACGTTCGGCCGCCCGCGCGATCAGGTAGCCGGCGGTGGCCATCAACCCGACGCCGAAGAGCACCGTCAGCGAGCCGAGCAGCGATGCGCCAGCCAGGCGCCACCGGGGAGCCGGCGCGAGCCGTAAGAGAGCGCTGAGCGTGGCGATCACGCCGCCCTCCGCTCGGCGTCGGGCGCGGCCGCGCCGTCGGCGAGCACGACCACCCGGTCGGCGTGGCGCACGAGCTCCGGGCGATGTGCGATAAGGAGCATGGTTCGCCCCTCTCGCAGGCGGTCGACCGCGGCGGACACGACGTCGACGCTGGCGGGGTCGAGATCGGCCGTGGGCTCATCGAGAATCACGAGCGGCGCGTCGCGGAGAAAGGCACGGGCCACGGCGATCCGGCGGCGCTCGCCCGGGGACAGCGAACGCTCCCCGGCGCCGACCAGCGTTGCGTATCCATGTGGCAGCCGCGAGATGAACGCATCGGCGCCGGCGAGCGAAGCGGCCTCGACGACCCGACTCTCGGACGCGCTCGGGTCGCCGAGGCGGATGTTGTCGGCGACCGTGCCACGGATGAGCGTCGGGTGCTGTGGCACCCAAGCCGTGAGGCGACGCCAGGCGGCAAGATCACAGTCGGCCAGGTCGACGCCACCCACGGAGATCCTTCCCGAGGACGGCGCGAGCAGTCCGAGCAGCAGCGCCGCCACGGTGCTCTTGCCGGCGCCGCTCTCGCCGATGAGTGCCACCACCTCACCCGGCCAGATCTCCAGGTCGAGCCGGTCGAGCACCGGCACGTCACGCGCCGGATAGGAGAACGAGACCTGCTCGACGCGGACCGGAGCGACTGCGGGACGGGGCGGCTGGCGCGAGCCCGCGCGCGGAACGGCATCCGGAGCGTCGAGCAGAGCGAACATCCGCTCGGCCACCGCGAGCCCATCCGCGCTCGCGTGATACTCCGCGCCGAGCCTGCGGAACGGCAGGTACAGCTCCGGCGCGAGCACGATCACGGTCATCCCGGCCTGCAGCCCCAGGTCGCCGCCGACCAGGCGCACGCCGGACGTCACGGCAACGAGCGCGACGCCAAGCGTCGCCGCCAGCTCCAACACGGACCCGGACAGGAAGCTGACGCGCAGGGTTTCCATTGTGGTTTTCCGGTAGCGCTCGCTCACCTCACCCAGCACGGCGACCTCGTCGCCCGCTCGTCCGAACGCGCGGAGCGTGGGCAGCCCGCGCACCACGTCGAGGAAGTGACTCGACAACCGCCGAAGTGCGTGCCAGCGCTCCTCCGTGCGCTGCTCCGTGTACCGACCGATCAGCCACATGAAGATGGGCACCAGGGGCAGCGTGAGGAGCATGATCAGGGCCGATTCCCAGTCCACGAACGCGACCCACGCGATCACCATGAACGGCACCACCGAGGCGAGGACAACCTGGGGCAGGTAACGGGCGAAGTAGCCCTCGAGCCCTTCGACGCCCTGAACCGCGACGGCCGCCAGTTCGGCTCCGCTCGCGCCGTCGGTGGCGATCGGTTGCGAACGCAGACGCTTTTCGACCAGCGCGAGGCGAAGCTCGGAGAGGACGCTCCATGCGGCCCGCCGGCCGGCGATCTCCATCCCCCAGACACACGCGCCGCGCAGCGCGAACGCGGCCATGAGCACCGCGAAATCGAGCCACAACTCTCTGGTCGGGGCGCCGTCGAAAGCTCGGGCGATGATGCGCGCGAGCATGGTGGCCTGGAGCAGCACGGCCACCGCGGTGGCGATCCCGAGCGCGACGTCGACGGTCAGGAGCGGCCGCGCCGACTTCGTGCGCCGGACGAGCCGCGGATCGAGTGCTCGCGCCACTACGTCGGTGGCGCGGTCACGCGCCGATGGAACACGTGGAACGACCAGCCCTGGTAGAGCAACACGCCCGGCAACACGAGGACTGCCACCACGGTCATCACGACCAGCGGGTAGTGCCCCGCGGCCGCGTTGTTGACGGTCAGGTCGAAGGCGTGGTTCGTGCTCGAGACCATCACGTCCGGGTAGAGCGAGATGAACATCTGGCCGATCGCCGCCGCGATCGCGAAGGCCGAGGCGGCAAAGGCCCAGCCGTCGTACCCGGTGCCCGCGAGCACTGTGGCGAATATCACCCCGAACATTCCAAAGATCTGGGTCGGCTCGGGGAGCGTGCCGCCGCCGATCACGACCAGGGTCCAGATCACCCACGCCAGGTTGACCACGAATGCCACGACGCCGATCCGGCGGCCCGCTGCGCGGGCCCGGTCGCGGATCTCGCCGGTGGTGCGCAGCGCCAGGAAGGTGGCGCCGTGCAGCAGGCACAGCGTCAACAGCGTCACCCCGGTCATCAGCCCGTAGCCGGTGAGCAGGTCGAAGAAGTTCCCCGTGAAGTTGTGCTGCGCGTTGATCGGAAGGCCGTGCAGCAGGTCGCCGAGGCCCACGCCGATCAGCAGCGGCGTCAGCGCGCTGCCGATAGCGAGCGCCCACGACCACCCGGCGCGCCAGCGTGCGCTTTCGCGCTTGCCCCGGTACTCGAACGACACGCCGCGCGCGAACAGGGCCAGGAGCACGAGCACCAGCGCTAGGTAGAGCGCGGAGAACATCGTGGCGTACCAGCCGGGGAAGGCCGCGAACATCGCCGCGCCGGCGACGATCAGCCACACCTCGTTGCCGTCCCACCAGGGGCCAATCGTGTTGATCGCGACGCGACGCTCGGTCTCGTCGCGGCCGATCACCCTGTGGAGAACGCCGACGCCGAAATCGAACCCCTCGAGCACGAAGAAGCCGACCCAGAAGACGGCGACGATGACGAACCAGACGGTGTGTAGTTGCATGTCAGTAGGTGAGGGCGGGGGCCGCGCCGGCGGGAGCCTCTGCCGCTTCGGCGTCGGCATCGGCCAGGTCGCGGCGCGAGTAGCGGAGCATCAGCCCGAGGTCGGCGGCGGCGAGCACGATGTAGGCGAGGACGAAGGCGCTCAGGCTTATCCAGATATCGGTGGCGCTGACCGAGGGTGAGTTCGCGACCGCGGTCTTCTGGAGGCCCTGGACGATCCAGGGCTGACGCCCGCTCTCGGTGAGCAGCCAGCCGGCTGTGTTCATCAGGAACGGCGTGACCACCGCCCAGATCGAGAGCCATAGGAATATCCGGGAGTTGTGCAATCTCCCCCGGTAGATCAGCCAGCCGCCCCACAGCGAGAGGAGCAGGACGGCGGTGGCCAGGTAGGCCATCACCCGAATCGACCAGTACTGGATGAAGACATCGGGCACGTAGTTGCCTGGCCCGTACTTGGCCTGGTACTCGGACTGCAGCTGGTTGAGTCCGGTCACCGCTCCGCTCCACGTGCCGGTGGCGAGGATCGAGAGCAGGTGCGGGATGGGGATGATCTCGGTCGGCGTCTTGTCGTTGGCGCCGCCGCCGATCTGGAAGGCCGAGAACGAACAGGGCTTGCAGTTGGTCCACTGCGCCTCGGCGGCGGCGATCTTCATCGGCTGGTAGTGGGCCTCGATCACTCCGAGCTGATTGCCGACCGACATCTGGATGACGATCGTGGGGATCAGGACGATCAGGGCCACCTTCGCCGAGCGCTGGAACGGCTCGACGTGGGTTCGGCGGCGCAGGTGCCACGCGGACACCGCGAGCATCACCAGGCAGCCGGTTATGAGCGAGGCGAGAATCACGTGCGCGTAGCCCCACACAAACGTCGGGTTCACGAACAGCGCCCACACGTTCTTCAGCTGCGCGTTGCCGGCCTTGTCGATCCGGTAGCCGACCGGGTGCTGCATCCACGAATTGGCTATCAGGATGAACATGGCCGACAGCATCGAGCCGATCGACACCGCCCAGATGCACGCCAGGTGGATGCGTTTGGGCAGCCGGTCCCAGCCGAACAGCCACAGGCCAAGGAATGTGGACTCGAGGAAGAAGGCGGCCAGGCCCTCCATCGCCAGCGGAGCACCGAACACGCCGCCGACGTAGCGCGAGTAGATCGACCAGTTCATCCCGAACTCGAACTCCTGAACTAGCCCCGTCACCACCCCGATCGCGACGTTGATGAGGAGAAGCGTCCCGAAGAAGCGGGTCATCCGCTTATGCTCGGGGTCGCCGGTTCGGTACCAGGCGGTCTGCAGGATGGCGACGAGGAAGGCCAGGCCGATCGTCACCGGAACGAAGAAGAAGTGGTAGATACTCGTGGTGGCGAACTGCCAGCGGGCTAGGTCGTTCGCCATCGCGCTCAGCCCGCTGACGCCGGGGTGCCTGCCGGGGCGGGCACCATCGGGTCATCCTCCCAGTCGATCTGCGCCGCATCGCCGCGATCGAGGACGTGCGGGCCGCCGGTCTTGGAGAACCGGTCCCAGCACCAGTCGATCACCGCCTCGAGCTTTGCCCGGCTGCCGGTCATCAGTGCGGCGTGGACGCCGAGCCACGCCACGTGCGCGAGCTGTCCATGGACTTCGTGGTGGCCCTCGCCGACCTCGGCGATCGCGGCGTTCCGGCCGATCATCGCCATGATGCCCTTGTCCTTGTAGACGAAGTCCTTGCGCGGCTCGCCCTTGAAGTCGGCGAGGACGTTGTTCGCGGCCCACTTGCCGCTCTGCATAGCAACCGATCCGAGTTGCGGGAGGGTCTCACCGTCGGGGCCCGGGATGTTGGCTATGTCACCCACGACATAGACGCCTGGGCTGCCGTCAAGGGTGAGGTCGGCGTGCACGTCGATGCGCCCGCCGTGGCCGGGAGTGACGCCGCAGCCGGCGGCGAGCCCGGCGCCGGTGATGCCACCACCCCACACGACGCAGCGCGTTGCGATGACGGTGCCGTCCGAGAGCACCACGTGCCCGGGTCCGACCTCTTTCACCCCCGTGCCGAGGTTCAGTTCGACGCCCCGCTCTTGGAGCACCTTCGAAACGTAGCCGTGGGCACTGTCCGAGAACGCGCGCAGCAGGCAGTCGCCGTAGTCAAGCAGGTGGATGTGCGCGCGCCCGGTATCGAAGTTGCGGTATTCGGCGGGCACCGTGACGTTGATCATGTCGGCAAGGGCGCCGGCCACTTCGACTCCGGTGGGGCCGCCGCCCACGACGATGAAGTTGACCGCGCCGCGGTCGACCAGAGTCGGATCGCGGTCGACCTGCTCGAATAGCCCGAGGATCCGCGACCGAAGGCGCGTGGCGTCATCGAGCGAATACAGCGGGAACGTGTTCTCCGCCGCACCGGGAGTGCCGAAGAAATTCGGCTGTGAGCCGGCGGCCAGCACGAGGGCATCTCCGGTCCACTGCCCGCCGTCGCTCGTCGTGACGGTGCGCGTCGCGGTGTCGACCGTTGACACTTCGGCGAGCTTCAGGTCCACGTTCTCCTGATCGGCGAACACCTCCCGTAACGAATCGGCGATGTCGCTTGGAGCGAGCAGCGAGGTCGCGACCTGGTAGAGCAGGGGTTGGAACTGGTGGTAGTTGTTGCGGTCGATGAGCGTGACGTCGATCTCGTCGTGCTCGGCAAGTTGCTGCGCGCAGCCCAGGCCGGCGAACCCCCCGCCGACGATGACGACGTGGCGCTTGTCTCCGTTATCCGGCATGGGAGGCCTCCGGTTCTGACACTGCTGCCCCGAGACGCTCGAGCAGGTGATCCCCGACGCGCAGCGCGTTGGCCATCGCGGTCAGCGCCGGGTTGACCGCCCCGATGCTCGGGAAGAAGCTCGTGTCGACGACGTACAGGTTGTCGAGCTCGTGGGCGCGGCAGTCACTGTTCAGGACCGAGCTGTCCGGGTCGTTGCCGAACCTGACGGTGCCCGCCTGGTGGGCGCAGCCGGCCACCGGGATCTCGTTCTTGAGGTAGGCATGGTG
>Ga0187769_10000243_pt1 | contig 29990 bp, 22 predicted proteins | sample 0116_SJ02_MP02_1_FD_133140 | JGI IMG/M metagenome (GOLD analysis project Ga0187769, IMG submission 133140) | Tropical peat soil microbial communities from peatlands in Department of Meta, Colombia - 0116_SJ02_MP02_10_MG | ecosystem: Environmental > Terrestrial > Soil > Wetlands > Peat | place... | reverse complement strand
TCCAGGAGCGTAGTAAGACGTTTTTCTGATCCATTTACTCTTCTCCGTTACGACCTATGAGTCCACGACGGGTCTATCCGTGCCCTCTCACTCTCAGTATGACTTCGGCATCTTCAGCACGTTCTGGCCGAGAAAAGCCAGGATCAAGTTATTGCTTACGGGCGCCACCGTGAGAAGCCGAGTCTCGCGAAACTTCCTCTCGATATCGTAGTCAGAAGCAAACCCGTAGCCGCCATAGGTTGTCAGGCAAACATCCGCCGCTTCCCAGGCTGCTTCAGACGCCAGCAGCTTGGCGAGGTTGGCCTCGGCTCCGCATTTTTCGTTGCGATCAAACTTTGCGGCGGCATCGAAACGCATCAAATCGGCTGCCTGCACGTGCGCATAGGCTTTTGCGATAGGAAACTGAACGCCCTGATTCGCACCAATCGGTCTCCCAAAGACCACGCGCTCTCGCGCATACGACGACGCGCGCTCTACGAACCAGTGGCCATCGCCGATGGCTTCCGAGGCGACCAAAATCCGCTCCGCGTTCCATCCGTCGATGATGTAGCGAAAGCCCTTTCCTTCCTCGCCGATTAGGCTGGAGGCCGGGATATCCACATCCTCGAAGAAGATCGTGTTCGTGTGGTGATTCACCATCAGATCCAGCGGACGGATCTCAATCCCTTTGACTTGCCGCATATCTATGATGAATACGGATATCCCTTGGGTCTTGTCCTGCACGTCACTGTAGGGAGTCGTTCGCGCCAGCAGAAGCATAAGATCGGATTGTTGCGCCCGAGAGATGAAAATCTTCTGCCCGTTGACGATGTAGCGGTCTCCTTTGCGGACTGCCCGCGTTTCGATGCGGGTGGTCTCTGATCCGGCGTTCGGTTCGGTGACGGCAAACGCTTGCAGGCGCAATTCGCCCTTGGCAATTGCCGGGAGATAACGCCGCTTCTGTTCCTCGCTGCCGTGGCGCAGCAGCGTTCCCATGGTATACATCTGGGCGTGGCAGGCGCCGGAATTGCCTCCAGAGTGGTTGATCTCTTCCAGGATGACGCCCGCTTCCGTGATTCCGAGTCCTGAACCCCCGTACTCTTCCGGAATCAGCACGGCCAGGTACCCACTTTCTGTGAGGGCCCTGACAAAATCCTGTGGATACGCCGCCTTCTTGTCGGTCTCGCGCCAGTAGGTATCCGGGAAATCACGGCAAAGAGCGCGTACATTCTCGCGAATTGCTTGAATATCTTCTGCTGCCGATGCCATGTGGTGCCCTCCGTGCTCGCCTAGCGGCCTTTCGCGTTTAGTCGAGCCTCTCGACCGTCGCCTCTTGATCCGCAGCAAAATCACACATGTTTCTCTCCTTGTATCGACTTTATGAATTTCCCCATGCCTCTATGAATCGGCGGGCATCGTCGATGACCGGTTCGGTCACAGGGACATAAGGAACAATCATTCGAGTGACTCCCGCCTCCACAAAGGGTTTCAAACGCTCTTTGATCTCCTGGATGGAGGTTGCCGGGATCACCGGCAATTTGTCCATGTAAGCATCGGTGATCTTGGTGCTCGCAGCTTTGAACCCGCCTTCCTTGAAGGCTTGTTGGACGGCATTCACCTCCTCCTCGAATCCAGATGCCCGGAGCATGTCCTGGTAGTGGTCGGCGATGTTGTAAAAGGTGAGTACTTGCCGGATGCGCGACCTAGCCATAGTTCGATCTGAATGCATTGAAACGCGGACCTTCGCGAGAATGTCAATCTTGCTCGGATCACGGCCCGCTTCGACAGCGCCGGCGCGTACACGATCCGCGATCTCTCGAATCTTGGCTGGTGTGGCCATATTGATGAAAACCCCATCAGAAATCTGCCCCACCAGACGCGTCATCTGTGGTCCTAACCCTGCAAGGTAAATCGGAAAAGTCGGGTGAGATGGTTTCCAGGACAACTGGAAACGCTGTCCGGTCGAATATATTTCCCCTTGGTATTCCACACGCTCGCCTGCTGCGGTCTTGCGAACGATCTCGATGTATTCCTTGGCACGACGCAAGGGGCGATCAAAAGTGCCTCCATGCCAGGCGGCGATGGTCTTATTGGCCACTCCAAGACCCAAGAGTAATCTGCCGTCGGATAAATCCTGCAAGGTAGCTGATTGGATTCCCAAGGTTACGGCACTTCGGCCATAGATGTGATAGATCGCCGTCCCGACTTTCAATGTGCGCGTCCGCGCGGCAATGCCCGAGAGCAGGACCAACGGATCGGTGCTGTTCGATTCTCCTTTCCAGAAGGCTCCGAATCCAGCCTGTTCGATCAGGGGCGATAATTCCACGATTCCCGCAACGGGATAGTGTGCGGCAGAGTTCAGCTCGATGTCATAAACCACGTCACTCCTCACTTTCGGTGCGATCGCAGGCGATGAGGCCTGCTCTCGCCTACTTCAAATGCACACCTTTTTGTGTCAGTGATCGGAACTTCCCTCGGGACCTGCAACGGAAACCCGTGTTTTCTATCAGCTTTTCCCGTCGAGAGCAACGACACCGCGTCTGTCCCTCAAAGCCAATCACACGCTTCGCCAGCTGATGTTACGCGCAATCAGGTTACGGGCAATCGCGAAGCCGCCCAGCGCAATGTAGCTTCCGGGAATGCACGACAGCAAAAACTGGCTTGATTTTGTCAGCCATACCCTAGATATCATCGGTTCCCCGATGCAGCTGAGCCCGCCTTCCCCACTACGTACCACAAGTCGGAAGCTTAGAGCCAACAAAACACGAAAGTCAAGACAATAAACTACATAATTCTCATAAAATGATAATTTCGTTCTTATGCTTGATCCTGAAGGTCGCGTTCAGATAATTTATGTTGATTATGATTGCAGAATTATCCATATTACGGATATTGGGGGTCCTCAGAGAGCGGATGGGTGCAAATTGTGGGGGAGAGGAAATAGGTGAATACAGCAAATCGACTATTGGCTGTTTTGAACCTATTCACGGTTGAAAAGTCCGAATGGACCGTGGAGGAGGCTGCCAAGGAAATAGGTGTCTCTGTCAGCACGGCCTACAGGTACTTCCGGGACTTGTCCAAGGTGGGTTTTCTCGATCCGTTTTCAGGCGGCAAGTATATTCTGGGCCCCGCGGTAATTGAGAATGATCGCAAGATTCGGTTGACCGACCCGTTGATTATGGTTGGCCGGCCCGCCATGCAGCGTCTGGTTGCACGCTCAGGCAGCACAGGCGTGGCACTTTTGTGTCGTGTCTATCGCAATTGCGTCATGTGCGTGCACCAGGAGGCCGCGGTTCTCCCGGAAAACACCATAGGCTACGAGCGCGGCCGGCCCATGCCGATGTTTCGGGGCGCTTCATCAAAGGTCATTTTTGCCAACCTTCCCTCGAGAACCGCGCGATGGTTTTTCGAGAAGTTCCCGGACGAAATCGCGGCCGCAGGGCTGGGCTCCGACTGGGAAACAATCAGGGGCAATCTTCGTCGAATCCGCCGGGCTGGCCTTCAGATTACGCGAGGTGAAGTGGATGCCGGGCTTGTGGGCATAGCGGCGCCTGTATTTGGACCGGACCGCGACGTGATCGGTAGCGTCGCTATGGCCATTCCGGAGGGTGAAGCGACTCCTCAGTCCATCGCAAATATCTCTGCGCTCGTGCAGGCAGCCGCGCGCGAGATCGATGCGAGTCTGCAACTCGTCTCGGGTGGTGACGCCATAGAAGATTCTGGCCAATCTCACAAATGGTCCAGCATCCAAGATGTCGGGGTTGCGGATACCTCGAAAGCTCATGACGTATAGCCCCTGGCCGATCGAAAGTGAGATGAAAAAGCTGTTTAGACCGCTATCGAAACAGGTCTCTTTCCGCGGGCCGAATCAGGTCGTTTCCAGTCCCTGTTCCTTTCGGCATCGGCACGCCTTGCAGAACCACCGCGGGTATCCGGTTAAGCTTGCCCATGACGAGTCCGCTCGCAGCGGCGAGTTCATCTGCCAGGGCAACCACGGTCGCCTGGAGCGTTTTCCCCTCCCTGTCGTGCTGTCCTCGATAATCGACCAAGGGCATCATTCCCGCGACACCCAGTGCGACGTTGACCAACCCTTCCCGCCACGGGCGTCCAAATGTATCGGAAATGATGACGGCCAGGGGAACGCCGAATGCTCGCATGAGTTGCTCCTGAAGCATGCGCGCGGAGCGATCTGGATTCTCTGGCAGCAACGACGCCGTTCCTTTTGGAACGTTCGAGACATCTACACCAGCATTGGCACAGACAAACCCATGGTGCGTCTTCGCGATGATCACGCCGCGCTCCATTCGCACGATGCTGCTCGCTTCCCTCAACACGATTTCGATCACACGGGGTTCCTTTTCGTATTCAGCAGCCCACCGCTCGGCTCGTTCAGAGGGTTCGACAGAATCGAGGCGCACGATTCTTCCTTCGGCCTTGGACACAATCTTCTGCGCCACTACGAAGACGTCTCCTTGCCGGAGAACGAGCATTTGCCGTTGGGCTGCCGCAACAAGGAGGCGTGCAAGATCGTCGCCGGATGCAACCTCCGGCAGTCCCGTCAGCGGAATGATCTGTACCGAAGCAGGAGAGGGTGTTGTATGGGATTCAGGATTCGACACCATCATGAAGTTCGATGCTGCATAGACTAGCATCCGCCCCTATCGGCACCAAGGAATTCCGCGCCACTGGGGCTATAGAACGATGCGGATGGTGCAAGCGAAGCGCCAAGCGGTCGTTCTGCCCTAAAGGGAGGAAACATGGGTGAGGCCAAGATCGCCATCGTTGGTGGAACCGGTGACCTGGGATTCGGCTTGGCCCTGCGATGGGCATGGGCGGGGGTAGAGGTGATTATTGGTTCTCGTGATGAGAGCAAGGCGAACGAAACGGCTGAGCGCATACGGGCCATTCTGAACGCACACGCGCCGACTGAGTCGCCACGCTTTTCGGTCAGCGGGCTCGCGAACGCACAGGCCGCCGCGCAGGCTTCGATGTTGGTGTTGGCCGTTCCGATCTCGGCCCAAGTCGAAATCCTGAAAACGATTCGAGGCTCTCTGAAAGGTGCCATCGTGGTGGACGCAACGGTTCCCCTAGCTGCAGCCTTAGGTGGTAAACCGACGCGGATAGTGAGACTTTGGCAGGGATCGGCCGCTGCGCAAACTCGCGAGCTTGTGCCGGCCACAACGCCCGTACTGGCAGCGTTCCACAATGTCTCGGCTGGCGTTCTGCAGGACCTATCGGCAACGCCCGATTGCGACATTCTCGTGTGCGGAGACGACGAGGCTGCCAAACAAGCTCTTTTCCCATTGGTGACGTTGATACCCGGCTTACGCCCAATCGATGCGGGCCCTTTGGAAATGGCCAGCATTGTTGAGGGCATAACAGCCCTGTTAATCTCGGTGAATCGCCGCTATCGCGTTCCTCACAGCGGTATTCGCATTACGGGATTGGAGCTCAGCAAGCGCACATCACAATCATGAGACGGCGTGCTCGTTGTGCCCGGACAGCTGCCGCCGCTCGGCGCGCATGTCGTCACCGCGCAGTTCCCGTAGCGCGTAGGTCACGAACTCTGAGGTGACCTTCTTGCGCCAGCTCATGTCGAAATCGGTGTTCGAGACTCGCTTGGCAAGACGGCTCGCCAGTGCGGCCGCTTTGGCAATGGTCTCTTGATCGAGACTCCGACCCATCAGGGACTTCGCCGCTTCGTCCGCCAGGAGCGGACGCGAGGCGACCGCACCCAGAACGATGCGTGCTTCCTCGACGACGCCGCCCTTTGCCATACGTGCTGCTGCCGCCACTGACAGCACCGGAAAATCAAACGAGCTGCGCCGTCGCAGCTTCCAGTAGGTGCTCTTCCATCCTTCGAGGGAGCCAAGGGATATCTCCGTCAGGATCTCATTGGGCCTGCGCGTCAGATAGTTCACGCCGTCGTTGTTGTACCGGTCGAGCAGTGCAACCTCGCGGAAGTCACAGGTCGGTCGTGACCGCGATCACGAGGAATGCGAGGCAGGGGCCCCAGCGCACCAATCATATTGGCTGCTCATTCGCGTTGGGATAGTATTGGCGCAGGATAAGGTTCGAATCGGCTAACCGTCGGACGAGTAAAAAGCCATGCCAAACGACCTGACACGAAGAGACTTAATGCGTCGTTCTATTACCGCAGGCGGCTTGTTTGCAGCCGGATCGCTGATTCCGGTTTCGTCAATGCTAGCCAGTCAAGCTGCCCGACCATCAACTACGGAAGCCGAAACCAGGGTTCCCGCGACCATTGTGGATGGCAGGGTAGTGCAACCTCGAAGGGAACTGCCGGTTTTGCAAAAGACAAGCATCCTGGTTGTGGGAGGTGGTCCGGCGGGAACGGCTGCCGCTTTTTCAGCCAAGCGGTTGGGCGTCGACGTCACTCTGGTGGAAAGGTATGGCTATCTAGGGGGACTGGCTACCGGCGGCCTCGTCCTGGGAATTTTTCCTCTTTATGATCGAAACAACAAGCAGGTCATCTTCGGCATCGGCGAAGAGTTGATGAAGAAGCTGGACGTCCTCAAGTACGGCATCATCGATCGGAACAAGGCGCCTATTTATCCAACAATCGATGCGGAGGCTTTCAAATTCCTATTAGCGGATATGGTGCTCGATTCGGGGATCACTGCCTACCTGGATTGTTGGGGTGTCGATGCGATTGTAGATGCCAAAGGAGCCGTGCACGGCGCCGTGTTTGAAAGCAAGTCGGGACGTCAGGCAATCCTCGCCGATATTGTGATCGATTGTTCGGGCGACGGTGATATCTACGCGGCCGCAGGGGCGACCTTTGAGAAAGTCAAAACGAACATCGGGCTGATCAGCCGGATCGGGAATATCGATGAGGTCGATATGGCCGTGGCACGAGGATCAGAGGACCCGGAGCACCCCGTAACAGGCAAGCCCGGGTCAGGACGGCCCTCGAAGGGTCGGGTGAACGACATGAACGGTCACGCCGGGAATTCGACGCCCGCTCCCCATGTGAACTGGCTCAACATGAAAGGCCCGGTCGGAGATGCCCTGGACGTCGGAGACCTGACCACGATGGAACTCAAGCATCGCCGCGCGACCTGGGGCAACGTCGAGAAGCTCCGTCAAAAGCCAGGGAACGAACAGGTCTACTTGACTGAAACAGCCCCTGAGCTGGGTGTGCGGCTCAGCAGACTTCTGGACGGCTGCAAGAAACTTACGGTCCAAGATATCCGCAGCGGCGCCAAGTTTAACGATGTGATCGGCTATTCCGGCGCCTATGCGAATGCTCCCGAATTCCAGATTCCTTATGGCTCCCTCATTCCCTCGAAGGTCGAAAATGTCCTGGCCGCCGGACGATGCATATCGGCCGATTTCGAAGTTGCAGATATCACTCGGCTCATTCCGGTCTGCTGGGTTACCGGACAGGCTGCGGGCTTGGCTGCGGCATTGTGCATCCAGGACAAATGCAAGCCTCGCAACGTGAGTGTGTCGAAACTGCAAAACCTGCTTCGGCAGCAAGGGGCGTATCTAGGATGACGTTGCTCAGGCGCGTGCCGCGGCGGCTGATTCAGCTGACTTGCTTTGTCGGCGCGGTCGTGCTTGTTTGGCCGTTAGTTCCTTGGGCGATTGCGCCAAGGTTGTTCGTGCAAATGAGCCCATTCGTTGCTCTCTCATCGAGTATCGCCGCGCGCTCGATCGGTGTGGGAGCCGTTCTTGCACTTATCGTAGCCGTAGCGAGTTCATTTCGAAAGCGGTGGTTCTGCCTCTACGTGTGCCCGACCGGCTTTTTGCTCGAAAATGCCTCACGCACGGGGTTGCGCAAGATACGCTGGTGGAGCAAGTGTCCACCGGTCGGTAGATATGTCGCGATACTGACGTTGGTGGGTGCCGTAACGGGGTATCCGGTGCTGCTATGGATGGATCCTCTGTGCATTTTCAGCAGCCCCTTTGCCGTGAACAAGGCGACGAATCCGATATCCGTTATTCTGATCTGCCTCGGCCTGGGCGTTTTGCTAGGAGCCACTTTGCTCTTTGGCATGCTCTGGTGCGTACGCATTTGCCCGTTGAGCGGACTGCAGGATCTGCTATTTTCTGCTAGGAAGGCACTCTGGACTAAATTGAATGCGCGTGCCTCTTCGGAGAAGTTCCGTGTCGCTCGGCGTGCGTTTTTTGCGGGCGCGGCCGGTGCATTGCTCGGCCTTTGGGGGCGTCGCCTCGGAGCGGCGCGATACCGCGCCAGTGACACCCTGCTACGTCCTCCCGGCGCCGTGCCCGAGGATCGTTTTACCGGTCTTTGCATCCGTTGTGACAACTGTGTGCACGCCTGCCCGTCGAAAATCATTCGCCCGGATACCGGTCATGAGGCAGGCTTGGCAGGCTTCATGGCACCCGTCATTCGATACGACAGGGACTACAAGTATTGTCTGGAGACGTGCAACGCCTGCACCCAGGTTTGCCCCACCGGCGCCTTGGTGCCGTTGGATCTGCAGCAGAAGAATAAGTACATCATCGGAGAGGCGCTCGTCGATAACAACATTTGCCTTGTTCCCCTCGGCAAAAAGGAATGCGACGCGTGCGAGCGTTCCTGCCCATATCAAGCAGTCAAAATCACGTGGGACGAGGAACAATACATTGCCTACCCGGTGATCGACCCCAATAAATGCAACGGCTGCGGAGCCTGCGAAGTCGTCTGCCCGACCACCCCAGCCAAAGCCATTCGTGTCTGGACTCAAAAGCCTTCGTAAGTGTTGTGTGCGTTCGCCCGCCCTGCCCGGGCGTCAAACTAGCCCATCCTCGACGACCACAATCGGAGGGCCAATACAGTGAAGCACTCTAACTTACTGTGCCATCCGCGTCGGGTTTCGCAAGCAGGCTCAGTTCAGTTTTTCCCGCTGTAAACTGGGCGAGGCCGCAAGCCAAGCACACCACAAGCTGCGGAAATGATAAGACTTGGGGCTTGTCAATGTTCTTCAATCCGAGGAAGTGAATGCTGTAGCATTCCGAACTGTTGGGCCAGGAATACTCGTCCAATCCCAACGCAACGATAGTCCTGCGGCCTGTCAAGTATGTCTATACCAGTGGCAAAAAACGCGCCAACGAACCGTCAATTTCCCGCAATAAGATAGCAGAGTTTCGAAATGCTTGGCGGCCTCGATCCGACCAGCCCGCAGAAGGGTGTAAGCAGTGTGACCATGATCACAGTGCCCAAGGGTACAGTTTGCCATGATCACCGCGCATGCAAGTGGCCTTTGCTTCGGAGGGCTCCAAGCCATGCACTATCATGAATTGAGATAGAATGGCGCCGGTCTCGAACGGCAGCGGGGCCATCTCGAATCATCACGTTGAAGGAGGGGGACGGTATGACCGCATTCGACCAGCAAGTGGCGGCCGCCGAGCAGTGGTTCGCGAGCGCCCGGTTCACTGGCATCGTCCGTCTTTACTCTCCGCGCGAAGTCGCCGAACAGCAGGGTACGATTTTCGGTGACTACGCCGTTGCGCGACGGACAGCCGAGCAGTTCTATGCACTCCTGCGCACGCTGTTCGAGCAACGCAAGCAGATTACGACCTTCGGTCCTTATTCACCGGGCCAGGCGGTTACGCTGAAACGGATGGGAATAGCCGGCATTTACCTTGGCGGTTGGGCAACCTCCGCCAAGGGTTCATTCTCCGAGGATCCGGGACCAGACCTGGCCAGCTACCCGTTAAGCCAAGTCCCAGACGAGGCAGCTGGGTTAGTCCGAGCGCTTCTCACAGCCGACAAGAACCAACACTTCGCGCGGCTACGGATGAGTGAAGAGGAGCGCAAAGCAACTCCGCTCGTCGATTATCGACCCTTCATCATCGCCGACGCCGACACGGGCCATGGTGGCGATGCGCACGTACGGAACCTGATCCGCCGCTTCGTCGAAGTCGGAATTCCGGGCTACCACATTGAAGACCAGAAGCCCGGAGCGAAGAAGTGCGGCCACCAGGCCGGCAAGGTGCTTGTCGCCCAAGACGAGCAGATTCGACGTCTCAACGCGGCTCGCCTGCAGCTTGACATCATGCGGGTCCCTGGAATCGTGGTGGCTCGAACCGACGCCGAAGGGGCGACATTTCTCGATAATCGTAGCGACGAACGTGACCAGCCAGCCATCCTCGGCGCAACCAACATCGATCTGCCGAGTTACCGAGTTGCATATCTAGCCATCTTGAAGAAGCTATTCGAATTGGGTGTCGAAGTTCGCGGGCACCTCTTATTCGCTGTGCCGGAGGCCGAGGAGCGAGACGCCTTTGCTTGGCTTGAGCGGGTCGGACTTATGTCGATGATTAGGGAGACCGCTCAAGGCCTCACGCGCACATCCGCAACAGAACTCGACATAGCGCTTGAGAAGATCGACACCCGCTATGTGGAAATCTGGCGGACGGAAGCCGGGCTCAAGTCCTATGGGCAGGCGGTCACCGACGTGGTCGAGTCGCGCGCGGACGAAGGCGAACGTTTCGACATGAGCGTGGAGGAATGGCTGGCGTTTTCAAAACGCGCTTCCTTCTACGAAGTGCGTGAGCGGGCAAAGTCCATGGGTATCCAGGTCGTATGGGATTGCGAGCTGCCCAAGACGCCGGAGGGCTTCTATCAAATTCAGAGCGGGATCGACTTTGCCATCCGTAGATCGCTGGCGGTGGCGCCCTTTGCGGATATCTTGTGGATGGAGACCAAGACGGCAAATCTGGAGGATGCCAGAACATTCGCGAAAGCAATCCATGCAGAATATCCCGACAAAATGCTGGCCTACAACCTGTCGCCGTCGTTCAACTGGGACACCACCGGCATGAGCAACGAGGAAATGCGGCAGTTCCCGGAGGAACTCGGGAAGCTCGGGTTCGCCTTCAACTTCATCACCTACGGGGGACACCAAATCGACGGCTTAGCCGCCGAGGAGTTCGCGACAGCGCTCAAGGAGGACGGGATGTTGGCACTGGCGCGGCTGCAGCGCAAGTTCCGGCTGCTCGAGTCTCCCTATCGCACACCCCAGGCGCTTGTGGGAGGAGAGCGGCTGGACGGCGCGTTGATGGCTTCGTCGGGGCGAACGGCCGCAACGAAGGCGATGGGCAAGGCATCGACACACTACCAGCACTTGGTCCAGACCGAAGTCCCGCCCAGGCTGCTGGAGGAGTGGATGGCGGAGTGGAGCAAGCATTGGGCGTACCCAGCGAAGATTCGAGTCGAGTTGCGCCCGCACACCGCGGGCTCGGAGCTGCTGGAATTGAGCCTGCTCGATGAGCCGAGCGGCCAAAAGCTCGCCAACATCGTTTTCGCCACGATCCAGGACCGTCGCGGGCGGAACCTTCTTTCGGTGCGCGACCAGACCACAAAAGGGCCACTACGCAAGAAGCGAATGATGATGCTTATCCAACTGTTTTTGATTCACCGCTACAAGGCTAGTTCCGTGCACTACCTCACACCGACCGAGGATAACGAGTACCAAACGCAGAAGATGAAGGATCTCGGAATCTTCTCAGATGTGAACACGGAAGTTGGGCAAATCATCGTTGCGAACGTCAACAAGCCCGTTGTGGACGAGCTACTCAAGCCGGACCGGGCTGCCCTGCTGCAGCTGATCCAAAAAATATCGCCCTCCCCCGTGCAGCCATCGACGGCAGCCCACCATCACTCTTGACACATTTTGTCGGCATCATGGCAATCAGAGTCGAGGGAGGATCGGCTAACCGATTGAAATCACAGGTGGGGAGTTGGTAGCGATACCGGGAGTCGAGGCTCCAGCCCGTTGGATTTTGCCTAAAAAATTGCTTTTCACTAACCTTTCCGCGCCGAGGATCGCTTTTTCAATCCTGGCCGGTCCAGTCCGACTGCAATTTTGGTGGGTGCATCAACGTTTGCATCACCACGCAGTACTGCTCGGTTTTCTCGCGCAGTCCGCGCAATTGTTCCGCGGTCGCCTTCGGTGCGGCCACATCGAAGTGAACCAGAATGCTCTCGAATCCTACGGGCACATCCCTCGCTATACCGAGCGTGCCTCGCAAATCCATTTTTCCTTCGACGGTTACCTCGATGCGTTCGGTCGGTACGCCCATAGCCGCGGCGACCATCTGGCAGGTGATCTGAGCGCATGCCGCTAGCGCCCCGAGCAGCAGGTCGCCCGAACACGCGCCCGTGCCTGTGCCTCCCACTCCCTTATGCGCCTCGGCGCTGTAAATCGCGCGTCCAATGTCGACCGAGCATGCAATCGGCGCATCTGTCTGAGAACCCTTGGCTCGCAGCGTGATTTGCGACGCGCTCGGATCGTTGCGGTATTGTTCCTTCAGCGGCTTCTGAAGCGTTCGAAGGTCCATTGGAGATTCGCTCCTTAACGATGGCGCCATTTGCTCTGGTTTTCGTTGTGGCTTGAAACCAATTGGCCCCGATGCTAGCATACTGCTCTCGTGCCCAAATTCGTCATCGAACGGGAAATCCCCGGCGCCGGTAATCTAAGCGACGCCGAACTTCGAGAAATCTCCAGGAAGTCGGTCGGTATTCTTGCCTCGATGGGTCCGCAGATTCAGTGGCTCCACAGTTACGTGACGGGCGACAAGGTTTATTGCGTCTACCTCGCTCCGGACGAGGGCCCCATCCGCGAGCACGCCCGTCAGCTGGGCATTCCCGCCAATCGAGTTTCGGCCGTGCGGCGCCTCTTAGACCCGTCAAGCGCGGAATAGGTTGCGGTTCGGCAGCATTGGGCACTAGGAAGAAGCTCCCACGCCCAGCACCTCCTCGATGGCCTTCTCCGTCGGTGTGGCCCAACCTTCTGACCACGCAACTGCCACTGCGGCCTCCGACAGTGATTTTCGCGCCGGATCGAGCAGTGCTTCGAGTCTGGTTTGGTCCGCAGGCGAACGGGGCGCGCCGATATCTTGGCGCAGCGCGCGCGCGGCGCCCGCGAGCCGCAGTGCACGCTGCGGCTGTGATTGAGCGGCCGCCAGGCATGCAAAACATTCCAGCAGGCGCGCAATGCCGCGCTTATGTCCTAGTTCCTGGAAAATCCTGAGGCTTTCTTTATACAGAGAATCCGCGGTGGCGCATTCTCGCTGCTCCCTCGCCAGAGTCCCCAAATCTGCCAGCGTTGTCGCGATGCCCCAGCGATCGCCAAGCTCGCGAAACATTGCCAAACCCTGCTGGTAAAGCGTGCGTGCGGCCGCGGATTCACCCTCATCGCGAGCGATGTCTCCTTCGTTGTTCAGCGACCAAGCAACTCCGTTCTGATCTCCCAGCGCACGAAATATCGAGAGACACTCGCCGCATAAGGCTCGCGCGCGAGAATAGTCTCCTTGCAGCTTGACCACATTCGCCAGGTTGCTCAACGCCCGAGCGATAGCCTTTTGATCTCCCAGTTCCCTCCAAAGCGCTAGGCTTTCCTCGAACAGGGGATGCGCTACGACGAGGTGGCCTTGGATTCGCGCCGAAGTCCCTAGCGCATTCAGCGAAACGGCCGCGCCCTGCTTATCTCCCAGTTGTCGCGCAACCTCCAAACTCCCCCTCATCAAGTTTTCTCCCGCCGCATAGTCTCCCTGTCCGTCGGCGAGTACGCCCGCGGCGAAAAGCACGCGCTCGCGTGCCTTTGTGGGAGCCGCCGCTTGCGGCATCTTTAGCAGTTTGGCGAGCCTATTCCGACCCTCGATCAAATACTCGCGCGTTTCCCAGAAGCGAAACAGCGCGGCGCCGAGGCGCAATCCCCACTCTGCATCGCCCGTCTCGGTGAGCCACTCGAGTGCGGCGCGAAGATTGTCGTGCTCCAGTGCGAAACGTTCCAGCCATTCGGCTCCGTCCGCGTCGCTCTGTTCACTGGCTTCTTCTTCCGCCAGCACTAGGCAATACGCAGCGTGCGCTCGGCGCGTGGGTCCGTCCTCGCCGCTTTCCTTCAGTTTTTCTCGCGCGTATTCGCGAATCGTTTCTAGCATCAGAAAACGCGATTCGCCATTCTTCTGCTCGATCTGATGGACCAGGCTTTTGTCCACCATGGACGCCATGCCGTCAAGCAGGTCGAGGTCCAGATCGCTTTTCGTGTCGCAGACGGCCTCGACACCCTCGAGCGTACATCCGCCCACAAACACCGAAAGTCTTCGAAAGAGCTTCTGCTCGGTGGGGTTCAGCAGGCCGTAGCTCCAATCGATGGTTGCTCGCAGCGTCTGTTGCCGTTGCGGCAGATCGCGTGCGCCGCCCGTCAATAACTGCAACCGGCTGGTCAACCTCGTGCGCATCGCCGCGGGTGACAGTACCTTCACTCGGGCGGCGGCCAGCTCAATTGCGAGCGGCAGCCCGTCGAGCCCCGCACAGACTTCGATCACGGCGGGCGCGTTGTGCCGGTCGAGCTCGAAATCCGACTTGGCCGCGAGAGCGCGTTCCACGAACAGGGCCACCGCCGGATATTGCGCCAGCGCTTCAAGTCCCGGCAAGGATCGCAGATCTGGCACCGCAAGCGCCGGCACCGGAAACTCATGCTCCCCGTAGACATGCAGCGCCGCGCGGCTTGTGACCATGATTTTGAGATGGGGGCTGGCGGTGAGAAGCTCGGTCAGCTGCGGCGCCACCTGAACCAGATGCTCGAAGTTATCCAGTAGGAAAAGCATCGGCGCGCGCAGCGACTCGCGCAGGCTCTTCGTCAGTATTTCCAGCGGCGAGTGTGCCCCGGCTTCCCTGATTTTGAGCGTCTGAAGAATCGCCGGTATTACTAGCCCAGGATCGTTGATCGCAGAAAGCGGCACGAAATGGGCTCCGCTCGGAAACTGTTCGTCCAGCTCCCTTGCAACCTCCACCGCGAGGCGGGTCTTGCCGATTCCTCCGGGTCCCGTTACGGTCACCAAGCGTACGTCAGGACGCAGCAAAAGTTCTTTCGCAGCCGCGACGTCCTTCTCGCGCCCCACCAACTTCGTCCGCTGCACGGGAAGATTCGTCGGGGGGATCTCCCCTTCCTCCTGTGCGGATTTCCCGGCGGGCTTCGACTCGGGCTCGATCACCACTGCCGTGGTTCGTCCTGAGTCGAAATCGCGTCTCAACCGGTACAGATCGGTACGGATTTCAGCGGCGCTTTGATATCGCAGCCGGCGCTCTTTCTCGAGCGCTTTGTGGATCACATCCTCTAGCTTTGTTGGAAGGTCAGGATTCAAGCGCACGGGCGGCAGGGGTCGGCGATTCAAAATTGCATCCGTGATCAACCCCGGCGTTTCGCCGCGGAAGGGGAGAACGCCCGTCACCGTCTCGTAGAGCACCACGCCAAAAGAGAAAATGTCGGTGCGCACATCCAGTTCTTCGCCCCGGACTTGTTCAGGAGACATGTACGGAATGGTACCGATGGCCGATCCAAATCGAGTCAGCCGTTCGAGGTCGGTGGCTGTTTCCATCAACGACGGACTCATTGCGCCGCCCTCTGGCACCTGCTTCGCCAACCCAAAATCCAGAATCTTCGTTCGTCCGCTCTTGGTCACGAAAATGTTGGCAGGTTTGATGTCCCGGTGAATCACTCCCTTGGCGTGCGCCGCATCCAGGGCGTCGGCGATCTGGATTCCCCACTCCAGCACCTTTCCGACAGGCAGAGGCTTCCCGGAGATGCTGTGTCTGAGCGTCTGACCTTCGAGGAACTCCATGGCAATGAAGTGCAGTCCATCACGATCGCCCACGTCGTAAACGATGGCGATGTTAGGGTGGCTCAGTTTTGCCAGCGCGAGCGCCTCTTTGTGAAAGCGCTTCCGGGCGGCTTCGTTGTCGAACATGCCCATCGGAAGGACTTTGATCGCTACGTCACGTTCCAATCGCTCGTCACGCGCGCGATAGACCACACCCATGCCGCCTGCCCCGATACGTTCGACGATTTCGTATGGCCCGAGCTTCGTGCCGGACTGCACGACTTCATACCATCTCGCAACCGGACCCTCGACCAACTTGGCTTCGCCTTGCTCGTGCGCGGTGATCAAAGATTCCACTTCCTGGCGCAGCGTCGGCTCAGCGCACGCCCGATCGAGGTAGGATTTCCTCGCGGCCGGCGTCAGTGCGAGGGCGTCCGCAAGAACCTTTTCCACTTCCTGCCGGCGCTCGGGCGTCATTCCCATTTGATCGATAGGAGCAAGTTTCGGCAGTTCGACGACTGCGTTGGGTCCAGCCGGAGAACTGGATGAAGCAGCACTCTACCGTTGGATTATACCCCTGAAAATATCAATGTCCGCACCTAGTAGGGTCGGGAATTGGCGCAGCGGGCCGGTGGGTCGGAGGTTCTCCGTGGCCCCGTTTCCAGCCCCGCCACCGAAACACAAGAAGACAAGAAGTCCGCCCTTCTGGCGGTGACTTTCTGCTAAAAAGACAATTTCACGGCAGAGGGCAGGCGGCCTTCGCTGCCGTTCAGGAAACAACAGCCGCGCCCTTAGGAGCAGACAACACGCAGGTTTCCGCTACCGAGTGCTAGAGAAGACACTGTCGGGGTAGATGGATTAGGACTCGGACCCGAGGTATTCGCCAACGAGCGCTGCGGCGTATTCACACACCTTCCGTTCTTCCGGGCCAAAGGCAGCCCGGAAGTGAGAGTCGATATCGAGTTCTCCGGCAACCTTGCCGTGCACAAAAACAGGCACAACGATTTCGGACTTGGTCTCCAGCGAGCAAGCGAGATAGCGGGGATCGGAGTTGACATCGTCGACGACAATGGTTTTGCCGGACGAAGCGGCGGCGCCGCAAATACCTTGGTTGAGCGGAATGCGGGTGTGCGGGGTTATGGCACCCTGGAAAGGTCCAAGAACCAGAACGTCGCGCTCGGCATCCTTTTGGAGCACGTAGAAACCGACCCAATTGAAGCGTGTGAGTTTTTCATGAAGCAACGCGACAATACCACGCATGAGGGCCTCGGCAGAACGAGAAGTTTTTGCCAGTGCGTCGAGTTCGGGAATCAGCCCTGCGAGTTTCGTTTGTGTGGTAGCCACGCACGGTAGTCAACCACAAGTGGGCGGCCGATGGCAACTGGGGTGGTTTGACAGGACTAAACCGCGCGAGCGAAGGGCAGAATCACAGATCTGCAACGACGCGTTCGGAATCTTTTGGGGCACATAAGGATTGGTAGCGATACCAGGATTGGTATGCACCACTTTCCATCGAAACCATGGTGGGAACCTAGACGAGGCGCGAAGCCCACGCCAGAATTTTGGCGCGAGCTTCGCGTAACCGCGAAAAGGAATATAGCCCGGAATTCAAATCAAGGCCGCGCCAGCCGGTTGCTAGCGCCACTTATCGATGGAGGCGCTGGTCACATAGCTAAAATCGCCGCCGGCCCAGTACGTGTTTGTTTCCCCGCCCATCACGATTATCTCAATGGAGGACTTGGGGTTGGGATCGGGCGGCGCGCCAGGACGGCCACGGCGGTAGAAGCGCTGGAATGGAATCTCGCCGTCGCCCATCTTCAGATACGAGGCGTACGGCTCGACGCCTGCCTGGGCCTGCTTCAACTCGTTCCGGTGCGTGTCCCAATAGAGCCAACCCGGCGTCTTCGAGTTCTTCGACCAGTAGTCGCTTAACTCTTCCTTCGAGTTGTATCCGTGGTCCTTCGCTTCGCGGGCGACGGTCGGATCGAGCAGCAGCGTGGCGGCGCTGGTGCCGAAAGAGAAGAAATGCGTCAGCCAGTTCTTGATCAGTTCGTGGTAGGGCAGAGCGCTGAACCAGGCGACGTTGTTCAGGCTCCAGCCGCTGAAGATGCTCACGACGCTCTCGTCGGCCTTGAAGCCCTTTTGCACGTGGAACGGCTTCCAGCCGTCTGGCAGCCTGTTTTCTGTTTCCGCGATGCAGAGGTTGTTGTAATTGAAGTTGGATCCCAGGCTGCCCAGGTAGGTGAGTCCGGGCACGCCGCAGCCACCGAGGTTCTTCGAAAGGATCGTCCAGGCGCGGCCGATGGTGGCATTGGGTTCGGCGAACGGGCCCATCGCGCCGATGCCGTAGTTCATCTTGATTTGGTCAACGATGGGACCGTTCAGCAGCACCATGCGGGAAAAGGACGACGTCGAGCTAAATAGCGCCGGCTGGCCCGTAGCAGAGATCGCGAGAATCACGGGGAAGTATTCCGGACTCGCGCCGGCCATGACAGCATTGATGGCCACGTGCTTGACCGTGAACGACCACGAAGGTTGCGCGCCCTGGGCGGCGCTCAATTTGCCGATGACCTCGTCGGGCTTGTGGCTCGTGCCCTTCAGCATCGCCTCCACCTTTTCCTCGGTGGGAAGGATGATGGGCATGAAATCGGTCAGGTTGTTGTCGCAGTACAGCCGCTGCAGCTCATCCTGAGTGCCCACGTAGGTGGGCGGGCCAATATCCGGATGGATGGTGCCGGTTTTCTTCTCGTCCGCGGTCAGAGGTTGCGTCAACGCGGCAATGATTTCTGGCATCAGCGGCTTGTTGGTAACCGGATCGTTGCCCTCCAGGACCTTGTACATCTCCTCGTCCGATTTGTTGGTCATCGGGTGAGGCAGGAAGCAGACGCGCTCGAGAGGCATGCCGCGGTTGGCGGCGTTGGATTTCGCCAAATCCTTGAAGGCGATTGTGACCAGGGGGGCGGTCGGGAAACCCATCTTTTCGACTTGGACGCAGTGACCGACGGTCGCTGGGGTGCAGGTGCTTCAATGCCCGTATGCCATGATCATGGCGTTGCCGCTGGCCTTGATTTCCGCCATGAGCTTGGGGTCATCATCGAAATACGATCCGGCTTTCAGACGGTACACCGTCTTCACACTAGGCATGTTCTTCTGGAACCAGATCGCGATTTGGTTCAGGAAGCGGTCCGCTCCTGCAAATCCATCCGACACCAGGTAGATGGTCTTGCCGTCGAGCGTATCCAACCTTGGCGCCATCGGAATCAGCTGAACCGCCGGAGGCATACCCTTCGGATTCAGCGTCTCGATCTTGAGTTCGGATACCGGGACCGCCTTCTTCTTGAGATTCGGTTCCGCGATCGCCGGAGACCCAGCCAATACCGCAGGCGAAACTCCCAGCAGCGACAGAATCTTCCGCCTGTTGATTTTCATCTTTGCGAACTCCCTGCTTTTGGTGTCCCTTTAGTTCTTAGTGAGCCGATGATACCACGGACGCCTGACTCATAAGACTCCCGCGGTCTCAAATTGGTTACGGAACCCCAGCCGGGGTGCCGGGCTGGGGTTCAAGGGGGAGGAGGGAATTGCGAGCTAGAACGTATAGATCAACGTCGAATTGCAGGCGTTTCAGGCAATTCTCCGGCGGGTTTGCGCTGCCGAATAGATTTTCACCGGGTTCACCCGCTTGATCTTTCCAAGTTCCGCCTTCTTGATTGGGCCTTTCCCCTCGGACAGACCGAGGGTGATTCTGACCATTTGGTTTAGGTGTGACGCCTTCCGATCCGCTGTGCGCTTGTCGTTGCCGGGGTTTTTCAGGAACCTGTGCTCGTTGCCGTGCTTCATGAGCCGATTTCGAAAGTCCATTAAATGGTCGTGATCGATCTCGTCCACGAAGCGCCGAATTGTCCATTTCTCAAACTGCCGAAGGGCCTGTCTGTGCGACTTCAGTGTGTCCGGCTCAAACGTGACCTCTATGCTGTGCAGCAGCCTTCCTCTTCAGAGGGTCGGGGCGTTCGAAGCCATCAGCTGTGTCTTCCAGATGACGCTCTTTCGCCCTTGCGGCTTTCACTGCCGTTTCGAAATTTCCTTTGACCCTCTGCTCGCGCTTCTTGCCGCCCTCCGTCCACACCAAGTAGAACTTGCCTTTTGCTCCGCTTCGGATGGTTTGAACTTGTCTTTCGGGGTCCGGAGATTGCAACTCCAACGCCAGCGCCCTGCGGGGCTTTTGATTCGTTCCCGGATGCCTACAGTCGTGTTTGCCATGCCCTATAATACTTTCAGGGCAAAGCCTCGATTGTTTGGGACAAATTTGGGACAAGCCCAAAGCGGACTATCAACCTTGGTCTAATGAATCGCTTAGGAAGGGTTGGTAGCGATACCGGGATTCGAACCCGGATTTTGGCCTTGAGAGGGCCACGTCCTAACCCTTAGACGATATCGCCGCCTAAGAAAGCTTCGACTGGGAGAGCCCGTGGAAGCACCCAAGATTTTCGCACGCCTACATTGTCCGCGCAAGAATCCTCGACTCGCGCAAGAATTTGCGAAGCGGCTGTCTGCTGGGAATGCTAGAATGCCCCGTCTGAATGGAACGTGCAGGTGAAATTCTGGGCAAGGTGCTACGGCGCCTCGAGCGTCCCGAAGCTGCGCTCGCGTGGCTTTCGAGCGCGTGGCCCTCGATCGTGGGTCCGTCGCTGGCGATGCACGCCCACCCCGTGCGGTGCATGGCGGGCTGTCTGGAACTGGCCGTAGACGGTCAAGGGTGGCAGCAGCAGCTCGAGACCATCAGCCATGAACTCTGTGGCCGCATCAATCGTGCCTGGGGAGCACGGCTCGTGCGCGAAGTGAAGTTCGTTCCCGAACCCATGGCGAATCGGCCGCCACGCGAGGCCGACAACGAGCACACTCCTTTCATTCGCCGCCGCAGGTAGTGCGCCAGCGCCTTCGCTTCCCCCGCTTGCATTGCGATCCGATTCTACTAAGATAATTCGATGAAGATTAGTCGCGAAGACGTGGTGAAAGTGGCCGAACTGGCGCATCTCGGGCTCTCCACGGCTGAAATCGACACCTATCGCGAGCAGCTCGACCGGATTCTTACCTATGTCGAAAAACTCAAGAAGCTCGATATTTCGAAGGTCGAGCCTATGGCGCAGGTTTTGCACGTAGCCGCGACGCCGGGTCGAGAAGAAAGCCATCCTGAACTTCGCGAGGATACCTTGCTGGTTTGCGACGTCTCGGAACCGGTGCTTGCCCAAGCTCCGGACGCACAAGCTCCCTTCTTTCGCGTTCCCCGGGTGATCGACCGGTGACGTCATCCAACTCATGGACTGTCGCAAGCGTGCGCTCGGCACTCCAGGCCAAACAGATCTCCGCGCGCGAGCTCGCTGCGGAATTTTTTTCGCGCATTAAGAGTCGTAATCCTGAGTTGAATGCTTACCTAACGCTTTCGACCGAACGCGCCTTCGCTCAAGCCGAGCGGATCGACGCAGCCATCGAGAAATCGGAGACTCTGCCCCCGCTCGCGGGAGTGCCCATCGCCATCAAGGACGTGATCAGCACGCGTGGCCTGCGAACCACCTGCGCCTCGAAAATGCTCGAGAACTATTCCCCTCCCTACGATGCGACTGCCGTCGAGCGGCTTGACCGAGCGGGAGCCATCTTTCTCGGCAAGACGAACTGCGATGAGTTTGCCATGGGCGGGTCGAACGAAAACTCAGCCTTCGGACCGGCACGCAATCCGGTTGCGCTCGATCGTGTCCCAGGGGGCTCGAGTGGTGGATCAGCGGCAGCTGTGGCAGCGCGCCTGGCGGTGGCAGCGCTCGGAACTGATACCGGTGGTTCGATCCGCCAACCCGCTTCGTTCTGCGGCGTGACGGGACTGATGCCTACCTACGGCCGGGTATCGCGTTATGGCTTAGTCGCGTTCGCATCCTCACTCGATAAGATCGGAGTATTCGCGACTAGCATTGGCGACGCCGCCGCTCTCCTTGCCGTGATCGCCGGGCACGATGGCAATGATTCGACTTCAGCCGCCGTCCCGGTGCCCGACTACGGTGCGGAAGCGGAAAAATCGGTCGAAGGCCTACGGATCGGCGTGCCCGAGGATTACTTCGGTCCGGGCCTTGACCCCGAGGTGAAGGAAAAGGTCTACGCTGGGATCGCGGCGCTCGAGCGCCTAGGCTGCCGCAGGATTGCGCTGCAAATGCCCCACACCGACTACGCCATCGCAACCTACTACATTCTTGCGACTGCCGAGGCTAGCTCGAACCTAGCTCGATACGATGGCGTGCGCTACGGTCTGCGCGTTCCTGGCTCGACGCTTACCGAGATGTACCGCAAAACCCGCGAGGGCGGTTTTGGACCCGAGGTAAAACGCCGCATCATGCTCGGCACCTACGTGCTTTCCGCAGGCTACTACGATGCGTACTACTTGCGGGCGCAGCGGGTCCGCTCGCTCATTACACAGGATTTTACAGACGCGTTCCGAAAAGTGGATGCGATCATCACGCCAACCGCGCCGACTCCCGCGTTCCGTCTGGGCGAAAAGGCGTCCGACCCGCTCGAGATGTATCTGGCAGACATCTACACAGTCACTGGTTCGCTTGCAGGAGTTCCTGGCATCTCCGTCCCTTGCGGTAAGAACAAGGCAGGGCTCCCGGTAGGAATGCAAATCTTCGCCCCGCATTTCGGCGAAGGAACTCTTTTCCGAATCGGCCGTGCATACCAGGCCGCTTTAGACTTGGAGAGTGAGCGATAGAGTCTCACCCTTTGTCCGTTCCCGTTTTGCTACAGGCTTCCCACCTCGTTATCCGAAGATCCGCAATGTTACAGACGGAGGGGCGAATTCCTGGCGAAGCGAAGGCGCAGAAAAGGCTTCCGCTAGAGGCAGTCCAATAGGTCCTGTGCGCCTGGTACCGAACGACTATTGCCGAAGCACAGGGCAGCACCTAAGCTGAGGTCAGCATCTGAAGAACCGAGAGGCCACACCATGGTCCGCGTTAAGTCAAGCCAGAAGTTCTTCACCGAGGAAGAGGCGATCAACCTGACCGGGATTTGTGCCAAGCACCTTCGCAGTTTGGCGGAGACAAAACATCTCGGTTCGATGGCTGTCGCGGCAGACTCGGCGGTTCGAAAATGGCTCTTCACAATTTCGGACCTGATGATCATGGCTGTCCTCCATCCCCGTTGCGAGCACTAGCTTCCGGGGCCGTAAGCACCACCCCACAACCCGCCGTCATTCTCGCCCAGCATGTTGTAGCTCCCCTTGCTCGGGCGTATGCTGGCATTTGTCAGCATTTCTTCGCGCCATGCGGCCCACACGCTTAAAACGGCGAGACGATCTGAGCCGGAATCAGCACGGCGGCCGATCGTTGGCCGGCCGGTCGGCCCGAAGCCCATGGACTTGGACTTTGCCCGTGCTGCTTACTCTGGCTTGGACCGCGCCTTTCGATGCTCAGCAAACAGGATCCTCGCCTGCCGTGGCAGCGGCCAATGGACAATCCTCGAACTCCCCCGCGCTTCCACGGGGTCAGAAGCTCGTGCTCAAGGACGGCAGTTTCCAACTCGTACGGGAGTACCAGATACAAGGCGATCGAGTTCGCTATTACAGCCTGGACAGTGGTTCTTGGGAGTTTGTTCCCACCAATCTCGTCGACTGGGATGCCACTAAGAAGCTGGAAGCAGAAGAAAGTCAGCGCGATGCGGCCACTGTCGCGAAGGTGCGCATACAAGAAGAAGCACGCGTCATTGCGCCGCTCGATATTGACGCGAGTCTTGAGGTGGCCCCGGGCGTGTTTCTGCCGCCCGGTGTGAACCTGTTCGTTTTTGACGGAACCTCTGCGGTTCCTCTGCCGCAGGCGCAAACCAGTTCCAAGGTCTCCAAAGAGAGGCTACTCGAGCAGGTGATGGTGCCTATACCCATCATTCCCTCGCGCCAGGACGTGTCCGTTCAGGGAGCTCGCGCGAAATTCCGTTTGCACAATCGTCAGCCCGAATTCTACCTTCGCACTGCCGGCCCCCGCGAACCAAACCTGGAACTCGTCCGCGTAAAGCCGCACGGTGATAGCCGACTCATCGAACACGTGGACGCGCTGTTCGGAGAGAAGCAGGAGATGCGGGATGCCCTTCCGATGCAGAAGTGGCCCGTGGCCCAAGGCGTCTATCGCTTCACTCTCAGCCAGGCGCTTGCGCCGGGCGAATATGCCCTTGCCCAAACGCTTGACGAGGAAGGCATGAGCTTGTACGTCTGGGATTTTGGCGTCGATCCGGGTCCAGAGACGACCGCGGCTCCCAGAGCGAAGTAGCTAGCGGTGCACTCACCCGACCTGCGCCGGCTGCGATTTCAAAACGTCGGCCAGCAGGTCAGCCAGCGCGGCAACGTGGAAGGGTTTCTGTAGAATCGCTGCGCCAGCTCGGCGGTAGCGCTCGGCTACGGCCGGGTCGAACAGATCCCCCGTCATGAAGATGAACCGCGGCATCCTGTCGGACAGCTCGAGGCGCAATCGTTCAAAAAGCTGCTCTCCATTCATGCCTGGCAGATTGAAATCACAGATGATGATGTCGCATACCCTCGTCCTAAGGCGAGCAAGAGCAGCCTCCGAACTCCCGAACGCCTCGACATACATCCCTCGCGTCAAAAGTCCTTCCTGCACGATCTCTCGGATGCTTTCCTCGTCATCGATCAGAATCACGCTGTGTCCGCTAAGCGCTCCGATGCTCGCCAGTGCCGGTTTCGGCGAAGAAGGAGGCCTGAATTGGGGTGTGGAAACCGCGTCGGGCGTAATCGGCAGCAGAATGTGAAACGTGGCGCCGGCACCGAACTCGGATTCGGTTTCGATGCGTCCGCCGTGTTCTTTGACGACCGCCAGGCAGATGGCGAGGCCGAGGCCGCTGCTTCCTCCTGGCCGCTTTGTCGTGAAGAACGGATCGAAAATCTTGCCGACCGCCTCGGGCGCAATGCCCACGCCGTCGTCGGTAAATGACACCCGAACGTAGGTGCCATCGACGGAAAGCTTGACCGAAAGGGTGCCGTGGTCGCGCGCAGCGGAGATGGCCTGCGCCGCGTTGACGACGATATTCACAAACACTTCCTTGAGAAGCCTTGGATCGCCCTCGACTCGGGGTAGACCCTCGGACGATTGGAGCGTCACGCGAATCTTTCTCTGATCGAGCGCTGCCCGTTCGTGTTCGAGCACTTCCTTGACGATATCGCCGAGAGGAACTCTGGCCCGGCCGAGCGCGACCGGGCGAGAGAAGGTCAGCAGGTTCTGGACAATCGTCGCTGCGCGGCGGGCCTGCTTCAGCACGAGATCGACCTGTCGGCGAGTGGCATCTTCCTGAGCGCGCTCCCTCAAGAGGTCAGCGACACCTAAGATGGCCGTGAGCGGATTGTTGAGCTCGTGAGCCGCTCCGACCATCATCTGCCCCATGGCGGCAAGCTTCTCCTTTTGAACGAGCTGCTGTTCGATGCGCCTTGATTCGGTCACATCCTGGCCCGAGGAAACCACGCCAATGATTTCACCATTTTGGTCATAGAGCGGGCTGGCATTAATCTGCATCGACCGCCATGTCCCATCAATGTGCTGGGCTCGAATCTCGATCTGTTCCTGGCGCTTGCGACCAGAAATCATGTTCTGAAACATTTCGGCAAGTTTATTCTGGCTTTCCCGGTCGGCCCGCTGGCCAATCGGCTTCCCGACATATTCCTCCGCAGGCAATCCCAAAATGTCCTTGACGCGCTCGCTCACAAACGTGAATCGGCCTTCGCGGTCCAGAACCATGACCAGGTGAGGAAAACATTCAATGAGCCTTCGTGCAAATTCCTGCTCCTGGTGCAGCTGCTTTTCGATTTTGCGAGCCTCGGTAATGTCGCGCGCCGCACTCACCACACCGGTTATCTTCCCCTTCTCATCGAAGAGCGGACTCGCAGTAGCCAAAAGAGTGCGCCAGCTGCCATCCTGATGTGGAGCGGTGAACTCAAGCTGCGCGCGGCTGGTCTCGCCGTTCAAGATGCTTTCAACCATCCTTTCGAGCCTGGCTCGGTCTTCCGGATTCGCGCGAGTACCGATCTCGGCGCCGACGTACTCTTCCGGGGCACGGCCTAGAATCTGTTTCACTTGTTCGCTGACAAAAGTGAACCGTCCACGGCTGTCGAGAACAAGGATCAGATCGGGGAAATTCGCGACGAGCCGGCGCCGCAACTCCTGCTCCTCGTGAAGGCGCCTTTCGATCTCGGCGTGTTCGGTGACGTCGCGGGCCCATCCCGTGATCGACGTCACCTCTCCATTTTCCGATACGGTGTGAAACCAACAGAGGAAATGGCGAAATTCCTTCTCCCGTTTGAGTCGGACGGCGATCGCGCCGGACCAGGAGCCTTTTTGAAGAAACGCGGGAAGCGCGCGCTCAACTTCTGCCGAGCTCGGCGATTCGACAAACTCGCTCAAGGAGTGGCCGATCAAATCGGGAAACGAAACGCCGAGGATCTCGGCCAAGCGAAGGTTCGCGACTTGTACTTCACCCTTAGGCGAAAGCGTGAACAGGGCTTGGTCCAGATTGTCGATCAGCGCACGGTAGCTATGCTGCGACCGGGTGATCAACGCGACCAGCTTCTCAAATTGGACCGATACCGACGGCTGGCCGGGTGGGTTGGCTTGCTCCTGTGAGGAATCCGTGGACATCGCTAGGTCCGTCCTCATTTCGTTGTGCGGAAGGTCTCGCCCCAGCCGAAGTGGCGGCTGACTTCAAAGTGTACACGGTCGTGCGGTTTGTAAGGCGCAAAGAACCGCCGCTGATGTCAAACTGCTCACTAGTTGAGGGAGCAACAGGGAATGTGCTGGGGTCGAGGGGGTCCGAACGGCCAATCGGAGCAGGCGGAGACGCGACGGTCGATCTCCGCCCCTCTTGCTCGCTACGTCTAGCTTTCTGCGACGGCGTCCGTGTCCTTGCGTAGGAAGTCCAGCGCAGCCGCTTCCTCAGGAGTCAGCTCCGGCTCAATCGCCTGCGGCTCCTCCTTCGGAATCTCGGTCAGAAGCTGGATGTTGCGGTAGCGCTCGAGCCCCGTGCCCGCCGGTATTAGCCGACCCATGATCACGTTCTCCTTCAAGCCACGGAGGTAATCAACCTTCCCGGAAATGGCCGCCTCGGTGAGGACACGAGTGGTTTCCTGGAAACTCGCCGCCGAGATGAAGGAGTCGGTCGAAAGCGATGCTTTCGTGATGCCGAGCAGAAGTGGGCGGCCTGTCGCAGGCCTTCCGCCGTCTCGAATGACGCGGTCGTTTTCCTCGCGGAAGCGGAACTTGTCGATCTGCTCCTCGAGCAAAAACGAAGTGTCTCCCACGTCCTCCACCTTCACCCAGCGCATCATTTGACGGACAATCGTCTCGATGTGCTTGTCGTTGATGTTGACGCCCTGCAGGCGGTACACCTCCTGAATCGAATTGACCAGGTAGGCCTGGGTGTACTTTTCTCCCAAGACGGCCAGCAGGTCGTGCGGGTTGAGGGGTCCATCGATTAACGGCTCGCCGGCTCGGACATGTTCGCCTTCCTGCACGTTGATGTGGACGCCTCGGGGGATGGAGTATTCCTTGACGGTCCTCCCATCCTCGCTCTCGACGTAGATCTTCCGCAGGCCTTTGGCGATTTCGCCGTACTTCACAATGCCGTCAATTTCACTGATGACAGCAGGATCGCGCGGCTTGCGGGTTTCGAACAGCTCAACGACGCGCGGCAGACCGCCCGTGATGTCTTTCGTCTTCGTCGTTTCGCGGGGGATTTTTGCCAGTACATCGCCGGGCTGGACGTCATCGCCATCGGCAACCATCAAGTGAGCGCGCGAGGGCATCAGGTACTTCTTGCGGACGCGGCCGGCCGAATCCCGAATTTGGATCGTCGGCTGGTGCTTTTCATCGCCGGGCGGCAGCGTGACGACCAGCTGCGAAAGGCCGGTGACCTCGTCCACTTGTTCTTCGATCGTAAGGCCAGGCTGCAGGTCTTTGAATTCAACGGTGCCGCCTGATTCGGTGAGGATCGAGAACGTGTAGGGATCCCACTCGCACATGGTCTGGCCCAACGTGACGGGCTGCCCATCTTCGACCCGAAGCCGCGCGCCGTACACAACGTGGTGGCGTTCCTTCTCGCGGTTCTTCTCATCCACCACGGCGATCAAGCCGGAGCGATTCATCGCAATCAGTGTCTTGCCCCGGCCTTCGACTGCTTTCAGGTCGATGAATTTCACGAACCCGTTGCTGCGGGCCTCGACTTTGGACTGTTCGGTGACGCGAGTAGCGGTGCCGCCGATGTGGAACGTCCGCATCGTGAGTTGCGTGCCCGGCTCGCCAATGGATTGTGCGGCGATGACGCCGACGGCTTCTCCCATCTCGACAAAGCGGCCTGTGGCGAGATTGCGCCCGTAGCAGCGCGCGCACACGCCGCGGCGAGATTCGCACGTCAGCACGGAGCGGATCTTCACGCGCTCAATGCCGGCGGCCTGAATGGCATTGGCCAGCTCTTCGGTGATCTCCTGGTTGATCTCCACGATGATGTTGCCTTCGTAGTCCTTGATCTTCTCGAGCGAAACGCGGCCCACCACGCGATCGCGCAGCGGCTCGACCTCGACGCCGGCCTCCAGAATCGGCTCGACGTAGATTCCGTCGCCGGTGCCGCAATCGAACTCATTGATGATCACGTCTTGCGCCACGTCCACCAAGCGTCGGGTTAGATAGCCCGAGTCGGCGGTCTTTAGAGCCGTATCCGCCAGACCTTTCCGGGCGCCGTGCGTCGAGATGAAGTACTGCAGCACGGTCAGCCCTTCGCGGAAATTCGACGTGATAGGAGTCTCGATGACCTCGCCAGACGGCTTGGCCATCAATCCGCGCATTCCGGAAAGCTGACGGATTTGCTGCTTCGATCCCCGCGCGCCGGAATCGGCCATCACGTAGATGGGGTTGATCACGCCCTGCTTGTCCTGTTCCTCGAGAGCCTTGAACATCTCGTCGGCGACTTTCTCGGTGACATCGCTCCAAATCGCGATGACCTTGTTGTATCGCTCGCCGTTGGTGATGGCACCGTCCAGATATTGCTGCTGCACCTTCACAACCTCATGCTCGGCCGTATCCACGAGCTTGAATTTCACGCCCGGGATGACCATATCGCTGATGCCGATCGAAACCCCGGCCTTCGTCGCATACAGGAAGCCGAGCTCTTTCAACCGGTCGAGCATCTGCACAGTCTTCTCTAATCCGAAGCGTAAATAGCCATACTGCACGAGTGCCTGAATGCCTTTCTTCTTCAGCAAACCGTTGACGAAAGGCATATCCGACGGCAGATGGTCGTTGAAGATCACACGGCCCACCGTCGTTTGCAAAAACTGTTTGTTCAAATGCACGGGCTCGGTGTGTGACACGTCCTGATCGTCGTACGCGTTGGTGAGATCGATCACTTCGCCGGTGTAGCGCAGCCGAATGGGCGTGAGCAATTCCACTTCCCCCGCTTCGAGCGCCATGATCACTTCTTCGATGGTACCGAACGCGCGACCCTCACCCTTGGCCTTGGGCTTCGCCTTGGTCATGTAGTAGATGCCGAGCACCATGTCCTGCGTGGGCACGGCGAGCGGGTAGCCGTTTGCCGGTGACAGAATGTTGTGTGAGCTGAGCATGAGCACCGACGCTTCCACCTGCGCTTCGGGGGAAAGCGGAATGTGCACGGCCATTTGATCGCCGTCAAAGTCGGCGTTAAATGCGGTGCAGACAAGGGGGTGGATCCGGATGGCCTTGCCTTCCACGAGCGTGGGCTCGAAGGCCTGGATGCCTAGGCGGTGAAGCGTGGGGGCGCGGTTGAGCAGCACGGGGTGCTCGCGAATCACGTCCTCCAGGATGTCCCACACTGTCGCTTCCTGCGCCTCGACCAGCTCCTTGGCTTGTTTGATCGTGGTGCAATGGCCTGCAGCCTCCAACCGGTGGTAGATAAACGGCTTAAAGAGCTCGAGGGCCATTTTCTTGGGCAGACCACACTGGTGCAATTTGAGCTCGGGCCCGACGACGATGACCGAGCGACCTGAGTAATCCACACGCTTGCCCAGCAGGTTCTGGCGGAAGCGGCCTTGTTTGCCCTTGAGAGTATCGGAAAGCGACTTGAGAGGGCGGTTGTTCGTGCCACGCAGGACACGGCCGCGGCGGCCGTTGTCGAAAAGAGCATCGACAGCTTCCTGCAACATGCGCTTTTCGTTGCGCACGATCACATCGGGCGCGTGCAGCTCCATCAGTTTCTTCAGTCGGTTGTTTCGGTTGATCACGCGGCGATACAGATCGTTGAGATCGGAGGTGGCAAACCGCCCGCCATCCAAAGGTACCAGCGGCCGCAACTCGGGGGGCAGAACTGGAATGACGTCCAGAATCATCCATTCCGGCTTGTTGCCGCTCTTACGGAATGCTTCGAGAACCTTGAGT
>Ga0187769_10000242_pt1 | contig 30025 bp, 20 predicted proteins | sample 0116_SJ02_MP02_1_FD_133140 | JGI IMG/M metagenome (GOLD analysis project Ga0187769, IMG submission 133140) | Tropical peat soil microbial communities from peatlands in Department of Meta, Colombia - 0116_SJ02_MP02_10_MG | ecosystem: Environmental > Terrestrial > Soil > Wetlands > Peat | place... | reverse complement strand
CCGCGGATATACACCATGCCGTTGATCGAGCTCGTACCACCGAGGACACGACCCCTTGGAATTGGAATCTTCCTTCCGTTGAGGTTTCGCTGCGGCGCGGACCAGTAGCCCCAAACAATGCTCGGCCTCACCATCGCCGCGGCAACCAAGGCAGGCACGTGGATGAAAGGATGACTATCCTTAGGCCCGGCTTCGATCAGGCAGACGCGCTTCGATTGATCCTCGGACAGCCGGTTGGCAAGCACGCAGCCCGCCGTTCCCGCTCCGACGATCACATAGTCGAACACGCGGTCGTTATCTTGACTCGTTACCATTGCTCCGATTCTTTGGGGTGCTTTCGATCGTCGCTAAATGCGCGACGTTGGACAGATGCCGTCAGCACAAATACTTGTTTTCCGAATTCATGACGCTGTTCAGGAGATCGGCACCCCTGCGACGGCTATCCCCGGCTCCATTGCGCGTCCTTTTTGAACGGATTCTTGAGGAATGTCAACAGAGGTGTACGTGCGCCCTTCCCACCTACCGGACAAGTTTCCTAGGGCCAGTACTGTATATGTCCGGTAATCCGACTAATCAGGAGTTAGCGTTGCGTGAGGCTGCGGCCCATGCAAGAAGAGCCGGTCAGATCGGCAGATTACGAAGCCGGGCGCACCAACTGGGTTACCGGCTGCCGGTGAAGGCGTGGGCGGGGATTTGGTGGAGGGACAAGCTCTGGAAGCAGACGGGGCTAAAGAGAGGGCCGCGGTAAGGTTGCTTTTTCCCTAGTCTAAGGTTATGAACGTCTCACATATGACATCGTTAATGAGCCTCCGTGTGTGCCTGCTGACGGTTTGCGCTGTGCTCCCTGCGGTGGCGGGGACGCAACAAGCTGCTGTTCCCAGCGGGGCGCCCGCCGACTACTCGCAGGAGTCCTACGTTGTGCTGTCGTCGTTGATGAAGGTGTCGTTTCAGAACGACGGAACGGGTACGCACGAGTTGACGCTTTCAGTACGTGTGCAAAGTGCTGCCGGCGTGCAGAAATGGGGACTGCTTATTTTGCCTTACGATTCCGGCGAACAATCGATCGAGGTCGCCTACGTCCGCGTGAAGAAGTCCGACGGCCGAATCGTTCTCACGCCGGAGGACAATTTTCAGGACATCGACTCGGATATTACGCGGGCCGCACCGCTCTACAGCGATCGCCGGGAGAAACACATCGCGGTGAAATCCCTGGCCATCGGCGACACGCTGGAGTATCAGGCGCGCTGGAAGACCACGAAGCCGCTGGTGCAGGGACAGTTCTGGTACGAATACGATTTCGCGCGGGAGTTTATCGCACCGGACCAGAGGCTGGAGGTGAGCGTGCCAGCCGATCGCACCGTCGTGGTGAAGGGTCCGGTAGCGCCGCAATCGGTGACGGAAGATTCCGGGATGCGAACCTATACTTGGAAGCAGGCGAATCTGAAAGACGCGCCAGCCAGGAAACTGACGGCGGACGCGATCGACGCAGCGTGGGGGCGATTGCGGGAGTCGGACGTCATCCTGAGCAGCTACCAAAGCTGGCAGGATATCGGGAAATGGTATTGGGGCCTTCAGAAAGAGCGCGTAGAGCCAAGCGCGGACGTGCGCGCGAAAGCCGAAGACCTCACCAAGGGATTGACCGACCCGACGGCAAAGATCGAAGCGATCTATACGTTCGTCAGCCAGAAATACCGATACATCGGAATCGATTTCGGGATTGGCCGGTATAGGCCGCACGCCGCCGACGACATCCTTTCGAATAACTTCGGCGACTGCAAGGACAAGCACACGCTGCTTGCGTCGCTTCTGCAAGCAGCGGGCATCACGGCCTATCCCGCCCTGATCAGTACTCATCGCATGGTCGATCTGGACGCGCCGACACCCGCGCAATTCGACCACGTAATCACATACGTGCCGCAAGGTAAGGACGGCATGTGGCTCGATAGCACGTCCGAACTGGCCCCAATGGGATTTCTGACGCTCCCGCTGCGAGGAAAACAGGCGTTGGTGGTCGACGAAAGCGGCGGACGTTTCGTAGGAACTCCGGAGGACACGCCGCAACAGGGGGCGGAGCATTTCAAGCTCGACGGAACGCTCAAGGACGATGGCGCGCTCGATGCACAAGTGGAGATTTCCGATCACAACGATGATGCCGAACTGGTCTTGCGGCTCGCCTTCCGAAGGGCCGGTGAGCCTGAGTGGCAAAACCTGGTGCAGCGATTGTCACAAGCGATGGGCCTGGTGGGGACGGTGAGCAAGGTCGAAGCGAGTTCGGCCGAGGCGCTGCACGAGCCGTTTCGTCTGAGCTACAACTATCACCGCGACAACTTTCCGGATTGGGGCAATCACCGCATCAACATGCCGACGATTCCGATTGTTCTGCCCTCGGGGCAGGATCAAGATCTTGATTCGAATGGCCGCATCTATCTCGGCCCGAGCGGAAGGATCGATTCGGAATCAACGATCCAGATTCCCCCCGGTTATGTGGCTCTGCTGCCGCCGACCGTGGAATTGGTGCGCGACTATGCCGAGTATCACTCGATCTATGCGTCCACGACACAGTCGCTGACCGTACACCGCAGCCTGACAGTCAAGATGCGGGAAGTTCCTCCGAACGAACAAGCGGATTATGCACGGTTCGTTCAGAGCATGCGGAATGACGTGGGAGCGTATGTACTAACTCATCCGGTCGGGGCCCCAGGGTCTCCGAACAGCCTCCTGTCCGGGAATCCCGTTCGTGACCTTCTGGCAAGTTTGCCCGCTAGCCAAAACAGCGAAGCGTCGCAGTTCGAAACGGACGGAATGCAGGCAGCCAACCGCGGCGACACTCACGCGGCAATGAAATCCCTGACGGCCGCGGTGAAGGCGGACCCAAGTTTCACGCGGGCCTGGATGCGTTTGGCCGTTCTGCAAGCCGAAACGCGCCAAGTGGGCGACTGCATATTTTCGTATCACAAAGCGATCGGGAGCGCCCCGACTCAGCCGATGCCATACAAGGCGCTGGCGGCATATCTGGCGGGGCTTGGTCGCACGAACGATGCCATCGAGGTGTTGCAACAGTGGTTGAAGGTCGACCCGACGGACGCCGATACGTTTCGAATGATCGGCGTGGCCTATATGAAAGAACGGCACTACAAGGAAGCCATCGCGCCGTTTGAGGAGGCAGCGAACCTGCGTCCAACCGAAGCGGCCCCGGCGGCGCGCTTGGCGGAAGCTTATTTGCGCGCGGGAGAGCTCGAGAAGGGTCACGCGGAGGTGGCCGTGGCGCGCAAACTGGGGCCGCCGGAGACCATCCTCAATGACATATCTTTTGGGCTGGCAGAAGCCAAGGAGGATTTGGGTGACGCGCTGGCGTACGCGCAGGAGGCGGTGAAGATCGAGGAAAGCGCGTCGAGCCAGATGCACTTGGCCACTATGACGGATGCGGACTTGAAAAACGAGTCGAAGCTTGCGTTTTTCTGGGACACATTGGGATGGGTGCATCTGCGGATGGGACATCGAGAGGAGGCCGAGAATTATCTGAGGGCTGCGTGGCTGGATTCTCAATATGGCGTCATTGGAGATCACCTGGCCCAAGCTTACGACGAGGAAAGAAAGAAGGACCAGGCCATTGAGACCTACCGGCTGGCGCTCAAAGCGCTCGAAGGCCGTGTTCCTTTCGATCGGCAGGCAGAAATTGGCAGAAGGCTGCAGGAGCTAGCTCCAGGCAAGGGATTTCCGATAGCGCCCGGAGAATTATCGCTGGTTGACCGACTGACGCAGATGCGGACCGTCAAGATACCGAAGCCGGTCAATACAAGGTCCAGCGCGGAGTTCTTCGTGGCGATCGATCCGGGGCCGAAGGTCGCGGAGGTGCGGTTCGTGGACGGAGCCGAGGACTTGCGACCGGCGGACAGTGCATTAAGCGAGGCGGCGTATCCCCTGGAGTTTCCCCGTGGGAGTGCGGCGCGGATCGTACGGCGGGGATTATTGGATTGCCGCGATGCTAGCGGCTGCTCGTTTCTGTTGCTGCCGATCGACGCGGTGACGAGCGTGAAGTAAACCGCGGGCACCCTTGAGGCCACGTTGAGATCATCCTCATGCGCAAGAATTCGGCGACGCGGTCCGTGGCTGCTGGTTGGCGAGTAGGTCCTGATTAACGGCGTAACCGGACCAGTTCACCGGATCCCGGGGGATTCGAAAAGGATTGGTCGGTAGACGAGGCCTCGGGCCCAAACTACCAGTCATCACAACACACACCCATCACTGCTGGAATATCATTTAACTTTTGTAAACTAGAATGGTCATTCGATATAACCGTGCAAGCTTGATGAGGAGATTGTGACGATTAGAAATAGGTACAAGAAGGCGGGCTTTCTTCGCTCATCGTTGGCGATCTTCCTTGTGGGTCTGTTTTGGATTTCCAGCGCGCTTCGAACGTTTGCCGCTCTGCCGCAGGAAGGCACGGTAGAGACTATCGTGCTGGTCAGACATGGAGAAAAAACGGCTACCGAGCTTGGGCAATTGAGCTGCAAAGGTCTGAATCGCGCGCTGGCTCTTCCGGATGTGCTGATCAAGCGCTATGGCAGGCCCAACTTCATTTATGCACCCAATCCCTCGGTACAGATGCATGACAGAAATGGCGCACTATATTCGTACGTGCGGCCGCTCGCGACTATTGAGCCAACTGCAATTCGACTGGCGATGCCGGTCAACACACAGATTGGATTCAACGAGATTCAGAAGCTGCAAGAGGAACTCATGCGACCTACGTATGCCAATTCGCTCATTTTTGTCGCGTGGGAACATAGATACCTCCGTCAGCTTGCTCGCCAGATGCTCTTATCCAACGGGAAGGACCCAAGTGCGGTTCCGGATTGGCCCGACAGTGATTACGACTCGATCTACATCATCCGCATCGCGCGATCGAGCGGAACGCCACAGGTGACCTTTGCGGTTGAGAGAGAGATGCTGACCGGTTCGCTCAGCGACTCTTGCCCGCCGAGTCCCTAAACCTCTTGCCCGGCTCATCTGACGTTCCTTAGATCGATGGCGCCCGCGGGGAAGTTACTGCGTGGAAAGCGACTTTTCGCTTAAGTCATTGGTCCAAGTCCCCATAAACGGGATTACCGGAGAAGTTCCCCGGGACCGATACCGAACTTACCGAACTTGTCCGGACAGCCGCCTACCAAGAGTAGTCGCCAACGCTAGCCTGCGGGAGTAGAATCCCCGCAATGAGGTGCCCCCATGCATGCGCAACCCGCGAAAGAAAAGCACAGCGAAGGTCCGGCACCGGTGTGTCAGGCGCAGTCTCATTTGGATGAACCCTGCGACGCTCCTGCGACTACGCGCTGCGAAAACTGCGGTCAGTGGTATTGCGCGAGGCACGCAGCGGATGATCAGTGGCATGCGTGCGTACTCGAAGAGGGCGATATCGGGGGTGAGGGGTAGTGATATCGGCCTAGCGGCGATCAAGCCGCCGTGCGGATCTCGTCGCGGTAGCCGCGCGGTGAGAGGCCCGGCACGGCAAGTGGTGTCGCATTCGCGGCGTCGCTCAGGCTGCCTAGTTGGTAGTCGGCGGCGGGTTTTGCGGTGGCCGCTGGGAATTAGGCGCCGGAGGCGCACCCCGCTGACTCCTGCGTCCTGCCCCTTGCGGCGGGGGCGGCGCAGGGCCGCGACCACGTCGCCAACGATCACTCATTAGCTGGCGGAGCTTGTCACGTTGTGCAGGAGAGAGCGTGTCGCGCATTGTCAACCGATAGTCGATCGCGGATTTCTGCAATGCGAGTTGCGAGGCACTGATTTCCTGAAGCTTGCTGTCTATTGCGGTCCGATCCGGCTTGTCGGCGGCAAGCAGGTCCGCGAGGTCGATTCGCTTCACTTGAAGGTCGGCGCGGTCGCGAATCTCCGCCTTGCGGAAGTCTGACTCCTGCTGGCGAATCTTCGCTGCTTGTTCGGCTGTAATGCCGAGCTGCTGTCGAATGTCGGGGTTGTCCAAGAGACGCCCGAGACCGAATTCCCGCGCTCCCCTGCCGAACCCTCGACCGCCCATGCGGTTGCCTCGGCCGAAGCCCTCGCGCCCGTGACCCCATCGGCCTTGCTCCCCGCCTGGTTTCATGGAGTGCATTGGACCGGGGTGCCTGAAACCGTCCCTACCATCTTGCTGTTGGGCAGGCGGGTCCTGTAGGTCACCTTGCGCCAGAGCAGGCGAAGCGCTAAACGCCAGAGCCAGAATAACCACAGCAGATTTCAAGTAAGCTTCCATCGGCCTTCTCCCGTGTCCTAAGTTTCTCTCCTTCTCCCCTAGTATTCCGCACAGCCGGGCAAGTAGTTCCCAAAGCGCATCAACCCGTGCTGCCTGAGTCCTGATTACAAGGCTTGCCGGATAGTTCCAGTACTAGGGGGAAGACGTCCGGTAAGCCGACTAACCAGGTACAACCACCGTGCGTTTCGCCTCGCGAAAGGATGCTAGGACACCGCCAAGTAACACCGCGACAGCACTAATCGCGCCGTTGAAAATTAACTGCACAAGATAGGGCAGAAATCTGCGATCCCCAAAGCTGTCCACAACAAGCCGATAAGCCTCGGGAAGGAAGTAAATCTCAAGAGAGAGAAGAAAGGCGAGGACCATCGCTAGCTCGTGTCGACGATGGCACAGGGCAACCGCCCATCCGCTGGCAAACAGGCACAGGTAAGGTATCAACAGCACCGGATAGAACGAGAAATGCCGCCAAAGGGCATCGGCTCGTATGCCGTGGTAGAAGAGAGTTCTTAGGTACGCTCTTGCGAGCGGCCCTACCACGTATTGGAACAGAATCAGGGCGGTGGCCCAACCTACGACAAGTGCCCGCACTGCTAACAACTTGTGTGCCCAGACGTCGGCTACAAATCCACGCGCAACAGCCGAGAGGACTTGCTTCTAAAACCATCGACGGGAACGCCCTCGACGATACTCCTCGATGAGGTCGCCTGTGAGTGCTTCGTTTTCAGGACCGAATCGCTGCAATAACCACGTCGCCCCACGCGGGGGCCGCGAGGAGTTCACGATAATTCTCCTTGTAGTTGCGGAATCTGGCTCCATAGCCGATTTAGTTCGCGGCGCACTTGACGAATCGCTCTCAAGCCTTTCGTCGTGACGTGAAAGTATTTCTTGGCTCGACCTCCTCGTTCAAGAGTCGGTTCTCCCAGCGCAGATCGCACCAACCCTCGCGACTCCAGGCGATCCAGCGTCGCGTACACGCTTGCAAATGCGACCTCGCGGCCAATGCGCTCTTCTATTTCTCGCGCGATGGATACTCCGTACGCGTCTTCGCGCAATCGCAGTAGCGCTAACACGATGGTAAGTTCGAGAGTGTTGAGGTAATTGCGGTCGGTCATTTATTCTATGTTATGGAAGAAATTGTCTAAAGGCAAGCTTTCGACTTCCCCAGTCTGAGCGCGACGTGTGTTCTAGCGGGGCGGAAGAGGCGCGCTACGTCTGAACCTTTTCAAGCCGCTCGATGGATTTTGGCGCGGTAGGCGCGGGGCGAGAGGCCCGTTGCGGTGGAGAACAAGCGGCTGAAATAGGCGGGGTCGTTGAAGCCGAGCGCGTAGGCGATCATCGAGACTGGCATGTTGGTATAGACGAGATTGCGTCGCGCCTCGCGAACGATGCGGTCGAGGATCAAGTGCGAGGCCGCATGGCCGGTTGCGGAGCGCGTCAGACGGGTGAGATGCGTGGGCGTTACCGAGAGCGCACCGGCATAGTCAGAGACCGTCCAGTGCTCCAGAAAATGCTGGTCGAGCAACGCCTCGAACCGATGGAAGTAGCCGGCGTTCATTACGCCGTCCGGGGGCTTGCCATGCGCAGCGATCTCACGCGCCACGAGACCGAGCAGGACAGAGGACAAACCGCGTAGTATGTGGGCACGGGCAAAACGCCGCTCGGCGAACTCTGCAAAAATCTGTTCCATCGCCATGCGGATCCGGGGAATGCCGCGCAGGACTGCTGAATCGGCGAGCGCCCGGCGCAATCCTTCGGATGGCTCCAGCACCTGATCCAGCATTTCCGCTGAGAAAGTCACGACCCACCCTTGCGTCCCGCGCTTGAACGAGTAGCCGTGGATGTGGCCGACCGGCACGTTGATGACGCGCATCGGCCCGAGCGCGTAGGTCCGGCCCTCGAGCGTAGCTTTTCCGCTGCCGTTTTCGATCAGGAGAATTTGATGGAGCCGCGCATGCCGGTGCGGCGCAAACTCCCAATTGTGCAGCACGGAGCGCGCGGCGATCGTCTCGCAATGCACGACGTCGGGCAGGTCGCGCGATTCACCGAACAAATTGTACGTTTGGATGGATTGGTTCGGCGCCGTTTTTGCCATGTTCGAAATGTACAAGAAAATGGAAGGTCTATCCATTCCCTTTCGCGCGTGAAAGAACGTAAATTTGTCGGGTCAACGAATGGAAGGGAGGAAGCCGGAATGAAAGTCCAGGTGTGCATCATCGGCGGCGGGCCTTCGGGGCTGCTGCTCTCCCAGCTGCTGCATCTCCAGGGCGTCGATACGATCGTGCTGGAGAAATACAGCCGCGACCATGTGCTGGCGCGGATTCGCGCCGGCGTGCTGGAACACGGCTTCGCGAAACTGATGCGCGAGGCGCAGTGCGGCGAGCGGATGGATCGCGAGGGAGAAATCCACCATGGGATTCATATCGCGCATGACGGCGTGATGGAGCGCGTGGACCTGTACAAATATTCAGGCGGAAGCTCGGTGATCGTCTACGGGCAGACGGAGCTGACGCGCGATCTCTACGACGCGCGCGACAGGATGGGAGGCAAGGTCGTCCACAACGCGGAGGACGTTACTCCGCAAGACATAGATTCCGACAAGCCCTACGTCACCTACCGCGAGGGCGGCAACACGGTGCGCGTGGACTGCGAGTACATCATCGGCGCCGACGGCTTTCACGGCGTCAGCCGCATGTCCATTCCAAAGGGGGTGCTGCGCGAGTATGAGCGCGTCTATCCGTTCGGATGGCTGGGGGTATTGTCGCGCACCAAGCCGGTCTCGCCCGAACTGATCTACGCCAAGCACGAACGCGGCTTTGCACTCTGCTCGCTGCGGTCGCAGGTGCTGAGCCGGTACTACATTCAGGTGCCGCTCACGGATTCGACGGATGACTGGCCCGACGACGCTTTCTGGGCGGAGCTGAAGCGCCGGCTGCCGGAGGAAGTCGCCGCGAGGATGATCACCGGCCCGTCCATCGAGAAGAGCATCGCGCCGCTGCGAAGCTACGTCGCCGAGCCGATGCGCTACGGCCGAATGTTTTTGGCAGGCGATGCCGCGCACATCGTGCCGCCGACGGGAGCGCGGGGGTTGAACAGCGCGGCCTCGGATATCTACTATCTCTATCACGCGATGCTCGATCACTACAAAAAGGGCGATGACACGGGCCTCGACGGCTATTCCAAGCGGGCGCTGGCGCGCGTCTGGAAGGCGCAGCGGTTTTCCTGGTGGATGACCATGCTGCTGCACCGCTTCCCGGAAAACATTCCCTACGACAACAAGCTGCAGGACACGGACATGGCGTATCTGTTTTCGTCGGAGGCTGCGCTGCGGTCGCTGGCAGAGAATTACGTGGGCTTACCGTTCTAGCGAGTGTCCGTCGCCAGATCTCTGGCCGACATTGAAATCGATGCTTCTCCGCAGGGGTCACAAGTCCCGGACTGAGCGAGGGGACCGGGTTGCTAAGCATCCTGGGGCAAAGTGATCATTTCCAGATTGCCCATCAGCCGGTGCACGATTAGCCAGGCGATCACGTAGAAACAGCTCATCGTCAGAAGTACAGGAACGTACCCGACGATTGGAATTACTGTACCGGGAATCAAGGCTGAAAAGAGCGCGCCGCCAAACGCACCGATTGAAACGCCAAACCCGTTGGTGCTGCCAACGGCCTGTGCCGGAAACACATCCGCAGGAGCTGTGAACAGGTTCGACATCCAGGCCTGGTGCGCGGCCGTGGCCAGACCGAACAGGATGATGGCAAGGCGGATGCCTGGAACGACGACTCCAAGCCCGCACAACGGCATGACGACCGCGCAGATCAACATGATCCTCTTGCGGGCTTTGCCCACTGCCCAGCCGCGCTTGATGAGGAAGCCCGTCGCAACTCCTCCGGCTACAGCCCCAACTCCGGAAATCGCGTAGACGACCGTAAGGGCTGTGCCGCGCTGCGCCGGGGCAAGGTGGCGAACGTCCGTGAGGTACGTAGGCAGCCAAAAGAGGTAGAACCACCAGACGGGATCGGTGAAGAACTTCGCCCAGGCGTAGCCCCACGCCTGTTTGTACTTCATTACTTCCTTGATGGAGAGCTTCCGCGCGGGTTGCGCGACGGCGCCCTCGTGCGGGGGGAGACGATAGAACCGCCACCAGAACGGCAGCCAGATGAATCCAAGCGCGCCCATAATGGCGAAGCACCACTGCCATCCAAGCTTCACGGCAATCAGAATGAATATCGGCGGGCCGATGATGTTGGCGACGTTCGTTCCTGAACTGATGATTCCCATCGCCGTAGTGCGTTCGTGCGCTGGGAACCACTCTGCGCTTGCTTTGTTGCACGCCGGGAAGTTCGCGGCTTCGCCAAAGCCGAGAACGGAGCGGAAGATCCCGAATTGCAGCGCGCTGCCGGCAAATGCATTGAGCGTAGCCGCTGCGGACCAGAGCGCCGCCGCGATCCCGTAGCCGATCCGCGTGCCGAGGCGGTCGAGAAGCCTGCCGCCGAAGAGCGACCCCACACCGTAGGCGATCTGAAACGCCATTTGGATCGTTCCGTAGGCTTCCAGGCCAAAGTGGAAGCGGTCGCGGATTTCCGGAAGGATTACGCCGAGAATGGCGCGGTCCAAGTAGTTGATCGTGGTCGCAAAGAAGAGAAGGCTGACGATCACCCAGCGAAGGCGCATGGCGGCCAATCATACTTCATCTCAGCGCTGTCGCGGCGCCCAAGGTGCTCGCGACGTCGCGACCATGATGTGAAGCCATGCAGCCGGATTGGTTTCGTGCGCGCCGCAATCCTGCTAGGATCATGCCGCGCTATTTGAGGGGGCTCCGCGTGAAACGGCCTTCGCCCGGCGCGATTCTGCTGGGTCTGATTCCTTTCGCCGCTACCTGCTTTTCTGTTCCTCTGTGGGACCGCATCTATCCGATGGTCTTCGGCCTTCCTTTCAATTTTTTTTGGCTGATCCTATGGCTTCTGCTCACGCCCCTGTGCATGTGGGGAGCGTACCGTTTTGAGGTTCCGCGCGCGTCGCGCAACAGCCGTGCGGGGGGCGGTGCGGATTGAGCCCGAGCGCCATCGCACTCGCCATAATTTCCGTTATCGTAGCGACAGGATCGCTGGTGGGTTTCTTTGCGCGAATCCATCACAAGATGGACCTCGAGCAATGGACCGTAGGAGCCCGGGGGTTCGGCCTGGTTCTCGTCTGGCTGCTGATGGCCGGCGAGATCTACACCACCTTCACATTTCTCGGGGCCAGCGGCTGGGCGTACTCGCGGGGCGGTCCGGCTCTGTACATTCTCGGCTATCTGCCATTGATGTATGTGGTGTCCTTCTACATCCTTCCTCCCATCTGGGAGGCAGGGCGAAGGCACGGCCTTCAGACGCAAGCTGATTTCTTCCAAGTGCGCTACGGCAGTTCGCTGCTCGCGGCGCTGGTAGCTCTAGTGGGAGTGCTGTGCCTCGTTCCCTATTTGCAAATTCAGATCACCGGGCTGGGGATCATCGTTGAGATCGCAAGCTTTGGCGGGATTCATCGGACGCCGGCGATGATCATTGCGTTTGCTCTGGTTGGGGCTTTTGTGTTCGTCAGCGGCGTGCGCGGGGTGGCCTGGGTCAGCGTTGTAAAAGATCTCCTGCTGCTTTTCGCTGCGGTGTTTGTCGGGATTGTAGTGCCGCGGATTTATTTCGGCGGAATCGGTCCGATGTTCGCGGCCCTGGCGCAGGCGAAGCCCGCCCATCTCGTCATGCCGGGAGCCACCAAAGACCTCGGCCACGCGTGGTACATATCGAGCGTGTTGCTGACTTCTTTTGGTTGTTACATGTGGCCACACTTTTTCGCCGCGAGCTTTACGGCGCGGAGCGGAAAGATCCTGCGGCGCAATGCCGTCCTCATGCCGCTCTATGGCCTCACCATGCCCCTGATGTTCATCGTCGGCTTTTGCGCCGTTCTGGTTCTGCCCAATTTGAGCAACGGAGACCTCTCGTTGCTGACGCTTGTGCGGAAGTCGTTTCCGCCATGGTTTCTGGGGATTGTCGGGGGAGCCGGAGCTCTCACAGCAATGGTTGCGGCGGCAATTCAGCTTCTTTCCGGAGCGACGTTGTACGCCAAGAATTTGTGGCGCCCCATTCTGTCACCGGGCATGACGGACGAACAAGTTGCCAAGCTCGCGAGGATTATTGTGCTGGTGCTCACATTCGGGGCATTGTTCTTCGCTATCCGCAGCTCGGCAAGCCTGGTTTCGCTTTTGCTGGTCGGGTATGCCGGCGTCGCCCAGCTCTTCCCGGGGGTTGTCTTCGGTCTCTTCTCCAAGCGTGTGACCACTTCCGGCGTTTCCATGGGGCTGGTCACCGGACTCGCTGTCGCAGTATTCCTGATGCTGACAGGGAAGGATCCTTATCGGGGTCTGAACGCCGGCTTCATCGCCCTATGTTGTAACTTCGCGGTGACCGCAGTGGTTAGTTTGCTCACGCGTGTGCGCGCGGTTGGATTCGACGAGACACTCCCACAGCTTGCTACGACGCGGCCCGGCGATGTCGGCGAGGTAGGGCACGACTGAGTCTTCTCAGTCTGCGGCGACGTGGATGCGGCGCATGAGGTATTCGTCCACGGCTTTGGCGGCGCTGCGGCCTTCGGAGATGGCCCACACGACGAGCGACTGTCCGCGGCGCATGTCGCCGGCGGCGAAGACGCCGTGGAGTGAAGTCATGTAGCTGCCGTTTGTGGCGATGTTGCTGCGCGCGTCGAGCTCGAGGCTGAACTGCTCGACCATGCCCTTCTTTACCGGGCCAAGGAAGCCGAGCGCGAGCAGGACGAGTTCCGCGTCCAGTGTGAACTTCGTTCCCGGCATTGGCTCGAACTTCGGCGGCGGACCGACACGAATAGCGTGAAGTTTCCTGACGGCGCCGTCCTTGCCCGTGAAGCTCGTCGTGCCGACAGCCCAATCGCGGAGGCCGCCCTCTTCGTGCGAGCTCTCGCTGCGCAGTTGCAGCGGCCATAGAGGCCACGGCGTGCTCGGGGCGCGGTCCTGCGGCGGCATGGGCATGATCTCGAACTGTGTGATGGATTTTGCTTTCTGCCGGTGGCAAGTGCCGAGGCAGTCCGCGCCGGTATCGCCGCCGCCGATGATGACGACATTCTTGCCCGTCGCGAGGATCTGGTTCGGGACCTCGTCGCCGGCGTTGCGCTTGTTCTGTTGCGGGAGAAATTCCATGGCGAAGTGAATGCCCTTGAGCTCACGCCCGGGAACATTCAGGTCACGCGGGCTCTCCGCGCCGCCGGTCAAGAGAATGGCGTCGAAATCCTTCTTCAAGTCTTCAACGGGCACATTGACGCCCACATGCGCGTTGGTCTTGAACTCCACGCCCTCCGCGGCCATCTGTTCCATCCGGCGGTCAAGGACGTGCTTCTCCATTTTGAAATCGGGGATGCCATAGCGCAGCAGGCCGCCGATGCGGTCGGCCTTTTCGAAGAGCGTGACCGAATGCCCTGCGCGATTCAATTGCTGCGCCGCGGCGAGGCCCGCCGGCCCTGAGCCGACGACGGCCACGCGCTTGCCGGTGCGAATCGAAGGCGGCTCGGGCTTTATCCAGCCCTCCTTCCAGGCGTGCTCGACGATCGTTTTTTCGATTACTTTGATCGTGACGGGCGGCTCGCTGATGCCCAGCACGCACGCCGCTTCGCATGGAGCGGGGCAGATACGGCCGGTGAATTCGGGAAAATTGTTCGTCGAATGGAGGACACGAATCGCTTCCTTCCATTCGTTGTGATACACGAGGTCGTTCCAGTCCGGAATGATGTTGTTCACCGGGCAGCCCGTGTGGCAGAAGGGAATGCCACAATCCATGCAGCGGGCGGCCTGCGTCCGAACTTTGTCTTCTGAGAAAGGCTGATAGACCTCGAAGTAGTCGTTGACGCGCGTGGCGACTTCGCGACGCTCGGGCGTTTCGCGGGTGTATTCCTTGAAGCCGGTGACCTTACCCATGCATCACCTGGCCTGTTGACTGCTTTGCGGCGGCCGCGGCAATCACACCCGGGCTGACGCGCGGAATTCCTAGGACGCGCTTGTATTCGTGCGGGAACACTTTGACGAACTTGCGCAGCGTAGCTTCCCAGTTGTCGAGAATCCACTTTGCCTGCGGGCTGCCGGTGTATTCAGCGTGGCGCGAGATCAGGTCATGGAGCAGCTCTGCATCTTTCGCGCTCGTGACCGCCTCAAGGTCGACTTCCACGGGGTTGCAGCGAACCGCGCCGAAGTCTCCGGTTTGATCGAGGACATAGGCGATGCCGCCCGTCATGCCCGCGGCGAAATTTCTCCCGGTCTTGCCGAGCACGACGACAAGGCCGTTGGTCATGTACTCGCAGCCGTGATCGCCGACGCCTTCGACCACAGCGGTCGCGCCGGAGTTGCGCACAGCGAAGCGCTCGCCGGCCATGCCGCTGAAAAAGGCTTCGCCGCTCGTCGCGCCATAGAGGCAGACGTTGCCGATGAGAATGTTTTCTTCGGGCACGAATTCGGATTGGCGCGGATGGCGGATGATCATCCTGCCGCCGGAAAGACCCTTGCCGACGTAGTCGTTCGCGTCGCCTTCGAGCGTGAGCGTGACGCCGTTCGCGAGAAATGCGCCGAAGCTCTGGCCCGCGCAGCCCGTGAAGTCCACGCGGATCGTGTCCTCCGGCAGGCCCGCGGAGCCGTAGCGGCGCGCAATTTCGCCGCTGAGCATCGCGCCCACGGTGCGATGAATATTGCGGATCGGCATGCTGAGCCGGACGGGCGTGCGATTATCGAGCGCATCCTGCGCCATCTCGATCAGCTTAACGTCGAGAGCTTTGTCGAGGCCGTGATCCTGCGGCTGCGTGCAGCGCCGGCCGACGTGCGTCGGCATCGGCGGATTGTAAAGGACCGAAGACAGATCTATCCCCTTGGCCTTCCAGTGCGTGATGTCCTGACGCTGCGCGAGGCAGTCCACGCGGCCGACCATTTCGTCCACGGTGCGGAAGCCAAGCTCGGCCATGATGCGGCGCAAATCTTCGGCGACGAAGAAGAAGAAATTGACCACGTGCTCCGGCGCGCCTGCGAATTTCTTGCGAAGCTCGGGGTCCTGCGTCGCGATGCCGACGGGGCACGTATTCAGATGGCATTTGCGCATCATGATGCAGCCCATCGAAATCAGCGGCGCGGTGGAGAATCCGAACTCTTCGGCGCCGAGCATCGCGGCGATGGCCACGTCGCGGCCGGTTTGCAGCTTGCCGTCAACCTGGAGACGCACGCGGCTGCGGAGATCGTTGAGCACAAGAACCTGCTGCGTTTCCGAAAGCCCGAGCTCCCACGGAATTCCGGCGTGGCGAATGGAGCTGATCGGGGAAGCGCCCGTGCCGCCGTCGTAGCCGCTGATGAGGATGACATCGGCGTGCGCCTTCGACACGCCCGCCGCCACGGTGCCGACGCCGACCTCGGCGACAAGCTTCACGTGCACGCGCGCCTGCGGATTCACGTTCTTGAGATCGTGGATCAGCTGCGCGATGTCTTCAATCGAGTAAATGTCATGATGCGGGGGCGGAGAGATCAGGCCGACGCCGGGAATCGAGTGGCGCACGCGCGCGATGACTTCGTCCACTTTGTGACCGGGAAGCTGGCCGCCTTCGCCGGGCTTCGCCCCCTGCGCGATCTTGATCTGAAGATCGGTCGCGTTGACGAGATAGTTTGTAGTCACTCCGAAGCGCGCGGAGGCCACCTGCTTAACGGCGCTGCGGCGCAAGTCGCCGCTCGCGTCCCGCTTGAAACGCTCTTCGTCTTCACCGCCTTCGCCGGTGTTGGATTTCCCTCCGATGCGGTTCATGGCGATCGCCAGCGTCTCGTGCGCTTCCTTGCTAATGGAGCCGAAGGACATCGCGCCGGTGGCGAAGCGCTTCACGATTTCGGAAGCGGGCTCGACATCGTTCAGCGGAATCGGCGAGCCGGCCGGCTTGAAATCGAGCATGCCGCGCAGCATCAGGAGGTCGCGATTCTGCTGATTCACAATCTTAGCGAACTCCTCGAACGTCTCGAATTTCGACTGCCGCACGGCGTGCTGCAGCTTCGAGATGGTCAACGGATTGAGCAAGTGGCGTTCGCCGCGAACGCGATATTGATATTCGCCGCCGACGCGCAAATCCGTTTCGGATTCGCTGGGCGGCTGCATGGCGAACTGGTGCTTCATCAGCGCCTCGCGCGCGAGCACTTCGATGCTGACGCCCTCGATGCGTGAGGATGTGCCGGTGAAGTAGCGCTCGACGAGCGACTTGTTCAATCCGATGGCCTCGAAAATCTGCGCGCCCTGATAGCTTTGCAGGGTCGAGATGCCCATCTTGGAGAAGGTCTTGAGCAGTCCCTTGTCCGTGGCCTTCATGTAGCTTTTGAAGACCTTGTCCCAGGCGTACTCGGCGGGGAACTGGCCCTCCTTGAAAAGCTGCTCGAGCGTTTCGATGGCGAGGTACGGGTTCACCGCGCTCGCACCATAGCCGAGAAGCAGGGCGAAGTGCATCACCTCGCGCGGCTCGCCGGATTCGACGATCAGTGCCACCTGATTGCGCGTTTTTTCGCGGACGAGATGATTGTGGACCGCCGAAAGAGCGAGCAGGCTCGGGATTGGCGCGTGCGCTTCGTCCACGCCACGATCGGAAAGGATCAGCAGCGTGTAGCCGGACTTGATCGCAAGCGAGGCGCGGCGGCAGAGCAGTTCGACGGCTTTCTCGAGCTCTTCCTCCTGCCCGTCCACGCGGAAAAGCGTGGGCAGAGTGGTGGCGAGGAAATCGCCCCAGCTCACGCGGCGCAGTTTTTCCAGGCGCCAGTTGGAGATGATGGGGTGGCGCAGCTTCAGCGTATGACAATTCTTCGGCGTCTCGTCGAGGATATTCCCCTCGCTGCCGATGTAGCTGTTGAGCGACATCACCAGATCTTCGCGGATGGGGTCAATCGCCGGGTTCGTCACCTGCGCGAAGGTCTGCTTGAAATAGTTGAACAGGAGCTGCGGCTTGTCCGAAAGGCAAGCAAGCGGCGTATCCGTGCCCATCGAGCCGACCGGTTCTTCGCCCTTCAGGGCGGAGGGGCCGAGGATGATTCTCAAGTCTTCGTCCGTGTAGCCGAAGGCGCGCTGGCGCATCAGCAGGGTGTCGTGATCCGTGGCCTGGACGTGCGTCGGGCTGGGAAGATGATCGAGCGTGATCTGGTTCTCCTTCAGCCACTGCGCGTACGGCCGGCGGGCCGCGAGCGTCTTCTTGATTTCCTCGTCGGAGATGAGGCGCTTCTGCTCCGTATCCACGAGCAACATGCGGCCGGGAGCGAGGCGGCCCTTCATGCGAATGTCTTCGGGCTTGATCGGAAGCACGCCTGCTTCGGAGGCCATGACGACAAGGCCGTCCTTGGTCACGAGATAGCGGCCGGGGCGCAGGCCGTTCCGGTCGAGCTTCGCGCCGATCACTCGGCCGTCGGTGAAGGCGACGGCGGCGGGGCCGTCCCACGGCTCCATGAGCGAGGCGTGGTATTCGTAGAAGGCTTTCACGTCCTCGGGCATGGTGGCGTCATGCTCCCAAGCCTCGGGGATGAGCATGGACATGACATGCGGGAGGCTGCGGCCCGCGAGAGTCAGAAGCTCGACGGCGTTGTCGAGCATGGCGGAGTCGCTTCCGCCGGGAGTGATGATCGGGAGAAGCTTCTTGATGTCGTCGCCGAAGAGCGGGGAAGCGAGCACGGACTGGCGCGCGTACATCCAGTTGATGTTTCCGCGCAGCGTGTTGATCTCGCCGTTGTGGCAGACGTAGCGGTATGGATGCGCGAGCTGCCAGCTCGGAAACGTGTTGGTCGAGAAGCGCTGGTGGACCAAGCAGAGCGCACTGGTGACTTCATTGTCGGACAGCTCTTTGTAGAAATGCGTGATTTGGGGCGCGAGCAGCAGCCCTTTGTAGACAATCGTGCGCGACGAGAGGGAAGGAATGTAGAAGAATTCCTTCTCCTTGAGATCGGTTTGCCCGACGGCCAGCTCCGCCTGCTTGCGCACGACATAGAGCTTGCGCTCGAGCGCGTCCTGATCCATGCCGGGGCCGCGGCGGATGAAGATCTGCTCGACGTACGGCTGCGTGTTGCGCGCCAGGCGGCCGATCATGTCGCCGTTGATGGGCGTGTCGCGCCAGCCGAGCACGGAGAGGCCGTTTTCCTTGGCGATCTTTTCGAGGATGCCTTCGCAGAGCATCCGCTCCTGTGGATCGACAGGGAGGAACGCCATTCCCACGCCGTACTCGCCCGGAGCGGGCAGAGTGAAACCGAGGCGCGAACATTTGCGATCGAAGAACGCGTGCGGAATCTGGATGAGGATGCCGGCGCCGTCGCCGGTTTCCGGATCGCAGCCGCAGGCCCCGCGATGCGTCAGGTTGATGAGGACCTGGATGCCCTTCAGGACGATGTCATGGGATTTCTGCCCCTCAATGTTGGCGACAAATCCGATGCCGCAGCCATCGTGTTCGTGCAGGGGGTCGTATAATCCCTGCGCGGGGGGCAACTTCCGAAATGGATGGTTTGGTTTCACAGTCGCTCATTTTCCCAGTTCAAAACAGATCAAATATAACCTGAGTTCATCAATTCGATTTATCTATGGATTCTATGCAATGGATAAAAATTGTGGATGGGTAGATTCCTCCCCATCTACCAAGTTCCTTTAGCTCAATTAGATGACTTCCAACTTAGCTGGGACTCTCGATAGACCTCGGCAACGCGCCTTCAGTGGGTCACAGAGAACACAGTAAGCAGTTTCACCTTGAGACAGTTGGCCTGGGAATCTAGCGGGCTCCGGCCGCGGGGCTAGCTGCCGTCTGGATATCCGCCTCGGTGGAGCACCATAGGGTAATGAGGCAGCGTGTTTAGCCTTGGGACCGCCGCTCGCCACCCATCGGGGTAAGGCTCCAAGCCTCTGAACAACGGCGATTTCTCTGCGGTAGGCTCGCCGACCAGCGGTTCCAGCGCCGCACGGAGAGCGCTGATGGCGTCCTTGCCGAATCGAGTGCTCCAGCGCTTCTCGATGGCCGCAAGCGTCTCGAGATATCTGACTTTGGCTTCACACCCCCGCGCCGTCAGTCGAACGGCTTTGAAACGGCTGGCAGGATTCTCCGCCGCAACCTCGACGAGGCGCTTTTTCCGCAAGAATCCAATCGCCATGCTGATGGCTTCCTTCGAGACGCCTGAGAGAAGTGGAAGGTCCCGGACGCGCACGCCGTTTTCGTCGAGGACACGCAGAATGTTTGCGCTGATGGCGAACGACAGGCCTGACTCGCGCTCGAACTCGATCGCAAACGCCAGAAGCACGCGAGAAAGAAGGGCCGACAGGGGAAGGTCGGAACCCGCACCACTTTTGCGCCGATGCTCTGCCGGCTGCTCGTGCTCCGGTCCTCTGCTGAACAGTCCGTATCCCAGAATCGGCAGACAGTCCGGCAGTTCGACATCAAACTGGCTAGCTACAGCCCACAGGGATTCACGAAGCGCGTCGATCTCGGGTTCCCCGAATCGTTCCCGCCATCGGTTTTCGATGACGCCGAAAAGCGGCCGCCAGACATCCTGGGCTTGGCGGCCGGCTGGCGTGACGCGAACGAGCCAAGCGGAGCGCGGCGGCTTTGGCCGAGGGTCAGCGGGATCCGGCGCGACCATAATGTTGCCCCAGCGTTGCATGCCGTTCAGATTCGTCTTTGTGCGAGCGCGGCGCTCGAGCTCGCGGACGGTTATTCCTTCGTCGTCGAGAAACTGCATGCAGTTTGCCCACATCGCGAGCGACACAAGCCAGACGCCCTGGCGCCGCCCGCTCTTCGAGCCATGCCGCGTCGTCCAATGGGTTATCTGCCGCTCGGATTCGTTGTCGAACTCGATGGTAAAGGCGACCAGCGCGTGCGACAGCAGTGTTGGAAGAGGGAGATGCCCATTCACGGCCAAAATGGTCTCATGACTTGGGAGGAGGAAAAAAGCGAAGGAATGGTTGCGGGGGGCTGGATTTGAACCCTGCCCGCCGCAGGCAGGCGGCGACGCCCTCCTCCTGAATGCGAAGCCTCGATACCAGCGAACGACAGCCCGACGACAATGGCTCATCGACTCGAGGGAAATCTAGGGATCACAAGAAGTGGTTGCGGGGGTCGGATTTGAACCGACGACCTCCGGGTTATGAGCCCGACGAGCTACCAGGCTGCTCCACCCCGCGAAACAATCATAGCGGAGGCGTTCAACGCGGTCAAACGAATCGGCTGCGTACCTAGAGGGCGACTTCGATCGCGGAAGGAAAACTACGATGCGGCCGGATTGCGTTCCTCGCGCCAAATGCCGAGTTTTTCCTGCGCGACGCGATCCGAGAAACTGAAGAGCACGGCCTCGGTTTCCGCGCGGTGCTGCTGGAGCGCCCAACTGGGAGCGACGAAGATGTCGTTCTCCTTCCAATCGAAGGCCGCTCCCGCGATGAGGCTGCGCCCTTTGCCTTCCACCGCTATGAAAACAGTTCCGTCCGTCGAGCGATAGGGCACGGTTTCGAATCCTGCTGGGAGAAGCTGGGCGGCTGCGCTGATCGTCGGAAGAACGGCGCCGCCCGTTATCGGATTCGCGTAGCGCAGCTTCACTCCGTGGCAAGGATCGATTGGTCCGTTGTGCTGCAGGGCGGCGAGAGTGTCGCGCGTCCGTTCGTAGCGGTAGTTCAGCAAAGGCGAGGAATGCGATTCGGGAGCGCGGCCTTCCGGAAGAAGCGTCCCTCCGTAGCGCGCTTCCGAATCTCCTATTGCGCGAGGAGCAGGCGCGTCCACATCTTCGTGTGCTTCGGAGAAGCTCGTATTGAAGAGATTTACGATGGGCACGTCGAGCCCGTCGAGCCAGACCACCGGCTCCGCGCCGTCGTTGCCGTGTTCGTGCACGCACCAGTTCGGGGTAAGAACCATGTCGCCGCGGTGCATGTCAGTCCGCTCGCCGTCAACAGTCGTGTACGCCCGCGATCCTTCGAGGAACAGGCGAAGCGCATTGGCCGTGTGGCGATGGGCATGGGCATGTTCGCCGGGCATCAGCAGCTGGAGACCCGCGAACAAGGATCCGGTGACCTTTGATTGCCCCGGCAGGCCCGGATTTTCGAGCACGAGAACTCGCCGTTCTGCCTCTTCGGCCGTCAAGAGCGCCCCTGCGGCAAACAGATGTGGCCGCACGGCGCTGTATCTCCAGTGCACGGGCACGGCCGCGGGCTGCGGTGTTCGCGTGACGAGGCCGCTCAATCGCTCCCAGAGCGGCGCGAGATTCTGCCTGGCAATCTGCTCATAGAAACTTCTGCGCGCCGCGGCTTTTTCCGCTGAAATGGTGCGCGTGGGAGCGGCCATGTCGGAAACTCCTTTCAGGACGGAAGCTCGTCCAATTCTATCGGCGACGCGTACGCGGTTATATTCCCACCGACCAGATTGCTCGCCAGAATCGAGACCCCTGCGCAGGCTGCGACCGCCGCGCCAAACAGCAGCATGCCCCGTGTCTTCCAGCCAAATTGCAGCAACCATCCGCCGACCAACGGGCCGATAATCGAGCCGATGCGGCCCACTCCGAGCGCCCAGCCGACACCCGTCGAACGAATGGACGTGGGATAGAAGCTTGCGGCCTGCGCGTTCAATCCACCCTGCGCGCCGATCATCATGAAGCCCAGCAGGAAGGTCATCACGAGCACCGCGTGATAGGGAGCGGATGTGAGCGCAAGTGACGCGGCGAGCGCCCCGGCGAGCGCGAACTCGCAGCTAAGGATCACGGAAGCGCCGCGCCACTTGACTAGATGGCCCTCGAACAGGCATCCAAAGATTCCACCGAGGCTGATGAACGCTGTCGCCGTAACTCCTGCGGAGACGGACATTCCTTCTTCGCGCAAGAGCGGCGGCATCCAACTGCCAGTGAAATAGATGAGCAGCAGGTTCATGAAATACGGGATCCAGAGCAGCAGCGTCGCAGGAGCGCGGCCTTCAGTGAAAAGATGCTTTACCGGAACGCCCTCGTGGCGCCTATCCGGAACGATAGCGACGAGATTCGGATCCATCGCGGCAAATTCCGGCGCGATACGCGCGAGGATTTTGCCGATTCGTTCTTTATCCTTGCCGCGCGCGGCGAGGAACTGAATCGACTCAGGAAGAACGATCACGAGCAGGAGCGCGATCGCCAGCGGAATCGCCCCGCCGACGTAAAGCACGGAGTGCCAGCCCCATCTTGGGACCATCAGCGCGCTCAACTGGCCGCAGACGTACCCGCCTAACGGCATGCCGACAAAGAGGACCGAGACGAGAATTGCAAGCAGACGCTTCGGCGAATACTCCGAAGCCAGCGCGACGACATTGGGCATCGCACCGCCCAGGCCAAGCCCCGTTAGGAAACGCAGCACGACGAGTTCACGAAACGTCGTGGCGCGAACCGTCAGCAGCGCGAACGCCGCGAAGCTCAAGGTGGAGAGGATCACGGGCCATTTGCGGCCCCAGCGGTCGGCGATCGGGCCAGTGGCTAGCGCGGCGATCATCAGGCCGACTAAGCTGGCCGAGAAAATCGGGCCGAACGTGTGGATTGGAATGTGCGTCGCATCGGCTATCGAAGGCGCCAGGAAATTGATCGCCTGCGAGTCGAAGCCGTCGAGAACCAGCACCAGGCCGCACACGAAAATCGTCCAGATCTGGAAGCGACTGAGGGGCTGCTGGTGGATGATCTCGCTGATCGTCCGCTTTTGCGGTTGACTGTTCACGATAGGCTTCCCAGCGGCCCCGAGTGTACACCGTGAGGCGGGACTCACGCATCGAACTTACTCGGGTTCCGAGTGCGGGGGGAGGAGATTTTTCAGCTATCGTCGCCGGAAACGGCCCGATCCGGCAAAACGTCTGATATTATGGACAGCGTTTGCAACTGCAAGTTTCGTTCATCACACAAATAAAGGGGATTGGCTTGATATGAGCTGGGTCGAGAGCACACATTTCTTAGGCGGGAAGAATTCTCGGGCACGCACGATTGGGTTATCTGTCTTTTTGGCCGTTGTCACGCTGGGAATCTGCACGGGCGTCGCGCGCGTGGCGAAGGCCGCCGCGGATTCGAAGACGACGCAGGATGGCGTGTACACAGACGAGCAGGCCGCGCGCGGCAAAGCGCAGTACAGCCAGACGTGCAGCGGCTGCCACATGGATGATTTGAGCGGCAGCGGCCAGGCCTTGCCGCTCGCCGGAGAGGCGTTCACGCAGGTCTGGGAAGGGCAGTCCGTCTTCGATCTCTTCGATCTCGTTCACTCCACCATGCCGCAAGACAGGCCGGGAACGCTGACTGACCAAACGGCCATCGACATCATTACATACCTGCTGAAGTACAACGGCTATCCGGCAGGCAAGGACGAGCTGAAAGACGATCCGGACACGCTGAAGAGCATCAGAATCGTCAGCAAGAAGTCCGCGCAGTAGCGCCGGCGCGGGCTACTTCGCCGAAAACGCGAGAAGGACGTTGCCCGGCATCCCTCCTCCCACATTGGCGTAGCCGGAGCCCACGTAGACCATTCCGTTTACGGTGACGACGCCAGGGCCTCCCATCGATCCGCCTTTTGCGGAGACCCCGTTGACGGTCTTGAAATCCTGCACGGTGTTGAACTGCCAGATCACCTTTCCGTCCTTCGTGGAAAGAGCGCGCAGGATGCCGTCCCATCCGCCGGTGAAGACCGCGCCGGGAATTTCCGTCACAGCGGCGGACTGGCCGAAGCGCAGCCCAGCCTTGGTGCGGTTTTCGCCGTTCGGAGTGGGTTCGCCGAGATCCTCGAGCGATTCAAGGCGAGTAAGCCAAGAGCGGCTCCCATTTGCAATGTGGACGGCGGCGAAAGTGCCGTCTTCGAGCGCGAGGTAGAGATCTTTCGAGTCTGTTGCGCCGCCGAAAGCGATCTGCCCGTTATTGGGCGCGACCTTCTCGCTCAGGCTCAGCTTCCATAGCACGGCGCCCTTGCGGTCAGGATCGAGAGCAAACACGTCACCGCTCTTAGGCGTGGCGAGAAGGATGCGGTGGCCGCCCGCCAGGTTGAGGAGTATCGGCGAGGATCCGAAATCGTGATCGGGGCCGAGATCCTTCGGGCAGTTTTCCGTGGAGACCGGCACGCAGCCCACCATGAACGCGTCGTTCTGCACGGCCTGGAACGACCAGAGAATTTCGCCGGTCTTGAGATCGAGCGCGACGACGGCGTCGGAAGTCTTCGCCGCAGGCTCCGTGAACGCGTCACCCGTCCCGACGTAGAGAGCGTGCTGCTGCGGGTCAATCGTCGGCGAATTCCAAACGGCGGCGCCCGCTGGCGCGTACAACTGCGTGCCCTTCGAATTCTTGCTCACCGGCTTCGGCTCTTCGGGAATCACATACGTTTTCCAGACTGGCTCGCCGGTGTTCGCGTCGAGCGCAACGACATTTCCGCGGAACGTGCAGCAGGGATAGAGCGGATCAGCCGAAAAGGCCTCCTCCATCGCGGAAACGGGGACGTAGAGAAGCCCGTCGTAGAGCGCCGGCGCGCCTGTGATGCGCGCCGAGTAGTGGTCCGTTATTTTGCGCGTCCAGAGCTCTTTTCCGGTCGCTGCGTTAACGGCGTACACATTGCCGCGCAAGTCGCCGAAGTAGACCGCCGAACCTAGCCCCATGATTGCGGCCACCGTCGGAGCCGTGCGCACTCCAGCTTTCGCGTGGTACGACCAATAGATGCAGCCGCTCACGGCGTTGAGCGAGTAGAAATACCCAATGTCACTGCCGAAGAAGATCCTTCCGCCAACCACCGCGGGCTGGCCGAACGCCGTATCGCCATGGGGGACGCCGAAGGCCCATTTCAACTTCAATCGGGGAACCTCGTTCGCAGTAAGGCCTGCGAGCTTGGCATCCGCATAGCGCGTATTCTCGTGGTTTATTCCCCAGCCATTCCAGGACGCGCTTGTTGGCGCAGCCGCGAACTCGGGACTTCCTGCGCAGCGGTTGGGCATCGTTTCGGCGCTCCCCGCGTTCGAGGGATCGAGCGGCCGGCCGCCGAGATACTCGGCTATGGCGCGCTTCTCCTCGTCTGTTAATTTCTGCGCAGGCACAGCCATGTCTCCCGTCGTGACCGCGGCAAGGACCGTTTCCGGATTTAATAGCATGAGCGCATTCAAGTCAGGCGCGCGATCGGCGCGGTTCGCGCCAGTGTGGCAGTTCGCGCAGGTTTTCTCGAAAACTTCCTGTCCCGGCGCTTTCGGAATCGGGCTTTTGGATTGTGCTCGCGCGGGAATGCTAGACGCGAGAACCAAGACAATCGAAGCAATCGTGATCGCAGAGATGCGTAGAAGCTGTTTCATGGCGGCGTTCCCCCGGGTGCGCAGCGATGATAAAGGATTCAATCGAGAATTTCGTAGCGGAATTCCTCGATGACCGGATTCGTGAGGACGTCCTTGGCGATGCGCTCGACCTGGCTCTTCGCCTCTTCGCGGCTAAGGCCGTCAAGCTTCAGCACGAAGAACTTGCCCTGCCGCACGTCTTCGATCTTCGAATAGCCGAGTGAAGAAAGGGCGCGCTGAATCGTTTGTCCTTGCGGATCGAGGACCGTGGACTTCAGCATGACCCAGACGTGCGCTTTCATCGGTTTCCTGTCGAGTGTGCGATTATACCAATCCGGCCGCCCTGGCCGCGGTCTGAAAATCTTCGAGCAGCTTGCGCTTTTCCTCCGGCGGCAGGAACGCAGCATGGAAGCTCTGCTCCGCGAGCTGCAGAAGCTGCTCTTTGGATAGTCCCAGTGATGCCGCGCGCGAGTATTCGGTTAGGAGATCGGTGTGGAACATCGCCGGATCGTCGGTCGAGAGCGTGATGAGCGAGCCCTTCTCGAGCAGTTTGCGCAGCGGATGATCGGCGATCGTCGCGTCCGGTTTGCCCGTCTGCTTCGCCAGCGCGCCTGTCAGCAGGTTGCTCGTCAGACAGTTTTCGAGCACGATGCGCCGTGTCGCAAGCGAATCCGCGAAGGCGGGATCGTGCATGAGAGCGATGCCGTGCCCGATCCGCTCCGCGCCGAGGATTTCAATCGCCTCCCGGACGGAGTCGACGCCGCCGAGCTCTCCGGCGTGGCACACGATGCGCAATCCCGCATTGCGCGCAAGGTCAAAGGCCGGTCGGAAACTCGTGGCGGGAAATGAGAGTTCTTCGCCTCCCATTCCGAAGGCCACGACTCCGGATTTTTCCAGCTTTGCCGCCCAGCGCGCCACCTCGGTTGCCGAATCCGGCCCGAATTGCCGCGTCGCATCGAAAATCCAGGCGGTGCGCAAGCGGTTGTAAACGACGGTCGAGGCGGCCTCGCGGATGGCTGTGAAATTCGCTTCCACATTTTGCATCCGCCGCAGCATGACGCCTGCGGAGATCGTGATCTCCGCGTAAACGATGTTTTGGTGCAGGAGTTCGTCCAACAATCTTCGCGTGATGAGCGCGTAGTCTTCCGGGTCGCGCAGGAAGGACGTGACCCACTTGAAGGCCTCGATGAATCCGGAGAAATCCGAGTAGCGGTAGCGCGCTGCAACTTCCTCCGCCGTGATCGGGCTGCCGTGGCGCTCGGCCAGCTCCACAGCTGTTTCGGGACGGATCCCGCCTTCGAGATGCAGGTGGAGTTCGGCTTTCGGAAGCGTGTCAACAACGGTCGGCAATCGAGCTGTTTCGTTCGCCACGTCGGCTCAGGATCCCGGCAGCTGGGGGCGCCCTGCATTGATCCACGCGGTCATCCAATAGGAACCCACATCGGTGGACGCATCAGAAAGCTGGCGGATCAGAACCGCCCCGGCCTGGGCGTAAAAGCGGTCGTAGTATTCGTCGGTGTAGGCGGGAAGCCCCTCGTGCGCGCGCCGATCGGCCAGCAGTATGTTCTCGAGCCATGAGTGCGCGCTGAGCGACATTTCGAACGCGTGGTCGGTCGGGTCGCGAATGAGCGTCGCATCGTTCGGCTTCACGAAGAAGAATAGCTGGTAGCGGTCCACGAGGCCGAAGCCGAAGCGCTCGTTCACCCCCGGCTGGTCCGAAAGCTTGCCATCGCTGTTGGCCGTGGTGTTGAACGGATCGTGCGCAGCGGCGACATAATGGGCGAGAATAGCCGCCGAAAGCTTGGCTTCCTCCCAGTTGTGCGCGCGCAGAGCATCTGTCAGCTTCTGGCTGTAGAGCCCGATCTGCCACGGAAGCAGCCCGTATGTTTCGAGCTTGGATCGAGTGAATTTTGCGACCGCCGCGTTGTACGAACGAGGAAGCGTCGAAAAAGGATATTGCCCGTAGTGATCGAGCGCGATGAAATTGTTGTGCGGGTCAAACTGAGATTTGCTCCCGGCGTCCATTGGATCGGTGACGTGCCGAACGAAGAATTGCCTGTTGGCGCTGAAAAACATCTGCATTTCGTCGGGCAGGGTGTCCACGGCCTTGTTCGTGATCAGACGCTCCGCATTGTCCCCCCAGCCGAACGAAACGGGAGGCATAAGCAGCGCGATGACCAGCGCGACCGCGACCGCGGCGCTGAAGCGCCTGCGCATCAGCGGACTCCTTCCGTTGCCGCCGTGCGGACGGTTGCCGTCGCGAGCTCGCTGTGCTTTCGGCTGTAGAAGTAGTAGATAAACAGGCCGATCAGCAGCCATACGAAAAAGCGGATCCAGTTTGTGATGGGGAGCCCCGCCATCAGAAGCAGGCATGTGAGAATTGTCACGACAGGCGCGAGCAATCCGCCCGGCGCGCGAAACGCCCGATGGCGATTCGGCTCGCGATAGCGCAGTATCAGCACGCCGCCTGCGACGAGCGCAAACGCAAAGAGCGTTCCGATGTTCGAAAGGTCGGCCAGCGTTCCGATGTCGAGCAGCCCCGCCGGGATGCCGACCACAAATCCCGCGACCCAGGTGGAAAAATCGGGCGTTCGGTAATGCGCATGGACGCGGCTGAAGATTCCCGGCAAAAGGCCGTCGCGCGACATAGCAAACCAGACGCGCGCCTGCCCCAGTTGGAACACGAGGAGGGAGGAAATCATTCCCATCAGCGCGCCAATTAGCACAGCCAGACGCACGTCGCCGAAATGGAGGCGCTTCATCGTGTTCACGACGGGTGCGGCATCGTCGAGGAGCGACCGCCATGGAACCAGCCCGGTCAGCACGACCACGACCCCAACGTACAGCACCGTGCAGATAACGAGCGTCAGGATGATACCAATCGGCAGGTCGCGTTGCGGGTTCCGGCATTCCTCAGCGGCCGTCGAAACGGAATCGAATCCGATGTACGTGAAGAAAATGATCGAGCCGCCCGTGAGAATTCCCGGCCATCCATTCGGCGCAAAAGGATGCCAGTTTGCCGGATGGATGAACCGCGCGGCGAATCCGATGAAGATCAGGATCGCGAAAATCTTCAGCAGTACCATCACATTATTCGTCTGCGCCGATTCCTTGATTCCGCGAACGAGAATCACGGTGAGCAGCATCACGATAACGAACGCCGGCCAGTTGAATCCGAAGTGCCAGCCCGGGTCGTAAAGCGTGTTTCCCTGCAAGTCCGTAAGCCCTCCCGGCAGATACGCCGGTGTGATCCACCGCAGACTCGGATGAAATCCGAACCAGTCGAACAAACCCACCACGTGCGCCGAAAATCCCACGCTTACGGCCATGTTGGAAACGGCATATTCGAGAATCAAATCCCAGCCGATGATCCACGCGATCAGCTCGCCCATCGTCGCGTACGTGTACGTGTAGGCGCTGCCCGCGATGGGGATCATTGCGGCAAGCTCCGCGTAGCAGAGCGCTGCAAAACAGCAGACCACGCCCACAAGCGCGAAGGAAAGCGCAATCGCCGGCCCCGCGCCCGGCCTGCCGAACGACGCGGAATGATAGATCAGGTATTCCAGCAGCGGCGCGTTCAAGATCGACTTCACTTGCATCTTTTGCCCGGCAATCGCCGTGCCGATCACGGTGAAAATTCCGGAGCCGATCACGGCGCCTATGCCCAGCGAAGTCAGGCTCAGCCAGCCGAGCGACTTCTTGAGCTGCTTATCGGGGTGTTCGGAGCCCGAAATCAGCTGATCGATGCTCTTGGTGCGGAAAAGCTGTGGGTTCAATCGCCACCTGCCCCGTGCGGCCGAGAAAACTCTACCTTGCGTACGGCTTGCGCGCAACCTGTCCGTGCGGACGCGTGCGAGCTTCGGATTCGCTCACGCCAGCTGCAGATTCGCGTAACGTTCGAGAAGCTTCTTGGGGCCGTAATCCTGAAAGCTGACAGTGAGCTTGCGCTCCTCGCCCTCGCCTTCGACCTCGATAATCGTCCCCACGCCGTATTTCGAGTGGCGTACACGCGTCCCGACGAGAGGGTCTCTGGACGCACGGGCTGACGACGAAGATCGGTTGCGGGACGATCCACCATAGGGCGTTCGCCCGCTCCCGCCGCGGCCATGACCCGCAGGGCGGCGATAGGAGTAGCCCTCCGAGAATTCGGGCTCGGCCTCGTACCGGCGCGTCTGGCCCGGTTCGGATTGTGACCCGGCCGCAGCTTCGATCAGATCGCCGGGAATTTCGGCGAGAAACCGGGAGGGCAGAGAAGCGCGCAGTCGATCCTCGCCGTAGCTGCGGCGATAGATGGCGCGTGAGAGTACAAGCGACTTCTTGGCGCGAGTCATCCCGACGTAAAACAGGCGCCGCTCCTCCTCGATTTCCGCGTTGGTATCGAACGACCGGCTGTGCGGCAGTAGCCCCTCTTCCAACCCCGCCAGAAAAACAGCGTCGAATTCGAGGCCCTTTGCGCTGTGCAACGTCATGAGCGAAACGGGGACGTCT
>Ga0187769_10000241_pt1 | contig 30033 bp, 29 predicted proteins | sample 0116_SJ02_MP02_1_FD_133140 | JGI IMG/M metagenome (GOLD analysis project Ga0187769, IMG submission 133140) | Tropical peat soil microbial communities from peatlands in Department of Meta, Colombia - 0116_SJ02_MP02_10_MG | ecosystem: Environmental > Terrestrial > Soil > Wetlands > Peat | place... | reverse complement strand
TCAATTGATCATGTAAAATTTGTTTCGAGATTCGGGATTCGGATTTCGAATTTTTTCAATATTTTTGTCTCATTTCCGGATTAGCGGGAATCAAGTCATGCCTAGATTCTATATTCCTAACCCTCATATTGAAAATGGATTGCTCGAGATCGAAGGGGATGAGGTGAAACATATTCGAAAGGTTCTCCGCCTCAAAGCGGGAGATGAGATTCTTGTCTTCGATGGTCTGGGCAAGGAGTTTGAGGGGACAATTATTGAAGAAGGACGCTTTTTTGTCATGGTTAAGATTCAACATATTTTCTCCTCAAAGGGGGATTCCCCTTTGGAGGTGACTCTGGCCCAAAGCCTGCTCAAGGGTGAGAAGATGGACTACTTGATCCAGAAGGCCACGGAGTTGGGAGTCAAAGAGATCATCCCTTTTTTCTCTTCCAGGTCGGTCCCCCTTTTGGAGAAATCGAGAGGACTGAAACGGCATCTCCGATGGGAAAAAATTGCCATCGAGGCTTCCAAACAATGCGGAAGGGGAGTGGTTCCAAGGATCGAATCCCTCCAAGACTATTCTGACATGCTCCACGCCGCTTCAACGGATGACCTCCGTCTCATCCTCTGGGAAAGAGATGGGATCAAGTTGAAAGAGGCACTGGAAAGATCGAGAGAAAAGGCGAAGATCTTTTTTGTTATTGGGCCAGAGGGAGGATTTAGTCAGGATGAGGTTGATAAAGCCAAAAGAGCTGGATTTGCCGCTGTTACTCTTGGGAAGAGGATTTTAAGGGCTGAAACGGCAAGCCTCTGCCTCCTCAGCATTATTCAATATGAGTGGGGAGACATGGCATAAAAGAGATTTCTGAAAAAGTCCAGAAATCCCTGATTACACCGATTATGAAATGATTGATTAGGGTCTGTGTAATCTTTTTTGGAATCTGCGTAATCAGAGAGCGAGAAATAGTTTTTGAGAGCTCTCATAAAAAAGAGGGCCGATTCCTTAATGAAATCGGCCCAGCCAGAAAGGAGGGGTATGAAGATGAGGTATTTACGCGGCCTTTTTCTCTAAACTTTCAACAAATTCCTTATAAGTCTTACATTCTTGGATGAGTTTGCACTTCCTCCGGCAAACTTCGACATGGATTTTGGGGCTTCCTTTCCTTTTATCACAAATAAGATAGCTCATTCTTGAGTCTCCCTTCCCACCTATTAATTCGATAGCCAGTCGGAAAAGATTCTATATATAGAATTGAGAATATATTAGAACACAAAATATGGAAATGTCAAGAAAAAAAATAAAAATTTTACAAAAAAATTTATTATATATTTCAATGGGTTATGCCTATAAGGGAAAGTAAAATAGCAATTTCTTAAATCATCTTCCTGAAATTTAAGGGCTAAACCATTCGATTGGCAATTAGTGTAAAAACGGGTGAAATGAGGAATCAGAGCGTTTCTTAACAATTTTTTCTTTAATAACAATACCCCGGCGTTCCACTCTCTTCGCTTAAAAAAATTGTTCTGCCGAAACTCAGCATGAAATAAATTGCTTCTCTTTTTGGTAGCCGAGAATACAAGGCTCTTAGAAGACTAAAAAAGCAGTCATATCTATTGTCAAAACGTTGCCATGTTTTTTTATGTTAAACTTGTCAGTATCACGAAGGTACTTCCTCCTTCAAGGCGAAATATTTGTTTCGGTACCAAGCCACTGGAATTTGTTTATGATCAACCTTTTAGGCTACCACTTCAGCTAAATAAAATTGGCCGCGAGATAGAGGTAAAAGCCGTTCTCTTCGAAGGATCAAAGTTTTCTTGGAAGTTATTACTTACATTTATAACAATGTAAGAACATTGTTAAGCTTTTTCCATCAAAGGGTCTGCGACAAATTTGTGGGTAGATTGACATTTGCGCCAGTCATCGATAAACTACAAAAGGGAGGATTTCAAAATGCTGGGAGGAAATGCGATGTTAAAAAATAGGCGTGTTGGTATTTTAGGAACTGGTAATATGGGGGAAGCCTTGATTAGTGGCCTTATCCACGGTCATGTTTGTCAACCGAACCAAATAATATGCTCGGACACGCGTCTTGAAAGACTTAAAATAATACGAGAAACCTATGGAGTAAAAGGAACCTCTCAAAATATAGAAGTTGTGAGGCAATGTGGTATTATTATTTTGGCAGTGAAGCCTCAAATTATGAAAGTTGTCATTGAGGCAATATCAAAATACCTTGATCTATCAAAATTAATTATTTCAATTGCTGCTGGGGTTCCTCTAGATGTCATTGAATCTTGCGCCAAGCAAGAACTGAAGTTAATCCGGGTTATGCCAAATATTTGTGTTTCTGTTCGTGAAGGAGTCTCGGCTATTTCTGGAGGAAAACACGCAAGTAAAGAAGACCTATCTTTAGCAAAAACTATTTTTGATTCAGTCGGAAAATCATTATTTATTGAAGAGAATCTTCTTGATGCAGTGACGGGTTTAAGTGGAAGTGGGCCAGCATACATATTTCTTATCATTGATGCATTGGCCGATGCCGGTGTTAAAGTGGGATTATCAAGGGTTGATGCTTTAATTTTAGCTTCTCAGACAGTACTCGGTTCTGCCAAAATGCTAATTGAAACAGGAGAACATCCAGGCAAACTGAAAGATTCAGTTACCTCTCCCGGAGGTACAGCCATCGCTGGACTCCATACACTTGAAGAAGGTGGATTGCGAACTACTCTTATTAATGCGGTTGAAGTGGCCACAAACAGGTCAAAAGCTTTAGGGGAGACGATTAAGTGTAGATGTTAAGATCTTCCCATACGGTTAACGGAAGAAAAGTGGCAGTCAGTTCCCTCTTTGGTTAAAGTGTTTTCGCCAAAAAAGACCGAACCCAGAGGGAGAGACATAACTGCCAAGAAGAAGATAGCACAAAAGAGACTGATATTGCCGCAAGTGGCTGAACGACTTCGGAACATTTCTGAGGCTGAATCAAGCCGGTACGACTATCCTCCTTGTAGAGCAGAATGCAAAGCTTGCCCTGATGATTTCCCCCCGTACTTACGTTCTGCAGGTAGGCAGGATCATCTTATTCGGATATTCAAAAGATCTCTTGGTGAATGAAGAGGTGCAGAATACCTTGGCAGGGTAACCTAAAAGTGTAATCCCCTCTGGACGGACAACATTGGAATCTCTTCTCGATGGTCGATCAATTGGGTAAATTTATGGAATGCTATCTTCGGCCTTTGTCTCGAACCATAGGCCGTGAAGATCTGGAGACAAGCGATATTCAATCCAAAAAAAAAGATGATGATAAGTCCGCCTCATCGTATATTCGAGCCGAACATTCCTGGCGGAGGGATCACTTTCTTGATCGGTATTGAGAAGGTGATGGTTAGAGCTTTCACCTATGTTCCGATCCCGGCTCCTTTTGATTATATGGAAATGGGCGGGCATAAAGAGAAGATACGGAAGCTAAAAGATGTGCTAAAGGAGATTGGAAGAAACACCAAATCCAAGACACCCATGAGAATGTTACAAGGTGATTAGGTCAATAAGTCATTGGTCATTTGATGATTTTATTCACCCAATGACTTTATTGACTAAGAGGCTTTCATTAGTACGATATGGCAGGTACGAAGAGGCAAATGGCCGAGAGAAAATGTGGACATAATCCTGTGCAGGTTTTAACGGGTGGAATCGTTCTTGTGGATTATGGCCCAATGCATATGTTTATCAGTGTGTTTGAGAACGGGAGGCCCGTCATTGCACTGGCGAAAGAAGGAGCTCATTTCGCCATGAAGGTTCTTGAGGACTTAGCAATATTTCTTCCTGTAATAAAGAAGAAATCAGAGAGGCTGGAAGTCAAGGAAGCCTTTCCGGATGTTGTTCGAAGGATGATCGAGGCGACGAAGAAGATGGAGGAGCCAGATCTAACTCCTCTTGCTGCTGTCGCAGGAGCAGCTTCTGATGTGGTTGCTGATTTCATATTCGGCAAGGGGGGAACCAAAATCATCGTGGATAATGGAGGAGATATTGCCATTCGCTTGCGGGAGGGAGATGTGGCAAGGGTAGGAGTTAAAACCGAAATCAATTCGAAACGGCCTACTTACCTCATTTCAATCGACTCTGCCATGAGGATGGGGGGAGTTGCGACCAGTGGACTTGGGGGAAGGAGTTTTACGAAAGGGATCGCTTCGGCTGCAACGATCCTTTCTGAGACAGCTTCCTTTTCCGATGCGGCGGCTACGCTCATTGGAAACTTTACGAATGTCGAAGATGCCAATATTACGAGGTCTCTGGCAGAGGAAATCTACCCTGACACCGATCTCGCCGGAGAATGGGTCACTACTAGAGTAGGAGAGTTATCTCAGGAAAAGGTCGAGGAGGCATTGAAAAGGGGTCTTTCAAAGGCGTACTCGATTTGCCAGAAAAGACTAATCCATGGGGCGTTAATTGCCTTACAAGGGAAAGTGGTCTGGACAGAATCTCTGGAACCCTTGCTCAAGAGGCTATAAATTCAAAGCGCGAGCGGAACCGTAACTCCCAAACAGGCGAGAGCTATCCAATTTCAGCATGCCGGAAATGAATAGGCAAGGGTTTTGACAAACATGAGGACCAGAAAATTCTGTCACAATTTTATCACAATCAATAAAAAAGGGGTCAACCTTATGTTGGCTAACCCCTTGATTCTAAAGTGCCGGGTCGCGGAATCGAACCACGGACACGAGGATTTTCAGTCCTCTGCTCTACCGACTGAGCTAACCCGGCATCGTGTGTATTTAAAAAACTTATATTACAACCTCCTTCGATGTGTCAAGAGTTAGTTTTATTTTGAAAAAGGCAAGGAGATCTCCGGGTGGATCATCCCGGCCATTGCTTCCAATCCTTCGACTACTCTGGGGGTCGGGCGATCGACTAAGTTCGAATCGATCACAAAGATTGCATTCATTCTTACAGCGGGGAGTTCTCTCCAAGATCGCCACATTTTCATCAGATTGAAATAATCCCTCTTGGTGTCCATGGAACTCAGGATGATGACCTCCGGTGCCTTTGATAGGATCGTCTCGACGCCATAGAGAGGGTAGCTCCCTGACTCATTGTCTGAGATACTCCTTCCGCCTGCCAGGCGGATGAGATCATCTCCGAGCGTTCCTCTTCCCACAGTGACAATAGGAGAAGAGCCGACCTGGAAGAAGACCTTTGGCTTATGGAGAGACTGGGTGAGTTTGACGACCACCTCCTTCTTCTTCGTCATCTTACGCATGATTTCTGTTGATTTTTCCCGCCTTCGGACAACTTCTCCTATGTTCCCGATTGTTTTAACGACTCCGTCAAAACCCGTTGGGTCAACGACATAGACAGAGAATCCAAGGTCGTTCAGCCCGCGTATCGTATCCATCCGATTGCCGTCTCTAATCCCAAGGATCAAATCTGGTCTTAACGACACAATCTTTTCAATACTGGGATTTACAAAACCTCCGATCCTCTGTTTGGTCAAGGTGGCCTCAGGATAATCGCAGAAATCTGTCACCCCTACGATTTCTTCACGAAGCCCCAAAGTGAATAGGATCTCGGTGATGCTCGGGGCCATCGATACAATTCTTTTCGGAGAATGAGGAATTTTCACTTTTCTTCCAATCTCATCCGTGAATAGGCCTTCCTGCCCCTGCGCAGGGAGTTGGACAAGGAGGGATAATACAAAGGTCAAGAGAATCGATTTTCTGATCATATTTTTTCCGATACGCCGGCTTCTGCAAATGTCGCCATTTCGTCGAGGATCTTCAGACTGGCCTCAACCAAAAATATCCCCAAGGCGGCGCCGGTTCCTTCGCCCAACCTCAGATCCAAGTTCAGCAAGGGCTTCAGGCCGAGATATTCTAATAGGACTCGATGCCCTTGCTCAGCCGACTGATGGGAGGCGATGAGGTAGGGCTTGACTTCAGGCGAAAGGGTGGTGGCGATCAAGGCTGCTGCGCCGGAGATGAAGCCATCAATGACCACTGGGATTCGGTATCTGGCTCCGGCCAAGATCACTCCCGCAATCCCTCCGATCTCAAATCCTCCAACCTTCGATAGGACATCGATCGCATCCTTTGGATCCGGTCGATTGATGGCAAGGGCTTTTTCAATCATCTCCACCTTCCGCTCCCATCCGTCATCGTCGAGACCGGTGCCCCTCCCTGTCACTCTAACGACATCGGCACCCGTTATGGCAGCGGTGATGGCGCTGGAAGCAGTCGTGTTTCCTATGCCCATATCTCCCGTTCCCAAAATATCAATCCCTTTGGTTAAGTCCTCTTCCACCAAATCAATCCCTGCTTCAATAGAGCGAATGGTATCCTCCTTACTCATGGCAGACCCTTCAGTCATATTCCGAGTGCCCACGGCCACTTTTTTGATTTTCAGATCAGGATGTGGCTCCAACGCTGAAGCAACTCCCAGGTCGGCGACGACAACCCTCCCTCCTATTTGTTTCGCCAAGACATTGATGCCGGCTCCTCCCCGAAGGAAGTTGTAGACCATCTGGGGCGTTACCTCAGAGGGATAAGCGCTTACCCCTTCCTTCGTAACCCCGTGATCACCGGCCAGTGTGAATATTACTTTATGGACGATTCGGGGCCTTGAATTTCCCTTTATCCCCGCTACCTGGATGGAAAGGGTCTCAAGTTGGCCCAATGAGCCCCGGGGCTTCGTCAGGCTGTCCTGCCTGATTCTCGCCTGTTCCGTGGCCTTTTTGTCCAAAGGTTTAATGCCAGCAATTGTTTGGCTAATTTTATCCATCCTTCCTCCTCTCAATTCTATAACTGGATTGGTTCAAGAATGACCAAAAGGATGAGGCAAAGAAGCTCTGATAATTCATTTGCCCCCCCCAAAACATCGCCTGTGACTCCCGCCAACTTTTTGATAAAAAAATATCGATACCCAAGGCTGAAGAGGCCAATCGCTAAGAAAACCAGGATGCCTTTAACACCCATGGCCAGCAAAGCGATCCCAAAAGCCATGGCCAAAGATAAAGCCGTTTCACGGTATCCGAGGTATTCGGCGAATGGTTTAGCCAACCCCTCACCGGGTCTTGCATAAGGCGATCGGAAACAGACCAAAACCATAGAATTTCTTCCCATCGCAGCCATCAAGATGAGCGAGTAAGGAAGAGATACATTCGAAATTTGATCCAGCGCCAGATATTTGCCACCGATGAGGAAGATGAGGCTGATCACTCCAAAGGCGCCAATTCGACTATCCCTCATCACTTCGAGAATCCTCTCCTTTGAACCACCGGAAGCCAGACCATCCATGGTATCGGCAAATCCATCCAGATGAAGACCTCTTGTCAGGAAAGCAAGAAGTCCCACTATCGACCAGAGGATGATGGACCTGGGAAGGAAAAGGGAAAAGAGATAATAACCCGTAAAGAGAATGAGACCGATCACGATGCCGACGAGAGGAAAGAAAGCCATCGAGCGGGCTAATTCTTTTTCGCCTGAAAGCCGGTTTTGTCCGACCGGAAGAATGGTAAGAAATGAGAGGGCTCTAAGGAAATCTCTCACACTTTCCCCTTTAGAAATATCGGAATTCCTGAAACCATCAGGATCGCCGTATCCGCTGCTTCCGCAATCTTCTGATTGGCCGTTCCTGATAGATCTCTGAAACGACGGCTTAGCGGATCGGCCGGGACAATTCCCAGCCCAACCTCATTGGATACGATTAGGAACGAAGGTTGGCTCTGCCTCATCGTGTCAATCAATTTTTCTGTTTCTTTGATGATCCTCAAATCATCGTCCCACTTTGTCAAAAGGTTAGAGAGCCAAAGCGTGATGCAGTCCAACAGAATGACATCCGCCTCATCGCCATATTGCCTGATTTTGTCGACAATCTCTATGGGTTCTTCAATCGTCTGCCACTCTGGACTTCTCATTTTTTTATGATGCACTATGCGCTGAGCCATCTCTTCGTCAAGGGCTTCACTGGTCGCCAGATATAGTTTTTTTGAAAAATGTTGATTCGCATAGTCCAAAGCGAAGCGACTTTTTCCACTTCGACATCCTCCGGTGATCAAGATCGTCTTCTTCCCCATTCTTCCTCCAAGGTGATGAGGGATTTTTTGAGATCCTCAATCGAAAAGACCTCTAGAGAAACAATACCATGATAATTTCGAAGGTGCGAAAAAATTAATTTTAAGGCAGGCTTGGGTAGTCGGTCTATTGCGAGATGATCGATCCCGTTTTGAAAGCCATGAAGGTGGATGATCGAGGCTTTGGGGAGGTATTTGTCTGAATAGAATTTGAGATCCTGCCCGGAGATCAGGATATGACCGATATCAAGGCAGATCGAGAAGCCAGATTGTTCCACAATATCCCCAATCCATTCGAAGGGATATCCGAGGGTCTCGACGGCTATGCGATTCAGGTCGATCCCATTTTGAGCCATCTCTTCAACACTTCGGAGGAGACGCATCCGCCAGGCTTCAATATCAGTTTCCTCTCGTCCATCGCGATTCCTCAGGTCGAAATGGAGAACATAAACGGAAGGGTTTAGCCGAAGAGTTCTTTCCATCACTGTCTCCACGACGGAAATCCCTTGGGCTCTTACTTCTTCATTTTCGTCCCCGAGGAATATATCCATCGGAAGGTGGATATTAAAAGCGATGTCCTGACGAAGACAGAAACTCATCAGATCTTTGATCTGAGCATCGTCAGGATAATTATCCTGACTTTCACTTTCAAAAAGGACTAATTCTATTTCATCCAAAGAAGGGGCGAGCATCGCCACATTCGGAAGGATATGATCTGGATAGATGTAAGAGGTCGTGGACAATTTAAATGGAAACATCTTTTTGTAGCTCTTTGGAAGAGGAGCGTACGACATATTGGGCCTTCTTGATCCTAAAAGATGTAAGAAACCCCTCCAATGAAATTCCGCTTAGGCGAGGGGTAAAAGTATTTTTCTCCCCCTTCAAAAACACCGAATTCTGCATATTTTTGATTAGTTAGGTTATTGACACCGACGAAGGCCTTCAATCCCTTCCAGGTGTAGGAGAGCTTTGCGTTGATGGAATAATACCCACCCAATTTATCTGCCTGGTTAGCCCAATCACTGATAAAGTATCGGGACCCTACAAGATTGGCGCTGGGAGTGAAGAGTAAACCGTCGCATATTCTGCCCAGATCACCCCTTAGATCCAATCCTTCGATCAAGAGACGCCCTATTCGCACATCTGCCCCAAGGGAACCTTTATTCCTTGGCACCCCAGGGATGTCATTTCCTGAATAGGGTTCCGCTTGCAGGGTAGCCTTAGTATAAGTATAATTTCCCCAAAAAGTGAGCCATTGGAGAGGTTTCGCCTTTGCTCCCACTTCAATTCCCTCACGCCGCGTCTTAGGATAGTTTGTATTGCTAAATGTGTAGGGGTTATAGAAGATCTCATCCCTCATGTCGACCCAAAAGAGGGTCAGGTTGGCTTCGATCTGATCCGTAAAGGCATGACGAATCCCCGCCTCGTAGTGATATCCGATCTGGGGTTTTATTAATGGGTTCACTTGAAACGTGGGGAAGTATTGAATCAATTCGTCAGAAACAGGAAACCGGAAGCTTCGTTTAAAGCTAAGAAAAGCGGAAGATTTTTTCCCAAATAGATAGTCAAGAGAAAAGTTGTACGCGGGCTCATCAAGTCTTGCTTTATCTTCTGCTCTTGGCGTTTCCTGAAAGAGGTCGTAAGTTGCCCATTCGTGGCGGTAACCCACTGAAAGAATCAGATTGTCGAGAACCGAAAACTCGTCTAAGACATACGTGCCTATTGACTGTTTTGTGACTTTCACCCGATTCAAAAAAGCCTCTCCGAAAGAAACCGATTGCGAATCGACCGTAGAATCCGAATTATAGAAATCTAATCCAAGGGTGAGTTTATTCCGAAAGTTCCATAAATTCTTTTCGAGAATGTATTTTGGGGTAAATCCCCAGGTACTTATATAGTTTTGGGCTTTATAAGATTCGGATACGAAGAAATCGTCCACCTCCCGGTGTCGGTAGGAGACGTCCGCCTCGATTCGGCCAAAATCCCATAGTTTGGCCTTCATTCCCAGAACACCATATCCATCATCGGTTTTAGCGTGATCGTCGGGAGCAAGGGTAGCCCGCGGATGAAATCTATAAATGTTCTCCGGGAGAGCTCCAGGCAGCCCTGTGTCATCCACATGGAATCCCCCACTGAAATTGAAACTAATATCCTTATTCAGATCATAGATCACCTTTCCTCCAATATCTTCTGCTCTTAAGAATCCATTCTCACGATATCCGTCCGTAGCATTATGACTCGCGTTGAGAATGGCAGAAAGAGGTCCCCACTTTCCACTAACAGATGCGCTCTCCTTGTTGTAGTTGTAACTTCCTCCCACCACTTCTGCATCCGCAGAAAAAGGTTTTTCAGGCTTCTTCGTGATGATATTGATCACCCCTCCGGCGGCATTATCTCCATAGAGGACACTCCCTGAACCCCGGACGATCTCAATTCTTTCGATTTGATCGACTGGGATCTGGGTCCAGTCTACTCCGCTCAGATCGATTTCGTTTACCCGTCTTCCATCGATCAACACAAGCGTATTGAGGGGACCCGTTTCGCCAAAGCCCCTGATGTCGACGGTTGCGGTCTTTCCATTTCCGATATAGTCACTGACGACGACCCCAGCTTTATCCCTCATCAGGTCAACGGTAGTTTGAGCATTGGATTGTTCGATCTCCTCTTTGGTAATAACGGTCACAGAAGCAGGGATCTTTCTAATTTCTTCTTCGTCCCGGGTGGCAGTGACGACGACTTCGTCAAGCGTTACCTCCTTTTCCTGGGCAAAAGAAAGAAACGGTAATAACACGAACAGAGATAAAGAAGAAAAGATGGAAACGAAATGTTTCATAAAAACCTCCTTCCCCCATCAAATGGGTCTAAAATAATTTGTTGACCCCGGACCATGTTAGGTTCAGGACAGGCCCTAAACCAGCATCGGGTTTAGGGCGGGGGGGAAGGGTCCAAAAAAAATCCCCAGCCTTCGCATTGAAGACTGGGGATTTTACCCGCATGCACCCTTCACAGTCTTATCCTCGAAGACCTTTACGTGAAGAACATCCAGGCAGGTTTTCTGACTCTCCCGACCTCAACTCGCCTTCCCATCCTTCGACGCACTCAGGACAGTGGCTTTTTTGTTAAGGCACTTACCCCAAAAGTATGGGGTCGGGACTACAGCGGCGGGTCCGTCCCCGATTTCTCCTCGGAGTGGAGTCACGGGGTTCCCTTTACCTGGACATCACCGTTTATATAGTTCCTTTTAACAAAATCGTAAACAGTCTGTCAAGTTTTCTACTCCGGCTTCTTGTTTCCTTTCTCCTTAAAGATGTCATCACCGAGTCCCACATTGATCCGATAATTCGAATAGTTGATTTCGACCTTGCCGGTGACCCTCTTGGTCTTCTGCCCGAATTGAGTAAATTCTTTTATCCCAGTTGGTTCTTCTGAGGGTATGTCAAGATCCAGGTCAATACGAGACGGAAGCTCGAAATTGCCGAATCGTCCGTAGTCGAGCGTGGCTTTGATTTCCCTGCCTTCGGAAGGAGGGATTTTTATCTCTCTGATCAGGCTGCGGTCCGTGTCAATCGTCAATACGAAGCCCTTGTTGAAGGTGGTCGTATCCATCGGAGTGAGTTTCAGCTTGACTGCCTTTCTACCGTCATAGATCAAACGCTTTACCAGTCTGATGTCGAAATCTTTTTTCTTGAACAGAGAGGGGTTGAAATATCCGCCCTCCTGAGGAAAGAAGAAGATTCTCTTGGACTCCACTTTCATCTTGTCGGGAGCCTTGTAGTAAAGGTTGGCTTGCAGGTCGGGTGCCTTAAGCGCCTCGATGTCGAAATGCACGTTCACATCGACGATGTAATCCTTCAACCCGGCGTACTTCTTTTCTATCGGATCGAGATAGCGGGAAGCGTCTTCCTGGGCTTGAATCTGCTCAGTCGAGAGCAGAAGGAGAACCCCCACCAGTAGTATGACTTTCTTCAACTCTTGATGTCCTTTCTGTTGAAGGCGATGAAAGCGATCAAAAACAAGCCGATACTGTGAAGACCGAGGATCGCGGCTGATCTGACGATATCCTGCCAGGGTATCGGCTGATCAAAAAACCGCTGCCAGAAGACCATATAGGTCGTAAAGAGATACGGACTCAATAACCGGAAGAAATCAAAGGGAAAGTTTCCGAGGACGAGGAAGACAATGACCACAGCCATCGTGCCAATGATCGGGCCGATCGAGTTCTCTGCCAGCGTCGAAAAAAGAAAGGCGAGAGAAGCCACGACCGCCATGGCCCAGACTGCCGCCGTAAAAGCAAGGAGCATTCGTAAAGGGACTTCCGTCTCGGGAATAAAGACGAGGCGGAACTTGGTTGTATAGTTCATGATCAAATCGCCGTTGCCAAACAGAAGAAGACCGAGAGTGACGCATATCAGCCCGAGAAAGATGACCAGCCCCGTCGTGTAAAAAAGAGTGGTCAAATATTTGGCTGTAATGATCTTGCTTCGCGAAGGGGGTCGAATCAACAGAAGCCTCACGGTCCCCGAAGTGGCCTCGTTTGAGACAATGTCTCCGGCCACGAGGGTAATAAAAAAGGGGATGTGGATATGGAGGCTGTTCATGATAAAGGCTGTAATGAACCAGCCGTTCAAGACATTCCCAAAGATGAGAAAGTCCTTCTGGAAAGATCTCATCATACGATAAAGGATCTCATTGGCACTTAACTTCATCACCACTTCCGTCATGATGACAATCAAAGCGATGAAGCCAAAGCTGATGTACGTGCGCCATCGGCTGAATATCTTGTAGGTTTCAAACCAGAAGAGCTTCATATCTCAGAGGTCCCTTCGGTGATCTTCAGAAAAAAATCTTCGAGTGTTCGATGGGGATAAAAGGATAAGACCTCGATTTGATTCGATACCAGAACCCGGTTCAGCCTGGAAGCAAGACCGGGCTCCACACGCAATTCGATCTTGTTGTCCTCGGCGGCGAGAACCTCCACCCATGGGAGCTTCTCCAGGAGTCGGACCGCTGAATCAAGGGGCGAGACTTGGATGGAATACTCCATGGGTTCCTTGTCAAGCAGCTCTGAAACAGACCCCTGAGCAATCAGCTCACCCCGATTGATGACCGCCATCCTCGTGGCAACCAGTTCCACTTCTGAAAGGAGGTGGGAAGAGAGGAAGATGGTCATCTTTTTCTCGCTGGCAAGCTCTTTAATCAGCCCTCTGACTTCCTTCATTCCTTGTGGGTCGAGTCCCGTCGTCGGTTCGTCGAGGATGATCAGTTCCGGCTTCGTCAATAAAGCCTGGGCGATTCCGAGCCGTTGTTTCATCCCATGAGAAAACGTTTTGACTTTTTCAAAGGCACGGGATGTCAACCCGACCACATTGAGGGCCTCCATGATTTCTTCTTTCTGAACACGGCGGGTCATCGAACCGAGTATCTCGAGGTTCTTGTAGGCCGAAAGGTAGAGGTAAAAATCGGGCTTCTCGACGATTCCGCACACCCGTGAGAGGACGGCGTACCGGCGTTTACGAAGGTCCATCCCGAAAATTTCAATCGAGCCGGCTGAAGGCATGAGGAGCGTCAGGATCATGCGGATGGTTGTACTTTTCCCTGCACCGTTTGGACCGAGGAAACAGAAAACGTCTCCTCGGTGGACCTCCAGGTTTAAATCCTTAGCGGCCCAGCGCTTTCCAAACTTCTTACTCAAGCCACGGGTTCGCAGAATAACTTCTTTGCGGGAATCATCTTCCATGATATCACATGAGCCGGAGAAACCTCTTCAACCCTCTCCTTTTCTTATAGCCCGCCCGACCCGTGGAGCTGAGAAAAAATTGGTTCAACGGGCCGCTTATTCCGGATGGAAACGGATTCCGATCTCAAAGGTTTCGTCGCTGAATTCTTTAGGAATAGGGGGTAGAGGTTCTGCCTTCTTAATCGCTCGCATCGCCATCTGGTCATAGTGGGCATTGCCGGATCTTTTTTCAAACCATGATTTTTGAACTTTGCCGTCCCTTTCTACGATGACGACGATGACTGTTTCCAGGTCCTTTTTTCCTTTGGGGAGATCTTCCGGAAGAGTCCATTCCTTTTTGATTTTTGCCCATATCGTACTGTAGTAATCGTTTAGTTTGGATTCCAATGCGGAGGAACCTCCGGAGGAAGACCCCCAGGGTGATCCGCCCGATGGGGAACCCACTGGTCCCGATCCGGTTCCCGATCCCGTTCCTGTTCCTGTCCCAGATCCGGAGGCCATCACCCCCTGAGATGGACGGGTCACTGGAGATTCCTCTTTCGCACCCCTCTCGGATCGCTCACGACGGGCTACCTTCTTCTGAATGTCTTCAAGGGCTGCCTTTTTATCAATATCCTCGATGGCCTCTTCAAGAGACTTCAGAGACTTTTTTCTTTTTTCCAAACTCCATCCCTTCTCTGCAGCCTCCACCTTCTTTTCCGCTTTTTTCTGACGCGATTTGGTGGCCTCGGTTTTTTCAGTCCCTTTTTGATTCGCAGCGGGCTTCGGCTTTTCACCCGGTGGAGATGAGGGGAGTTCCACGGTCCGGCCAGGCGGCCCCGGAATGGGGCTACCCAGCGGCGTTCCGTCTCCTTGGGGCGAAAATGACCGAATCGTGACCCGGTAAATCGATGGCCCGATTTTTGTCATGGAGGACCTGGCGCTGAGAATCAGCGTGACCGCTAAGGTAATGTGAAGGAGGAGCGAGAAAAATCCTGTCTTCAGCAATCGTCCCCTGCCGGGGACATCCGGATCGTTGAACCGAGAATGCTGGTGTCTTTGACCTCGTAATCTGTTCATTCTATTCGTATCGACTCTCCATCACGGGCACGACACAGTCTCAATATCGCTCATCCATCCGAATTTGGCAAGAATCATATTTAGGCTATTTGCCTCGTTTTCCCTTGTTAGCGGGGTCCTCGAAGAGATCGGACAAAACCGGTGCTCTTGTCGAGAAGTGCTTTTGCCTCGGGTATGCCAAAACCGGTTGCCACTCCGAAATAAGTAATACCGTACATTCCCAAAGAGACGATCGCCAGCACGATCGGATGACTCTGATTCATCATCAGTTTGCCTCCCCAGCCGGCGGCCGCAGCAGCCCCCGCAGAAACCCATAGTTTCAGGACAAACCCGGCCGGGAGGCCGGTTTCGCCAATCCGCCCCTTCATTGAATTTCTGAGCAGAGCCAGCTCAAGCCATCCGCAGAATCCCGCCGAAGCAGTCAGCCCCGCCACCCCCCATCGCGGGTCCACGCCAAGAGCGGGCGGCAGTGGCAGAGCGCAAACATACCCGAGGACTGCGGTGAGGAATACCCTGAGCATCGCATAACGCAGTGGGGTGACGGTGTCTCTGAGAGCGTAATACATCGAAGCATACAGCCTTCCCAACGTGCTGGCTAAAAGGCCGATCCCGGAGCCGGCCAAGATCCCCCACACATACACGGAATCGTGCCGAGTAAATTGGCCTGTCTGGTAGATTGCTGCAACGATCACATCGCCTAAAGCGAAAAACGCCATGGCAGAAGGAACGACAAGGAAGGCGATCTGACGAAGACCGGCATTCAGCCGCCTTCGCAAATAAGCATTTACTCCATCGGCATCGCCCGTGGCGCTGGACAGAACAGGGAGCTCCGCTGCGGAGACCGACATGCCGAAGAGACTTACCGGAAGAATGTACAAAGTCTGGGCGTAGGTCAGAGCCGCGACGGCGCCTGTCGGCAAGAGGCTTGCCAGGAAGGCATCAACGTACGCGCTGATCTGGACGACACCCCGGCTAAAAAACACCGGCACAAAATTTCGGACCACCATTCTTACGGCTTCCATCGAAAACCCCAGCGAAAGTCGAAATCGATGCAGGAGACGAGCTACTGAGGGTAATTGCACTCCAAACTGCATGAGGCTGCCGGCAACGGAGCCCCATGCCAAGATCTTAGCAAGGGGAAATTGTTTGAACGAACCGCCGAACACGACTAAGGAGACGATCATCACAAGATTCCACACCACCGGCGCCGTATAGGAAATGAAAAATCGGCGGTGGCTGTTGAGAATGCCGAGGCACCATGCCGAGAGAGCCAGCAGGCCGGCCCCGGGAAACAGAATGCGCACGAGGTCGGTCGTCAATTCGCGCTTGACCCCCTTGAATCCGGGTGCGATGGCATCGATCAGGAAGGGCGTGACCAGGACTCCGGTCAAGACCAGAACGGAAATGACTAGAGACAGCAGGCAGAAAACGGCAGCGGCCACATCGTCTGCCCGCTCCCGTTCCTCTTTAGCCAGCAGGCCCGCGTAAACAGGAATGAATGACGCCGAGAGCACCCCCTCTCCAAACAGGTTCTGTAGGAAATTTGGAATGCGAAGGGCTGCCTTGAAGGCATCGGCGGCGTCAGAATTTCCAAAATAGTGGGCGAAGACGCGATCCCTGACCAATCCCGCGATGCGACTGAGCAGGATCCCTGTCGCCACGATCGATGCATGACGGCGCAAATCTGTCTGCGGGTGTTCTTCAGGCTGCAACGCTTTCGCTATCTCCTTCGTCCTTTATCTTGGGATATCATCACGTTTCCTATGCTGTCGTGTTGATAAATAGACCGCGGACAAAGAGAATGAAGACGGAAAGAAATAACCGGATGCCTCGATGGGACTCCTTCATGAGAATAGAGATTCGATTGAAATCGTTATGCGGAAGGGGATCGGGCCTTCTCCTTTTCTGACAGGGATAAATATCCATTGTCTCCCCGCATTTTTCAGTCCATTCATTTTTTTAGTTCTATTCCCAGACCGGGATTCTTCACGCCCGATTGGGTCAAGACGTCCATCACCTGTATCACAGAATCATATTTCACATCCTTATCCCCGTTCACAATCACAAACGCGTCCGGCCTGCTCCTCATCATTGCCCTCAGCTTGTATTTGAGTGCCTCTAAATCAAGTTTCGTATCCTCGAAGAAAACCTCGCCTTGAGCATTAATATTGATAATGATGTCTCGCGATGTGTCCTCGGATTTCGTTGCCTTGGGTAGCTGGACTTTCAGGCTGGATTGATAAATAAAAGGGGTAGCGATCATGAAAATGATTAGCAGAACCAGAACCACATCGGTGAAAGGGGTGATGTTAATTTCTGCCATTAATCTCGATCTTCTATTTTTCCTCTTCATGCGATCTATCCCTTGCCTATGAGGTCGGTTAATTCGGAAGCGCATAATTCCATATCATTAATGAAACGTTCAACCTTTTTCATAAAATAATTGAAGGCGATCACGGCAGGCACGGCGACGAAAAGGCCCATGGCGGTACAGACGAGTGCCTCCGCTACACCCCCGATGACGATACTCATCCCGCCGGCTCCGGCTGCAGCAATGTCATGAAATGCCCTGATGATTCCCAAGACTGTCCCGAAGAGCCCGATATAAACGGCCGTGTTGCCAATGGTTCCCACAATGCCTGTCAGGCGCTCCAATTTTGTGGTTTCAACTGTGATCTCTCGTTCCATGGCGCTGGATATTTCTTTCTCATGGTGATCGTGGAGGATGAGTCCGGAATAGACAACGTTCGAGAAAGGAGCGTGACTCTGCTTGCAGATTTCCATTGCCTTTTCAAGACTCCCACTTTTCAAGGCTCTCTTGATTCTCGTCATAAATTCCGATCTTTTCGTCCTGGATCGTCTTCGGTAATAAAAGATCCTTTCCAAAAGAATGGTGATAGACAAAAAAGAGCAGAAGAGCAAGACATACATCGTGAACCCACCGATCTGAATGATTTCCCAGATTGTTTTTCCTGCAAACATCTCATTCCTCCTTTGAGGGAATACTTCTTCGTGGAACAATATTACTCATCCGTTAGGATTTGGCAAGCGCTATCGTCAATGCTGTTTCTGGCGGGGGTCAGATGGCATCAAGAAGTTTTGAATCTTTTTCAGGGTGGGAATTCCTTTTCTCCCGCCAAGCTCTCCACATTTGAGGGCCGCTGCAGCGTTGGCAAATCTCAAAATCTCGCTTACCTCCCAATTCTGTAGGAGACCGTAAACGAACCCTGCGTGAAAAACGTCGCCCGCGCCCGTCGTATCGATGGCACTTATTTCGAATCCTTTCACATGAAGAATTTCTCCGTCGACGAAGGCGATGGCACCTTCATGGCCCAGGGTTACGCAGAGGAATCCGGGGATCTGTCTCTGCAATTCGACGAGGGCCTTTTCAGGGTCTGACATTCCCGTAAAGAGCGTGGGGAACGCCGATGAGGTAATGACGAAGTTAATGTTCTTAATCAGCTCAGACGTAAGCGGTTCTACTTTATCGAGGTCAACGACAATGGGAATTCCTTCTTCCTTTGCCCACGTTGCGCTTTGAATAGCAGCATAGACATCGTGTCCATCCAGGTGGAGGAGTTTTCCAGAGCAGATCTCCTGTTTCCGAAGTTCTCCTTTGCGATACATCAAGCGTTCGTCCCGGTCCCAGAGGATCGTTCGTTCTCCTGAACTGCGATCCACGATGATCGCGGCAAACTGATTTGTGGCGATGGGCTCAACGGTCACTGAAGAGACATCCACTCCCTCCTGACGCATGGAATGGAGAGAAAATTGACCCAATTCATCCTCTCCAACTTTTCCAATATATTTTGTTCTTGCACCCCACCGGCTCAGGGCCACCAGGGCCGTGGCCACCTGGCCCCCACCCTGTTTGGAAAACTGGAGCATCCTCATTTTTGAATTCGGAGCAGGGAATTCCGGAACCACACAAAGGAAGTCGACCGAATTGAGGCCCATCCCCACCACGTCAAAAGGTTTATCTTTTGAAAAATGAAGGTCGAATCGCATGCTTCTTTTTAAAAACTTTTAACCGGGATTTCAACGAATCCCAAGCATTCTCGGTCGGGTTCAGGGCATATACCCTTCGACTCCTTGAGCCCTGCCGAAAGGCCTGCTGACCAGTGCCAGTACTCCGTATTTTACTGGATGATCGGAGAATAACCTAAGGGAGAATAGATAGCTACTGAAGAACAGAAACTTGTCAATTTACGAATGTTCCCCCTGTTTTTCAAGAGACAAAATATTCCTTCTGTCGTTAACGATTCGTTTTAGAAGAGGAGACCTCCTTAACGAAGCTATCTGGATAATTTTTGAGAATCTTTTTGTCTTTTAAAAACTGGGCCGCCTCATTTTCATCCGTGAATTGTCCCACAAGGACTCTGTGTAAGCTTCCACTCCCCTTGCTTTTTATGGTGATCCAATAGGCTTCCAACCCTTCCTTCTTAAAAGCTTCCACAACCTCACGAACATTTTCCATATCGCTAAATGCCCCAACCTGTATGGCATAATATTTTCCCCGGGGGGCAGGTTTATTGGGTTTCACGATTTCCTGCGGTTTTGATGCTCCTTTTTCTGCTTCTTCCTGGGTCCTTTTGACCGCTTCCTGTTTTGTCTGGACCGGGGGCGATTGGGAAGGGAGCTTTGGGGACACAGCTGGGGGTGAGACGACAGAGGGGGAGGGCGGGGCTGCTGAAGAAGTTGCAACGGCTGGGGGCTTTGGAGGTTCTGCCGAGGTCACAGCAGGAGGGGGTTTAGGGGCCGCCGGAGAGGGAACGACCGCAGGGCGTTTGGAGAGTGCTCGAGGGGTGACAATCGTTGGCGGCTGTGTACTGCCCGTTTTCAAACGCTGGAGGAGGGTCATGGGGTCAAAGATTGTTATCGCGAAGATAGATGCCAATACAACAAAGAATACGGATGCCAGGATAATAATAGTGCGGTACGAACGCCTTTTCTTCTCTATCGGCTTTATCTTTAGAGGGGGTGGGGCTTGTTCTGCTTCTTCCTCCTTTTCGATATCAGCAACCCGCTGATACATCGTGTCCAATTCGTCGAGGAGTTCTTCTTCCGATATCTCTTTGTCTTTCATTTTTTAGTGTCTCCTTCTTGGGCGTGAGAGGGGAACTTTTTCTTTCTGCTTCTTTAGTCATGGATTCTCTTTAAATAACGACTTGCCACGACGTCCGCATCCAACCCCATGCATTGGGCGTAGGCCCTCAAGAAACCCTTCAGGAATATTCGGGATGGGGTTTTCTCAAACTGGTCGTTCTCGATGGCATGCAAGTAAACAATCCGAACCTTCACCATTTCTGCGATCTCCTCAAGGGATATCCCCAATTCATCCCTGATCTTTCTTAAATCGTTTCCTGATAGGACATCGTTGGCGAGAATCTCTTGGATCACGGGGTTTGAGGACGCGATCGGTTTCAACCTGTCTCTTACCCTTAACGCTGTATTCGCGGCAAAACGCTTCGCATCGTACGAGAGACTCACCCTTGTCCGATCCCCCTGATGTTGTGTCGCCTTTTCAAGGATGCCCAGTTCAATGAGTGATTGGTCATAGTGGGATCTTTTCCTTTCATCCATCAGCGCGGAATACGCCTCATCCAGCTTCGCAAGTATCCCCTCTCTCTCCTCCTTCGAAAAAAAAGAATAGCTTGCCAAAGAATCGTCATGGTAGAGTTGAATCATTTCTTTGTATGCCTGATGGACCTCGAAAGGGGAGGCGTCGTATGCAATTTCCAAAAGTTCATAGTAGTTCAGATCCTCGGTTCTTTTCATACCATCATGACCTACTATTAATACCCGCTGAAGTGAAAGCCGGGGCTTACGAAGCCACGGCCTGCTCCTCTCTCATTCCCGTGATGGCTTTGATGACGACTTTAAGATCCAGAGTTGCCTGGGAGTAGCAATACTGATCGACAAAGGACTCTTTCTTACACACCGCCTCGTGGACCCGTTCGTCAAAACTTACATTGCCTATGAACTGAATTTTCATGCCGAGGTGTTTCTCTACGATCCTGCAGATCAGCGCTCCGGTTTTCGGATTATCCTGTCTTCTAACCTGATTAAGAACCAGCTTGAATTGGAACGCCTTCAAAATCCTTTCTATCTTACTGCCTTGCTCTGGATCGATCGTTTTCAGCACTTCGAGAAGATATTCGGGATGATGGACGACGGCATCCCGGTTCTGTCTTTCTGCTTTCTCGGCCAGGCTCCTGAAGCGATCGATCTTAAGCACCTGGCGGATCTTGCGAAGATAAACGGAGCGAATCAGCCTGTAAATATTTTCGATGGACGTGGGTTCCGGATTGCAAACAAAGATTCCGGAGTCCCATACGGTAAAAAAATCGATGGTATTAAAAGAGGTCCCAGTGCCAAGGTCGAGCAGAATGTAGTCATAATCAAGTCTCGATATCGCCCGCAATACTTTCATCTTCTGCTCATGGGCGAGATTGGCGATGTCCAGTTTATTTCTGGCCCCGCTGATCAGAAAAAGATTATGAACCGGCATTTCGAGGACGGTTTCCTCGAGGGTTGCCACCCTCTTGTTGAGGAAATCGGAAAGGCTTATGGTGGGATTGGGCAGGCCGACGATCGTATGAAGATTGGGTGCGCCGAGGTCGGCGTCGATCAGAAGGGTCTTGAACCCATTCCTGGCTAGCAGAATCCCCATGTTGCTGGTGAGAAAACTCTTGCCAGTTCCACCCTTCCCTCCACCGATGGGCCATATATGAGGCGTAAAGTCCGAGCTATATTGATTGAGTCGACTCATTATCAAACCTTATGTTGATGCATTTTCCATACCAACCATTATCTTTATAGTATCGTGTTCCGGCAAACAATAACCCATAGAGGCGACCTTCCGTGACCGGCAAGTGCCCCGTCCTGAACGGGCGGCCGGAAGCTTCACTTATGGGGCAGAAGGTCCGTAAACCTTCTATTTCGCAAACTAATTTACACCCCTAAAACGTTCTTGTCAACCGTTTGCCCGGCTAGTGCCCCGTGCCGCCAAAACAGGATGGGGGAAGCTTCGCTTAGAAGGCGTCTAAGGTTGACGAAAAGACCCCTTCATAGTATAAATGAAGTCAAATGATTGCGAAAGGATAGAGGCTTGGAAAGTATTACAACCGTCATCCTTGCTGCCGGGAAAGGGACTCGGATGAAGTCGGACCTTGTAAAAGTGCTTCATCCCATACTGGGACTTCCCATGCTTTCCTATCCCATTGAGCTTTCCTTGAAAGGAATCAAATCCGGAAAGACGATTGTGGTGGTAGGCTATCAAGCGGACCAAATCAAAGAGAGGTTTAAAGACCCTCAGATTCAGTTCGCCTTCCAGGAAGAGCAGCTGGGGACAGGTCATGCAGTGTTGCAGGCTATTCCATTTCTAAAAAGAGCCACGAGGACGGTTCTCATCCTCTGCGGCGATGTTCCCTTAGTGAAAGCAGACACCCTTCATTCCTTTATCGATGCTTATGACAAAAGCGACGCGACCCTCTCGGTGTTAACGACCGAGGTGGACGACCCGTTTGGGTACGGCCGCATCGTCCGTAGTCCCGAGGGTTGGATAGAAAAGATTGTGGAAGAGAAAGATGCCTCAAGGGAGGAAAAATCGATCCGAGAGATCAATTCAGGGATATATTGTGTGAAAGCCTCCTTTTTGATAGAAAGATTAACCGAGATTGGAAAGGACAACGCCCAGAGGGAGTACTACCTCACCGACCTGGTTGGGATTGCAAAGAAAAGAGGACTGAGATGTTCTGCCTATTGTTTGCGGAATCCAGCGGAGGTGATGGGAATCAACACAAGGGTCGATCTTGCCGTTGCCAATGAAGTCCTTAAACTTGAGAAACTGAAGGAGCTCATGCTTTCCGGAGTGACTGTTCTCGACCCCAAAACGACCTACGTGGAGAGAACGGTTGAGGTAGGAAGCGAAACAACTCTCTACCCGAATTGCTATCTCCATGGGATGACCAAGATCGGCGAGCGCTGTATCATCGAATCGAACTCAAAGATCACAGACTCCGTGCTCGGCAACGAGGTGACGATTCGCTCGAACGTTGTGATCACAGAGAGCAAGGTTGAAGATGGGGCTATCATCGGACCGTTTGCCCACCTGAGGCCTCTATGTGAGATTAAGACAAAAGCAAAGATCGGGAACTTTGTGGAGGTGAAGAAATCGGTCGTCGGAAAAGGTTCCAAGGCCAACCATCTTACCTATATCGGAGATTCCTTGGTCGGAGAGGGTGTAAACATCGGTGCGGGAACGATCTTCTGTAATTATGACGGGTTCGAAAAGCATCAGACGATCATCGGTGACCGAGTTTTTGTGGGGTCGAACGTGGAACTTGTAGCTCCCGTCAAGGTTGGGAATGGTTCCACGATCGGTGCGGGGTCCACCATCACAAAAGATGTTCCAGCAGGGGCGTTAGCGATCAGCCGAACGAAGCAGAAGAACATCAAGGGGTGGGGTAAGAAGATAGAGCATCGCCGCAAAAAATGAGAAAGAGGAGGAGTGAAAGATGTGTGGTATTGTCGGATATATCGGCACAAGAGAGACGGCGAAGATTCTGATCGACGGGCTCAAGCGACTCGAATATCGAGGATATGACTCTGCGGGCATCGCGGTTTTTCATCGAGGGAAGGTTGAGATCCGAAGGAAAGAAGGAAAGTTAACACGATTGGAGGAGTTAATCGGAAAGGAGACCTTTGATGGAAAGGCGGGAATCGGTCATACCCGATGGGCGACTCATGGAAGGCCATCGGATGAAAATGCCCACCCGCATAAGGCGGGCAAGGTCGCCGTGGTCCACAATGGCATCATTGAAAACTATCTTCCTCTCAAGGAAACGCTCAAGAACAAAGGTCATGTTTTCACATCTGAAACGGATACGGAGATCATCTCTCATCTGATTGATGAACTCGTTCAGGAAGGATATTCCTCCCTAGAGGCCGTGAGAAGAGCGTTAGATAAAATTAAAGGTTCTTATGCCCTGGGAATTCTTTTCGAAGGCAATGAACAGTCGTTGGTCGCCGCCCGCAAAGAGAGTCCCTTGGTGATCGGCCTGGGAAAAGGAGAGTATTTCATCGCCTCAGATGTTCCTCCCATTCTTCCCTATACCCGGGACTTTATTTTTATGGAGGATGGCGAGGTAGCCCTTCTCTCTTCCGAAGGAGTGAAAGTGTTTGATTCCAAAGGGACGGAGCTTTCGAAGGAACCAAAGCATGTGAACTGGGACCCTCTCATGGCTGAAAAGGGTGGGTATAAACATTTTATGCTTAAAGAGATCTTTGAACAGCCGAGGGCGGTGACCGATACCATCCGGGGCCGGCTTTCGGAGGAGAAAGGCGATGTCGTCCTCGAAGGCATTCACTTAGACCCACAGTTCCTGAAGAAGATTCGGAGGGTCCACCTGATTGCCTGTGGCACCTCATACCATGCCGCCCTCGTGGGAAAGTTTCTTATCGAAGAATTTTGCCGAATTCCAGTGGAGGCGGATATCGGATCTGAGTTTCGATATCGGGATCCAATTATAGGAGCGGATAATCTCCTTGTGGCCATCTCCCAATCCGGAGAGACGGCGGATACCCTGGCGGCGTTGAGGGAAGCAAAGCGAAAGGGAGCAGCGACATTAGCCATTTGCAATGTGGTGGAGTCGAGTTTGGCAAGGGAGGCGGACCATGTGATCTATACCCATGCGGGTCCTGAGATCGGTGTTGCTTCCACCAAGACGTTTGTTACTCAATTGGTCATTCTTTTCCTGATAGGTCTTCGAATAGGCAGAGGGCTGGGTTTTCTCACGCATGAGAAAGGTAAGGCCTTGATTGAAGAGCTGGTCAGGGTTCCGCACCTCATGGAGGAAATGCTGAAAGCTTCCGATCAAGTAGCAAGGGTCGCTAGAAAGTACCTCCAGGCCAGAGATTTTCTCTATCTTGGGAGAGGGATCAACTATCCCATCGCCTTGGAAGGGGCGTTGAAATTGAAGGAGATCTCTTATGTCCATGCAGAAGGCTATCCGGCTGGTGAGATGAAACATGGCCCCATCGCCTTGATCGACCGGGAGATGCCGGTCGTCGTCCTGGCCACCCAGAACGATGTCTACGAGAAGGTGATCTCGAATATCGAAGAGGTCAAGGCAAGGGAAGGAAAGATCATTGCCCTTGCTTCTCCGTCCGATCGAGAGATCGTCAAAAAGGCCGACGATGTGATTTACATCCCCGAGACGCTTCCTTGTCTCACTCCCATTCTCCTCACCATTCCCATTCAACTCCTGGCTTACTATATGGCTGACTTCAAAGGCACGGATGTGGATCAGCCGAGAAACCTGGCCAAAAGTGTGACCGTGGAATAGTAAGGAATTCAAACTCTAAATCCTAAACTCTAAATCCTAAATAAACTCCAAATCCAAATGTTCAAAACCCCAACTCTTGAGTTTTTTCCATTTTGAGTTTATTTAGAGGTTAGAGTTTTAAGTTTAGGATTTGTCGATTTATGTCTCTTCTCAACGATCTCAACCCCGTTCAACAGAAGGCGGTTTTGGAAACCGAAGGGCCACTTCTTGTTTTTGCAGGGGCCGGAAGTGGAAAGACCAGGGTCCTGACCTACCGGATCGCCTATCTCATTCAAGAAAAAAGGGTGCACCCATGGAACATCTTTGCCGTCACTTTTACCAATAAGGCAGCCGATGAAATGCGGGAAAGGGTGGAGCGGCTTCTTGGAGGGTCGGCGAGGGGGACCTGGATCTCGACGTTTCATTCAGCCTGTGCCCGCATCCTGAGGCAGCATATTGAGCATCTCGGTTTTAAAAGAAATTTTGTGATCTATGACGATCAGGATCAGGAGCGGCACCTCAAAACCATCATGAAGGAGTTGAACCTCGATTTCAAGATGTTTCCTCCACGGGCGATCCAATCGGGTCTTGACCAACTGAAAAATGTGGGGGTCACTCCGGACCAGTATTCTCCTAATCCCTATAATATCTTCCAAAAGAGGCTGGCGGTGGTCTATCAACGCTATCAAGAAGATCTCTATAGAAACAATGCCCTCGACTTTGGAGATCTGCTTAGCTTCGTGGCGATTCTTTTCAGACGCTTTCCGGAGGTTCGCAGGTCTTATCAGGAACTCTGCCGCTATGTGATGGTGGATGAGTTTCAAGATACCAACCTGATCCAATATCAGCTCATCAGACAGATGGCGGAGACGCATCACAACATCTGCGTGGTCGGGGATGATGACCAATCCATCTACCGCTGGAGGGGAGCCGAAGTGGGAAATATTTTGAACTTTGAGAAGGACTTTCCCGAGGCGAGCGTCATCACCCTGGAACAGAATTACCGCTCCACGCAGAACATCCTCCAGGCTGCCAGCCATGTCGTGCGGAAAAACCGCTACCGGAAAGAGAAGAAACTCTGGACGGAGAATCCGGAAGGGGAGCCCCTCGCTTTTTACGTGGCCGAGGACGAAGAGGACGAAGCGCGATTTGTCGCACAGAAGATCATGGAACATCTCGCCACGGGGAAATCCGGCAGATCGTACCGTGACGTGGCTGTTTTCTATCGGATCAATGCCCAGTCTCGTGCCGTGGAAGATGAACTGGTCAAAGACCGGATACCCTATACGGTGGTGGGGGGGATGAAGTTTTATGAGCGAAAAGAGATTAAGGATGTCCTGGCTTACCTGAAGCTGATCGATAACCCCTCCGACGGTCTCAGTCTGAAAAGGATCATCAATGTCCCTTCGAGGGGGATCGGGGAGAAAACAATTGAGAAGATAGAGGCCTTCTCCAGAGAAAAGGGGCTTCCCCTTTATGAGGGATTGAAACAGGGGATTGAGGAAGATTGGCTGCCGCCGGCTGTCAAGACCAAGATGAAAGAGTTTATCCAATTGATAGAAGCGTTCCGAAAAGATGCAGGATCCTTCACCCTTAGTCAGCTGACTTTGGCGCTACTCGCCAGGACGGGCTACCTTCAACGCTTGAAGGAGGAAAGAACGGATGAAGCCATTTCAAAGATGGAAAACGTTGATGAGCTCATCAACGTGATGATGGGTCTTGAGCAAGGAGAAGAGAAGGTTTTGCTCGAAAGTTTTTTGGATAAGGTCTCGCTGGTGACGGATGTGGATCTTTACGAGGATAAGGGGAATCGCGTTTCCCTGATGACCCTTCATTGTGCGAAGGGATTGGAGTTTCCGGTGGTTTTGATCGTTGGAATAGAAGAGGGACTTCTTCCCCACTACCGGAGGGGCGAGGAGATTGAAGATATGGAGGAGGAGAGGAGACTCTTCTACGTAGGGATGACACGTGCGAAGGAGAGGCTCTTTCTTTCACGGGCGGAAGAACGGTCCACTTTCGGTGTAGGCCGCGCCAATCTTCCCTCCCGCTTTGTTGATGAACTTCCGGTCGAATTGATGGAATTCGAGGAGAAAAAGAGAAGAATGGAAAGCCTATTTTCGCAAGATGTTCCTTGGAGAGAGGAGACTCATCAGACCGAGATCGTGCCCGAAGACCTGTCCCAGGAGATTTTCTTTCCCGAGAGGCGTGGCCTGGTGCTGAGCCCAGAGGGGTTCTTCCCGCTGAAAATCGGGATGCACGTGAGACATCCAAAGTTCGGCGAGGGAAGAGTCAAATCCGTTGAGGGGATGGACGAGAATCAAAAGGCAACCGTTGTTTTTGGGACCGTGGGCAGCAAACGTCTGAAAGTCTGTTCTGCTCACCTGGAGATCCTGGAGTCATAACAAGACGCGGAGACACTAAGGCACGGGACGGGAAGAGAACGTCTTGGGCATTCACCGCGCCAATCCACGGGAGACACCATGAAAACCTACTTTATACTATCCGCAATGGGGAAGGATCGACCGGGCATTGTCGCCGATGTTTCGGAAGTGATTTATGAGTGTGGAGGAAACATCGAGGATTCGAGTATGAGCCTTCTTCGAAATCACTTCGCCCTTCTTCTTCTTTTTTCTACAGAAAGGGAGGAGGTGAATCAGAAACTGTCTTCCGCCCTGAAGCGAGTGGAATGGGAGAAGAAATTGACTGTCTTCTATTCGCCGATCAGCTTCGAAGAGGCTTATCCTAAGTTAGAGGAGCGAACTGACCGTTTTAAGATTACCACTTCGGGGGTGGATCACGCGGGAATCGTCTTCAAAATCTGCCGCCTTCTAGCTGATCGTAAGGTCAACATCATCGACATGGAAACGCGCCGCGTGCTTTCCGCAGAGAGCGGGACTCCTCTCTTCGAAATGGATACGGATATTAGCATCCCGAGATCGATTTCTGAACAGGGACTAAGGGAAGATCTTCACCGTCTGGCTAATGAACTGAGGATCGATTTGGTCCTAAGAAAAATCTAATCTTCCGGTAACTCCTCATTTCCCTTAACCCCTCTTCATCCCCCCTTAATTTAAGGGGGGATGAAGAGGGGTTACAAGGGGGGTCAAAAGGGGGGCTAGGGGAGCGTCACTTAAATCTGGATATTCCCTTTCTTCAGGGTCTCGGTGGGCATAAACCACTTAATGCCAAGCTTCTTCGAGATGGCCTCGCATCGTTCAGCCACTTTTGCCCAGCCCATTCCCTTGCCTAGGGTGAAAGGGCCAATGATGGACCCACCGCCATTCACAACCGCTTTGTCGATCTCCGCAACGCTCTTGGTAACGCCGGCTTCCAAGAGTTTAGTCCCTTCATTCACCTGAATACAGATAATATCCATGGGGTCAAAGTTGGGATCCGCCTTGCTTATATCGATCGTCGGCCTGGCCCCCCCCGGCCAGGAGAAAATACCTTTGCCGGTCTTCTTGCCAAGCGTTCCGGCGCCGTTCATCTTCTTGAGCCAGTTCGGCACCTTGAATTCAGGCGACAGTGTTTCAGAAAAATATTCCATGCCGTGCAGATTTACGTCCAGTCCGGTGTAATCCATGATCTCATAGGGGCCCATCGGCGCACCAATGGACCTGATTTTGGCGTCAACGGCCTCAGGGTTCACGAGGCCTCTATCGTATAACACAGAAATATATAGCCCCACAGGTGCCCCAAGCCTGTTGTAAATAAAGCCCGGCGTGTCTTTTTCCACACCGACCGGAACCATGACGCCCCTGAAGTTTTTAAATTTGAGAACAAGGGCATGGCTCACCGTCATGGTCTCGTCAGAGGTCTTCTGGCCACGGATGACCTCAACCAGAAGCATCATGACCGGAGGGTTAAAAAAATGAAGGCCGACGACCTTGTCCGGTCTTTTCGTTGTGGCGCCCATCTTGGTAATGCTCATATTGGATGTGTTCGAGGCAAGGGTGGCGTGCTTCGGTGCGTATTGGTCAATTTCCTTGAATATCTTGACTTTAAGGTCGAGTATTTCAGGGGCAGCCTCGATCATGTAATCGATATCCTTCACCGCATCCTTTAGAATGATGAACCCCTGGATATTGTCCATGGCCTTATTCATATCCTGTGCGGTCATCTTCTGTTTTGACACCTGCTTCTCGAGGCTTTCCTTCATTTTGCTCTTACCCTTGTCCACAAATTCCTGCTTGATGTCGTAGAGATTTACCTTAAGGCCTGCCATGGCAGCGATTTCCGCAATGCCATGGCCCATGTCACCTGCGCCGACGACTGCGATCTTCTTGATGTCTTCTGCTTTCATAAATTTAAAGCTCCTTTCGATAGAATATTAATGAGAACCTTCCTCATTTCGTCGCTATGTGCCCGGGAAGCTTCACAAAAATTTGCTTTCGGGTGAATTAAATATATGAGAAAGGGAGTTGTGTGTCAAGAAAAAAGGATCGTTGTCGGTAATCCCTCGGACGGACTCCACCCTCAATAAATGAGGGCGCATGATTTATCATAAACTAAATTGGCGCATTCGGGCAAACCCGTCATTCCCGCGAAGGCGGGAATCCAGAGGAAAAACGAATCCACTCCTCGTCATTCATCTCTTCTCAAAGGTCTCGCCGGTATCTTGGTCATTTTCTGAATCACTCTTTCTTCTTTTCGGATAATCTTGGTTGACCGGTAAATTGATAAAAAAGGAGGATCCCTTTTCCACCCGACTCTCCACATCAATATAGCCTCGGTGGTCTTGAACGATCTGATGTGAGATGGAGAGCCCTAATCCGCTCCCTGTACTTTTTGTGGTAAAGAAGGGATTGAAGATTTCCTCTATATGCTCCGGCGGAATTCCACATCCAGTATCTGTACACTCGATCTG
>Ga0187769_10000240_pt1 | contig 30121 bp, 33 predicted proteins | sample 0116_SJ02_MP02_1_FD_133140 | JGI IMG/M metagenome (GOLD analysis project Ga0187769, IMG submission 133140) | Tropical peat soil microbial communities from peatlands in Department of Meta, Colombia - 0116_SJ02_MP02_10_MG | ecosystem: Environmental > Terrestrial > Soil > Wetlands > Peat | place... | reverse complement strand
TTTAAGTGGCACTTTGGACGAAAACTTGTGCAATTCTATGTTGGGGTATTCAGCGGAGCAACGCCTAGGTCGAAATAGCAACGTCTACGTCTGTTTAACTGCGCATGCGCTATCTCAAGACGAGCGAGGCGGCAGCGCTCCTGAATGTGAGTCCGAACACGCTGCGGGCATGGGAGCGCCGATTTGGCTTCCCCAAGCCGCAGCGCTCTCCCGGCAAGCATAGGCTTTTCACGCACGGCGAGGTCGCCGCGCTGAGGGACGCCCTCCAGGAGGGCCTGTCGATCTCCTCAGCCATTTCCCGCGCGCGAGAGGGGCTCGCCGCCGACGCGAACTCGCTGGTCGGCGCGCTCGCCTCCTACGAGCGCGAGCGGGCGGATGCCGCGATCGAAGCGGCGCTCGCGCTGCGCTCGGTCGAGCGCTCGGTGGAGGAAGTGCTGCTCCCGACGCTCGAGGAGATTGCCCGTCGCTACAGCGTCGAGTCCGCCGCCTGGGCGTTCGCCGCCCAGTGGGCCACCGACTGGCTGCGGCGCGCCACGCGGCTGACGCCACCGCCGGTGCGGCCGGTTTCGATCGTGGTCGGCGACGCCTCGCGTGACGAGCTCGACCGCGACGCCCCCTACATCCGCGCGCTCGAGCTGTTCCTGATGCGCGCCGGGGTCAAGGTCCTCAGCCTGTCCGCACGTGGCGTGGCCGGCATCGGCGATGCCGCCAGCGTCCACAGGCCGAACCTCGTCGTCGTCGCCGGCGGGCATCTCGACGACGACACCGTGGCCCGCTGGGCGTACGCGATCCGGCTCGCGGTCGGAGCGATGCCGCTCGCGATCTACCGGCGCGGAGCCGAGCGCCCCCGGACGCGAGGCACCGGCACCTCGGTCCTGCCCTCCGGCGCCGGCGAGGCGCAGCGCATGCTGCTCGAACTGCTCGAGTCCGACCACATGATTGCCGTGGCGGCCGCCGCCGGGGCGGCGGAGTTCCGCGCCCAGGCCCGAAGCATCCGGAGCAACCACTAGCGCCAAGCTCCCGAACCCGCCATGCCCGACCGTACAGTCACAGCCAGGAGCGGCCGCCCCGCGCTCCGGGTCCTCACCGCCCCGGTCGAGCATGAGGCGCCCGTACCGACCGTCTCCTTCTGCAGCCACTGCGGGGCCCGGCCCGCGCCGGCCGACGAACCGCCAAGCTCACGCGTATGTGGCGCCTGCGGGTTCGGGCTGATCCTGGAGTCGCGCGCCGATGTGGCGCCCAAGCCAGGCGACGCGTTCCTCGTCCTCGACCGCTCCCTGGCGGTGTGCGCGGTCTCGGACGCCGCGGAGCGCCTGCTGGCGACCCGCGAGCCCGACGCGGTCAACCGCCACGTGACCGATCTGCTGATGCCGGCCGACGCCGAGGAGCGCGGCAGCGAGAGCCTGTCGCTGGCCGTGATGTGGGCCGCCCGCGGGGACGGCGGCAGGCGCAGCGCCACGGTCCGTCCGGCCAACACCTTCGGCATTCGCCTCACCGCCCGGATCGCCAGTTGCGGTCCTCCGCGAGCCGCGCTGCTCGTTCTTGGGTAGTTTGAGCAGCAATTGCACGACTCGTTGCGGCGCTTGCGCCATCCGACCTGCACCTGGTTGATTGCAGGACGTGACAGGAATCCGCACGAACGCCGCGGCCGTCATGCTCGGCGTCAGTCCCAATACGCTGCGCAGCTGGGAGCGCCGCTATGGATTCCCCCGCCCACGCCGGTCGCCCGGCGGCCATCGGCAGTACGCGCTGGCGGAGATCGAATCGCTTCGCTCGACGCTGGCCGAGACGCACAACGTTTCCTCGGCCATCGCCGTCGCCCGTCAGCGCGGTGAGGGGCCGTCGTCCGGGTCGCGCCTCGCGGCGGCATTCGCCGCCTTCGACGAGGAGAAGGCCAACGGACTGCTCGAGGAGAGCCTGGCCCTGCGCTCGATCGAGCGCACGATTGAGGAAGTGCTGCTCGAGGGCGTTCGCGCCCATGCCGACGCCAGCACCCCCACACCCGAGTACGAATTCGGCTGGCGCTATGCAACCGGCTGGCTGTCGGCGCTCAAGCGGCTCTCCCCGCCGGCGACGCGCGCCGCGGGCGTCCTCGTGCTCGACGCCTCCGGTCCGCGCGAGATCGACACCCTGTACGCCCAGGCACTCGAGCTGGTGCTGCGCCGCGCCGGCGTCCGGACGCTCTGCCTTTCCGCCGTGATCAATCCCACGCGGCTGGCCCGTGCCCTGCCCGCGCTCGATCCGTCCGCGGTCGTGGTGGCCGGCCGGGGCATCTCGCTCGACGCGTTCGGCCGTCTCGTGTACTCGATCCGCACGGTGGCCCAGGGCGCGGTCATATACGACTTCCGCGGCGCCGTGCCGAACACGGGCGCGAGCACGGTTCGCCGCCTCGGCCGGACTCCTGTGGCCGCCCGCGACGCCCTGCTCGGCCGCCTCGACGAGGCGGCCACGGCGCGCTCGCGCACGCCGGCCCACGCCTTCCCGGCGCTCAGGGCTCGCTAGCAATTTCTTGGGTTGGTCGGCGGCGCCTGACGGCGGCGCCTTTGACCCGGCGCCGAGGGCCGCTACGGGGCTCCTAGAATCACGCGCCCATGCCCTCGACGGACCGAACCGCCGATCCGCACCGCCCCGTTGACCCTCGCGCATCGTTCCCCGAGCTCGAGGAGCGGGTGCTCGAGCGCTGGCGCGAACGCGACGTGTTCGCCGAGTCGATCCGCCGCCGCCAGGACTGCCCCAGGTGGGGCTTCTACGAGGGCCCGCCGACGGCCAACGGGCCGCCCGGCATCCACCATGTCCTCTCCCGCGTGTTCAAGGACATTTTCCCGCGCTACCGGACGATGTGCGGCTACTTCGTCGAGCGCAAGGGCGGCTGGGACTGCCACGGCCTCCCGGTCGAGCTCGCCATGGAGGAGGAGCTCGGCTTCACCACCAAGGAAGACATCGAGCGCTTCGGCATCGCCGAGTTCAACGCCCGCTGCCGCGAGAAGGTCCTCAGCCACGTCCAGGACTGGAACCGGCTGACCGAGCGGATCGGCTTCTGGATCGACCTCGACGACGCCTACCGCACCCTCGACCCCGACTACATCGAGTCCGTGTGGTGGGCGCTCAAGACGATCCACGACAACGGCCTCCTGTACGAGAAGCTCAAGGTCGTCCCGTACTGCCCCCGCGACCAGGTGACGCTCTCGAGCCACGAACTCGGACAGCCCGACGTCTACCGCGATGTCGTCGATCCCTCGATCTACGTGCGCCTTCCGGTCGCCGAGCCGCAGTACCCCCTGCACACCGACGACGAGCTCCTGGTCTGGACCACCACCCCCTGGACGCTGGTGTCAAACGCCGCGGTGGCCGTCGACCCGGAGCTCACGTACGTCCGGGCCATGCCGCCCGGCGACGATCACGTGTACGTGCTGGCCGAAGCCCGCGTGGAGGCCGTGCTCGGCGAGGGCGCGCGCGTCCTCGACCGATTCCCCGGCAAGGAGATGGAGGGCGCGGCCTACGACCCGCCGTTCCCGTTCATCCCGGCCAGCGCGTACGGACCGAGGGGTCATACCGTCCTGACCGCCGATTTCGTCACCGCCACCGACGGCACCGGCCTCGTCCATACGGCGATCGCCTTCGGCGAAGACGACTTCCGGCTCGGCGAGCAGTACGGCCTGAACGTGATCAACCCGGTCCGCCTGGACGGGACCTACGACGAGCGGATCGGTCCCTACGCGGGACGCTTCGTCAAGCAAGCCGATCCCGACCTGATCAAAGATCTCGAGGCACGCGGCCGGATCCTGCGAGCGGAGACGATCGAGCACTCCTATCCCCACTGCTGGCGGTGCGGCACGCCGCTGCTCTACTACGCGAAGCCATCGTGGTACATCGCCACCAGCCAGCGCAAGGACCGGCTGCTGGCCGCCAACGAGACGGTCAATTGGGCCCCCGAGCACGTCAAGCATGGGCGCTTCGGCAACTGGCTGGAGAACAACGTCGACTGGGCGCTCTCGCGCGAGCGCTACTGGGGCACCCCGCTGCCGGTATGGCGCTGCGACTCCGGCCACACCCACGCGGTCGGGTCGCTGCGCGAGCTGAACGAGCGCGCCGGCACGAACGTCACCGATCCGCACCGCCCGTTCGTCGACGACGCCACGTTCCCGTGCGCGGAGTGCGGAGAGCCGATGCGCCGCGTGCCCGAGGTGATCGACGTGTGGTTCGACTCGGGCTCGATGCCGTTCGCCCAGTACCACGCCCCGCACGAGCACGAGGAGCATTTCCGGGAGCGCTTCCCGGCCGACTTCATCTGCGAGGCGCTCGACCAGACCCGCGGGTGGTTCTACTCGCTGATCGCCGTCTCAACGCTGCTGTTCGACCGGGCGCCGTACCGCAACGTCGTCTGCCTCGGCCTGATCCTCGACGAGGAAGGCCGCAAGATGTCCAAGTCGCTCGGCAACACGATCGCGCCACAGGAGGTGATCGACCGTTTCGGAGCCGACGCGTTGCGCTGGTACTTCTTCGCCTCCAAGCAGCCTTGGGACGGCTACCGCCTGTCACTCGAGACGATCGGCGAGGCGCTCCGGCAGTTCCTGCTCCAGCTGTGGAACACATACGGGTTCTACGTGCTGTACGCCAACGCGAACGCGATCGACCCGGACTCCCTCCCCGACAACGCGAGCGACAACGAGCTCGATCGATGGGTGCTGTCCCGTCTGGAGTCGACCATCGAGGTGGTACGCGATCGCCTCGACAACTTCGACGCCACCGTCGCCGGCCGCGCGATCCAGGCATTCATCGACGAGGTCTCGAATTGGTACGTCCGCCGTTCGCGCCGGCGCTTCTGGGACGGCGACCCCGCGGCGTTCGCGACGCTGCGCACGTGCCTGACCACCACCGCGAAGCTGCTCGCGCCCTTCTGCCCGTTCGTGGCCGACGAGATCTACGACAACCTCGACGGCGCCGAGCCGAGCGTCCACCTGTGCGACTTCCCCGTTCCTGACCCCGGCACGCGCGACCTCGAGCTCGAGCACGCGATGGCCACCGCCCGCGAGACGGTGCGGCTCGGCCTCGCCGCGCGCGGACAGGCCAAGCTCAAGGTGCGCCAGCCGCTCCGGGCGGCGGTCGTCGTCGCCACCGGCGCCGAGCGCGACGCGATCGAGCGGATGGCGACGATCGTCCGCGAGGAGCTCAACGTCAAGGAGCTGCGGTTCGTGTCGGCGGCCGACGAGCTGGTCGAGGTCGAGCTCAAGCCCAACTACCGGACGCTTGGTCCGCGCTTTGGCAAGAGCATGCCGCTGGTGGCCATCGCGGTCAGCGGCCTCGACGCCGGCCGCGCCGTCGCCGCGCTGCGCGACGGCGGCCAGGTCGCGATCTCGGTCAACGGCGACGACCACGAGCTGGGCGCCGAGGACCTCCAGATCTCGATGAAGCCGCTCGAGGGCTACCAGGTCGAGCGCGAGGGCTCCCACGCGGTCGCGCTCGAGCTCGAGATCGACGGGAAGCTCCGCCTGGAAGGGTGGGCGCGCGAGATCGTCCGCGCCGTCCAGCTGGCCCGCCAGGATGCCGGGCTCGAGGTCACCGACCGGATCCTGCTCACGCTCGACGGCGATGCCGAGCTACTCGCGGCCGCTCGTGCCCACGACGCGTACATCGCGGGCGAGACCCTCGCCACCCGGATCAGCTACGAACCGCTGGACGGCGAGCTGCCCCCCGTCGGCATCGACGGGCGCGAACTGCGCGTGGGAGTGGCCCTGGCCTAGGCGAGCCTAGGCCACAGTGGCCGGCGCCCATGCGGCCCGCTGTCAGCCTCGTCGGCCGGCGCGAGGAGTTCGAGCTGCTCGAAGACGAGCTCGGCCAGGCCCGCGGCGCCGAGCTCCGAGTCATGCTGGTGCTGGGCGAGCCCGGTGTGGGTAAGAGCCGTCTAACTCGCGAGCTGCTCACGCGGCATCCCGAGGCGACCGGCCTCCTCGCGCGCGCGCACACCGGTTTGCCGCCAGTTCGGCTCTGAGCGCGCCACACCCCGAGCGGCTTCCCGAGAGCCAGGCGGAGCGCGTGCAGGTAGAGGTCCGCCGCTTCGAGACGCCGCGCCGCGAGCTGCTCCAGCTGCTGGCGGTCCTTGGCCGTCCGGCGTCGCTCGACGACCTGACGGCACGACGGGAACCGTTCGCCCCCGGACGGTCGTACTCCGAGCCGACGACGAGAAATGGGGGTCCGGGACATGCGCACTTACGAAGCACTCAGGCAGCGCCACATGGCGGACGCGATGGCGCTCGCGCCGCAGCTGATCGAGCGACTGGACTGGTCGTCCGACCGCCTGGCGGCCCACCGCCAGCAGCAGCTGCGCGAGATCGTCGTGCACGCGGTGACCCGGTCGCCCTGGCATCGCGAGCGTCTCGCGGGCGTCGACGTGGCGCACCTCGACGAGTCCAGCCTGCCCGACCTACCGCCGATGACCAAGCGCGACCTGATGGACAACTACGACCGGATCGTCACCGATCCGCGTGTCACGCTCGCGCGCGTCAACGCGTACCTGCAGACCGTTGAGGAGAACGGCTACCTGCTGGACCGCTACACGGCAATCACCTCGGGCGGGTCCAGCGGCGAGCGGGGTGTGTTCGTGTACGACTGGGAGGGATGGGCACTGTTCTGGCTGGGATGCCTGCGGCACCTACTCCGCGCCAAGCAGGCAGATCCCGAGCTCGCTGCGCGCCCGCTGAAGATCGCCTGGGTGATGGCCGGGCACTTCACCCACGCCACCGCGGCGCTCGGCCGGACATTTGCGAATCCGAACGTGATCAACCACCGCTTTCCGGTCACGTTGCCGATCGAAGAGATCGTGGCCGGACTGAACGATGTCCAGCCGGACTTCGTGAACGCCTACCCCTCGGCGCTGCATCTGCTCAGCTTCGAGGCGCAGGCCGGCCGGCTGCGGATCCAGCCGCGGCGGGTGCAGAGCGCGGCCGAGCCACTCCTGCCCGAGATCCGCGCGGCCGCCGAGGCCGCGTGGGGCGTTCGGGTCGGCAACCTGTACGGGACCTCAGAGGCCGGTGGTACGGGGACGCCGTGCGACGAGCGACGCACGCACCTGAGCGAGGACCTCGTGATCGTCGAGTCGGTCGACGCGCAGGGAGGGCCGGTCGCGCCGGGCGTGCCCGCCGCCAAGATCTACCTGACCAACCTCTACAACCGGGCCATGCCGCTGATCCGCTACGAAATCACGGACGAGGTCACGGTCCTGCGCGAGCCCTGCCCCTGCGGGTCGGCCCACCGGTGCGTGGCCGACATCCAGGGCCGACTCGAGGACACGTTCTTCTACGGACAGCGCCCGGTCCATCCGCTCGTGTTCCACACCGCGCTCGGCCGCCGCGCGCCGATCGTCGAGTATCAGGTCCGCCAGACCCCGACAGGCGCGCACATCGCGGTTCGCTGTCAGTCCCGTGTCGACCTCGACGAGCTGGCGCGCGAGATCGAAGACGGCCTCGCCCGCCTTGGACTCGAGCAGCCCGGGGTCACGGTCGAGGCCGTCGCCCAACTGCAGCGGACGGACGGCCCGGCGAAGCTGACGCGCTTCGTGGCGCTGCCGGCGAGCCGGCCCGAGCGCGCCTACGTCAGCGCGGGCTCGAGCGCGGCGACCAGCTTGCCCTTCGGATAGGCGCCGACGACGGTCTTGGCCGGCTGGCCGTTGCGGAACAGGATCAGCGTCGGGATCGACATGACGTTGAACTGGATCGCCGTGTTCTGGTTCTCGTCGATGTTGAGCTTGACGACCTTCAGATCGTCGGCGCGCTCCTGCGCGATCTCTTCGACAACCGGCGCCACCATACGGCACGGCCCGCACCACGGAGCCCAGAAGTCCACGAGCACCGGCTTGTCGGACTCGATGACTTCTGCCTGGAAGTTGTTGTCGGTGACGTCTGCCACGTTGGCCATGTCGGCTCCTTGGGATCGTGCGGTTACTTCAAAAAGTATAGCGTGCCGGTGGGGGTGTTGGGCCGCGCACGGGGATCGCGGCGCCGACGCCACCGCGGTCCGCGCGCGGCATCCATGGGGCCAACTACTCCGAGTGACCGTGACCCGGTGGTGCCCGCCAACTCACGCGCCGGCGGACCGCTACGTTATCCACATCGATGTCGGACCCGACGAATACCGAGATCGCCACCGCGCTGGACGAGCTGGGCGACCTGTCCGAGCTCGACGGCGCGGCCATCTACCGCGTCGTCGCCTACCGAAACGCCGCCAAGGCGGTGCGCGAATCGCCGGTCTCGGTGCTGGGACTCGCCCGCCAGGGACGCGCCACCGAGCTTCCGGGCATCGGCCAGACGATCCAGGAGAAGATCGTCGCGCTCGCCGACACGGGCGACATCCCCGCGGCGGCCAAGCTGCGCGCGAGGTTCCCGCCGGGCGTGATCGAGATGACCCACCTGCCCGGCCTCGGGCCCAAGCGCGTGCGCCGGTTGTACGAGGAGCTCGGGATCGACTCGCTCGAGGCACTGCGCACCGCCGGGGAGGAACACCGGATCCAAAAGCTCAAGGGCTTCGGCCCCAAGGCCGAGGAGGCCATCCTCGCGAGCCTTCGATTAGAACGGTCGGCCGCGTCTGACGGCGGCGCCTCGGCCGGCGCCGGCGAGGGGCCGAAGCGCGTCGTACTCGACCGCGCCCTGGCCATCGCCGATCCGCTCATCGCCGCGCTGCGCGCGCACCCCGCCGCGGAGCGCGTCGAGCTCGCCGGCTCGGCGCGGCGGATGACCGATACGGTCAAGGACCTCGATGTGATCGCCACGGCCACCGACCCGCTGGCGCTCGCGCAGGCGGCGACGAAGCTTGACCTCATCGAGCAGGCCGCCACGCCCGCAAACGCCGGCGTCCGCCTGCGCACCCACACCGGCGTCCGCGTGGACCTGCGGATCGTCGCACCCGACCAGTTCGGCAACCTGCTCCAGCACCTGACCGGCTCCAAGGAGCACAACATGGCCCTGCGCGACGCGGCCGTGCGCAAGGGCCTGCACGTCTCCGAATACGGGGTCCTCGACGACGCCACCGGCGAGACCCACCGCTGCGCGACCGAGGCCGAGGTCTATGCACTGCTCGGGCTCGAGTACATCGAGCCCGAGCTGCGCGAGAACCGCGGCGAGCTCGAGGCAGCCGCCGCCGGGATCCTGCCCGACCTGATCCAACAGGCCGACCTGAGAGGCGACCTTCACTGCCATACCACCGCCTCCGACGGCACGGCCTCGATCGAGGAGATGGCCGCCGCCGCGCGCGAGGCCGGTTACGAGTACCTGGCCATCACGGACCACTCCGCGAGCTTCGGATTCGGCGACGACGTCTCGCCAAGGGCCCTCCGCGAGCACATCGCAAACATCCGCACGACGCAGATCGACGGCCTTCAACTCCTGGCCGGCTCCGAGGTCAACATCCTGCCCGACGGCACGCTCGACTACGACGACGAGCTGCTGGCCGAGCTCGACTGGGTGATCGCCTCCGTTCACTCGTCGTTTCGCATGAGCGCCGACCAGATGACCGACCGCATCGTCAGGGCGATCGAGCATCCGCTCGTCGACGCGATCGGCCACCCCTCGGGCCGCAAGCTCGAGCGCCGCGCCCCGTACTCGTTCCACATCGAGCGCGTGGTCGACGCCGCCGCGCGCACGGGCACGATGCTCGAGATCAATTCGAACCCCGATCGGCGCGACCTGAACGAAATCAACGCACGGGCGGCGGCCGCGGCCGGCGTGCCGATCGTGATCAACACCGACTCGCATCGGACGGCCGGCTTCGCCGTGGCCCGCTACGGGATCGCCACCGCGCGACGCGCCTGGCTGACCGCGGCGCAGGTCGTCAACACCCAGCCCTGGCAGTCGGTGGAGGCGCTTCGCCCGCGCCACCGCCTCGACCGGACAGGGAACTTGTCGGCGGCGCCTGACGGCGGCGCCTCAGTGTCTTCGCGAGCTCCCCGAGCGCGACGACGAGCCCGTGCCTGAGGCGGACTTCTTGCCGTAGCTCGGCGCGACCGGCTTGCGATACGGCCCGGAGGGCTTCGACCTGGGCATCGCGGGCACGGGGACATACGGCTTGTCCAGCGGCCGTGGCTCGGTCGTGCCGTTGCGCTGGATCCAGAAGAACCAGGCAAAGCCGGCCAGACACACCAGCGTCGCGATCCAGAAGTTGAGGCGCATCCCGAGTATGTGTACCGAGTAGTCGATCCGGATCTGCTCCTCGAAGATCCGGTAGCCCGAGTAGCCCGCCACATACAGCGCCATCAGCCCCGGCGCCTTGATCCGGCGGTGGTTGCCGAGCCAGATCAGAAAGCCGGCCAGCAGCAGGTTCCAGATCATCTCGTACAGGAACGAGGGCTGGAACGTGGCGTACTGGGCGTAGTGCGGCGGCCGATGGGCGGGCGAGATCTTCAGCGCCCAGGGCAGCGTCGACGGCTTGCCGAACAGCTCCTGGTTGAAGTAGTTGCCGATCCGTCCGATCGCCTGCGCCACCAGCAGAGCCGGCGCGGTCGCGTCCATGAAGCGCAGGACGTCGCCGCGGGTCAGCCGCTTGCGCACGATGTACAGCCCGCCGAGGACGCCGCCCAGGATCCCGCCCCAGATCCCGAGTCCGCCGTTCCAGATGGCGAAGATGCCCCAGAAGTTGTGCGGCTCGATCTGGCTCGGAGTCGTGATCAGGAAGTAGATCCGGCCACCGATCAGCCCGGCCGGGAAGCCCCAGGCGGCGGCCTCGTAGCAGAGGTCAGGGTTGCCGCCCATGCGCCGCCACCGCCACCGGGTGACGAAGATCGCCGCCGCCACCGCGAACACGTAGGCCAGCCCGTAGGCATGGATGAACAGCGGGCCGATGTAGAAGCCGTTGTGCGACGGGCTGGGGATGTAGGCCGGGAGGGTCACGTCGGTGGGTGCAATGTGTCGGACCGCGTCCGCAGTGTGTCGGGCCAGGCCATCACGCGCGCGGTCGAGCGCTGCGGGAATGCCCCGATGCCCCGTTCAGCTCAAACAGGTTAGAGCGGAAGCCGGGCGTGCGGACCAGCCGGATCGGTTTCAGGGGCGAGGTCTTGTCGATGTAGAAGCGCGCCCCGTCGCGCTGCTCGATCGCGCGGACTGCGGAGGCCTGCCGGCGCCAGGCCAGCGACCAGATGATCGCGAAGCCGGTCGCGACAGCCGGTACCTGCGGCACCAGGAACGCCAGCGCCCCGGCCCCGACGGTCGACCCCAGCAGCGGCCACAGGCGGTTCAGCGTCGTCCGGGCCGGATTGACCTCGGGCAGCGAGGCCTGCGTCCGCGCGCTGGCCAGCAGCGAGGCGATCGGCGCCGACGTCTGGTCGCGCCGCCCCAGCCAAATGCCGATCAACGCGGCAGCCACCCACCAACCGGCCGCGAACGGCACGAGCGTGTCGTCCCCGTTGTTCGCCCCGCCGGCCACCGTGACCGCGGCCAGCAGCGTGGCGCAGCCGGCGCTCATCAGAACCGTGGTGCGTAGGAAGTCCGCGAAGCGCATCAGTCGGCGGCCAGTGCGGTGAGCAGCTCGATCACGCCGTCGGTTCCCTCGACCACCAGGTCGGCCTCGGCGGTGATCTCCGAAGGCCCCTCGTCGGAGCGGACGCCCACCCTGATCGCACGGGAGATACGGCCGCTCTCGGCCATGCGCGCGAGCGCATGGAACGCGTCGAGGTCGGTGACGTCGTCGCCGACGTACATGGCCACCTCGACGTCGGTGTCGGCCAGAAAAGACTCGATGCCGGCGCCCTTGTCGATCCTCACCGGCGGCCTGACCTCGAGCACCTTGCGGCCCCAATGTGTGCGCAGCCCGGAGGCCTCGGCCCGGGCCGCAATCGCGTCGATCGCCGCGCGGGCTGCCTCCTCGTCGGGGGCCCCGCGCCAGTGAAAGGCGACGATCGCGCCCTTGTCCTCGAGCCGCACGCGGCGCCGGCGGAGGTCGGCGGTATCGGCCTCGCGCGCGAACTCGTGGATCCGCTCGGCCCAGTCCTCGATCTCCTGATCGACGACCGGCTCGGTCCAGCCCGCGCGCAGGATCTCCGCGCCGTGGGAACCGAGATACGAGATCGTCCCGATCGCGACCATCGCGCGCGCCTCCGAGGCCCGCCGCCCGCTGACGCACGCGACCACGCCGTAGCGCCGGGCTACCTCAGCCAGGAGCTGACGCGTTCGCTCGGGCACGCGCGCGTCGGCGGCGAGCACGACGATGGGGGCCAGCGTGCCGTCGATGTCGAACAGAATCGCGGCGCGCGCTGGATCGGCGCGCAGGGGTGCGAGCGCTTCTGACAGGAGCGCTGATGTCACGGCTCTAGTATGCCCCCTCCGAGGTGTGCGCCGTGTCCAACGACTTAGTTCTGCTGCTTCATGGCCAACCGGGCGCGGCGACAGATTGGGAGCGGCTCCGGGCGGCGCTCGGCGAGCGCTCCCCGACGCTCGCGATCGACCGCCCCGGCTGGGACGGCTCCTCGCCCGCAACGGATCTCGCCGGTAACGCCCGCGCAGCGCTGGCCGCACTGGATCGGACCGGAGCGGAGCGCGCAACGGTGGTCGGGCACAGCCTGGGCGCCGCGGTGGCGGCGTGGCTGGCGACCTCGCACCCACAGCGCGTGAGCCGGCTGGTGCTCGTCTCGCCGGCGGCCAACGCCGACTCGCTTGGTCCGGTCGATTATCTGCTGGCCGCCCCGGTCATCGGCTGGCTCACCGCCGTGGGCGCGATGGCCGGCGGCGGCGTGGCATTGGGCGCGCGCTCGGTGCGCCGGTGGGTGGCCGAGGCGACCGCGCTCGACGACCGCTACCTGCGGTCGGCGGGCCGAATGCTGCTGGCCCCGCCCGCCTGGCGCTCGTTCGCGCATGAGCAGCGATACCTGGTCCGCAACCTCCCGGTACTCGAGCGCCGGCTGGCGCATATCTCGACGCCGACCACGATCGTCTCGGGGACGGCCGACCGCGTGGTGCCCGTCGCGGCGGCCCGGCGGCTGGCCGCTCAGATCCCCGGCGCCGCGCTGGTCGAGATCGCGCACGCCGGTCACCTCCTCCACGTCCAGCAAGCCGGGCGCCTGGCCGAGATCATCGCCGCCTCGTGAGCTACCGCTGGGTCAACCACACGGCCGAGGTCGAGCTCGAGATCGAGGCTCCCGGCGAACGCGAGGTGCTCGAAGATGCGCTGCGCGCGCTGGCGGAGCTGCTCGGAGTGCGGGGCGTGGGCCGAGCCGATACGCGCGAGGTCACCGTCGATGCGCCCGACCGCCCCGCTCTGCTCGCGGCGTGGATCGAGGAGCTCGCGTTCCTGGCCGAGTCGGAGGGATTCGTGGCGACGGGCGTGGACGACATCGACATCGGCGAGAACAACGTCCGCGCCACCGTGTCCGGCGTGCTCGACGAGCCGCCACCGCTGGTCAAGGCGGCGACCTACCACCGGCTTGCATTCGAGCCTTCGGACGGCGGGTACGTCGCCCGCGTAGTGCTGGATGTCTGAGATCGCGCGCATCGACGACGAGCTGTGGGAGCTGCCGATCGGCACGGTCCCGGGAATGCGGGTCCCCGCCCGGCTGTTCGCCGACGCCGAGCTGCTCGCGGCGATCGAGCAGGACCGATCGCTCGAGCAACTGGCCAACGTGGCCACTCTGCCGGGCATCGTCGACGCCGCACTCGCCATGCCGGACATCCACCAGGGCTATGGCTTTCCGGTCGGGGGCGTGGCCGCTACATCGGTCGACGACGGGGTGATCTCCCCCGGCGGCGTCGGCTACGACATCAACTGCGGTGTGCGCCTGCTCGCGCTGCCCCTCGACGCGGCCGAGCTCGGCAACCGGCGCGAGCCACTCGTCCACGAGCTGTCGCGCCGGGTCCCGGTGGGGACCGGCGGTCGCGGCGCCCGCGAGGGCGTCCAGGGCGCGAATCTCGATCGCGTCCTCTCGCTCGGGCCCCGCGCGCTGCTCGAGGACCTGGGGATCGGAAGCGACGAGGAGTTGGCGTTCACCGAGTCCGGTGGACGGCTGGACGGCGCCGACCCGGCAGCGCTGTCGCCGCGTGCCCGCGAACGCGGCGCCGTCCAGATCGGCACCCTCGGCTCGGGCAACCACTTCCTCGAGCTGCAACGCGTGGAGGCGGTGTACGACGCACACGCAGCGGAGGCGTTCGGGCTGGGCGTCGGACAGGTCACGGTCCTCATCCACTCGGGCTCGCGCGGGCTGGGCCATCAGGTGTGCACCGACTTCGTCAAACGGATGGACGCGCGGCTCGCGGACTACGGCATCGAGCTGCCCGATCGTCAGCTGTCGTGCGCGCCGCTGGGCTCCGTCGAGGGGCGCGATTACCTGCGGGCGATGGCGGCGGCCGCCAACTTCGCCTGGGCCAACCGGGCCGCGCTGGCAGACCGCGTGCGGCAGGCGGTCGCCGCCGTCGTCGGCCACGCCGCCGCGGCGGGCACCCGCCAGGTTTACGACGTGGCCCACAACGTGGCCAAGCTCGAGGAGCACGGCGGCCGGACCGTGTGCGTCCATCGCAAGGGCGCCACCCGTGCCTTGCCGCCCGGTCACCCCGAGATTCCGCCCGAGTACCGGCAAGCCGGGCAGCCGGTGTTCATCCCGGGCAGCATGGGTACGGCCTCGTACGTGCTGGCCGGGCGTCCGGCGTCGATGGAGCGCTCGTTCGGCACGACCTGTCACGGCGCGGGACGCCGGATGTCCCGCACCGCGGTGCGCAAGGCGGTTGACGGCGCCGCGCTGCGTCGGCAGCTCGAGGCCCGCGGCATCGTCGTGCGCGCCCTGTCAGCACGCGGGCTCGCCGAGGAGGCGCCCGAGGCCTACAAGGACGTCGACCGGGTGGTCGAGATCGTCGAGCGCGCGGGCCTGGCCGCGCGGGTGGCGCGGCTGCGACCGATCGGCGTGGTCAAGGGGTAGCCGGTCAAAGGTGGTAGCCCCTGCGCTCACCGGGTGGGGGATCGCTGTGGCACTTCCAGCCGCCGATTCGACCCGCGCCCAAGTCCCCCAGCCGACCGTGCCGGCCGCGCCGGCGGTGCCCACCGCGCCCGTGAGGCCGGCAGCCTGGCCGCGCGCCGGCGCCACCAGGGCCGGAACCGGAACCGCCCGAGCCGCAACCGGGCGAGCGGTGAAGGGAGCCGCCGGGTCAATCTGCGGGCAGCCTCGATAGCGTTGCCGCTGTGAGCGTCATCGCGCCGCCGCCTCCAAAGCAGCCGGCGGGTCCGTCCCTGCTGCCGCCGCCCCCCGAGTGGGGGCCGAAGCCGCCGCGTCGCCGGATCGGCTGGCGGCTGCTGCTCGGCTGCCTGCTGGTGGTGCTGGCCAGCGCCGGCGCCACGGCGGTGTTCATCCTCGAGCAGGTTCACACCGTGGTCCAGGACCTGGACGTGAACAAGCCGCTCACGGTCGACCGCCGGGCCCTCGCCACGGACTACTACGGCGGCCCTGAGACGCTGCTCATGGTCGGTGACGACTGGCGGCCGGCGACCGAGTACTACCCGACCGCGGTGCCCCATCTCGCGAACGAGATGCTGCTTGTGCGGATCGATCCGAGCAAGCCCTACATCTCGATGATGTCGATCCCGCGGGAGCTGTGGGTCACGATCACGCCGCCCAACGGCGCGACGTACACGAACCGGCTCAACTCGGCCTATACGTGGGGGGTGACGACGCTCCTGCGGACGATCAAGCAGGTCACGGGGCTGTCCGTAAACCACGTGATCGCGACCACGTTCGGCAAGTTCGAAAACGCGATCAACGAGCTCGGCTGCGTCTACTCCACGATCGATGAGCGCTACTACCACAACAATGCGGACGGCGGCGACCAGTACCAGAACATCGACTTACAACCCGGTTACCAGTGCCTGACCGGCAGCCAGGCCGAGCAGTTCGTCTCCTACCGGCACACGGATACCTCGCAGATCCGCGACGCCCGCGACCAGGCCTTCCTGCTCAGCGTCAAGAAGGAGTACGGCCCGGAGCTCGCCGGCAACGTCGGCGAGTTCGAGAAGATCTTCGGCCAGACCGTGCAGACCGACCCCGGGCTGCACAGCCAGACGGAGATTCTCAACCTGGCCGATCTGCTGGTCACCGCCGCCGGCCTGCGCGTGCGCCAGGTCCCGTTCCAGGCGAGCCCCTTGCCGAACGGTGACCTGACGGCGAGCCCCCAGCAGATCCAGCAAAGCGTTCACGCTTTCCTGCGTGGCGGGCAACCGCCGCCGACGCAGCAGACGGCTGCCATCGCCCAGAAGGTCGGCGGACGTCACGGGGTGGCCAGCCTGCCACTGACCCCGACGCTGGCATCGAACGTCGCCTCCGAGCAGGCGGCCCTGCCCGGAATCCCCTTCACGGCCGAGTTCCCCAAGGTGCAGGACCTGGCCGGGAGCGGCGCATACAACGTCGCTCCGCAGTGCACCCAGCAGGTCGAGGCGTGCGTGCGCAACTACCTCATCCATTCGCCGGATGGGAAGGCGTATCCGATCTACGTCGAAGTGTTCTCCAACGGACAGCTCGGCCAGTTCTACGACGTCCAGGGCACGACCTGGACCGACGCGCCGCTGTTCGCCAACCCCAATCAGACGCTTCGGGTCGGCAAGCGCACGTATGAACTCTTTTACGACGGCAGCAACCTCCAGACCGTGGCGTGGCGCGAGTACGGAGCTGCGTACTGGGTCCACAACACGCTGACCGACGCGCTCGGCGCCGGCGAACTCTTGGCGATCGCAGAGCAGACCGTGCCGCTGGGCCCCGTCTCCAGTGCTCCCAAGCACGTGATCCTCAACGCCTTCTCGGTGCCGCCGCGGCCGGCCCCCAAGGTCAAGACGCCGGTCCTGCAAACCGTAGGTTCGGTCGCGGGACTCGTCACGTTGCTGGCCGTGCCGCTGCTGGGGTTCATGATCCTCCGACAGCGGCTATTGACGCGGCGGGTCCGTCTGCAGCTGCAGACGAACCTAGCCCGGGAGGCGAGTCTCAGCGCCGCGTTGGCGACGTCGCTGAACGTCCCTCCGGCCCGGCCTCCGGCCGGCTCCAGCGAGGACACGGAGCGGCACAACTATCGCGTGCGGCGCGGGCGAGTCCCGATCATGCTGTCCTCGCTCGGCGTCCTAGCGGTGCTCGCGGCAGCCGCGGGGGTCGTCGCGGTCCTCGTCTAGCCCCTACGCTTCCCGCGTGGACACCTTCCTGTCCGTCACGTAGCGCAGCGCTCGTGGTGGCGATCGCGCTGCACGGCGGCGGGCCGACCGCCTTCGACGCGGGCCGCGCCGCCCAGAACATGATGCTGACAGCCTGGAACGGCCGCATCGGGTCGTGCCCCAACGGCATGCCGGATCCCGACGCGGTGGCGCAGCTGCTCGACCTCGAGGAGGGCGAGCGCCCCTTCACGGTGCTCACCTTCGGCTACCCCGTCCGCACGCGCGACCCGGAGCGCCACACGGCCGGCGATCATATGCGCCGGTGCGCTACGTCCTGACCCGAGATGCCGAGGAGTTCGCCGCCCGCACCGAGCGGCTGCTGTCCGAGCGCATCGAGTGCAACGTCCTCGCCACCGTGCTCATGCGGGTGCTGGACGGCGGCCTTCGGGACCCCGGTCCGCTGTTCGCCTACGGGCTCGCCACCGGCGACGAAGTTAGGTTCGCCGCGCTGCGCACGCCACCGTTCCCCCTGCTCGCGAGTCCGCTCGGCGACGACGCCGGAGGGTTCGTCGAGCAGTGGCTGAAGGAAGATCCGGAGGTAGCCGCCGTCACCGGCGTGCCGGAGACGGCACGCGCGATCGCCACCGCCTGGGCAAGACGCACGGGTGGTTCGACCCGCATCAGGATGCACGAGGCGATGCACGTGCTCGGTGAGGTCCGCGATCCGCCGAGGCCCGCGCCCGGCGCGCTCAGGATCGCCGACCCGGATGACCGCGATCTGCTTGTCGGCTGGATGGAGGAATTCGTCCACGAGGCGAATCTCGCGGGCGCCACCCAGGCGGCCGCGATGGTCGACGCCAGCATGCGCCGCCAGGGGCTGCTCGTGTGGGAGGACGGTCGGCCGGTCTCGATGATCGGGGTCAATCCGGCCGTGGCCGGCGTGGTTCGGATCGGGCCGGTGTACACGCCCCCGCCGTGCCGGCGCCGTGGATACGCCGGCAGCGCGGTGGCGGCAGCCAGCCGCCGTGCTCTCGTCGCTGACGCCCAACGGTGCATGCTGTTTACCGACTTGGCCAATCCGACCTCCAACAAGATCTACGCCGAGGTCGGCTACTGCCGCGTGGGCGATTGGGAAGAGATCGAGCTCGGGACGGGCTGACGATCAGGAGCCGGCCGGCGGGGCGTTTAGCGCGCGCAGGGCGGCGTCCAGCTCCTCGACGACCTCACCGGGGCGCTCCGCCCCGGACAGGCGCAGCGCATCGTGCACGGGCGAGCGCGCGGGAATCACCAGCACCAGGTTCTGGCCACGCGACTGCAGGCTCGCCCGCATCCCGTGGATGACGTAGATCCCCGCGCTGTCCAGATACTCGACCGCGGAGAGATCGAGTACGACGCCGTACGCGTCCTGCGGGGTGGCACCCATCACGGTGGCCCCGAGCTCCTCGGCGTTGGACATGTCGACCTCGCCGGTCAGTCGCGCGACGAGAGCGCCCGGTGCCTGACTGAGCTGAACGTCGGCGATGCTCATCGATACAAGAGACGGCGTCGCATCACGACCTCGGTGCCGCTGTCCAACCGACCGACCTGCACGTCGTCCATGGCCGAGGCGATGATGGTGAGCCCCCGGCCGCGGTTCTCGCCCCGCGGCGGCCGCCACTGCCCCTCGTCGCGCACCGCGACGGTGATGTCGCCGTTGTCTCCCCACGCGTGCAGCTCGAAGCTCGCCGGCGCCGGTGAGTAGGCGTGCTCGATGGCGTTCGCGCACGCCTCGCTGACGGCGATCGTCACCTCAGCCACATCGGTCTCACCCCCTCCGCGCTCGACCAGCCAGCGGCGCAGGATGCGGCGGACCTGCGCCAGCGTCTTCGGCTCGGCCGGGAGGCGGAGGTGAAGCTCGTCGGGAACGGGGCTGCTCTGGAGCGCGACGATCGCCACGTCGTCGCGCAGCCCCTCGACTGGCACCAGGCCGGTTATGGCCGCGAGGCAGGCCTCCTCGGGCGAGTCGGCCTCATCGACGGCGCGGGCCAGCGCATCGATTCCGTCGCTGAGTGGAACGCCTCGCCGCTCGACCAGACCGTCCGTGTACAGGAACAGGATCTCCTCGGACTCCAGCAAAAACTCGTGCTCGGCGCAGCGTCCGTAGGGAAACGCACCGAGCGGAGGCGCCGGGGTCACGTCGATCACACGAGACCCAGAGGAGCCAACCACAACGGGCGGAAGATGCCCGGACGTCGCGTACTGGACGGCCGAGGTGTAAGGGTCGAACACGGCGTACGCCGCGGTCGCCATCGCCGGCTCGCCCAGCGAATGCACGAAGCGGTCGACCAGCTCGAGCGTGCGGCCCGGGCCGTGGCTCTCGATCGCGTATGAATGGACCGCCGTGCGCAAACGGCCCATCAGCGAGGCCGCGGCGACCCCGTGGCCGACCACATCGCCGATGACGAGCCCAACTCGCCCGCGCGGGAGCTCGAAGACGTCGTACCAGTCGCCGCCCACCTCCTCGCGGGCGGGAAGGTAACGCGTCGCAACGGTGACCCCGACGAAGTTGCCCAGCCGCTTTGGCAGCAGGCTGCGCTGGAGAGCGACCGAGACGTTGTGCTCGTGTTCGAGCCGTGCCGCCAGGCTCGCGCGCTCGATTGCGGGGGCGGCGCGGGCCGCAGCCAGCTGGAGCACGGCGAGGTCGCTCTGGCCGAAGTTCCGGGGTTGCAGCGAACCGACGTGCATCACCCCGACGATGCGGCCCTCGACGATCAGGGGGACCCCGAGCAGGGAGCGGATCCCCTTCTCGCGCAGGATTGGGTTGAGAATGTCGGCGTGGTCGACGTCGGCGATGAAGATCGCCACACGCTCGGCCGCGATCCGGCCGGCGAAGCCCCCGCCGATCGGGATGCGGACACCGCGCTCGACCTCCTCTTCGATCCCCTTAGCCGCCCGCGCCGCCAGCTGCTGGGCGTCCTCGTCGAGCAGCAGGATGGCGACAGTGTCCACCTCAAGCGTCTCCTGGACCAGGTTCAGGAGCTCGTCGAGGAGCCGGTCGAGGGGCAGCTCCGACAGCGAGGGGTCGCTGAAGCGGAGCGAGCTCCGGACCTGCTCGGACGGCTCGAGGATCCCGTCGGCCGGCTCGAGTGCGATCTGGCCAGATCCCAGCCTGGGACGGTGGGTTCGAGTAGCCCGTGGCTCGGCCATGCCTGAAGTGTGCCCGAAGGCGGCGCCGTCAGGCGCCGCCGACACGAGCTGTCACTATGGGGCCGGAAGTCGGTGCTACAGCTTCAGGGGAACGCCCGCCGGAAGCACGAGCACCGAGCCGCGGGCTGAGCTGTTCAGCAGAGTGCGGGTGGCACCGGTCAGCGTGATCCGCCCGGGAGTAGCGCCCGGCGGAGACCCAACCACGATCAGGTCGACCGGGGAGCCGCTGAGCTCCACCAGGCTGGCGCCGAGCTTGGCGGCCAGCGCCTTCGCCGTCTCCTCAGCCGCGCTGTCACCGCCCGGGGCCAGGGCAATCGAGGTGATCTCCGCGTCCCCGTTCCGGCGCAGCCCGGCGGCCGCCACGGCAATCGCCACCGGTCCACCGTCGAGCAGGCGCTCGGCACTGGTGCCGGGTTCGGCATGCCCGGGCGGGATCCGGTAGTCCGACCCGAACACGACGGCCGAAGCCTCCTCGGCCTCCGCCAGCTGCTCGAGGCCCTCTCCGGTCGAGCCGCTGAACACGATGTGCTTGGGGATGTCCGGATCCTCCAGCCACGCCGCCCCGTGCTCGAGGCGCTGGAGCGCGTCGTGCTCGGCGAGTTCCTCGCGAGCGGGGTCGAACTCGCGTGAGTGGCGGATGTACGCAAGTGAGAGTGAGGCGCCGGCGAGGGCGAACTGCTTCCCCAACGCCAACGCGTCGTCGTCGTTAGATGTTCCGTCGTAAGAGACGATCAGGTCCGAGCTCATGGGACCGGAATCCTCCGCGAGCACCGGACCCGCCGCATTGGCCATCCGGACAATGATCCGGCGGTGGCGATGTCCAAAATGCCAGAGCGGGGCGCACTGCGCGTCTCGCTCTGCTGGATGCTTCTACCGCGCCAAGCCCGCGGCCTGTACCGCCCGGTCAGCAACTGCGACCCAGCCGGCGGTCAGACCGCCGACCCGGGTGGCGGCGCGCATCAGCATCAAGCCGCCGATCACCGCCGCCACGCCGGGCACGATGTTGAGCCAGAGACGCTGGTCGGTGAAGTGCCAGGTCTTGAAGCCGCCGAACGCGTAGTGGAAATACGGCCCGACAAAGGGAATGGGCCCGCCCCACACGCCGAGCAGCAGGATCAGGAGCCCGCTCACCGCACCAGTAGTGCGCGGCAGGCGCAGGGGCTCGGTCCGGTGGACAGGTGGCGTACGTGGTGTGCCGGTTACGGTAGACATGGTCACTGGCTACCCGCTCCACACCGGGGGCGAACCCTTCGACCCGTCCGCAATTAGGCGTGCAAATAGCTGGATTCCAGGGGGCTCGGTCTGGGTACGGCGCTCCAGCGTTAGGGGCGCCGCGTTGATCGTGAGCCGGAGCCGCGCGAGGTCGCCTGCGCCTAAGGCCGGCGGGGACCGGGGGTTATGATCGGCTCCATGCCCGATCGCCTGCACTTCACCGACTCCGACGAGGCCAACGAGCTGATCGCCTCGAACCCGATGGCGCTGCTGATTGGCTTCGCGCTGGACCAGCAGGTGTCCGTCCAGAAGGCGTTCTCGGGTCCGCTGGCCATCCGCGAGCGGCTCGGCACGCTCGACGCCGACGCCCTCGCCGAGGCTGATCTCGAGCCGGTGTTCTGCGCCCGGCCGGCCATCCACCGCTTCCCGGGCTCGATGGCCCGGCGCGTGCAGGACCTGGCCGCCTATATACGCGACCACTACGACGGCGACGCGGGCCGCGTGTGGACCGAAGCCGCCGACTCGGCCGAGCTGCGCGCGAACCTCTCGGCGCTTCCCGGCTTCGGCGAGATGAAGGTCAAAGCGCTGGGCGCGGTGCTGGCCAAGCGCTTCGGGGTCGAGGCGGCCCAGGGCCTGGTGCCGCCGCACCCAACGCTCGGGGATGTCGACTCCGCCCAGGCATTGCTCGAGTACCAGACGGCCAAGCGGGCCCACAAGGCCGAATGGATGAAGATGAAGGCCGGCGCCGTCGGAGGCGCCGGCGGCGGATAGGCCGGCGGCGGCGGGCATGGCGCGCCTCGTCGGCATCAATCACTTGGCGCTCGAGGTGGGCGACATCGATGACGCGCTCGCCTGGTACGGGCGTTTCTTCGAGTTCGAGCTGCGCGGCCGCCCCGGCGCCCGGATGGCGTTCATCGACATGGGCGACCAGTTCATCGCCTTGTCCGCGGGGCGCGTACAGCCGGCCGACGAGAGCCGCCACTTCGGGCTGGTCGTCGACGACAAGGAGGCCGTGCGGGCGGCAATGGAGCAAGCCGGCCTCGCGGTCCAGCGGTCCGGATCGCTCGACTTCCGCGACCCATGGGGGAACCACGTCCAGGTCGTCGACTACCGCGACATTCAATTCACCAAGACGCCGGAAGTGCTCGCTGCGATGAGTCTCGACGGCCTCGGCAAGACCGAGGCGGCGCAGCGCGAAATTCGCGACCGCGGACTCGCGGGCTGACGGGGCGCCGGCAGCGCGCGAGTCACTGCAGCCGCGCGTCAGTGCAGCAGCGCGTCACTGCAGCCGCGCGTCAGTGCAGCAGCGCGTCACTGCAGCCGCGCGTCAGCTCTGCCAGGTGACGGCCAAGCCGTCCCGCCGGCCGAAGCGCTCGAGGTGCGAGCCCACCACCCGCTCCATGCGCTCGTGCTGTTCGGTGTCGGCAGCAGCGACGTCGAGCCGGAGGGTTCCGTCCACGGCATGCAGCTCGCAGCGGCCGAAGTCGAACTGGATGTAGCCGGCGTCGTCGCCGAACGAGGCGTCGGTCTTGTGACCGAAGTGCTTGCACAGCTGGCGCATGTACGCCACCGGCTTGTCGGTCACCACCTCTGCGTGCGATGTGATCTGAGCCATCGGAGCGATACCAAGGGTAGCGGCGGGTAGGGTGCCGGATGGTCCGACTCGGACGTAGCGACCTCGACGTGTTCCCCCTGTGCCTGGGCGGCAACGTGTTCGGCTGGACCGCCGACGAGCGTCAATCGTTCGACGTCCTCGCCGCTCGCGGGAACCGGGCCCAGGTGGTGCTGGCGACGAAGGTCGGACGCAAGCCCGACCGGAAAGGCCTCTCGCGCGCGAACATCCGCGTCGCGGCGCAGGAGTCGCTCGAACGGCTCCAGACCGCGACCTCTACTACGCGCACGCCGACGACCCGGACACGCCGCTCGAGGAACCCTGGGCGCGTTCGACGAGCTGGTCAGCGAGGGCATGGTCCGGCACGTCGCCGCCTCGAACTACAGCGCTGAGCGCCTGGAGCAGGCCCATCGCACCACGGTGGCGGCGGTGGCGCTGGCCTGGGTGAGAGAGCACAGCCGGCGGTGGCGGCGCCGATCGCGAGCGCGCGCAACACTCGGCAGCTCGCCGAGCTCCTCCCCGGCGCCTCGCTCGAACTCGCCGATGAGGAGTTAGCGGAGCTGACCGAGATCAGCGGGCCGGCTTCGACGGGAGCGAGCGGGCGTAGCCGACGCCCCGGGTAACCCACTTCTGGAGCTCCTCGTCGCTTTCCACGCCCTCGGGTGCGACGCGCAGCCACCCTTCCATCGCGCGTCCACGCATCACGGCCGTGCTCGCGTGCAGCTCCTGGACCAGCTCGGCGGTGTCGACGGGCTCGCAGCGCAGCAACAGGCCGCCCTGGCCGCTGACGCTGACGCTGACCGACATGTTGCCGCCGATCAGGAAGGCCAGACCTCCGAACATGCGCTTCTCCGTGAGGTTCGGTTCGCCGGCAAGCAGGCTGCGAATCCGTTCGGCGAGGACCTCGTCGTAGGCCACAGGCGGATTATCGTCGCCGTGGAGTTAGATATGGCCTCGGCTGATGGCAAGCGGCGGATGCCTGTGCGGAGCGGTGCGTTACCGCGTGGATGGCGCGTTACGGGACGTGTTGATCTGTCACTGCGAGGAGTGCCGGCGCTGGCACGGGCACGTCTCGGCCTGCACCGCGGCCCGGCGCGAGAACCTCGTCCTGATCGAGCAGCGCGGCCTTCGCTGGATCGACAGCCCGCGCAGCGACGCCCATGCGCGCCGCGGCTTCTGCGCCGAGTGCGGCTCGAGCCTGTTCTGGGACGCTCCCGGCCGGCCGACCGTCAGCATCGCCGCGGGCACCCTCGACGGCCCCACGGGCCTGCGCGTGGCCGCTCACTGGTACGTCTCCGAGGCCGGCGACTACTACGAGCTCGCCGCCGACGGGCTGCCGCGCCACGAGCACAGCGCCGAGCACGAGCAAGACATCCGGCCCTGACCCAGCCTCACCGAGGCTGACCGCTACGACGGGCGAGACTGCCCGCTGTACTCCTCGTTGGGCAGCATGTTCGTCGCCATCGCCATGCGGTTCGTCAGGTTGTACATCGCCGCCAACTCGGCGACGTCCCAGGCCTCCTCGAGCGTTAGTCCGGCGTCGAGCAGCGTCTGCAGGTCGTCTCGGGTCACCTCGCGGGGCTGGAGCGTCAGCTTCTCCGCGTAGGCGCAGATGGCGGCACGCCGGGCATCGAGATCCGCCCGGCGCCAGTCGTAAGAGATCCGCTCACCGAGGACGGGGTCCCCCAGCTCCGCCCGCAGCGCGGCGCCGTGGGCGACCAGGCAGTACAGGCAGCCGTTGGCCGCGCTCACCACGACAGCCACCATCTCGCGATCGGCCGCGGACAGGTGCTCCGTCGGCTCGTGCAGCTGCCGGTAGTGGGCGAACCAGGCACTCAGCCGCTCGGGGCGGAACGCGTACACGCGGAACACGTTGGGGACGAACCCGAGCCGCTCGCGGGACTTTGCGAACAGGCCCCGCAGCCCGTCGGGCAGCTCGGCCTCGTCGGGTACGGGGAACCACGAGCCCGTCTCGGCCGCGACATCGGATCTGCGTGCTGTATCGGTCATTGCCCCTCCATTCTGCCGCTCAGCGCCGTTGAGACGAGTCGGCGGGCCGCTCGTAGATGTCGAACTGCAGCTGGACGGCCATGCCGGCTCGTTCATACACGCGGAGCGCGCGCGGGTTGTCCGAGGCGACCATCAGCTGCGCCTGCCGAAGCCCGGCCGCCGCGAAGCCGGCGAATGTGTGCTGGAGCAGCGCCGTCCCAATCCCCTGCCGCTGATGCTCCGGCTCGACGCCGAGAATGGCCACGAATCCCGCCTCCTGTTCGTCGCGGCGGCGCGCGAGCAGGAAGGCCACGGGCTCGCCGTCCACCTCGGCCACGAGACTCAGCCCGGCGTCGAAGTCGTGCGCCTCAAGGTGCTCCCGACGGAACATCTCGGGCGACTCGGGCGCGTAATCGGGCGCGTCGGCAAAGCTCGCCGCATCAAGCGCGTGCAGACGCAACGCATCTCGGGCCACGTCGACGGGCCGCAGACGCACCCCGCCGGGCGTCGTCGGCGCCGGCGATTCGGGCCCGACCGCATCGAGCGGGCGGACCAGACGCCGGTAGCTCCGAGCCCTCGCATACCCGGCGTGGGTGAGTAGCGCCCGCGCGGAGGCGTTGGGTCCGGCCACCCACTGACGGTGCAGCGGATGCCCGCGCTCGCGGTCGCGCCGCTCCGCCCACTCGAGCAGCCGCGCGCCGATCCCACGACCCTCGTGGTCCGGCGCCACCGCGGCCAGCGTGCCGTGGCGGCGGACGGCCACATAGGCGACGATCCCGCCGCCCTCGCCCTCGGCCACGTACGCGTCACGCGCGAGCTCGAGCTCGGTTCCCCGCCACTCCTCCTCGAGGTCCTCGAGGCGATAGATAGCCGTGCCGACATCGGCCGTCTCGCGCGCCGCCAGCACCGCCAGCACGGCCGGCGCGTCATCGAGCACGGGGGCCCGGTACCGCATCGGCGCCATGTCTAGCGCATGGCGCCGACGGCCATGAGCGTCACGGCTCGAGCAGCTTCAATCCCGCCAGGAGCTTGGTGCGCCCCTTCTTGTCGGTCGCCACCGCGGCGTCAACCTCGGTTCCGGGCACCTTGCCACCGTGGGCAGCCTGCACGTCCCGCTTAAGCGCGCTGTATGCCGAGGCGATCAGCCCGAGTCCCTCGACGATGTCCTTCTTGGCCTTTGCTCCCTTGGCGGTGGAGGCCGACTCCTGCGACAGCGCCTTCCTGAGCGCGTGCAGGTCGGCGACCTCGTGCGTGAGGGCGCGAATGAGCGGCTTGCTCTTCCCCTTCGGGTATTCGGCAAGGCCCTTCTTCACCGCGTTCTCGTCCTTGACGATCTTCGGGGAATAGGTGTTCAGCGTGTTGCGAAGATCGTTGTCGCTCGCCTGCGCGGCCGCGACGGGACCGGCCAGAGCCGCACACATCACTGCCGCCAGCAGGACCCCCCTACGTCGAACTGAGCGTGGCACTTGACTCCTCCTGTGGCTCGGGTTGGTCCTCGCGGCGAGAGCCATTCCCCCCGCCCGTGTTCGTCCTAACCGGTCATGATGGCCCAAGTTGCGCCCGCGGGAAGCGTGGCGGAGCGGACCGGTAGGTCGGCAGGGTAACTGACAGGCCAATTGGGCTGCGGGCCAGCTCGATCGACGTGTCGTCATCGCGCTCGATCGAAACGGTCGGATCCAGCCCGAGCTCGCGCGCGAGCTCGAATGCGCCGGCGATGTCGTTCACGACGCCGGCGGGCACTCCAGCGTCCGTCAGCTCGCGCGCCCAGGCGCCCGCGGGTCGGGTCTTCAGCTGCTGCTCGAGTGCCGTGCGCAGCGCCGCCCGGTTCTGCACCCGCGCCGCGTTCGTCTCGAAGCGAGGGTCGCGCGCCAGGTCGGCCACGCCGAGGACGTCGCACAGGGCGCCGAACTGCCGATCGTTGCCGACGGCGAGGACGAGCTCGCGATCCGCGCAGAGCAGCGGCTCGTACGGAGCGATGCTCGGATGCTGGTTGCCCATTCGGCTCGGCACCACTCCCCCGACGGTGTAGGCCGAGGCCTGGTTGACGAGACCCGCCAGCAGCGAAGAGAGGAGGTCGACCTCCACCCGTTGTCCCTCTCCGCTGTCCCTGCGGTACTCGAGCGCGGCCAGAATCCCCACCGTCGCGAACAGACCCGCCAGCACGTCCACCAGCGCGACGCCAACCTTCTGCGGCTCCCCGTCCGGCGTCCCGGTGATGCTCATCAAACCGCCGACCGCCTGGATCAGCAGGTCGTAGCCGGGAAGCGTCGCGCCCCGGCCCCGCCCGAATCCCGTGATCGAGCAGTAGATCACTCCGGGGTTGGCCACCCGCACTGCTTCGTAGTGCAGGCCGAAGCGTTCGGTCACACCAGGACGGAAGTTCTCGACCAGGACATCGGCTTGGCGCGCCAGCTCGTGGGCGCGCTCGAGGTCGGCCGGCCGCGTGAGATCGAGCACGAGGCTCTGCTTGTTGCGGTTGACGGCCTGGAAATAGGTTGCGTCGCCCACCTCGTCATACGGTGGTCCCCAATGGCGTGTCTCATCGCCACCGGGCGGCTCGATCTTCACTACCTCCGCACCGAGGTCCGCGAGCATCATCGTCGCGAACGGCCCCGCAAGTACTCGGGAGAAGTCGAGGACGTTGAGGTTCGCGAGGGCGGCCGGCATCCCCGCACTTTCTCATGCCCGAGCCGGCCGATGCCCCCAGGTGGCCCGAGAAACGGGAATCTGTGGTGGCCCGTTTCTCGAGCCGGCGCCGGCGTTAACCGGCGGAGCGGTCCCCGCCAGCACGGCGGCAGCCGACACGAAAAGGCCCACCCATGAACCCTTCGTTGATGCGCAGCCCGGTGCCGGAGGTCTCTCCGACGCCGAGCTGCGCGAGCTGCACGCCCAGGATCAGCACTGGACCACCGCAGCGCACCTCCAGCGCCTGCGGTGGCCCCGACAGCGCATCGCGCAGGAGCGCCGGCGCGGGCTGCGCGAACTCGTGTCGGTGGCACAGGAGCGCTCGTCCTGGCACCGCGAGCGCCTGACCGGCGTCGATCCGGCCAGCCTCGAGGAGAGCGGGCTGGGCCAGCTGCCGGTCATGACCAGGGAGGACGTCAGGGCCAGCTTCAACGAGATCGTCACCGACGCTGATCTCGATGGCGGTGCTCGCGGCCGGCAGCGCTGCGCATATCTCGCGCGCGATCCTGCACACGTTCTTCGACGCGGCGACGATCCGCATCCATCCGGTGCCGATCACCGCGCCCACCGACCGCGTCATCGCCGCGCTCAATGAGATCCAGCCCGACGCGCTGTTCACCTGCCCCTCCGCGCTGATCGACCTCATTCATGCTGCCCGCGGTGGCGAGCTGACGATCACACCCCGGAAGGCCCGTGCGGCTCCACTCACACCCTGGTCGAGCGCGGCTGTACGGGCGGCTAAGGCCTTACGCCGCGAGCTCGCGCTCGCCCTCGATGATCGCCCGGACGAGCTCGCCAAGGACCAGCTGGGCGCGCTCGTTGTCGATCTGACACGTCCCGGCCGCCTCGTGGCCGCCGCCACCGTGGGCCAGCATCAGCGCGCCGATGTCCACCGGCGAAGAGCGGTCGAGAATCGAGCGACCGACTGCGAACACCGTGTTCTGCTGCCGCAACCCCCACAGGACGTGGATCGACACCGTGGACTTTGGATGCAGCGCGTACACGAGGAAGCGGTTGGTTGGGTAGATGACGTCCTCGTCTCGGAGGTCGAGCACGACGACGTTCCCGTGCTCGGTCGAGCAGCGCGTGATCTGCCCGACCGCGGCGTTGGCGTGCCTGCGATACAGCGCCACACGCTCGGCCACATCGGGCGAGGCCAGGATCTCGTCGATCGACATGTTCAGGCAGCTATCGATCAGCTGCATCATCAGCTGGTAGTTCGAGATGCGGAAGCCGCGAAATCGCCCGAGACCGGTACGGGGGTCCATGAGGAAGCTGAGCAGGATCCACCCTTGCGGGTCGAGGATGTCGTCGATCGACAGCCGCGCCGCATCGGCGCGATCGACCGCTTTCATCATCTCCGCGCTGACGCGGGGGAACGTTGCCGCTCCGCCGAGGTAGTCGTACACGACGCGCGCCGCGGAGTCGGCCTCGGCCGCCATGACACGGTTGTCCCGGTCACCGACGACGCGGAGCCGTTCGGAGGCGTGGTGATCGAACGACAGCGCCACCTCCGCGCGGTAGGGAAGGTTCGTCGTGATGTCGTCGGCCGTCAGCTCGACCCTTCCGTCCTGCACGTCCTTGGGGTGGACGAACAGGATGTCGTGCAGCAGCCTCAGCTCCTTGAGAAGGGCGGCACAGACGAGGCCGTCGAAGTCGCTGCGGGTGACCAGGCGATAGGTGCGGTTGAGATCGAGAGCAAGAGTCGGCATGCCTCGATCGTCGTCGCCGTCAGACCGGAGCTTGAAAGGGCGCTCGGTCGGCGGACGAGTAGTCGGGGCCGGCTCACGTCCGGGCAGTCGCGCGCAACGCGTGGCGGTCGCGCTCGGCGCAGGCCAGCCGATCGACCCGCTCGTTCAGCTTCACGCCCGTGTGGCCGGCGACCTTCACCCACGCGACCTCGTGCCGCGCCACCTCGACGAGCAGCTCGAGCCACAGTTCGCGGTTCTTGACCGGGCGCTTGTCCCGGGTCGCCCAGCCGTTGCTCTGCCAGCGATGCAGCCAACCGTTCGTGAACGCGTTCTTGACGTAGGTGGAGTCGACGTGGACCCGCACCCGGCAGGGGCGCGTGAGCGCCCTCAGCCCGCGGACCACGCCCGTCAGCTCCATGCGGTTGTTGGTCGTGAGCTCCTCGCCGCCCGAGAGCACACGCTCGTGCGGGCCCATCAGCAGCAGCGCCGCCCAGCCGCCCGGACCGGGGTTGCCCGAGCAGGCGCCGTCGGTCCACAGCTCGACCTCGGTCACCGCGAGGAGACTACTCACGCGCCCAGCGCATTCTGTCTCGCGTCCGCCTCAGTAGCCCGAGTTCGTGCTGCTCAGCGCGCCCGAGCCGATGATCAAGGCCCAGAT
>Ga0187769_10000237_pt1 | contig 30506 bp, 30 predicted proteins | sample 0116_SJ02_MP02_1_FD_133140 | JGI IMG/M metagenome (GOLD analysis project Ga0187769, IMG submission 133140) | Tropical peat soil microbial communities from peatlands in Department of Meta, Colombia - 0116_SJ02_MP02_10_MG | ecosystem: Environmental > Terrestrial > Soil > Wetlands > Peat | place... | reverse complement strand
TACTCTTCTACGTCCGCGTGCCATGCGTGTTTCACACTCCGAGACGGTTCATGTACTCCTCAGGATAGCGTGCGCCGACCGCCGCACCGCGTGGAAACGCTTCATCGAGCCGCCGTAGGTCGCTCGGCATGAGGGTAACGTCCAGCGCACTGAGATTCTGATCGAGGTAGGCTCGGCGCTTGGTCCCCGGAATCGGAACGACGTCCTGGCCCTGCGCCAGCACCCAACTGAGCGCCAATTGGGCGGGCGTGCAGTGCTTCGCAGTGGCGAGTTCCTCCACCTGTGTCACCAGCCTCAAATTCTTTTGAAAATTCTCCCCCTGGAAACGAGGCGACATTCGCCGGAAATCCTTGGGACCGAAATCGACTGTCTTCACTTGGCCCGTAAGCATGCCGCGTCCCAACGGACTATAGGGAACAAAACCGATCCCTAGCTCGCGGCAGGTCGACAGAATTTCGCCCTCCGGGTCACGTGTCCACAGCGAGTATTCGCTCTGCAGTGCCGTGATCGGGTAGGTGCGATGTGCACGGCGGATCGTTTGGGCCCCCGCTTCCGACAGACCCAGATAGCGTACCTTTCCTTGCTCGATCAGCCGCGCCATTGCGCCGACTGTGTCTTCAATGGGCACGCCCGTGTCCACGCGATGGAGGTAGAAAAGATCAATCGTCGAAATCTTCAGCCGCTTCAGACTGGCCTCGCACGCCTGTTGCACATACTCGGGTCTTCCGTTTACGCCTAGAAAACGGCCGTCCGGATTTCGCATGTTGCCAAACTTCGTGGCCAGCACGACTTCGTTTCGCCGCTTCGCGAGAACCTGGGAGAGCAGCTCCTCATTGCTTCCGCCGCCATACATGTCAGCCGTGTCCAGCATGGTGATGCCGCGGTCGATGGCGTGGTGGATGGTTGCGAGCGATTCCTGATCGTCCGGTGTGCCGTAGGATTGCGACATTCCCATACAGCCAAGGCCCAACGCGGAAACAACCAGTGAACTCTTTCCCAGTCGGCGATACTGCATCGGAGCCCTCCCGAGAGAACGAAATTCTTCAACTAACCGGTTAGTTTAATCGACGGCGCGCGCGCCTGTCAAGCATGGCTGAGCCGCATCGGGGCGATTTCAGGCGAAAAAACACACCTTGGAGGGCTACGCTTCGAGGGCTCCCCCGACGCCAGCCGGAAGCTCGATGGAATATTTCGTCCTGGCTTTCTCGCGGTGCAGCTCGAAGGCCAGCTCGATCAAGCGATCGATCAGTTTGGGATACGGAAGTCCGGAGGCTTCCCACATTTTGGGGTACATACTGATGGATGTGAAGCCGGGAATGGTGTTGAGCTCGTTGACAAAGATTCTTCCCGTCTTCTTTTCGAGAAAGAAATCGCAGCGCGCCATGCCTGCCCCGTCGATCGCTCGAAAAGCGCGCATGGCGAGGTCTTGAAACGTGGCGACCTGCCTTTTACTGAGCGCGGCAGGGATCACCAGGCGAGTTCCCTCCTCCAGGTATTTCGCCGTGTAGTCGTAGAATTCCCGGTGCGGCAAAATCTCGCCGGGCACAGAGGCTCGCAGCTCGTCATTACCGAGAACAGAGACTTCAATCTCGCGCGCCGTGACGCAGCGCTCGACCATCATCTTCAGCGCATATTCGGCTGCCCGATCGAGCGCAGCCGGAAGTTCGCGCTCCGATTTCACGCGTGTCATTCCAACCGAGGAGCCCAGCGTCGCCGGCTTCACAAAAACGGGAAACTTGAATTTTTTCTTGATTCGCCGCATCACTTTCGCTCGCTCACCCTCCCACTCCGAGCGCCGCATGGCGATGAAGGGAACGATCGGCAGGCCGGCTTCCACAAAGAGCCGCTTCTGGACGTCCTTGTCCATTCCCACGGCGGAAGCGAGTACGCCCGCCCCGACGTACGGCAGACCCGCGAGCTCGAGCAGGCCCTGCACCGTGCCGTCCTCGCCGAACGTGCCATGCATGACCGGAAACACGACGTCGACGGCGACGCTCGGACGGCCGGCAGCCGGCATTAGCGGAACGAGGCCGGCCGACGTGGGATCGGGAGGGAACAAGACGGGCTCGCCTGATTTCAGAACTTCTGGCAACATCTTCTGCGCTCCCGTGCCCACGAGCCACCGACCCTGCTTGGTGATGCCGATGGGCACCACCTCGTATTTTTCCGAATCGAGCGCGCGAATCACCGACGCGGCCGAGGCCAGAGAGACCTCGTGTTCGCCGGAGCGCCCCCCAAAAATCACGCCCACGCGAAGACGCTTTTTAGGATTCATCATGAATTCGATCATTTGCAATCAAAGTGCGTTCCTCTCCTAGCCGAAGCAAGTCTCAACCGAGCGTCCGAGCAAACCTCGTCTCATAGAATCTTTTTCCCGAGGCCGGAAAGAATCAGCTCGACGCCGAGAGTAGCCGTCGTATTGTGCAAATCGATCACGGGATTGATCTCGACCAGCTCGAAGGAGATCATGGCACGGCTATCCGCGATCATTTCCAGTGCGAGATGCGCTTCGCGGTAGGTAGCGCCTCCCCGCACGGGCGTGCCGACGCCCGGTGCGTCCGAAGGGTCGATAAAGTCCATATCCAGGCTGACGGCAATACCGGCCGTATCGTCGCTTGCAAAGCGTAACGCCTCGGTCATCACTTCCCTCATGCCGCGCTCGTCGATATCGCGCATGGTGAAGATGTGAGCGCCCGATTCCTTGGCCAAGCGGCGCTCCTTGGGATCGAGATCACGTGTGCCGATGAGCGCTACGTGGCGCGGCTCAACCATCGGCTTGAAGCCCGCCAGATCCGTCAGCTCGGGCGGGCCACTGCCCATGATCGCGGCAAGTGGCATTCCGTGAACGTTGCCCGACGGGGATGATTCCGGCGTATTCATGTCGGCGTGTGCATCGAGCCAAATCACCCCGATGCGCCTGCCTTCTTGGTGGAAATGCGACGCCGCTCCGGCAACGGTTCCTGTGGCGATCGAGTGGTCGCCGCCGAGCACGACCGGGAGCATGCCCTCGTTGAGCGCGGCTCGGACCATGGTCGCGAGGTTCTTACAAATCTCGGAGATTTCGTCCAGATAGCGCGCGCGTTTTTCGCCGTACGGCTGCTCTTCGGCTTGAGGCACCGAGATATTGCCGACATCCTCGACGTGGCGTCCGAGCTGCTTCAGGCGTGATTGCAAGCCTGCGACGCGAAGGGCCGAGGGCCCCATGTCAACGCCGCGGCGGCTCGCACCGAGGTCCATCGGTACACCGATGATACGGATTTTGTCGGGCATGTTTGGTGCAGTTGTTGCCGCCGTGAAACGGCGCAAGAGGTGCCCGCCAAGCCCGTTAGCCTCGGGTTAGAAACCCTGCCAGCTGGCGCGCCGAACGGCGAGGTGGAACGCCCGTCAACAACCTCTTAAGGATAGACGCGATAGAGCATGCGTGGAAAGGGGATGACCTCACGAATGTGCTCGGTTCCGCAAATCCACGCGACAGTGCGCTCGAGCCCCAAACCGAATCCTGCGTGCGGAACGCTCCCGTAGCGTCGCAGATCGAGATACCACTGGAAGGCTTGTTCCGGCAGGTTGTGCTCGCGAATGCGCCGAAGTAGGGTCTCGTAATTCGATTGGCGTTCGCCGCCGCCGATGATTTCCCCGCCACCTTCCGGCGCGATCATGTCAAAACTAAGGGCAAGATCCGGCTGCGCGGGATCAGTGGCCATATAAAATGCCTTCATGGCCGCCGGATAGCGGTGGATGACCACCGGCTTATCGAAATCTCGGGACAGAAGTGTCTCTTCGTCACCGCCAAAATCATCGCCCCATTTCGTCGGATTGCCAGCTTTCTGCAAGATCTGAACCGCTTCGTCATAGCGGACCCGCGGAAACGGAGGGACGATCTTCGCCAGCTTTTCGACAGAGCGACCCAGCGTTTCGAGCTCGCGCGCGCGGCTTCGAACGACCTCCTCGACGATCGCGCTCACGAGGCCTTCGGCGAGCTGGATCATATCTTCCAGGTGAGCGTACGCCGCTTCGGGCTCAAGCATCCAGAATTCGGTGAGATGGCGGCGCGTCTTCGATTTTTCAGCGCGGAACGTGGGCCCAAAGGTGTAGACCTTGCCGAGGGCAGCTGCCGTCGCCTCGACATACAGCTGACCCGATTGCGTGAGGTAGGCTTTCTGATCATCGATATAATTGACTTCAAAGAGCGTGGTCGTACCTTCACAAGCGGCTGGCGTGAAGACGGGCGCATCGGTCAGTATGTAGCCCTGTTGATCCATGAAATTCCGCGCGGCGTGAATGGCCGCGGCACGAATGCGCAGAATCGAAGCCTGGCGTGGCGTACGAATCCAGAGATGGCGGTGATCGAGAAGAAAGTCGACGCCGTGCTCCTTGAGCTGAATCGGATAGGGGTCGGAGTCGGGCACCCGCTGGATGATGTCGGCAGTGTGGATTTGAATCTCATATCCGCCCGGAGCGCGCGGTTCAACCCTCACCTGACCACTGACAATGACGCTGGATTCCTGCGTAAGACCTTTCAGCGCGGCAAACGCTTCCGGACACTCTTTTTGCGAGACCACGCCCTGCATTACGCCGGTGCCGTCCCGAAGAATCGGGAAAAGTAGCTTCCCAGACTCGCGCAGGTTGTAGAGCCATCCGCGAATCGTGACGGTGCGGCCGGCGTAGTCGCCGGCGCGCTCAATCGTAACGATAGGTATGGTCGCCTGCGATTCGCGAGTCATGGATTTATCCGATGGGTTCACCGAGTGCAGGCTTCACGTGTGCGCGGCGCTCACGCCCTTCTCATCGAGATGTTTTTCGAGTCTGTCGAAGGCTGTGCGGATCTGGTCGAGCGAGGGAACTCCCGGCGATCGTTCCTTGAGCTCGAGAACAAGGGCGGGAGATTCGGGCGCCCCGGTGAGCGCAGCGAGCGCGGCGTCCCAATCAATGGTCCCGTCAAAGGGGAGCAGATGATCATCCGTTTCGCCGTGATTGTCGTGGACGTGCACGGTGACAATACGGTCACGCATGAGCTCAAAGCTCGCGGCGACCCCTTCGCCGATGTGCGCATGGCCGAGGTCGAAGCAAAAGCGCAGGTCGTTGAGCCGGGTCTGTTTGACGAACTGTACAAGCGACTCGGGAGAGCCCAACTCGTTGGGTGTGTTTTCAATGGCAATCACAACCCCTCGCTGCTTGGCGAACAACACCAGATGTTCGAGAGAACTAAATGCAGCGTCGAGAGTGCGAGGATCTTCGGGCTGGCGACTGGTCGCCATGTGCTGAATAAGATAGCGAAACGGGATCGTTTCCGCGACCTCCAGGGCGCGCTTGACTTCGTCCATGGCGTCGACGCGACGGATGCGCTCGGGGTCCGAGATAGAAATCGGGGCTCCGCCGCTCCGCCCCGCGCCCGAACTGCGTTCGGTCGGAGCATGGAGCGACGGCAGCTGGATCCCATATTCGACCAGACGGCCAGCCAATTCGCGTACGATTTGCGGGGAGGCGTAACTGAAATGCCCCGAGCCGCAAAACACCTCGATCGCCCGGATACCTGCCGAAGCGATGGAGGCAAGCAGCTCCGGAAGCAGCGGCTGATTCACGTACCTGTACGTGGATAAGATCCGTTGCATCGAGTCCTCACAACCACGCGTGCAAATGTCTATGGTCGGTGGAAACTGGTTTGGCGTCAATAGCGCCTAAAGGCTGTCATTTAACCAGCCCAAGCCAGCGCGCACGTCCACTCCGACATTTCTCCCGCCGGGGGGCAGCTCAGGCAGCTTCGGAAAGGAATTCGAGCCGGAAGGACGACGGAACGAGACCGATCGCTGAGCCGCGCGCGAACAATTCCCGGACGGCCCGTCGACCTTCCTCGCCATAATCCAAGGTCCAATGGTTGACGTACATGCCGATGAATTTGTCTGCAAGCTCCGGGTCCATGTCGCGCGCGAACTGCATCGCGTATGCGACCGCCGCTTCTCGATGCTCGAGCGCATAGTTGACGCTCTCGCGAATGATCCGTGCGATCTGGAGGCCCATTTCCGGTCCCAGGCTTCGCAGCACGGCGTTCGCTCCCAATGGAAGAGGCAGACCGGTAGACTCCTGCCACCAATGCCCCAGATCCACCACGCGACGCAGGCCCATTCCTGAGAAAAGCAACTGGCCCTCGTGAATCAGCAGACCGGCCTCGACCTCCTTGGCTTGAACCGCGCCGAGAATCTTGTCGAAGGGCAGGGTGACAGTTTCGACCTTGGGCTCAAACAGCTTCAGCGCCAGATAGGCAGAGGTCAGCTCGCCAGGAATGGCGACTTTGCGGCCGGCCAGGTCATGCTTTTTGATCGGGTGGGAGGCGACCACGATCGGGCCGTAACCTTCACCAAAACTTGCGCCGCAATCGAGCAGGACATATTTGTCCGCGACGAAGGCATAGCCATAGAAGCTGACAGCAGTGACTTCGTACTTGGATTCGCGCGCGGCGTGATTGAGCGACTCGATATCAGAGAGGATATGCTCGAATTTTACGCCGGGCAGCCGGACCTTGCCGGTTGCAAGAGCGTAAAACATGAAAGCGTCATCACTGTCCGGCGAGTGTGCCAGACGCAAGGCTACCGGCTTGGCTGTCGCGGCTGGGGTCGACATGTCGGTAACGTCCTGCCCGCATTGGAAGTCCGCGCCACCATTGTCGCGCACTCTGCCTTGTCTTCGAAGCGATCGGTGTGCCGCACTTCCTGCGTGAGAGCTCGTCGAGAAACGGCTAAGGATACCACACCGGATCGTGAAGGGTACAGGCAAAGCGCCAAACCCTCGATCTTTGAAGAAGAAGGGGAGGAAAGCGCCGGCCTTTCGAGCTATTGCCCGAGCTTCGATCGATTCCAGAGCTCTTCCTTCTCCCTTCGCGGGAGGTCGGCGAACCGGTGGCCTGCGCGAGCGGCCGCGGACTCCATCCACTGAAATCGCCTCCGGAATTTAGCATTCGCCTTTTTCAGCGCGATTTCGGGGTCCACATTGAGGAAGCGAGCGATGTTGACAGAAACAAACAACAAGTCTCCGATCTCTTCTTCGAGTTTCTGCCTCCGTCGCGGTTTTACGTCTATCTCTGGAGCCTGCGGCGACAGCGCCGCCTCCACCTCTCGTCTTTCCTCGTCGAGCTTATCGAGGATACCCACCAGGGCCTCCCAATCGAACCCGGCGTGTGATGCCCGCCGCGTGAGCTGATACGCCTCGAGAACTGCAGGTAGCGATCGCGGCACTCCCCCGACAACGGAATCTTCGAATCCTTCCCCAACCCGTTCTTGCCGCTTGATGTCCTCCCAATTCTTTAAGACCGCGGCCGACGTCTTTGCCGCCACGTCGCCGAAGACGTGCGGATGCCGACGGATCATCTTGGTATAGACCGACTCGATCACATCGGAAATCGTGAATCGGCCCGCCTCCTCGGCCAAGATCGCGTGGAAAATCACCTGCAGCAGCAGATCGCCAAGCTCGGAAGCAAACTTCGCCCCGTCACCAGACTCCATCGCGTCGAGAACTTCATAGGTCTCCTCGATCAGGAACCTGCGCAGCGATTCGTGCGTCTGCTCTCGATCCCACGGGCACCCATCTCGGAGCCGCGCCTGGAGCGCGACGAGGCGGGTGAACCACTGACCGGCGACTCGATCGCGTCCGGTGACGGCAATCTCGGGCGCCCGGCTTCTGGCTCGCTCCCGCTTCGACTTCTTGGCCATTTTTCTCGCGCGCGGGGACAAAGGCTCCTCTTCAGGAAAAAGCACTCTACCGTGCTAAACATTGCCGAACAAGCGCCGTGTGCGTCATCGGAGCTGACAGAAAAGCGTTACGGCCCGGCTGCCTTGTCGCAAACCTACGTGAATGCTAAACTTGCCTGGAAAAGCAAGCGCATTTCAATTCCCGCGAGGAACGAAGTCCGTTTGCGAACAACTGAAACGCGAGGACCTCGGGGCGTGGCTGATCCCAAACAAGACGAAGGCTTTAAGGTAGTTGACCGCCGGCTCTTTACCGAAGAAGGAGAGCTTCGCAAGGAGGCCGTCGAGCAGGAGCGCCGGGAAGAGGAAGCGGCGGCCCGCAAGACATCACAGTCGAAGGGCGGCCCGGTTGAAAAGCGCTCTGCGGCGGCTGTGCCCGGCGACGGCAAATCGCTCGCTGCGGACGAGTCCGCCGAGACAGTTGCACCGTCACGTAACTTTCAGATGCTCGTAGACTTTTTGACGCGTAACGCTGCTGCCATGATGGGCGGGATGGCTGATCCGCGAACCGGTCAAGCTTTCCTCGATCTGGAAGGCGCTCGCGAAATGATTGACATGCTCGACGAGTTGCGCGACAAGACGCGCGGCAATCTCGCCAAAGCCGATGATGATTTGCTGGTCGAAGTGCTCGGCAGTCTGAAATTGACCTTCATGGAGGTTTCCAAGGCTGCCACCGAGGCCATGGCGAAAAAAGCGACGCAGAAGAAGTGACGATGCGACCCGCATAACCCGCCGCTCCCCGGACTCATGTCCCCCGTTCAACTGACGGTCCTCGGATCAGGCACCTCGATGGGCGTACCAACGCTCGCCTGCCATTGCCCGGTGTGTGAGTCGACCGACCCACACGATCAGCGCACGCGCCCTTCGGTGCTGCTGTCCTACGACGGACGCAACGTCGTGATCGATACGACTCCGGACTTTCGCGGCCAGGCCATACGTGCGCGCGTCGATCGCCTCGATGCGATCCTGTTCACCCACGGCCACGCGGATCACATCCTGGGCCTGGACGACATTCGCCCGTTCAACCTCAAGCAAAAGGCGGCGTTGCCTGTCTATGCCTCGCACGAGACCCTCGAGACTTTGCGCCGTCAGTTTTCGTATATTTTCGACGAGGCACTGCCAGGCAGCACGCTTCCTCTGATCGAACTGCGTGAAATCGACGGACCATTCAATCTGTTTGGCATCCGGATCGTCCCGATCCCAGCCATGCACGGAACGCAGCCCGTGCTCGGTTTCCGCTTCGGCAATTTCGCTTACCTGACGGATTTCAGCAGTGTGCCAGAACCCTCCAAGGCGCTGCTGTTGAACCTCGACGACTTCATTCTCGACGCCCTCCGCTACGTGCCCCACCCGACGCACTCCAATGTCGAACAATCCCTGGCGCTTGTCGAAGAGCTGAAACCGAAGCGGGCGTGGTTCACACACATTTGTCACGATTTGGGGCACGCTGAAACAAATGCTCGTCTGCCCAAAAACGTTCGCCTTGCCTATGACGGCCTGCAATTCGAGGTCGCGGTCTAATGCCTGCCACCATCGTTCACTCTGCGGATCAATGGGTTGCGCGTTTCGGCGATCAAAGAAAGCGCACCGCCGTGACCATCGGCAATTTCGACGGTGTACATCTCGGCCACCAGCAAATTCTTCGCAGACTTCACGATCGCGCGCGGCTTGAGAATCTGACGAGTGCCGTTCTCACCTTCCATCCACATCCCGCCCGTCTGCTGCGTCCCTCCGAAGCGCCCGCTTTGCTTGAAACCCTCGAGCAGCGGCTGGCCGCGATTGCCGCGCTCGGCATCGAGGCCGTATTCGTTGCGCGCTTTGACGCGGGCCTCGCAAACCTCAGCCCTGAGGAGTTCGCGCGGCAGTACCTAGTGGAAGCCATGCGCGCGCAGGCGGTACTCATCGGAGCTAACTTTCGATTCGGCCACCGCCAGGCGGGCGATGCAAAGCTGCTTTCCGATCTCGGACGCAGGCACAGCTTCGAAGTCGAAGTCGTGTCGCCGATAACGATCGATGGTGTCGTGGTCTCCAGCACGGCGATTCGGAAAGCTCTTTCGGAAGGCCAAGTGGATCAAGTGCGCAGCATGCTCGGCCGACCTTTCACGCTGGCAGGCGAAATCAAACCGGGAACCGGACAGGGACGCAAGCTCGTTGTTCCCACTCTGAATTTGGTAACCGAACAGGAACTTCTGCCGAAAGCCGGTGTGTACGCCACCGAGGCAGTTGTCGAGGGGAACACCTACCGCGCTGCTACGAACATCGGCGTGCGACCCACCTTCGACGGTACACACACGACGATCGAATCCCACCTCCTCGACTTCCATCAAAACCTTACCGGCGGCAAACTGGAGCTTCGTTTTGGGGCGCGTCTTCGCGACGAAAGAAGGTTTTCAGGGCCCGCGGAGCTTCGTGAACAAGTCATGCGGGATATTGAAACGGCAGCAACATACTTCGAAGCTCAACAAAAAAGCAGCCTCTCGCCGCTTCCGAAACCAACCGAGGGGTAATTTCGAGTTTCTTGAAACAGAAACAGGCTGGCTTGCTTACGACTTCGCGCGACAATCCTCGCACAGACCGCCGATCTCGGTGCGGGCCACGGTGATCTCGATGCCGCAGTCTCGAGAGATCTGTTGCTTGAGTTCCTCATACAACGGGCTTTCAACCTCACGCACCTTACCGCAGCCGACGCACGCAACGTGAATGTGGTCGCGTGGGCCGTGGCTTTCGTAGTAGTGGCGATGCCCGCGCAGATGCAGTAAGTCGAGCTCGTCGATCAACCCGTGGCGTTTCAACAGGTCGAGCGTGCGATAGACGGTGACGCGTGTGATTTCGGGGTCGATCTGCTGCGCAAGTTCGAGGATTTCATTGGCATCCATGTGGCGTGCGGCCGATTCCATCACCTTCAGAACCACACGCCGCTGGCGCGTCAAGCGAATCCGCCGCACCCCGAGTTCGCGCTGGAGATGACCCGCCTCCTCAACGTTGATGCGTTCGCCCGTGGATACGCGATGCGAGGGTGTCGAGGACATAGACTCCCAGTCATTATATCAGAACGACGAGGCTGGCCTGAGAACGGCTAGTGGTGAGCTTGGATGACTCGAACGATGTCGTTATACATAACGAAGGCAAAAAATGCCAAAAGGAACACGAGCCCGACCTGAACCAATCGCTCCTTGAACGCGATGCTCAGCTCCCGCCGCAGCGTCCCTTCGATGGCCAACATGAGGATGTGCCCTCCATCGAGAATCGGTATTGGAAGAAGATTCAGCAGTCCCAAGTTCAAGCTGATGATGGCGGTGAGCTCGAGCAGCCTCATCGGGCCGCGCTGAGCGGCCTGCCCAGCTTCGCGCGCAATCCCGACCACCGTCTGCAAATCCCGGACCGATACCTTGCCATCAAAGAGCCCGCCGAGAACCTGGCCGATCTGCCGAATGCCGGAAAGTGTCGCCGAACCGGCATCCTCGACCGACTGCACGAACCCTTGACGCTCGTACACATCTTGGGTCTTTTCTTGGATTCCTACCTGCCAGGTCATTTCACCGCTGGGGTCCATCATGCGCACTGGCGTGATGTCCATCGGAATGTCACTGTTGCCGCGCCGCACGACGAAATGGATTGTGCGGCCGTTTGAATTGCGGACCTGATCGAGAAGCTGCATCCAGCTTGTGACGGGCTGCCCATTAATCTGAGCGATCCGATCGTCTGTCTTCACCCCTGCCCGTTCCGCCGGGAAACCAATGGCGACCTCGTCGATCACAGCAGGCATGCTCGGATACCCCACGACAGAATCCGTGGAGGTGGCATGCTCGGGCACCGTCGCCTGGAGCGTTTTCTGTGACCCATCGCGGCGCACCGCAATCGTGATCGCCGTGCCGGGTTTGGCTTTGTCCACTTGCGTAAACACTCTCTCCCAGGTCGGTGTGCTGATCCCATTGATCGCCAGGATTCGATCTCCGGGCAACACGTTCGAGGGCGCTGGCGGGACATTCTGAGGGATCGCAGCAACATCTGCGGGCCGGTTCAAGAATGCGTCAACGGGACTGCCCGCAAACCAGTAAATCCCCCAGAAAATCAAAAACGTGAGAAGCACGTTCATGGTAGGCCCTGCCACAGCGATTAAGCAGCGCTGCCAGCGTGGCCGCGAGAGAAACTCGTAGGGTGCTCCGGTGCGCTCTTCGACCGGATTGTCCCCCGCCATGCGAACGTAGCCTCCGAGCGGCAGCGCGCTGACACGGTAATCTGTATCGCCGCGCTTGAGCCCCCAGAGGCGCGGCCCGAAGCCGATGGAGAAGACGTCAACTCGCACACCACACCACTTTGCCACGATGAAATGTCCCCATTCGTGGAGTAGGACTAATACGCCGAGGACCACGCCGCCGGCCAATATCATTCGAAGCGTATCCGCCATGAGTTGTGCCCAGCCATCTCCTTGAATCAGTTATTATGGCAGAAAAACCGCTCAGCTAATATGCGCGTTGAGCTGGAGGCGCCGATCGCCAAACACCCATGGACCGCACAAAACGGCTATTTATTCTAACGGCAGTTGTCGCACGCGGGACCCTGCTAGCGTCGACCAGCCTTTCCTATTCGCGCCGCACCAACTTCCAGCCGCGCCAGCCGTCGGGCTTCCAGATCTGCCTCAAGCACATCGTCAATGCTACGTAGCGTCGTCCGAGGCATCCGCTCGAGCACTCGCTCGATCACGACCGGAATTCCCACGAACGGCAGCCGCCGTTCCAGAAATGCCGCCACGGCGATCTCATCCGCCGCATTCAGAGCGCAGGGCAAGGGCCCGCCCTGCCGCAGTGCCTCCTTGGCCAATTCCAAACATCGAAACTTCTGTCGCGGCACCGCCTCGAAGTCCAGCCTGCGCATCATCTCCCAGTTGAGCGCGCAATGACTAGATGCGATTCGATCCGGATATGTTAGCGCGTACTGAATCGGCATGCGCATATCGGTGGGGCCGAGCTGCGCCAGGATCGATCCATCGATGAATTCGACCATCGAGTGAATCGTCGATTGAGGATGGATGACCACCTGAATTTTGTCCATTTCCATTCCAAAGAGCCATCGCGCTTCGATCACTTCGAAGCCTTTGTTCATGAGCGTGGCAGAATCGATGGTAATCCGCTGCCCCATCTTCCAGTTGGGGTGCGCCAGCGCCTGTTTCGGTGTCACCTGGGAGAGCTGGGAAACCGGCGTTTTGCGAAACGGCCCTCCCGAAGCAGTTAGCACGAGGCGCTTGACCTCGTGCGGAGCCCCAGCGCGCAGGCATTGATGAATGGCGTTGTGTTCACTGTCAACAGGCAAGAGTGATACGCCGTTTCGCGCCACGGCCGCCATCACCACCTCGCCGGCGGCAACCAGCACCTCCTTATTCGCGAGCGCAATGTTCTTCCTGCGCTCGATAGCCTGATAGGTCGCCCGCAATCCCACGACGCCGACAGCCGCCGAAAGCACTGCATCTGCTTCCGGATGCGTTGCGACGCGCTCAAGGCCCTCCGCGCCAAACAAGATTTCTGGTAACGGCTCTTGCTTCGGGCCTCCCGCCTTGCTCTGGCCGACAAACTTCAGCGCTTCACACAACTCCTCCGCAGCTCTCTCATTCGCGACAGATACAACCTTCGGCCGAAATTGCCTGGCCTGCTCGGCGGCCAAATGCACATTCGAACCAGCCGCTAGCGCCACGACTTCAAAGCTACCCGTCAATGAAGCGACCACACTTAGGCACTGTCGTCCGATCGAGCCAGTCGAGCCTAGAATAGCGATGCGTTTCATGAGCAGCCCATCTTACAGGCTTTCGGGGAGTTTTGGGCAGGCGGCAATAAGGGCGGACGCTGGCTTACTCCGGATGGGCACGCCTTGTTTGTGGCCGCGACGAACTTTCCTTTGGCAATCTGCAATGCTAAATTATCGGCCGCCCTGTGGGAGTCGACTGAATCAGAGGGATTGACCCCGAAATGAAATTTATGAGGGCCCTTTCGGCCGTCGTCGTTGCACTGGCATGCAGCGCCGCGACTCAATCGGCTCCCGCCCAGTACGGATCCTATCAGAGCGCCCTAAGTCAGTTGCGCACCGCTCGTGCCTATATCGAGCATCCGGATAACGGCGAACTTCACGAGCAAGAGAAAAGCGCGATCGCGGAAATGGACGCCGCCATCAACGAGCTGGAATCGGTGGTTAAGGACGGCAAGACTCTCGCCGATCACCCGCGGCTCGATTCCCATCTTGGCTGGATTCCCCGCCTCAACAAGGCCGCGGAGCTGCTGAATAAAGCCCACGACAACGTCCAGAAGGAGGACGATGGCTCAGGCGCGCGCGACCGAGCCCTTCAGCATATCGCCCAGGCGCACAAGTTCGTCGAGCAAGCCATCGCGCTTGAACAATAGCCGTCCCGATCTCTGCCAGAGCGCTCGTGCTTACCGAGCGCGAGTCAGTTCGTGCCGTTCAACCTCACCAAGGCCCGCCTATGGCCGCTGTGATACGATATTCCGCGAAGTCCTGGGAAAGAAAGCCACTTGAGCAGCACACCTTCGTTGTGGGCCATCCCTCTGGGCGGCCTGGGCGAGTTCGGCATGAACATGCTCGCCCTGCGCTGCGGCGACGACATGATCGTCATTGATGCGGGCCTGATGTTTCCCGAGCAGGAGCTGCTCGGCGTCGATATCGTCATCCCGGACATCACCTACCTAAAGCAGAACAAGCACATGCTGCGCGCCATCGTGCTGACACATGGTCACGAAGACCACATCGGCGCAATGCCCTACATCCTCGCCGACCTCGACGTTCCCGTGTATGGCACGCAGTTCACTCTGGCCCTCGTGCGGCGACGACTCGAGGAGCATGCCTTACTCGACATCGCGCGGCTGCGCCAGGTTGCACCGGGCGAAACGACTGAGATTGGTCCGTTCAAAATCGAATACCTGCACGTCACGCACAGCACAATTGACTGCGTGGCTCTTGCGATTCGCACGCCCGTCGGCACGATTGTCCACACCGGCGATTACAAAATCGATCCAACGCCCGTCGACGGTAAGCCCTTCGATCTCCATGCCTTCGCCCGGTATGGCCAGCAAGGTGTCCTAGCGCTTTTCAGTGACAGCACCAACGTAGAGCGCCCCGGCTTCACGCCCTCAGAACGCGCCGTCGTCGTGCGCCTCGAAGAGCTGTTCCGGGCCGCGCCGGCCAAGGTCGTCATCTCGTGCTTTTCCAGTTCGATTCACCGCATCCAGCAGGTGATCGATCTGGCGCGCTCGGTCGGCCGCAAAGTGGGTTTCGTGGGCCGCAGTATGGTGGACAACATCGAAATTGCTCATGGGCTGGGCAAACTGCGCGTCCCCGATGGCAGCGTTGTCCGTCCCCAGGACATCCGCGCATTCGATCCGAGGAAGCTCGTCATTCTCGCGAGCGGAACGCAGGCCGAACCGATGTCTGCTCTGTCGCGCATCGCCGTCGACAATCACCGGCTACTCAGCCTGGCCGAAAACGACACTGTGATTCTCTCCGCGCGCATCATACCTGGCAACGAAAAGGCGATTTTCCGGATGATTGACCATCTCTTCCGTAGGCGCGTTCTTGTTTATTACGAAGGCGGCCGCAACGCGCCGATTCACGTTTCCGGCCACGCCAGTCAGGAAGAGATGAAAATTCTGTTGCAACTCGTCCGCCCAAAATTTTTCGTCCCGCTTCATGGCGAATATCGCCAGTTGTTCCAGCACGCCGCGCTCGCCGGGCAGCTGGGTGCCGTCTCCGGCCAAGTGCTCCTGCTCGAAACCGGCCGCCCGGTTGAGTTCACCTCTGATGGCCGCGCTTACCTACGAGAGCCGGTTCCCGCCGGCCGCGTGATGGTCGACTCGGGTTCGCTCGAAGAGGTCGAGGAGGTCGTGATTCGCGACCGCAAGCATCTCTCCGAGGACGGCGTCGTCGTGCCCATCCTTGTCATCGACAAGCACACCGGCGAAATCGAACTTTCACCCGAAATCGTGACCCGCGGATTCCTTCCCGCCGAAGATGGGCAAGAAACGCTGGCAAAAGCGCGCGACGTGATTCTGAAAACTGTCGAGCTATCGAGCGACGAAGAGAAGATGGATTGGAGCGTCATCAAAGAAAAGATTCGCGTCGATCTGAAGCGGTATCTCAATAAGCATACCTCCAAACGGCCCCTCATCCTCCCCGTCATCCTGGAAGTGTAAGCGGCTCGAACGCATTGCCCGAACTAGCCGCTGCATGAAGGTTTCCGCTTCTCCGCGGCCTCTTCTCTAGAGCGACTTCCAAAATCGCCTTCCGAATTCCTGCTCCCGCAGCTACTCTCAATCGGCCGGTCATGAAAACCACCCTTCGCTCCTACGCACCCTCTGATTTCGATACTCTGTACGAAATCGATCAAGCCTGCTACGAACCGGGCATCGCTTATTCGCGCCAGGAGCTCCGCAACTATCTTCGTTTCCCGGGTTCGCATTGCATCGTGGCAGAGACTGGCGGCACCACCATCGGTTTCATCCTCACCGCCCACCAAGACAATTGGGGCTACATCATCACAATCGACGTCCTCGAACGCTATCGTCGCCTTAGGGTGGGATCCCTGCTGTTGACCGAAGCCGAGCGGCGTCTTGCGTCCGACGGTGTCCGCGAAATCGCACTGGAAACAGCCGTCGACAACGCCTCGGCCATTGCCTTCTGGCGCAGGCACGGCTATCGTACTGGCGGGATCAAGAAGCGCTACTATCCCGGCGGCCGCGACGCGTATTCCATGGCCAAGCTCCTCGCCTGAGGCGGCAGCCGTTTTGTTTGCTTCTCCATTGAAATTTGCTCAACGTCCGTACCCTGAATCGGTACGCGCGCAGAGACTGGAGCCTGATCGATGTCACTGCTCAAAGTCATCATACTCGCCATTGTGCAGGGCATGGCTGAGCTGCTTCCCGTCTCGAGCTCTGCCCACGTGATCGTTGCAGAAAAGTTGATGGGTATGGATCCGGCCGCGCCCGAAACCACCCTTCTGCTCGTGATGCTTCATACGGGAACGATGTTTGCGGTCATCGTCTACTTCTGGCGGCGTTGGCAGCGGGCATTCTTTCAAAACATGCTTGATCTCAAAAACTTCGCGATCGCGCTGATCTTGGCCCTCGTCCTGACGGCTACCGTCGGTGGCGTCATCACCGAAGGTATCGAAAAGGTGCTGCTCCGTCATCAGCCTCATGCCTGGGTCGAGCAGTTATTCGACCGTCTCGACTTGATCGCTTCGGCTTTGGCAGTTGTCGGCGTTTTGATTCTTATTGCCGGGCTGGCAGAGCCTACACCTGAGCCACCGGCCCTTGGCTCCGAACTGGCGCCCGGGCAGGCGATGTGGATTGGGGCCGTGCAGGGATTGTGTATCCCCTTCCGCGGATTTTCTCGCTCCGGCGCAACGATCTCGACCGGTATCCTCACCGGCGTGCCGAAAGTGCGCGCGGAAGATTTCAGTTTTGCTCTGGTGGTTATTCTTACGCCTGCGGCGATCGTGCGGGAAGTGTGGAGGCTGCTCGAATCGCAACATGGCCACCTGGGCCCTCAACTGATGTCCAGCGTCGCATCCAGCCTCCTCGGTGCCCTGTTTGCCTTTCTTGCTGGTTTGCTGGCACTGAAATGGCTGAGCCGCTGGCTGGAGCAAGGTCGCTGGTACTGGTTTGGAATCTACTGTCTTTTTTTCGCCGCCGCCGTCGGATTTCTCTATCACTCAGGCTACTGATGTCGCCATTTCCAGAGCCGCCTTCGCGATTCCTCGCGAAGGAAACTGACAAAAGTTCGCTGTTTACTCCAGCGGGCTCTTTGCTATAGTCGGGTGCGTTCCTCCCGGTGGATTCGCGCGACAGCGCCCGCGCGACCCGCAGCAGAGTTGGAGCCTTCCCCTGCTTGGCTAACTCGACGGAGCGGTAAGGCATCTACGGGTTATACGGAGACTGTTTGGTGCGCGTCCTCACACCAACTGAAAACAAACGAATCAATGAGCTGATCGGCTTCGTTGGGCTCAGTGTCGCGATCTTGCTCGCACTCAGCTTGCTCTCTTATTCCCCGCAGGACGCATCGTTCAACGTCTCGGCTGCGCCTCCGGGCTCAGGTCCGGCGCGCAACTGGATCGGCCCGTTCGGTGCCTATCTGGCCGACCTCTGCTTCCAGTTTGCGGGCTATGCCGCCTTCCTTTTTCCAATCGGAATGTTCCTCGTCGCCATGCGTTGGTTCCGCAGCCAATTGGTCGAGGCTCCAGTAGCCAAGTTCATCGGCGCGATACTCCTGCTCGCTTTTTCAGCTGCCGAACTCACCCTCATTCACATGCCCGAAGTTCGCGGCGCACTTCCGCCCGGGGGCCTGCTTGGACGGGCCCTGGCTGAGGGCTTGCGCGCAGAATTTAACGCTCTGGGGGCCAACTTTGTCTCGATTGCGTCACTGCTTGCCGCCCTGTTTCTCACCACGAGCTTCTCTTTCCACGCAGCCGCAGAATGGGCCAGAAAGCCGATGGCAAGTGACGGCGTGATCGGTAGGTGGATCGATCGCGCGAAGCGGTGGCGCGAAGCTCGCGAAGCAATGCGCCTACGGAAAAAAGTGGAAGAGATCAAGATCGTCGGCCGCCCGCCCGTGCCGGAGCAGCGCGTCTCTACCAAGGAACAAGCGGAGGAAAACCCGTCTGAGGAAGCAGCCAGGCCTGCTGCTTCTGAACCCGCTCCTGTCGTAATCGAATTCCACGAAACTGAGGTGCCCACGGTTTCAAAGAGAAGTCCGTCCGATCCAAAAATCGCGCGCGGCAAGACGAATTTTCGCCTCCCCTCCCCTACGCTACTGCGCAATGCCGAGCGCGGCGAAAAAATGGACGAGTCTGAGCTCAAGGATTACGCCCGCGCCATCGAGCTAAAGTGTGCCGAATTCGAAGTCGGAGGCCACGTTACGCAGATCAATCCCGGCCCGGTCGTGACCACGTTTGAGTTCAAGCCGGAGGCGGGCATCAAGTACACTCGCATCACGGGGCTTGGCGAAGATCTCTGCCTCGCTCTCCGCGCCGAGTCGATTCTGATCGAGCGTATTCCTGGCAAATCCACCGTTGGCATCGAGGTACCCAATCCGCGCCGCGAGACGATCGCTCTTCGCGACGTGATCGAGTCTCCCGAATTCTCGCACTCCTCGGCAAAACTCACGCTGCCTCTCGGCAAAGATTTGATCGGCCGAATTCGCACCACCGACCTGGCGCAGATGCCGCATCTGCTGATCGCCGGCTCGACGGGCACTGGCAAGAGTGTGTTCATCAACTCCCTGCTGATGGGGATGCTGTACAAGGCTACCCCGGAAGAGATGAAGCTCGTGCTCGTTGATCCAAAGCGCCTTGAGCTTGGCCTCTACGCCGACATCCCACACCTTTTCACGCCCGTCGTCACCGATCCGAAAGTCGCCGCCAACGTTCTGCGCAACGCCACGCGGGAAATGGAGCGCCGCCTCAAGCTGCTAGCCCAGCGAGGCGTGCGCAACATCGAGCAGTACAACCGCACATTCGAAAAGGGCCAATCGCTCTCCCTTTTTGAGAGTGCTGAAGACCAGGATCACCGCCCGCTTCCCTACCTCGTGATCGTCATCGATGAGCTGGCCGACCTCATGATGGTCGACACCAATGGCGTTGAGGAATCGATCACGCGCCTGGCACAAATGGCACGTGCCGTCGGCATCCATCTCATCCTTGCCACACAGCGCCCTTCGGTTGATATCATCACCGGCCTCATCAAAGCCAATTTCCCAGCGCGCATCTCGTTCCGTGTGGCGAGCAAGGTCGATTCACGCACGATTCTCGATTCGAATGGCTCGGAATCTCTTCTCGGAAATGGCGACATGCTTTTCCTGCCCGCGGGATCATCGCGTCTGCATCGCATTCACGGCCCCTACGTTCACGAGAACGAGGTTCTCGCCGTCTGTGATTTCTGGCGCGAGCAAGCTAAAGCGGTTTATAACGAAGAGCTACTCAAGCCACCCAAGGATGAAAACCTCGCCGGAGGGGCGGTCGACGCCGAACAGGGAGATGATGACGTCGACGACGAACTTTATCAGGACGCCGTGCGCGTCTGCTGCGAAATGGGGCGTGCCTCGACCTCTACTCTGCAACGTCGCCTCCGAATCGGTTATGGCCGCGCCGCGCGCCTGATCGACTTAATGGAGAAGGACGGAATCGTTGGCCCTGCCGACGGCTCCAAACCGCGTGAAGTCCTTAAGAAGAAAGACTGGATGCGCGAGTTCGACCAGTCCATGCACTGACGAAAGAAGTGAGCAATCGCGCTGTCACTTCTCTGAACCGTCGAACTGGTCCTTCTTCCGATCCTTTTCGCTTTGCGGCCCGCCCGGTTTTCCGTAAAATCTTGATTGTTCTGGTGCCGAGGTAGCTCACCGGTAGAGCGCGGCCCTGAAAAGGCCGGCGTAGGCAGTTCAACTCTGCCCCTCGGCACCATACAAACGCGTACTCGCACGGTCCAGAAGTTCCCATTCGGAAACCGGTTTTCAGGCATTGTGGCGAGCCAGCGTAGCCTTAGCGCCGACTGCTGTAGGCGAGTTTGAGAGCTTACGTGAGTGAAGCCTGCCAGTCTGAAACCTCAAATCAAGCCAACTGTCACATTCTTAGCTTTGGAATCGACTATAGGTCCGCCGTCAGCCGATAGTGAAAACTGATCCGGCCCTCAGTCTGCCGTGAGCCAACCAGTTCGGTTTCTACTGCTTGTCCCAAACCGTCGTTAGGCTTATCGGCACGCCGTCGCCGTTCGTCCCTTTCACCGTTTGGGTTGTGACTTTGCCGTCCTTGGACACCACGGTTCGCGTCGTATAGATCGTTTTGCCTGCTTTCTTTGCGACGGATGTAATCGTGTTCGCGTCCACACGCTTGATCGCCGCGGAATCTGCCCCCAATGGCGAGGTGCCGCCAATTGGTGAGTCCTTGCCGTCGAGATTGCTGGTGATGCTGTAGGAGATCGAACTTCCATCGGCAGCAATTCCGTCATAGGTGATCTTTAAGCCGTTGCCTTGCGCTACCATAGTTCGCGTTTCGCTCTTCGGCGCTGACATGCCAGTGAATTTGGACTTGGCTACATTTAACTTCCACGTACCAACGAACGGGTCATTCTGGGCCAGCGATACGCCGGAGGCAGCTAAGGAAAGAGTCAGAACAGAAACCAACATGAGTATTCGCTTCATCGTCGCTCCTCCGTCAGAATTTTGGGCCGATTACTTCGACAGCAGTGTGCGCATCGTACGCTTCTCATGCCCGCAAGGGCAACTCCTCCCTTGAAATCGGCCTTCCGAGCCGCCGAAGGCGGTCGAACCGGAGCGACTTGTCAGGCCAAAAATCATAGTTGCCACAACCCGTGATCCACATCTCCCTGGATGTAGATAGCGAACGTACCCCTGCCTGGAATCTCGAGCGGGGGGTGCGCAACCAAAGCACCCTGCTTTGATGCCGCATCCAACGCTGCTTCGATGTCGTCAACGAGCCAATACGGTCGAACGACGGGCTGCTCTGTATCCCGCAAGGGACCGCGCACGCCAATGCTGCCCCCATCCCGCAGCGGAGCCGTCCGTGCGCCTCCGAGAAGCGGATCAGCTGATCCAAACTTGATGCCGTGTGCAGCCTCATAGGCAGCACACACCGCGTCTACATCCGAAGCGACAATCTCTAGGTAGTGAGCCTTCATCCCCAAACTCCCCCGTGTTCCAACCTAACGGATTGGCGCGTTCTTTAAATCTGAAAGGGCCGAGCGAGGGACCGGCAAACTTATCCGCCCTGTAACGCCCCTCCTGACGCTGAGAAAGCCGCCCAGCCTGCCCTGGTCTGGATAGTTATTCGGCATGTCCCACTTGCGCTTGTAGTCACCAGCGCTGGTTCCAGTTGCGTAGGCACACGAATCCTTCGATTATCGCTCGTACGTTTTATCACGAGCTTGCTACAGAAACAGTCAGTGGTTTATCCGTGCCGACCTAGCCAGCAGCCGCTGCCTTGGGCAGAGACAAAACCCCAAGCTGCTGGAACAGGGTGGCGTTGTCCGCGTAGAGTCTGCTACGAATCGCCTTACCGTTCCGCAGTTCAACAACGTTGCAAGAATGATAGTTAACGCGCTTGTTGGTAGCGGCTATTCCAAGATAGTTCCCTTTGTGAGTGCCCGTGACGCTGAGGCGGGCGACAACAAAATCTCCACTCGCAAGGATTTGCTCAACTTCGAGCCGAAAATCGGGGAAGGCCGCTAGAGTCATCTCCAAAGCCTTCCGCGCCGCTTCCCGCCCGCGAATGGGACTGAGCGGAGATTCTGACTCTCCAACGAAAGACTCGTCGATTCGACTCATGTACTCATCGAGGTTGCGAGCGTTCAAAGCAGCGATTTGCTTCTTGGCAATCTCGATATTTTCCTGTTCACTCATGGAAGGTACTCCTTTCTGCGCAGAGGTGATTTTGATTGGGAGGTGGTAGTACGGGCCGCGGATCAGGCCCGCACTTGTGTAGCGCCCCGTCTTGTGAATTGTCAATAGAAAGTTAGGCTGTGAAATCTATATGAACCTGTGAAGGGCGTTAAGCAGTGAACGTTTCACTCGCAAACCACGAAGCAGTCGTCACCTATGATCCGAGCGTCCTCAAGGTGGATGACCTCATCAGCGCCGTGGATCATTGCCATGGGATGTCCCATTACACTGCAAAAGTGAAGAGCAACAAAGGTAGCTAGCGCGGCTCGTTCACGGAAAAATTCGCAGCCTCTCAAAGTTGTCGTGTGTCAGTTCTTGGTGTGGGCATGTCGGTGACTCTAGTTCAGCTTTCAACCGCCGCGCCAGGTTGGATTGCTTCCGGCCTCGTGCGCGGTCTTCCTCGCGTTCTCTTTCCAAGCTGCGGTGCGCTCGGGCTTCGATCTCGCGTTCGAGTTCCTCAAGCAATATATTGCACCGCCATAGCCCTTCAAGGGCCGCCTTTGTGCTTATGAAATGCCGAACCGATTTCGGGCGCAAATTCCCCGATCCAGTTGATGGCTAGGCCGACCGGAATCTGGGTAATCACCGCTTGGTAACCTCTCACTTGCCACGCATTATGGCCCGGCTCCCACGCCGTAGCGGTGACGGCTCCGGCAAAAGCACCTAGATACGTGAATAGCTGAGGCCGTAAGTTCTTTTCCGTCCGGTCGTAGGTGACGAAATCTCGGACAAATGCGTGGCCCGTGCGCCGCCAGAAGCCAGTACAGTGGCAGCGGTCGTAGCGCGGCTCCCAGCCCAGCAGGCCATCCCCCAGGGAAATAACGGAGTTTTGAATGATAAATTCGGCCTGCCGTGTTCCGAGCCGCTTGGCGAATCCCCCAAAACCATCACCCCATTCCGGATAGCGGTTGTGAGCTTGGTCACCCAGGGCAAAGGCTACAGTTTTTAGATAGATGCCCCAGGTCGTGTACGTCTGCCGTAGGTAGAGTCTGAAACGCTCGTCCCTACTTAAGGATCTCAAAGGAACTTCCTTCGGAACATATGGGCCGTAAAGCCAATTCACGTTGATCGGGTTAGCTTCTTCCGGCTCGGGCTTGCTGGGCAGCTCCTCTTGAGCCGAGCATAGTGCGGGACAGAGGACCATTAGCAGGATCGCTACAAGCGCGCCGAGTCCTATGCGCAAATGGCCCCATCGCAAGCGCAACCCTGGCAACATCGGCAACTCAACGCCCTGCGGACCGATTTCGAGGCGGGGCTCAAACAGTATCGGCTACTTCGCCGTTCTAGACAACGCTACGATGCGAACCGCGCGGAAAGAGCGACCGTGCCCTCTGCGGCGGGGAGGAAGTTACGAAAGCCGACCCGGGACCCACAAGGATCCCGGGCCTTGGTTGGCTATGTCATCGTCCTGATGCTGTTGCAGTTTGCTTGCCTTCCGGGGTGGTCTAGATTTCGATACGCCGTGGCAGAGCCGTCGCTGAAATCGGCGCACTAATCTCGAGCACGCCGTTGTGATATTCCGGGTCCAACTTGTCGCTCTCGATGCCCTCAGGCAGCATGATACTGCGCTCGAAGGAACCGTACACAAGTTCTCTTTGGTAGTAGTCGGCGCCTTTCGTTTCGTTCGTCGCCTTTCGCTCGCCTGACACGTGAAGCACATTGCCCTGCACCTGAATATTCACGTCCTTCGGATCGACGCCAGGCAGCGCGATTTGGCAAACAAACTTCTTGGCATCCTTGTCGATGGAAGTGTTCACGGGAGGTACGAGAGTGGAAAGAGTTTCCGGGACGTCCCGGCGCGAGATTCCCGGCCGATTGCTGAAGAAACGGTTGAAGATCTGATCGAAATCTCTACGCAGATCGAACAGATCATCGAAAAAACGGTCACGCCGGGTGATGTTTGCCATGGGGGTCTCCTCCTGAACTTCAATTTACCCGACGCGCCTACCAAAAAACCGGGCGGGAGGCGCGCAGGAGCTGGGTTACTGGAAGTCTCTGCTCGGGTAAGGAAGCTGTCAAGGTTGAGATCAACCGTTCTTTATGAATATTCGGAGACTGATACCGCCTGCGTCCCTTGCGCAAATGGTCCCAGCTCCCGCGCGGCTTAAGCTAGCTGTCCCTAACGGAGGCGATCGTAATTTGAGGAACGCAAAAGTGGAGGGCACCATCGACAATCTGAATGCGAAGCGCAGCAGTGAGTGAAGGAGATGCCTCGCGAAACAAGCGGGTAAGTTCTTCGACCACCACAGGTGGCGTATTCATCCTCCGGACCCAAGCGGAGAAGTCCATTGGACCACTTTTCTCCGTAGCGAACGCCAACTCCTCGAAGGTAATTCGCAGGCCCGCTTCTGTGACGAACGCGCGCCATTCGCTGGGGCGGTAATTTCGCACATGCGAGGGATCGCGCAGCCTTTCCAAGTGGTTCCACTGCCTGTCAAGAACATCGTCATCGGGAGAAACGCTGTCGACAATGATGACTCGGCCGCCGTTCTTCGTCACACGCGCCATCTCACAGATCGCCTTGCGCACGTCTGCATAGTGATGCGGTGCCTGTCGCACGGTGACGATGTCGAACGACGCATCGGGAAACGGCAGGTTCTCCGCAGTTCCCTGCCTCGTCGAAACGTTCGTCAGTCCGCGAGCGGTCGCATTGCGGAGGGTCTCCACAAGCATAGGCTCGGTCATGTCGTAGGCTGTCACTCCGCGTACATGAGGCGCAAGGGCGAGCGCGGTGTGCCCCGCCCCGGTGGCAATATCGAGGGCTAGATCCTCCGGCTTCGGGCGCGCGAGTTCGACCACGCTGCGTAGGGCATCGGGATCGCTGTGCGTAAGGCTGGCGCTGTAAGCCGCCGCAGCCGCTCCAAACTGTTGACTGACGCGCTGGTGAATTTCAGAGCTTTGGCTGCGTGGTAGGTCTTTGTGGGCCGGCATGTTTCCTCCTGGCGAATCGGTCGGATGCAGAAGTCTCCCTTTGGCCGTTGGCGTTACTGATTTCTCGCGATAAGATGTGCAAAATCAAGAAGTTCAGCGGCATTCAAATCGGAAACAGCGCGAAACTCAAATCCATTTTTCCTCCACGATAGAACGTTATATCCCTGGATGGTCTGCACATGAACAGCTGTATTGCTGTTATCCTCCGCCGGCCAGATATAAAGATTGATCACGTGAAGCGCTCGATGATAGATGAGTACGGCCACGTTGTGCCGCTCGAGGTAATCAAGACGCCCCCCCGCGAGCGGATATCCTTCCGCCGAGAAATCCTGCACGGGCGGCGCAAAATCGAGCTTTCCATCAAACCAAGGCTTTACCGTGTGCTGGTCGGTCGACACCACGTCCATCAAATGATTCGGCATAAGCGAGCGCACGTGATTCGCCACAATCTCCTGGTCAGACGAGCGAATCGCGGGGTGTATCACTGTGACGGCCACGATCCATGCGGCAGTTGCGAACGCAGCCCCGGCTCCGGCCCACAGCCATCGTTGAAACCAAGGGACTCCGCGAGTTCGCCGATCGTGACGTATCCGCTTGCGGATATCGTCTGCAACCAGCGCAGGCGCGCGATAGTACAACCCCGGACCTCGCACGGTCTCGCGCACCTCTTTCCAGCTCCGGACTTTTGAAGAACAGCCGGGACACGAACCAAGGTGTGCTTCCACTTCGAGGCTTCGCTCAAAACTGAGTTCTCCATCGAGATACGCTTCCAGTAAATGCCGATCCTGCGTGCAGTCCACTTCAGACCTCCTTTCTCGTGCTGGTTGCGAGCTGATCGCGCAATTTCTGGCGTGCCCGAGACAGGCTCGACATCACCGTTCCCATCGGAACTCCTGTCACCTGCGATATTTCCTTGTACGAGAATCCCTCCATCTCACGCAGCACCAGCACTTCTCTAAAAGTCACCGGCAGCATTTCCAGTGCCTTCCTCACTCGGTCGCTCTCGTCGCGCGAAATCAGCTCCGCTTCTGCGCCTTGTCCGGCCTTGTACTCGGTGTGGACCGCCTCATCGAACTCGTCGGTCAGTTCCGACGGGCGATTGCTTCGCATCCACGAGTAGCAAGTATTGCGCACGATCGTCAAAAGCCACGCCCGGCTGTCTCCGCCGCGAAAGCCATCGAAGAACCGGAGCGCTCTAAGACATGCTTCTTGGACCATATCGTCGGCATCGGCTGGGCTGCGGACAAGCCACCGCGCGAGGTTGTAGGCAGCGTCGAGGTGCGGCAGTACCACCTGTTCGAATCGGTCGGGCATCTTCCGGGGAGTCCCTTCTGAGCAAGATCCAGCACGGGTCTTTTTTATTCCCGCTCCATTTTACGCGGTTTGCTAGGGAATAAATTTTCGCGAGGCCGGTCTGTACTCGTGCAGGGCAAAACGAGTGGATTGGGTACAGTTTGATGAAAGAGGCGCGAAATGCCGAGAAGAATTGTTTACGACCATAACCACGATGGGATCGACCGCCGAGGTTTCCTGGAGTGCATGGCATGGGCCGGCACTGGGGCCCTTTGTACTTTGAGCGGAGGGGTTCTGAAATCCTACGCCCTGGGCGACGTCGGCCGCGTGGCTCGAGACCTTGCGACGGCGGATTTCAGTTTCGTCCAGCTCAGCGACAGCCACATCGGATTCAGCAAACCGGCCAATCCCGACGTGTCCGCCACGCTTCAGGCGGCCATCGACAAGGTGAATGCTCTCCCCACACCTCCTTCCTTTGCCCTCCACACCGGCGACATTACGCAGCTGTCTAAACCCGAAGAGTTCGATACTGCCGCGCAGCTACTGAAGGGGCTCAAGACCCACCCGATCTTCTTCGTTCCCGGCGAACACGACGTGCTTGACGGTACCGGCAAAGCGTATCGGGAACGCCATGCCATGAACCCGACGGGTGACGACTGGTACAGCTTTAACTTCAAGGGGGTGCATTTCGTAGGCCTCGTCAATGTCTTGAATCTTACACCGGGTGGGCTCGGCAATCTCGGACCCCAACAGTTGCAGTGGCTCGAGCGGGATCTGAGCAATGTCTCAAGCAGCACTCCGATTGTGGTCTTCGCGCACATTCCGTTGTGGTCGGTTTATCCGGCATGGGGCTGGGGCACCGACGACGGCGCTCAGGCGCTCTCCTACATGAAGCGATTCGGCTCGGTCAGCGTCCTGAACGGCCACATTCACCAAACCATGTTGAAGGTCGAAGGCCACATTACCTTTCACACGGCAGCGTCGACGGCCTTTCCGCAGCCGCCCCCGGCCACGCCGGGGGCCTCGCCCGGTCCCATGACGGTTGCGGCCGATCAACTGCGAGGTCTACTCGGCCTCACCCAGGTGAATTTCGTCCGCGGAAAACACGCACTTGCCGTTACGGATTCAACTCTCGCCGAAAACGGGTCGAAGGAAAGCCGACTGTGAAGCTGGTCAGCAAATCCGCGATTTTCACTCTGGCAGTGTCCCTCACCCTCACCTCGGCAGCCGGTACGCACAAGCCGGCTTCCACAGGCGATCCTGCGCCCTACGTCGTCGATATCAAGGACTTCGCCTTCTCTCCCCGGACTTTGGTCATATCGGTCGGCTCGAGGGTCACTTGGAAGAACGAAGACGAAGAACCCCACAAACTCGCCGAAACCAATCACGTATTTACGTCTCCGCCGCTTGACACAGGCGAGGGGTTTGTCTATGAATTCAGGCGAGCCGGGAGATACGAGTATTTCTGTACCATTCATCCGCATATGACCGGTGAAGTCATCGTCGAAAGCAAATAGCTCCCCGCCTGTCTGTCATGGCAATGAAACCGCTTGCACCCACGGCTGGAGCAACCTCTGGCTGCGCTATGGCCCAACGAACGAGATTACCCTCCTCGCACTCAAAACGTAGACGCCCGACTTACTGGAGTGGAAGTTGAATGTTATACTCGCGGCTGAAATGTTGCCTGTTGGCGCGCGCATTCGTGCTGAATGCGTTTCCTGCTACTCTGCTAAGAACGGCCCAGCCTGACGTGCGATAATCCATGGCAACGATGTTACCCGAGTGCTCGCTATGGACACTGAGTGAGCTGACGCGGGATCCAACGAACAGGAGCTTTCCAGATTGCGTGAGAATGAGGAGCATTACCGCGACTTGGTTGAGAACAGCCTCGATTTAATCTGCACGCATGACTTGAACGGCCTCCTGCTCAGCGTCAATCTAGCTGCGGCGCGGGCACTGGGCTATGAGCCAGGCGAACTCGTAAATCGGAACGTGCGTGAATTTCTCAGCCCGAAAAGTCACGCGGAATTCGATGTTTTTCTAGCTACGATGCGGGAGAAACGTACGTCCGCAGGGTTCATGCGCCTGCGGACCAGGAGCGGAGAAACCCGGATCTGGAGATACACCAGCACACTCCGAACCGAGGGGGTGCCTGCACCGATTGTTCGCGGAGTGGCGCACGACCTGACCGACATTTTGCAAGCCCAAAAGGCTTTGCGCAAAAGCGAAGAGCGCCTGCGCGTCGCCGCCGAAGTCGGCAGGATGTACGCCTGGGAATGGGATCCCCCCACGGATCGGGTGCTGCGATCTGCAGAATGCTTGAGCATTCTCGGCTTCGATGGAGCCAACCGCAACGGTGTTGCGAAGGATTATTTCAGTTTGGTCCATGCAGATGACAGAGCCAGGCTGTGGAGCTTGGCAACCTCTCGGACACCCAACGACCCGGACTATAGAACCGAGTACCGAAGATTTCGACCGGACGGCACGCTGCTGTGGCTTGAGGAGAGTGGCCACGCTACGTTCGACAAAGCCGGAAAGATGGTCCGACTCATTGGCATGACCGCCGATATCACCGAGCGCGAGCGGATCGAGGAGAAGCTGCGCGCGAGCGAAGAGCGCAGTAAGCGGCTGATTTATGCATCTCCCGTGGCCACTGTTGTGACCTCCGGTTCAGAGCATCGGAATGAGATCGTCAATGATCAGTTCACGGCTCTGTTTGGCTATTCTATAGAGGATGTGCCTAGCGCCGCCGAGTGGTGGCCGCTTGCCTATCCTGAGGAGGCCTACCGCGAAGAAGTGAGAAGAGAATGGGAAGCCCGAGCGGCGGAGGCCATTCGAAACCGGTCTGCGATTACACCCCTGGAAGCAACGGTTCGCTGCAAGGACGGATCTTTCCGCCACATCGAGTTTCATTTTGCATCCCTCGGCGAGACGAATTTGGTGAGTTTCGTCGACCTCACGGATCGGAAACGGGCCGAGGAGGAACTGACGAAGGTCGGCGGACGGCTGCTCCAAGCCCAAGAGGAGGAACGCGCCCGGATTGCAAGGGACCTTCACGACGATATATGTCAGCAAATTTCGCTATTAGGGGTTGAGTTGGGGAAGCTCGCGGAAATGCCCCTCGAGTCTCATTCCGGCTTGCACGATCAGATCAACCAATTGCAAAAACGCGCCTCGGAAATCTTGAAAAATGTGGGCGCGATATCCCACGAGCTGCACTCTTCCAAGCTCGATTTGCTTGGCTTGAAAGTGGCAGTTCGAGGTATGTGTGAGGAGTTTGCGGAGCTCCACGGAGTGAAGGTGGAGTTTATTGAGGAGGACCTACCGAGCGCTTTACCCAAGGATATCTCCATCTGCCTGTTCCGTGTTGCGCAGGAGGCCTTACGTAATGGCTTGAAGCACAGCCGAGCCAACCATTTCCAAGTGCGCTTGGCGGGAGCGCCGGGCACGGTTCATCTCTTTGTTCGAGATGAGGGCGTGGGTTTTGATCCTGAAACCGCGATGAAGAACCGCGGCTTGGGCCTTATCAGTATGCGGGAACGATTGACGCTCGTGGGAGGAACGGTAGAGATCCGATCAAAACCAAAGGGCGGCACCGAGATACACTGCAGCGTTCCTTTTTCCGCACCAGCGACATGACCATCGCCAACGGGCCGCTGCTCCAACCCTACGACGGGCGCCGAGGAAGGTTCCTCGCTCACCCGGAGGAAATCGATCGCGGCATGCAACCCAACAGTTCCGGTCGCCCTGTTCACTACCTCGAGATTTATGAACCGGATGTGCTTGCCGACGACATGCAGTCCCTTTTCCAATACGCAGCGATTCAAATAGCTTCCTCTGCCCAGTGGCTTTATTCCGGCATGATGACAACCTCCCCTCGAGGAATGGCATTGAGCGTCCCCCGGTCAATGTTGAGGTGGGCCATTACAAGATCGGGCGGGGTGTGCGTGAGCCACTGGGATAGGGAAAGGTCCTGGTAGAAACTGCTTTTGAACATCTCCAAGAATTTCAGGTCGGTATCGCCGGTGTTCTCTATATAGTGCGGCAATGTTTGCTCCACGTAGCCAACATCTCCGGCTTGAAAGTCCATGGTTCGCG
>Ga0187769_10000236_pt1 | contig 30546 bp, 25 predicted proteins | sample 0116_SJ02_MP02_1_FD_133140 | JGI IMG/M metagenome (GOLD analysis project Ga0187769, IMG submission 133140) | Tropical peat soil microbial communities from peatlands in Department of Meta, Colombia - 0116_SJ02_MP02_10_MG | ecosystem: Environmental > Terrestrial > Soil > Wetlands > Peat | place... | reverse complement strand
GCACGTCGGCCTCGCCCCTCGTGCGCGGCGGTCCACTGCTCGACCAGCTGGGAGGCCTGCCCGATCACGTCGGCGGCCTGCTGGGGGGTGAGGTTTCCCTTCGGGACCGGCGGCGTCGGCACCCCGAGCGACGCTAACTGGTCGATCAGCCGCTCCGCCGCAGCCCCGTCCGGCCGCTCGTGCACGCGGTACAGCGTCGGCACCCGCCGCGTGGTCAAGAAGCGGGCCACCTGCTCGTTGGCGGCGATCATCAGGTGCTCGATCATCCGGTGCGATTCGGTCTGCTCGACCGGCTCGACCGCGACCACGTCGCCGCGGTCGTCGAACTCGAAGTCCGGCTCGGACGAGTCGACCTCGAGCGCTCCGCGAGAGGCGCGGCGCGCCTCGAGCGCGGCCGCGGCGGCGCGTGCGCACGCCAGCCCGGGCCCCCACGCCCTGTCGGCCGCCTCGGACCCGGCGAAGATCCGGTCGACCCGGTCGTAGTCGAGGCGCTCGTCGGAGCGGATCACCGAGCGGTAGAACGAGGCGTGTCGCACACGGTCGTCCTCGAGCACGAGCTCGACCGTGACCGTCAGCCGGTCCTGTCCGGGGACCAGCGAGCAGGCGTCGTTTGAGAGCGCCTGCGGGAGCATCGGCTCGACCGCGCTCGGGACGTAAACGCTGGTCGCACGCCGGTAGGCCTCGCGGTCGAGCAGCGACCCGGGCCGCACGTAGGCCGAGACGTCGGCGATGTGCACCCACACCCGGCGCGTGCCGTCGGCCTCATCCGAGGCCGAGATCGCGTCGTCGAAGTCCCGCGCGCTGACGGGGTCGACCGTGAACGTCGGCAGCGAGCGCAGGTCGCGGCGCGCCGGCGAAGCGGCGCCGCCGGCGTCGCCTACCGAGACGGTCACGGGAACCGCGGCCGACACCTCCCGCGCCTCGTGCTCCACTGCCGGATCGAACGCCCGCCGGAGCCCGCGGTCGACCATCAGCCCCTCGAGCACGTCCCGCGCCACGTCGGCCCGGCCGAGCCGGCGCGCCACCGTAGCCCGGCCACCCGGACGGCCGTTGCGGCCTGCGCCCGGGCGCACGACGATCAGGTCCCCTACCGCCACCCGCCGGTCTCGGCTCACCACCATCCGCGGTCCCGGCCCGAAGAACGGTTCGGCAACCAGGAACTTTCCGCGGCGCTCGAGCACAGCCACCCGCGGGCCGGTGCCCACGTCGCGGGTCGCTGGACTCACCGCACCTCGGCCGCCACCGTCCGTTCGGCGACCTGCAGGGCCGTGTCGACGGTGGAGGTGGGCTGGGTGTAGGCGTAGACGTTGGGCGCGATGCCGGCGCCTTCCTTCACCCCACCGCCTCCGAGGTTTTGTCCGTTCGGCGTGAAGTACTCGCCGACCGTGAAGTCGAGCGCGCCGCCGTTGGGCAGCGGGTCGATCTCCTGGAAGACACCCTTGCCGTAGGTGTGGGTTCCCACCACCACCGCCCGGCCCCGGTCCTTCAGCGCGCCCGTGACGATCTCCGCCGCCGAGGCCGTGCCGCGGTCGACCAGCACCACCATCGGGATGCTGGTGGAGATCGCGCCGCCCCTGGCGACGTACACCTGGCGCGGCTGTGACCGGCCCGCGGTTGAGACGATCGTCCCGTCTGGGATGAAGATGCTGGCCACGTTGACCGCCTCGTTGAGCAGCCCGCCCGGGTTGTCGCGGAGGTCCAGTACCAGCCCGCGCGCGCCCTGGTGCAGCAGGTCCTCCACCTGCGCCCGCAGCTCGGCCCCGGCCCCTTCGACGAACTGCGTGAGGACGAGCACCCCGAGCTTGATCCCGTGGTAGGTCACGATCGTCCCGCTCGCCACCGGAACGACGATGTCCTCCCTCACCAGCGTCCGCCTGAGCCTGCGCTTGCCGCGCTGGATGGTCAGCGTCACCCGCGTCCCCGCCTCGCCCTTGATCAGGTCCGAGCCGAAGCTCGACGGACGGTGGGCCAGCGAGGTCGCGCCGACATCGATGATCACGTCACCGCGCTGCAGCCCGGCCTGCGCGGCCGGCGACCCGGGGAACACGTCCTGCACCTGGAGCCCAAGCGGCTCGGGGAGCACGTCGACCCCGATCCCGCTCAGGTGCGGGTTGTCCTCGTTCAGGAACCCCTGATAGTCGGACGGGTCGTAGTAGTGCGAGTACGGGTCGTCGAGACTGGCGACCATCCCTGCGAGGCCCTTGTTGACGAGCTGGCTGCGGTTGAGCGGGCGGTAGTAGCTGCGCTGCAGCAAGTCGAGGACCTGGTTGACGAGCGGGTCCTCGTCCTGGTCGACGAACGCGTTGCGCACCGGCGAGGGCAGCCAGCTCGGATGTCCGCCGAGCCAGATGCCGGCGAGCAGCACGATCAGCCCGGCCGCGACCAAAGTGGCGATCCGGGGGCGACGCGAGCGACGAGAAACCATGCCCGCAGGTTAGCCGGGTGGCGCCGAATGCCCCCGCGCGGCCGGGCCACTGGCCCAAGTGACCCGGCGTTGCGGGAGAGGCTTAGTAGAAGTTGTGGTCGTAACCGTGGGCAACGACCAGCTGCTTGCCCTGGGGGGCGCTGGCGTCCTCGATGTCCCGGCCGATCGGCTTCATCGTCAGGAAGTCGAACGGCGTGCCCCGCACCGACGCGAGGCCGGTCGGGATCTGCACGCTGTTGGTTGGCTCGAACGTGTCGGAGTTGATGGCCAGCTTCTGGGCGTAGACGTTGCCCGAACCCTCGCCGGCCAAGTTGAAGTAGGTGTGGTTGGTGTCGTTGATGACCGTCGGCGCTGTCGTGGTCGCCCGGTAGACGATCTCGAGCGCGTTAGCCTGCGTCAGCGTGTAGGTCACGACCGTCGTGACCACTCCCGGGAACCCGTTCTTGCCGTTCGGGTCGGTGTAGGTCAGGTTCAGCGCGACGCCGCCGACGACCGTCTTGGGGGTCGCCGCCCACACCTGCGTGTTGTATGCGTCGGGTCCGCCGTGCAGCGTGTCGACGTTGTTCGGACCGTTGTTGCCGGGCAGGTTGTAGAACGTCCCGTCCAGCGTGAACGAGCGGTTGGCGATCCGGTTCGCGTAACGGTTGATGATCGCTCCGAAGTACGTATCGCCGGAGCCCCCAGCCGCGGGCCACGGCTGGTTCTGGAAGTCGTTGACGTAGTCGCTCAGCTTCGGGAAGCCAAGCGCGACGTTCTTGAGCGCGCCGGTGCAATCCGGCACCCAGATCGACTGGATCACGCCGCCGTAGGTGGTGATCTTGACGATCATCCCGTGCCGGTTGCGCGGCGTGTACAGGTCGACCGGCCGGCCGTTGGCTGTACCCCAAGACACGTGCGTGATGCTCAGGCTGCCTTGCCCTGCCGTCCCGTGCTTGCTCGACTTGTGCCCGTGCTTGGCCGCATGGATCTCTCGCTTCAATTGTGCGCTTGCCCGGTCGCGAACTCCGCAAGCGGTTGGCGTACGCGGGCAACTTATAGCAGAAATGTGAGCGCTCACACGCAGGATGGAGGATTGTGGGAGGTCGGCACGGAGGAACTCAACCCCGCGGGCCGGCGGCTCGCGAACCGAGCCGTGAGAGCCGGCCTCAGAAACGGATCCGGTCGGCCAGCTCGGCTCCGGCGACCGTGAACCGATAGGTCGTCCGGGACACCAGCAGCTGGCCGGGGCGGAGCACCGGATCCGGCCAGTCAGCCTCGCCAAGGTGGTTGGGCGAGTCGGGAAACAGCTGCGTCTCGAGGGCGAACGCATCGCCCGGCCGGTAGGTCCGGCCGCCCGTACCGACGAGGTCGCCGGCCAGGTGGTTCGACGTGTACACCTGCACCCCCGGCCGGTCGGTATAGGTCCAAAGCACGATCCCGCTCCCCGGATCGCATGCCACCACGGCCAGCCGGTAGCCCGACCCGCGGAGCACCCAGTTGTGGTCGTACCCGCGCGCCAGCGCGAGCTGCTCGCCGGCCGGCGCTCGGGCCGAGCGCAGATCCCGTCCGATCGGCTTCATGGCACGGAAGTCGAACGGCGTACCGGCGACCGGCATGAAGCCGGTTGGGATCCCGACCTCGGAGACCGGCTGCATCACGTGAGCGTTGATCGCCAAAAGCTGGTCGTAGACGTCGCCCGTCCCCTCGCCGGCCAGGTTGAAGTACGTGTGGTTGGTGGGGCTGACGACCGTGGGCGCGCTGGTGCGCACGCGGTACTCGATCCGCAGCGCGTTGTCGCGCGTGACCGCGTAATGCACCTCGTTCTCGACCGTCCCGGGAAAGCCGTTCGTGCCGTCCGGATCGACGTAGCGAAGCCGCACGGACGCGTCCGGATCAGCCGTCGGCGCCGGCTCCCACACCCGTCCGCTGTAGCCGCCGCCCGGGCCGCCGTGCAGCGTGATCGAGTTGCCCGGGCCGTTGTTGCCCGCAAGCTCATACCGCCGGCCGTCCAACACGAACGAATGATCAGCGATCCGATTCGCGTACCGCCCGATCAGCGCACCGAAGTGCGTCCCCCCCGATGCACTGCCATCGGCACCGCTGGTGTTCGCCACGTAGGCGTCCAAAGTCGCGAACCCGAGCGCGACGTTGACCGACCGCCCGAGCCGATCGGGGACCCAGATCGACTGCACCACGCCGCCGTAGGTCGCGACCGAAACGGCCAGGCCCGCCGCGCTCGACAGCGTGAACAAGTCGACCGGCCGGCCGTCGACCTCTCCCCATGGCTCCGTGGTGACGCTCACATCGCCGCCATGGGGCGCCCGAAGCTCAGACCCGCAGGAAGCGGCGCAGCGAAAGCCCGGAGCCGACCGCCGAGACCAGCGCCCCAGCCCCGAGGAGGACCACGACCAGCAGGCTGAAGGCAATCGTCCGTGGCGCGGCGATCAGCGTCCAGTTGCTGGCGAGCGGGTCAAGCAGCGCGATCTTGGTGATGCCGAGCACGATGATCGCCAGCAGGGCGCCGACCGAGCCGACGATCATGCCTTCGATAACGAACGGCCACCGGATGAACCAGTCGGTGGCGCCGACCAGTTTCATCACTTCCACCTCGCGCCGGCGGGAGTAGAGCGACAGGCGGATCGTGTTGGCGATCAGCAGGATCGAGGCCACCACGAGCAGGACCGTAAGCACCGCGGCGGTGATCGTGACCAGGTTCGTGACCTCGAGGATCTTCTTGGTGTCGGTCTGCTTGTTGGACACGCTGTTGATCGCGGCATCGATCGAGCCACCGCCCGGCCCCGAACCGGTGATCTCGCTGTGCACGAGGAGCACGTTGCTCGGGTTGTCCGGGACCACGTGGAAGGTGTCAGGCAACGGGTTTGACCCGAGCAGCGCATAGGCCTCCGGGTCGGCCTGCTTCTGCTGTTCGTAGGCCTGTTGCTTGGAGACGAACTGGACCGACTTGACGTGCGGCAGGTGCAGCAGTTCGGCCTGCACCCTGGAGTCATCGGTCGCCGTCGCGTTGGTGTTCATGTACACGTCGACTTCGACCCGCCCACGCACGCTGTTTGCCGCTCCGTTGGTGGCCTGCACGATCGGGATGAACACGCCGAGCACGAGCATCGTCACGAGCACGGTGGCCAGCGCGGCGAAGCTCGGCGCCGCGCTGCGCCGCATCGACCGGATGGCCTCGCGGAGGAAAAATCCGAGCCGCATCGGTCAGGAAACCCCGGGCGGACGCGTCGCGGGGGCGCGCAGCCGCCGCGCGAACTCCCGCGTGGTCTCGTCTCGCGTGTACAGGCCGGTGGCCTCGTCGCGGACGATCCGGCCCTGGGAGAGCTCGAGCACGCGGCGGCGCATCTTGTCGACCATCGCCTGGTCGTGCGTGGCCACCAGCACGGTCGTGCCGGTGCGGTTGATCCGGTACAGCAGCCGCATGATGTCCACGCTCGTCTCGGGGTCGAGGTTCCCGGTCGGCTCGTCGGCCAGCAGCAGCGGCGGGTGGTTGACGAAGGCGCGGGCGATCGACACGCGCTGCTGCTCGCCGCCCGAGAGTTGATCGGGGTAGTTGTGCAGCTTGGTCGAGAGCCCGGTCAGGCGCAAAATGTCGGGGACCTTGTCGCGGATGTCGCGGCGCGTGCCGCCGGTGACCTGGAGCGCGTAGGCCACGTTGTCGTACACGGTCCGACTCGGAAGCAGCTTGAAGTCCTGGAAGACGACGCCGATGTTGCGGCGGTAGTAGGCGATCCGCCTCCGCGTAATCTCGTCGAGCGAACGGCCGGCCACGCGAATCGTGCCGCCGGTCGGGTCGAGCTCCTTGATTAGCAGGCGCATGACGGTCGACTTGCCCGAGCCGGTGGCGCCGACGAGGAACACGAACTCGCCGCGGACGATCGAGAAGCTGACTTCGTCGAGACCGACGTCACCGCCGGGGTAGCGCTTGGAGACCCCTCGGAACTCGATCACCGGGGCGGCGGGCTGGCCGGCCCCGGCCGGCTGGGCGTCGCGCGGGGCGGGGACGGCGGCCGCGGCGTCCTGGCGCCGGCTACTGATTCTGTTTTGAGACTGGGTGCTGGCCATTAGCTGCGGGGCAGCGTACCGAGACCCGTCGCCGAACGGCGTCCCAACCCTCCCTCTGCAACGCGATTTGCAGCTCCGCTACCTTTAGCCGCATGCCGTCGATCACCCGCCGGTCGCTTTCTAATGGGCTGCCGCTCTACCGGATCGCGGTCGAGGGCGCGCGCTCGGCCACCATCCTGGTGGCGTTCGACGCCGGTGCGCGCACCGAGCGCGAGGACGAAAACGGGATGGCCCACTTCCTCGAGCACCTGGTGTTCAAGGGCGGCGAGAAGTACCCCACCTATCGGGATGTCAACGAGGCGGCCGAGCGGATCGGGGCGGTGCTGAACGCTTACACCAGCCACGACCTGGTCGCCTTCCACATCACCGCCCGCTCCAACAAGGCCCTCGAAGCGGCAGACCTCCTGACCGACTTCGTAGGGCGCCCAAGGATCGACCCCGACGAGCTCAACCGCGAGCGAGGCGTGGTCGTGCAGGAGATCGCGCGGGCCAACGACCAGCCCTCGGTCATGGCCGAGCATCTGATCGACGAGGCGGCGTTCGGGGACCACCCGCTGGGCCGCCCCGTCCTGGGCCCCGCCGAACATATTCGTGACACGTTCACGCGCGAGGGCATCGTCGCCTTCCGAGAGCGGCGGTGGTCGCCCAGCCATGGCGGCGCGTTCCTGGTCGGCAACCTCGAGGGGTTCCCCGAGAACGGTGCCGTCGAGGAACTGTTCACCCGCTTTCCGGAGCGTCCCGAGCCCGAGCCGTACGAGCCGGCGCCTCCGGCGCACCCGCGCGTGCTGGTGCAGGAGCGCGACTCCAACCAGTCGCATCTGCGGATGTCCTACCGGCCGGAGATCGAGATCGCCGATCCAAAGGAGCGGGCCACGCTGGCCATCTACTCAACGCTGCTGGGCGGCTCGATGGGCTCGCGGCTGTTCGACGAGATCCGCGAGCAGCGCGGCCTGGCGTACTCGGTCCACTCGATCGCGCACGCCTACGCCGACGTGCCCGTGCTCCAGCTGTCGGCCGGCCTGGACTCCGGCAAGATGCTCGAGGCGTATCGCAGGATGCGCGACATCGTCACCGAGCTGCGCGAGGACGGGCCGACCGAGACCGAGGTCGAGCGGGCCCGCGCCTACGCCGCCGGTGCGCGTGCGATCGCGTTCGAGAACACGGGCGCGATCGCCCGCCACGCCGCCCAGCAGACGATCGTTTATGGTGAGGACGTTGATCCCGATCGCACGATCGAGCTGTTGGACGAGGTGACCTACGACGAGGTGAGAGAGGTAGCCGCCCGCGTGGCCGATAGCCTGTCGGTCGCGTGCGTGGGTCCACACACCGTGGAGGAGCTGGAGTCAGCCTGAGACGTTGGATTGCGGGGGGAATCGCCGCCTTGGCGATTGCTGGATGCGGCGGGGGGAGTCACGTCGCCAAGCCGAGCCCGGAGGCGTCGGTCGGATTGCCCGTGGCGCACACCACGACGGCGACCGTCACGCACACGACGGCCAGCACGTCGGCGCCGACGCCGATGACACCCGAGCTAGCGAGCCTGCGCGCGCAGCTCGGCAACGTGTTCGGCAAGGCGGGGCCGGGCGCGGCTTCGGGGGGCCTCGTCTACGACCTGACCACCAAGCAGACGCTGTTCTCGTTGCGCGCGGACGTCGGCCGGCCACCGGCGTCGGTCGAGAAGCTCTACACGACCGTCGCCACGCTGGCCGAGCTAGGCCCTCACGCCCGCCTGAAGACGACCGTGGTCGGCGCCGGCCACCTAGGCCCCGGGGGCGTGTGGCACGGCAATCTGTATCTGGTCGGCGGCGGCGACCCGACGTTCGGCGACGGCGCGTTCAACAAGATCTGGGAGCAGGGCTACGGGCCCACCGCCAACGAGCTCGTCGGGCAGCTGGTCCACGACGGGATTAAAAGCGTGTCGGGGTGGGTGATTGGCGATGCCGCGCTCTTCGACGGGCTGCGCGGAGGCCCGGCGACCGGCTACGCCCCCGACATACCTGATTTCGGTGGACAGCTGTCGGCGCTCAGTTACGACCACGGGTCCACGTACAAGAAGCTCAACCCCGGGGCGTTCGCGGCCAAGGAGCTTGTGCTCACGATGCACGACGCCGGCATCGGCGCCCGCCCGCTGGACCGGACTCTGCCCGCCCCCGGGGAAACGCAGCAGCTCGCGTCAGTCACCTCTCCCCCGCTGTCGGTCATGCTCAAGCTGATGGACGTTCCCTCGGATGACTTCTTTGCCGAGATGCTGACCAAGCAGCTCGGCGTGCGGTTCGGCGGCGCGGGGAGCATCCAGGCCGGGGCTGAGGTGATCTCCGACGTGATTGCCTCGTACGGAATCCACCCGACGATCGTCGACGGCTCGGGGCTGTCGCGCTCCGACCATTCCTCCCCGGGGCAGGTGGTCGCGCTCCTGCGCACGATCTGGAAGACGCCGATCGGCCGGATGCTGTCAGCCTCGCTGCCCGTGATGGGAGTCAGCGGGACCGTCCAGAACATCGCTCCGCACACGGCGGCGCAGGGACGCTGCATCGCCAAGACCGGCACGCTCAACTACGTGACCAACCTCGCGGGCTACTGCACCGCGCTCAATCACCACGTGCTCGCGTTCGCGCTGATGATCGACGGACCCAGCAACTGGGCGGCGATCCAGTTGTTCGATCAGATGGTCCCCGCGATCGCGCAGTATTGAAAGCGTTGCGCGCGGCGGCCGGCCACGCGACAATCGCGCCGTGGAGGTGACCATCGCCGTGAACAGGCGCGAGCTGCAGCGGTACCTGGCACGTATCGATGACCGGTGGCAAATCGATCGCGCCGTGCTCGGCGGCGCCCGCGTGGCCGACGAGCGGGGCGCACCATCGCAGCGTGAGCGCGGCCCCGAGTTCGTCATGATCCTCGTGTCCCCGTCGTTCGAGGGGATGCCCTGGCTCGAGCGGGTCTATCACGCCGCATCGCTCTGGGACGCGCTCGAGATGGGCGCGCCGGCCGACGTTCACTGCTACACGCCCGACGAGTTCGAGCGCAAGCGCGTATCGCTGCATCGGGTGGTCGACGCCGTCGGCAACGGGATCGACCTGCTCGCCGAGCCGGTTTAGCTAATCCCCACCATCCGCTCGATCGACAGCCGCGCCCGATCGGCCACCTCGGGCGGCACCTTCACCTCGTGCACGCCGTCGCGCAAGGCATCGCGCAGCTTGGGCAGCGTGATCATCTTCATGAAGCGGCAGTGCGCGGCCTCGTTCGCCGCTATGAAGTCCGTGTCCGGGGCGGCCCGGCGCAGCGGGTGGAGCATCCCGGTCTCGGTGGCGACGATCGCCGTCGGGGCCGGTGGGCCGTTAATCCCCCGGGCGTAGCCGAGCATCCCGCCGGTCGAGAGCATGTGGACACCCTCGGCGTCGACGTCTCCGGCGGCAACGTACTCCATCACGCTGGTCGAACAGCCGCACTCAGGGTGGATCAGGAAGTCCGCGCCGGGGTGCGCCGCGCGTACGGAGGCGATGTCGTCGGGCCTGATGCCGGCGTGGACGTGGCACTCGCCGTCCCACACGTGCATCGAGCGCCCGGTCAGCTTCTCGACGTAAGCGCCGAGGAACATGTCGGGCCCGAACAGGATCTCGATGTCCTCGCCGTGCTCGGCGTAGATGTGCTCGACGACCTTGACCGCGTTGGCCGACGTGCAGCAGTAGTCGGTAAGCGCCTTGACCTCGGCGGTGGTGTTGACGTACATGACGACGATTGCGGCGGGGTGGCGCGCCTTCCATTCGCGCAGCTGCTCGGCCGTGATCGAATCGGCCAGCGAGCAGCCGGCGTCGAGGTCGGGGATCAGGACGCGCTTGTCGGGGCACAGGATCGAGGCGGTCTCGGCCATGAAGTGCACGCCGCAGAACACGATCGTGTCCGACTCGGCCTCGGCCGCCTGCTGGGAGAGGCCGAGCGAGTCGCCAACGTAATCGGCGACATCCTGAATTTCTGGCAATTGGTAGTTGTGGGCGAGGATCACCGCGCCGCGCTCCTGCGCCAGGACGCGGACCTCGTCCTGAAGGGCAGGGATGTTCTCGAGGAGCAAGGGTGCGTCAGACGCACCGAGCATCGGCAGGTTCATGGAATCGGCTCGAGGAGGAGGGACAGATCTAGCGCCGGGGCGCTGTGCGTCAGCGCCCCCACTGACACGAAGTCTACTCCGGTGCTTGCGATGTCCCGGATCGTCTCCAGGGTGACGCCGCCGCTGGCCTCGAGCTTGGCGCGGCCGGCCACGTGGCGCACGGCCTCCGCGAGCTGCTCCACCGACATGTTGTCGAGCAATATCCAAGGTGCCCCGGCCTCGAGCGCCTCGTCGACCTCGGTCAGCGTCCTGGCCTCGACCTCGAGGGTCAGCTCCGGGGCGTAGGCGCGCGCCTTGCGGACCGCCTCCCCCACCCCGCCCGCGATCGCGGCGTGGTTCTCCTTGATCAGGATCGCGTCGAACAGGCCGAACCGGTGGTTGGTGGCGCCGCCCGCCGCTACCGCGGCCTTCTCGAGCGCTCGCAGCCCCGGAGTGGTCTTGCGCGTGTCGAGGATCGTGGCGCCGGTCCCCTCAACGGCGCGGACGGCACGCGCCGCCATGGTCGCGACTCCCGACAGACGTTGAAGGAAATTCAAAGCCGTGCGCTCGCCGGTCAGGAGCGCACGCGCCGACCCCTCGAGGTGCAGCACCGGGCCGGCGTCCCGCCACTCGCCCTCGGCCACTAGGCGCTCCACGACGACGTCCGGATCGAGCGCGCGGAACGTCTCGGCCGCGACGTCGAGGCCGTAGATCACGCCAGGCGCCTTCTGTCTGATCAGCGCCCGCGCCGCCGCGTCCTCGGGGACGGTCGCAGCCGTCGTCACGTCGCCGTCGCCGACGTCCTCGGCGAGGGCGCGCGCAACCACCTCGGTGAGCGTGGCATCGGGCACTGCCGGCGAGGATAAAGTCTCGGGCAGCCTGCACGCTCGCGCGTTCGACCGTCGCGCGCTGGCGTGGCGGCTGGCGCGCTTCGCCGGGGTCGTGCTGGTCGTCGGGCTGCTGATCGCCACCCGTCCCGGGGCTGGGCTCGCTGCGTTCGCGTTTCGACCGCGCGCCGCCGGCCGCACCCGCTGGACGCGGCTCGCCCGTCGCGGCGCGAGCCTCAAGGCGGTCTGGTCGGCGTGTTCGTCCTCTACGGGGCGCCGCTCGCGCTCGCCTCCTCGGCCATCCTGGTCTACCGAGCCGTGGAATCGCTGGTGCCGCTGGCCCTCGGGGCGATCGGCGTGGCTGGGCTTCGACGGGCGCCGCGACTGCTCGGAGCCCCGCTGAGGGTAGGAGGCGATCGTGCGCGTGATCGTCGGACTCGTCTGTCTGGTCTTCCTGGCCTTTTCCAGGCGTTCTCCGCCGGGAGATGGCGGTCGCACGACTGGACCGCCGCGCCGGGTCACCACCCAGCCCCGGCCGACTGCTCGAGCGCTCTCGCCGAGCTTCGATCGCGCCTGGAGGGCAGTGGCCTCCACTCCGAGGCCGATGAGGAGGCGTGCGCCGAGCGACTCGAGGAGCTCCGCAGAAGCTGTGAGCCCTACGCGATCGCGATCTCCCGCCACCTGGCACTCGAGCTGCCCGACTGGTTGCCAAAGGGGGAGGTGCGCGCAGAATGGCCCACGGCGGCCGAGCACGCGACCTGAGTGCTACTCGATCAACACCCGCACGGTGCGGAACGCCGGATCGGAGGCCCCGTGGAGCCGCGCTCCCTCGGCGGTCAGCTCGCGCAGGTAGGCCACGACCTCGTCGGTGATCCGCTCGCCGGGCAGCAGCGACGGCACCCCGGGGGGATAGCCGGCGATCGACTCGCACGAGATCCTCCCCACCGCCTCGTCCACCGCCACCGTCTCGCCCTGCCCGAGGAAGGCATCCCGCGGGGACACCACGGTCTCGTGCTCGAGGGACGACGGCGGACGGCTGATCGCGTGGCGTCTGCCTGGACGGGCGATCTGCCGCACCGTCTCGGCGAAATCGTGCGCCAGGCGCTCGAGCGCCTCGACCGACTGACCGATCCCGAGCACCAGCACCAGCGTCGCGTGCGTCGCCAGCTCGACGTAGATGTCGTAGGAGTTGCGCAGCGCCGCCGCGACCTCGTAGCCGGTGCAGCCCGTGCCGCGCACGTCGATCACGATCCGCAGCGGATCGCGGCCGGCGATCCCGGGCCGGCCGACGAATTCCTCGTCGAGCACGGCGCAACCCGGCACCGCCTCGATCGCCTCGCGGGCCCGCTCGGAGGCCCGGACGGTGCGGTCGAGCAGCGCCTCCCCGTGGACGGCGAGCTGGCGGCGGGCGGCATCGAGCGAGGCCATCAGCAGCGAGCTCGGGCTGGTCGAGCGGATCAGCCTGACGGCGCGGTCCACCCCCTCGGCGTCGACCCGCCCACTCGTCGCGACCAGCAGCATCGCCGACTGGGTCAGGCTGCCCACGATCTTGTGGGTTGAGGCGAGCATCGCATCAGCTCCGAGGGCCAGAGGCGATGCGGGCAGGCGCGCGTGGAAACCGAAGTGCGACCCCCAGGCGCCGTCGACGATCAGCGCCGCGCCGGCGGCGTGCGCAACCTCGGCGCACCCCGCGACGTCGGCGGCCATCCCGTAGTAGGTGGGCGAGACGATGAATGCAGCCGGAGCGTCGGGGACACGGCCGAACGCCTCGGCCAGCGCCTCGGGCGTGACTCCGTGGGCCATCCCGAGCTCGATGTCGTACTCGGGCGCGACGAACCGTGCCAGGCCACCGCTCAGAACGAGGCCGTCGATCAGGCTCGCGTGCGAGTTGCGCTGAAGGATGACCGTCGATCCCGGGGGCGCCAGGGCCAGACACAGGGCGTGGTTGCCCTGCGTGGCCCCGTTGGTGAGAAACCAGGCTCGGCCAGCGCCGTACGCGTCGGCGGCCAACCGCTCAGCGCGCTCGTACGGCGTCGGCGAGGGACCGACGTCGATTCCCTCGATGTCCTGCGGCACGTCGAGCAGCAGCGCCCGGTGGCCGAGCGCGGTTCGCAGCCCGGGGTCGGCGCCCTCGCCGCCCTTGTGGCCCGGGACGTGGAAGCGCAGCGAGCCGCGGAAGCCGTAGGCGGTGATCGCTTCTAGATAGGGCGCGGTCGGCTGGGCGGCCGGCTCCCGGACGTCGGTCACTTGGCCGATCTCAGCAGGTAGGAGCGCGCGAAGCCATCGAGGTCACCGTCCAGCACCCGGGCCGTGTCCCCCATCTCGTGATCGGTCCGGTGGTCCTTGACCAGCGAGTACGGATGCAGCACGTAGGAGCGGATCTGCGAGCCGAAGTTGACGTCCTGGGCTTCGCCCCGTTCGCGGGCGATCTCCTCGCGGCGCTTGCGCTCCTCGAGCTCGAGCAGCTTGGAGCGCAGCATCGTCATCGCCTCGGCCTTGTTCGAGGACTGCGAGCGCTCGTTCTGGCATTGCACGACGATCCCGGTCGGCTTGTGGGTGATCCGCACGGCGGAGTCGGTCTTGTTGACGTGCTGGCCGCCGGCGCCACTGGCGCGGTAGGTGTCGATCTGCAGGTCGTCGTCGTCGATGCTCAGCTCCTCGATGTCCGGGACCACGGGCGAGACCTCCACGCCGGCGAAGCTCGTCTGGCGACGGTGGGCGGCGTCGAACGGCGACAGGCGCACTAGCCGGTGCACCCCTTTCTCACTGGCGAACACGCCGTAGGCGTTCTCGCCCCTGACCAGGAAGGTGGCCGACTTGATGCCCGCCTCCTCTCCTGGCGACGCCTCGAGCAGTTCCGCCTGGTAGCCGCGCCGCTCGGCCCAGCGCATCTCCATGCGCAGGACCATCTCGGCCCAGTCCTGGGCGTCGGTTCCGCCCGCGCCGGCGTTGACCGTGACCAGCGCGTCGCCCGAGTCGTAGCGGCCCGAGAACAGGCGCTCCTCCTCGAGCCGGTCCAGCCGCTCTTGCACGCTGCGAATCTGCTCCTCGAGCTCCGGCGCCATCTCGGGGTCCTCCTCGGCCAGCTCGGCCAGCGGCTCGAGGTCCTCGACGTCGCGCTCGAGCTCCGTGTACGTGGCCAGGCGCCGGCTGGTCCGTGCGTGCTCGGAGCTCACCCTGGCCGCCTGCTCCTGGTCCTCCCAGAACCCGGGCGCGCCCATCTCCTGTTCGAGCGCGCTGACGCGCCCGCTCAGCTCAGCGGGGTCAAAGGTAGTCCGCAAGCAGCTTGAGCTGCTCGCGGATCGCCGCGAGGCGCTGGGAGAGGGGCTCTGAGGGAGCGGTAGCCATGTGCCTTCAAGGTAGCAGCGTGCTGGTGCGGCTGGGCTACAGTGGCCGCATGGCAACCCTCACCGATCCGGAAGTACACAAGCTCCTCACGGACCCGAACTTCGCGGTCATCTCCACCTTCAACCGGGATGGCACGGCCCACTCGACGGTGGTCTGGATCGACCTCCAGGACGGCCTGCCCGCGATCAACAGCGCCAGGGGCCGTATCTGGCCGAGCAACCTCGAGCGCGACCCGCGCGTCACGGTGGTCGTGCCCGAATCCGGCAACGAGTACAACTTCGTCGAGATCCGCGGGACCGTTCAAGAGGTCGGCGGGGCCGACGAGCACATCAACGCGCTGGCCAAGAAGTACATCGGCCAGGACGAGTACCCGTTCCGAGCGCCCGGCGAGGTGCGTGTGAAGTTCGTCGTCCAGCCGGACCACATCCGGCACCAGAAGCAGGGGTAAGGCGCCGGCGTCAGGCGCCGCCGACCATCCCATAAGGCGCCGCCGTCAGGCGTTGCTGATTAACCCAAATTCGTTCAGTTGCGCCCGTGCCGCCGCGCGCGCCGGGCGGCGGCGCGGTCGTGGGCCTCGCCGCGGCGCTCGTTGCGGAACTCGTCGCGCCGGCGGCGCGCGTCCAGCTCGCGCTCGACCCGGTCGAGCTCCGGCGCCGGCCCGTATAGCCGCCACCCGTTGCGCAGCAGCGGGATCAGCACGATCACCAGCACCCAGACCGGCCAGAACTGGCCGCTCGCACCTGACGCCAGCCAGACCGCTGTGCACAGCGCGAACAGTCCGAGTCCGCCGCCGGCCTCTTGGAGCATCCGACGCTGCAGCATGCGGCGACGGGCGGCGAGCTCAGCCTTCTGCTGGGCGGGCGTGGCCGGCAGCTTGGGCAGATCGGCGAGCGCGTCGCGGAGCTCCTGCTCGGTGCGGGCGCTGTAGGCGGCCTGGACGCGGTCGCTCAGCTCCTCCTCGCTCAGCCGCCCTGCCGCGAAGTGCTCGCGGATTTCCTGGGCGGCGCGCTCGCGCTGCTCGTCGGAGGCGCGCAGCTGGGGATCCGGGGAGTCGGCCATGGCGTGGAATCTACCGCCCTTGACAACGCCGCCCTGTCAAGTTAGCTTCCCATATGTCAAGTTGGCTTGACATGACTGCGTTGCGTCCGTGGAATGCGAAATCTGGTGCGAGAGAAGCGAACCGAGAGGGGCCTGTCACAGGGTCAGCTCGCCGAGGCGATGAGCGTGTCGCGCCAGACCATCAACTCGATCGAACAGGAGCGCTACACCCCCTCGCTCCCGCTCGCCCTGGCGCTCGCCCGTTTCTTCGATGCGACCGTGGAAGAGATGTTCGATGAGAACCATGTCTAAGGCGCCGCGCACCGCATTCCCGGCCACGGCTGCCATCCAGGTCTACGGATTCCCGTCATGGCCCTGGACCGCGGGGCCATGCTGCTAGGGGTCGACGCCTACGCCCCGTGGCACTTTTTGAACTTCTTGCCCGACCCGCACCAGCAGGGGTCGTTACGCCCGATCTGCTCCCCGGGCGCCACCCGCCGCTGCTCGACGTGCGCCGGCGCCGGTTCCTCGACCTCGCCCGCGGCACCGGGGGCCGCGCCGGCGCCACCGGCCGCGGCGGCGATCGCCATCGCGCCCTGGGGCGCGCCGCCGCCAGAGTAGGTGACCCGGCCAGCGCCACCCGTGGCCGAACTCGCGGCGGCGCTCGGGCTCCGGCGCTGGGGTGGTGCGGGAGGCATTCCGCCGTTCGGCGGGCCCTCGACCGGCGTCACCTGGACGTGGAAGATGAGCCGGGCGAAGTCGTCCCAGATGCTGTTCATGAGGTCGCGGAATAGGTCGAAGGCTTCGTTCTTGTAGGCCACCAGCGGCTCGATCTGGGCGAACCCGCGCAGGTGGATGCCCTCGCGCAGGTAGTCCATGTCGTACAGGTGCTCGCGCCAGCGCTGGTCGATGATCTGCAGGAGCAGGAAGCGCTCGACGTCGCGCATCAACTCGGTCCCGAACTCCTCCTCGCGGGCGTCGTAGGAGTCGGTGACCATCTCATCGAACGCCGCCTTCAGCTCCTCCCGATCGGCACGGTCGGCGTCGACGTCCGGAAGCTCGGCGTTCACCGGGAAGATCTCGCTCATCCGCCGCAGCAGGCCCTCGATGTCCCAGTCCTCGACGAAGTCGCCCGCGGTGTACTCCTCGACGACGCGGTCGATCATCCCCGCGATCTCGCCCCGGGCTGCCTCGCTCATGTCGCGCCCCTCGAGGATCTCGTCGCGGTAGGTGTAGATCACCTCGCGCTGCTGGTTGAGCACGTCGTCGTACTCGAGCGTGTGCTTGCGGGTGAGGAAGTGCTGCTCCTCGACCTTGCGCTGGGCCTTCTCGATCTGCTTGGAGAGCATGCCGTGCTCGATCGGCTCCTCGTTGCCCTCCTCGTCGACGCTCCCGAGGCGGTCGAGGATCTTGTAGATGCGCTCGCCGGCGAACAGGCGCACCAGGTCGTCCTGCGCCGACAGGAAGAAGCGCGACTCGCCGGGGTCGCCCTGCCGTCCGGAGCGGCCGCGCAGCTGGTTGTCGATCCGCCGCGACTCGTGGCGCTCGGTGCCGAGAATGAACAGCCCGCCTGCGTCGAGCACCTGTTCGCGAAGTTCGTCGATCCGCTCGTCGATCGCCGGCAGCACCTTCTGGTAGTGCTCGTCGTAGTCGGGCATCCCGTGCTGCAGGCCGAGCTTGGCCACCTCGAGGCGGGCCAGGTGCTCGGCGTTGCCGCCGAGCTTGATATCGACGCCGCGGCCGGCCATATTGGTGGCGATCGTGACCGCGCCCGGCGCGCCGGCCTCGGCGATCGTCTCGCCCTCGCGCTCGGCGTGCTCGGGCTTGGCGTTCAGCACGGTGTGCGCGATCCCCCTGCGCTTCAGACGATCGGAGAGAAGCTCTGAGACCTCGACCGAGATCGTTCCGACCAGCACCGGCTGACCTTTCGCGTGACGCTGCTCGATCTCGCGGGTCACAGCGCTCCACTTGCCGTCCTTGGTCTTGTAGACCTGATCGTTCTGATCCTTGCGGACCATCGGGCGGTTGGTCGGGATCTCGACGACGGGCAGGTTGTAGATCTTCATGAACTCGGTCGCCTCGGTCAGCGCCGTTCCGGTCATGCCCGCGAGCTTGTCGTACATGCGGAAGTAGTTCTGCAGGGTGATCGTCGCGAGCGTCTGGTTCTCCTCCTGCACCCGGACGCCTTCCTTCGCCTCAACCGCCTGGTGCAGACCCTCCGACCAGCGCCGGCCCTCGAGGATGCGGCCGGTGAACTCGTCGATGATCTTGACCTCGCCGTCGATCACCGCGTAGTCGACGTCGCGCTTGTACAGCGACTCGGCCTTGAGCGACTGGATCAGATGGTTGACCAGATGGCCGTTCTCGGCCCGGTACAGGTGGTCGATGCCGAGGAAGCGCTCGGCCTTGGCCACCCCCTGCTCGGTCACCGCGATCGTCTTGTGCTTCTCCTCGAACTCGTAGTCGAAGTCGGCGACGAACTCCTTCTTCATCCGCGGGTCCATCCCCTCGGGCGTCTTGCCGGGCTTGAGCCGGGGGGCGAGCTGGGCGAACTTCACGTAGAGCTCGGCTGCCTGCTCGGGCGCACCGGAGATGATCAGCGGCGTGCGGGCCTCGTCGATCAGGATGTTGTCGACCTCGTCGACGATCGCGAACGTGTGGTAGTGCGACTTGCCCGCCTCGGGCTTGGGCCGCCCCCCGTGCTGGACCTTCTCCTCGAGCGACGTGGCCATGTTGTCGCGCAGATAGTCGAAGCCGAACTCGGAGTTCGTTCCGTAGGTGACGTCGGCCGCATACGCGGCGCGCTTCTCCTCGTAGGGCTGCATGTTCTGGAGGACGCCGACGGTGACGCCGAGCGCGTCGTAGATCGGCTTCATCCACATGGCGTCACGCCGGGCCAGGTAGTCGTTGACAGTGACCACGTGAACGCCACGGCCGGCAAGCGAGTTGAGCACCACGGCGAGGGTGGCGGTCAGCGTCTTGCCCTCGCCGGTCCGCATCTCGGCGATGGCTCCGTCGTGCAGCACCATGCCGCCGATGAGCTGCACGTCGAAGTGGCGCATCCCCATCGTGCGCTTGCCCGCCTCGCGCACCAGCGCGAAGCACTCGTATTGCAGGTCCTCGAGGGTCTCGCCGTTCGCCGCGCGCTCGCGCAGCTCGTCGGCGGCCTCCATCAGCTCGGCGTCGGTGGAGTGCTCGAGCTCAGGCTCGTACCCGTTGATCCGACCGACCCGCTGCTCATAGACCTTGAACTTCTTACCCTCGCCCATGCGGAGAGCGCGGTCCAGGATGGTCATATGGCTAGCGTAGCAGTGGGGTCCCGGCCAACAACGCGTGAACTAACGGGGTCGGCGGCGCCTTAGGCGGCCGAGCTGACCCCCGCCTGATCGCCGGAACTGCTTCCTCCGGCGGCCCCGCCGAGGCCTTCTCCAGCGGCCTCGCCGAGGCCTTCTCCAGCGGCCTCGCCGAGGCCTTCTCCAGCGGCCCCGCCGAGGCCTTCTCCGGCGGTCCCGCCGAGACCCGCCACACCGGCCTCTTCGACGTCTTCGACCGTTGGCCCCGCACCCGCGTTCTGGGCCGCAGTGGCGCGCGCCTCGCGCCGCTTACGCCGCTTGTCGCGATGTCGTTTGACCTGGATGTGCAGCTCGTCGGCGCACAGGCTGATCGAGTGCATGATGTCGGGCGAGGCATCGCGGGCGCGCAATGTCACCCCTTTCAGGTGCAGCGTGGCCTCGGCCACCTGGTTGTCGGCGATCGCGGGGTTGCGCTCCTCCAACACCTCCACCTCGAGCTCGGCGAGCTCCGACACCTGCCGTTCGACCTTGCGAAAACGCTTAGCGACGTGGTCGCGTAGGTCCTCGGAGACGGGCAGATTGCGGCCCTTGACCTCGATGCGCATCTCGACCTACCTCCTTGCTGAGAAGGATAGATGTGCGGTGTGAACCGGTTAGGCTAGCCGCCCGCCGGACGTTTGTCGATTGCTCGCCAGGGCGGCTCCCGGCGCGGAGTCGCATAATCACTTCTCGTGGCTCCGCAGACCTCGTGGTCGTTCGATCCGCCGGTCCTGATCGGGGTGCTCGTGCTCGTGCTGCTGTACGCGGCCGGGTGGCGTCGGGCCCATCGCGCCGGAGAGCGTCACCCGCCCAGCGTTTGGCGCGCGCTCCTCTACGCGAGCGGGATCCTGACCATCCTCGTCGCCCTCGTCTCCCCGCTCGACTCACTCGGCGATCAGCTGATGTTCATGCACATGGTCCAGCACATGCTGCTCCTCGACGTGGCGCCGATTCTCCTGATCCTCGGACTCACGAAGACCCTGCTGCGGCCGGTGACGCGGCGCGTGCAGGCGGTCGAGCGCCGGGCCGGGTTCTTCGCCCACCCCGTGTTCGCTGTGATCTTCTACGCCGCGATCTTGTGGTTCTGGCACGTGCCGGCGCTGTACGACCAGGCCCAGGGCAACAGCGTGATCCACGCGTTCGAGCACCTGTGCTTCTTCGCCGCCGGCTCGCTCTACTGGTGGCACGTGCTGTCGCCGATCCGCAGCCGCGCGCGCCTGGCCGGCCTCGGCCGGGTCGGTTACATGGCCGGCGGCAAGCTGCTGGTCGGGATCCTCGGGATCGCGCTGGCCTTCGCGCCGCGCGTGCTCTACTCCTTCTACGCCCACCAGCCACACTACTGGGGGCTCAGCCCGCTCGAGGATCAGATGATGGCGGGGCTGGTGATGGCGCTCGAGCAGTCGGTGGTGATGGGAATCGCGCTTGTGTGGCTGTTCGTGCAGATGCTGAACGAGTCCGAGCGCACCGCCCAGCGCGCCGAGCGGTTCGAGGTCGCCTGAGACTGGGATTGGGTCCTCAGCGCCTTACGGCGGGGCTTAGAGCCGGCGCCCCCGCGCTCGATCGCGCGAGGGCGCCGGAAATCAGAGCACTAGACGGCTAGGAGCACTTCGCCGAGCCGGTCACCGTGCCCGTCTGGGAGGTGCCGTTCTGCTCGGCCGTGTAGGCCACGCTGTAGGGGCGCTTGCCGCTCTTGCAGCCCACCGACTGGGTGTAGTAGACGGTCTTGCCCTTGACCTTCCGCTTCAGGTTGGTCCAGTGGAGCGTCTCGCTGGTGAGCGAGCCCTCGACTCCCGAGAGCGGGAACGACACGTAGGTCGGAATCGGCGTGTTCTCAACCAGGTTCTTGCCCACGGTCTTGATCGTGCCGGGGAACGGCCCGACATAGCCGGTGGGCACCGCGCCACCCGCGCACAGATGGCTGGGGGCCTGATCGACGAAGAAGAACACGACCTTGCCCTGGCCGGCGTTCCACACGTCCAGCAGCGGATCGCACGGGACGACCGTCGGGTTCGAAGCGCTCTGGTCTGAGACCGGACCCAGCAGCGCGGTGATCGAACCGGTGGCGACGAGGGCGCCCTTTGGGCACCCGGTGTCGCTCTTGGCCGCCGAGATCGTCGACAGGCTGCAGGTCGGGAAGTCCTTGCCGTTCGAGGTCAGACCGTAGAAGGTGGTCTTGATATCGGTCAGCGGTGCGGTGCGGTTGCCAGCCGTACCGTTGGCGCCGAGGACCTCCGTCCAGCCAAGGGCCGATGGTGCCGTGCTGCTGCCCGCCTTGTTGGGCGAGAAGCTGAGCTTGGCGGTGTAGGTGTTGAAGCCGCTGCTGGCCGCATAAGCGGACACAGCGCCGACGAGCACGGCGAGCGCCGTGGCCATTACGACTAGTCGTCGCAACAGACTCCTCCTTTTTGGTTTGTTGCAAGCAGAGCCGGCCATGCTCATGGGATTGGTTGTAGTTGGGGAAATTCTTGTAGCTGTCCTGTCGTTGCCTCGCCGAGCGGCGTCTGCGCCTTACACGGAGGGCCGCTGGGGTCCGACGTGTAGTAGTCGGCGCTCAGCACTGCAGCCAGCGAGGCGGAAATAGTAGGGCCGATCGCCGGCTGAGGATTGTTCGTGCACAGGTAGCTTCCAAACACGGGAAGCCCCCCGGAAAGAGCGGTGTAGCCCCCGGGAACGAGATATGGGTTGCCGCGGTTGCTCGACAGGCGGTGCGCGTAGTTGGTCAGCGTCTCGGGGTTGATCGGGCTCGAGACGCGCACGTAGTGCAGCAGCTTGCTCTGATTCACGAGCGAGGGAGCGGTGGCCTGCGCGGCGGCCGTCCCGTTGGCGAAGAAGCCGGCGATCTCGCGGCGGTACGTGTTGATGTAGTCGATCACCGGGATCACGCCGCCGAGATACGGCGTCGCCCGTGTAAGCAGCGGCACGCTGTCGTCGAGGAACGTCTCGAGCGCCGGCACTCCCGCCTTGGAGGCGTGAGTCAGCGGCCCGATGTTGACGAGCAGGCTCTTCAGCTGCGGCGCCAGGATCGCGAGCGACTTCAGCGCCGGCGTGAGCTGGACGGCGGCGGGGCGGAGCTCGTCGACCAGCGGCTTGGTCGTCTGCGCGAAGCGCGCCACCCGGTCGACCGTGGCCTTGGTGGCGCGCAGGAAGGGCGGGAAGGCCTGGATCGTCTGCGCCAGCGCCGTGCTCTGCGCCGCGGTCGCCGAGAACGCGCCGTTCGCGTTGTCGATCAGCTGCTGGAGGGCGGCCGGGGAGTGGGCGATCGCGGAGAAGACCTGCCCTCCGTCGTTCAGCAGCGTGCTGGTCGCGGCGCTGTCGCGGTTGAGCACGGCCAGCACCGAGTCGACGTTGGTGGCGAACGGGTAGAGCTCGGCCAGGGCCTCGTTCAGGTCCTCGCCGCGGTTGGTGAGCGCGATCCCGTCCTGCTGCATCCAGGTCTCGAACGCCTGGCGGGTGGCGGGGTCGAACGTCGAGAGGATCTGGTCGAGCTGCACCGTCGGGGCGATCTGGCCGCGCGGGAGCATCGCCCCGTCGGGCAGCTTACGTGCGCTCGCGGATCCGGGCGAGAGCTCGATGTAGGTCTCTCCGAGGAGCGTTTTCTGACGGAGGATCGCGCGGGTGTCGGCCGGCCGCGGGGCGAACTGCGGGTCGATCTCCATGACCGCGCGGGTCAGGCCGGTCCGGCGGTCGAGCGAGACGCTGATCACCGTGCCGACGTTGACCCCGGAGATCCGCACGTCGGCCTGGCTGCCGAGCTCGGTCGCCTGGTCGAACTCGGCGCTGATCTCGTAGCCCCGTGGGCCGAGCGGAGTCGTGCCGCCGAACGAGATCCACAGGAACAGCAGGAGGCCGATGCACGAGGCCGCGAACGCGACCATCGTCAGGATCCGCCCGGTGCTCGGCGCCTGCTTGTTCATCGCGCCGCCCCCGTCCTGTTCGCCGCGCTCCGGGTCAGGGAGCCGAGCTGAGCCGGGCAGTAGGACGACTTGATCTGGGTCCAGTCGGGCGCGTTCAGCAGGTCGAGGAGCGGCCCCACCGACGGGCTGCCCGCCTGGATCGTCGTCTCGAGCAGGTTGAGCTGCGGACAGGTGGCCATGAAGATGCCCCGCACGGTTGGCCCCTGGGCGTCCTGAAGGTCGGTGAGGCTGTTGGCGATGTGGGCCAGCCAGGAGCCCCAGAACAGGTAGCCCTGCTCGCCGTCCGACGGCTGGTAGGCGAGCGTGTTGAACAGCGTGTTCACCACCTCGATCGAGCGCGTGAGCGGCGGCGTCGCGCGCGCCAACTGGGTGGCGGCCGGGCGCAGGGCGCGCGCCAGCGGCTGCACGGCGGTTGAGAACGGGCGCAGCTGGGTTTGGATGACCGGCGTGGTGTCGTGGAACAGCGGCCGCGACGCCTTCAGTGCCGGCCCCAGCGCGCGGGCGAAGGGGAGCAGCTGGCCGAGCGCCGGTCCGAGCTGGTTTGTGAACGCCTGGACCTTGCCGAGCGTGGTGTTCGTCTGCGCGAGGGTGCTTGGGAAGAGCGACAGGCCGGCTTCGAGGTTGGCGTCCTGCGAGGAGATGGCGGCGAAGTTCGTGTTCGAGGACACGATCAGCGAGGCCAGCTGGCCGTCCACGCCGCCGAGCGCGGTGGCCACTCGCTGGAGGTTGTGGATGGCCAGGCGGAGGTTGGCGCTGCGCTGTGCGAGCAGGGTGGCGAACTCGCCGGTGTCGCGGTCGAGCGGCGCGAAGCGCTTGAACGTCCCCTGCAGATCCGCCACCGCGGCCGCGCTCGGCGCCGCGGTCGCGCCCGACCCGTCCGCGAAATCCGGTGCCGGCGCGGCCGGGCCGGACCCGCCGGTGGGGTCGCGGAACGCCTGCGCGCCGCCGGACAGGAGGAGCAGCAGATAGCTCCGACTGTCGGCGTCAAGCGAAGCGAGAATCTGGTCGAGGTCGATGTCGGGCGAGGTGGCCGAAACCGGCAGCAGCCCGCCGTCCGGAATGGCCCCGGCCGCCTTGGTACCTGGATCGAGTGCCAGGTACATGTCCTTGAGCGGCGTGCGCGGGCGCAGGAGCACCGTGGCGTCGCGGTAGATCGGCGCGTACTGCTTGTAGAGGTTCATCGTCACGACCGCCCGGCCGTTCTGGAGCTCGACTCCGCCAACCTGGCCAACCTGGACGCCCGCGATCGTCACCGCCTGGCCCTGACCGGGGGTCACCGCGGCGCTCGAGGCGAACTCCGCCTTGACGCTGTAGTAGCTCCGGCCGAAGGTGAAGGCGGGCTGGTGGTCGAGGATGTAGCCGGCGATCGCCACCGCGATCACAACCAGCCCGACGATGGCGACGAAGTCTCGGCGATGGGCGGTTATCGCGCGCCTCACGGTCCGGCCCCCGTGGTCACGTCGTTCAGATCGGGCGCGGCGTTCTGGTAGCACGCCTTGGTGCTGTTGAGTGGCGGCGCCTGGCCGGGCCAGGCCGGACGGGTCCCGAGTGGCTGGATCACGGCGTTCCCGAACAGCGGCCCCTGGGCGCCGAGGTTGCTGGTCTGCACCGGAGTCGAGCCGCCGGCCGGCGTGGAGCGCAGGTACCGCCCGTTGCCGTCGAAGTTCTCTCCCGCGCCGGCAATCCCGACCGCGGACTGCAGGAGCTCTTGGTAGACGCGGGTGGTGCTCGGCAGCGGCGGATCCTGGATCACCTCGTTGCCGGTGGGGACGAGGTTGTGGACGACGCACCGTGCCAGCGCGTCGCTGGCCGAGAGCAGCGACGTCGTCGACTTGATCGTGCTCGCGGTCTCCTGCACGGCCGGCGTGAGGTCCTTGACCAGACCACCCAGCTCACTCGGCGCGACCAGCGCCGTCGCCTGCGCGAGCCATGGCAGCGCCTGGCCGATCGTGGGATCGAGCTGCTCGATCCCGGGCAGGATCGTCCGCGCGAACGCCTTCGTCGGGCCGAACGAAGCGTTCAGCGACGTGAGCGCGGTGTCGGTGGTGCGCAGCAGCGGCGGAAGCGCTGCGATCGTGCCGCTCAGGTCCTGCTGGCGCGCGGCCAGCGCCGACATGGTCGAGTCGAACGTGGTGACGAGACTCGCGAGCTGGGTCTGGCGCGAGGCCAGCGCCCGGAACACCTCCTCGTTGCCGACGACCGACTGTGAGAGGTCGTGTGGCTGTATTCCCAGCAGCGCCTGGTTGACGATCGCCGAGGCCTTGAACGCGCCGGCGGAGTACTTGAGCGACTCGTTCAGCGCCCGCGCGGCCGTCAGGCCTCGGACGCTCGGATCCTGGTTCTGGGCCGCGTCCTGAGCCGCGGACGGCTGACCGTTGAGGGCCGCGCCGAATCCCTGCACGAGCGTCTGTAGGTTGGCCCGCGCGTTCGAGTTCAGCGCCGCCAGCACCCGGTCGAGCTGGACCGGGCCCGAGGTGTTGGCCGCGGGCAGCGTGGCGCCCGAGGACAGCACCGGCGCCTCTGGCGATCCCGGATGCAGGTCGATGTAGAAGTTGCCCTCGAGGAAGATCCGGGTCAGGATCCCGACCGTCGCGTCGGCGTGAATCGGGAGCCCGTTCGAGTTGATGTCCATCGTGACCACGGCGTCCTGCGTGTTGTTGCCGAGCGATTTCACGTAGGTGACCTCGCCCACGTCGACGCCGGCGATCCGCACCGGCGAGGGAATGTGGAGCTGGGTCTCCGTCGTGAACACCGCCTTGAGCACGAACGGCGAGCCCGAGAACGGAGTGGGACCTCCGAACGTGAGGTACACGGCGGCCGCGATCACGACGGCCGCGAGGATCCCGGCGGCGAAGTTCGGGATGCGGGGGCGGTGGCGCCTCACTTCTTGCTCCCGGTGTTGTTGCTCGCGGTCGTCGTCTCGGTCTTGAGGCCCAGGTTGCCCGCTGGGTTTCCGATGACCGCCGCCGCGCCCGAGTACGGCTCGTTGCCGGCGGCGCACTCCGCCGTCTCACCGGGCGAGTCGGTGTTCGGGTACGGGTTGACGTGGAGCGGGCCGTGCTCTGCGGTCGGGTTGGTCACCGGGGTGGTGTAGGGCTGGCTGGACGGGTTCGACTCACCGCCCAGCACGTCGTCGATCGCCACGAGCGAGAACCGGAGCGACGTCCCCGAGGTGGTGGTCTCCGAGAGCAGACTCGCGACGTTGCGCAGGAACAGCGTCACGTAGTTGCACGAGGACTGGACCGGGGTCAGGAAGTCGAGCGGCGCCCGCAGGCTGAACGCGGTCAGCGTGAGGCGGTCGAGCCCCTGCTGCACGGCCGGCGTCTGGCCGTAGCTCTCGAGGTGCTGGGACAGGCCGACCAGACGCTGGTCGAGCGCCGCGGTGCCGGGAAGGTTGCGCGCGCCGGCGGAGAACGCGTCGGCGAGCACGGGCGCACTCGCGGGCAGCGTGGCTATCCCGGGGCGCAGCTCGGCGAACAGCGCCGCGCTGTCGGTCAGGAACGGCCGGGTCTTGGGGCTGTCGGCGATGACCGCGTCGAACGCCGGCGGCGTGTCGGAGATGAAGTCCTGCAGCGAGGGCACCGAGACGCTGGCCAGCGCCCGGAACGTGCTGTCGAGCGCGACGAACAGCGATGCCTGGGTGCCGGCGACGGGTGCGAGTGCACCGGTGAAGCGCTCGAGGCCGCGCAGGAAGCCGGCGAGATCGGTGTGCGGGGAGGCCAGGTTCTGCGCCACCGGCCGGAGGTCTCCAAGTAGAGGGACGAAGGCTCCGATTGCGTTATTGACGTCAACGCCGCGTCCGGCCAGTCCGTCGCTGAAGCCGATCGTGGAAGCGACCACACCGGTGCGCGTGGGGGGCGTGAACATGTCCAGTACCTGGTCGAGGTCGACGGTGGCGCTGGTCTGGCGCATCGGGACCGTCGCCCCGCTCGCGTACGTGCGTCTGGACCTACCGAGCCCGATTGCCAGGTACTTCTGTCCGATCGCTCCCTGCAGCCCGATCGTGAAGGTCGAGTCGACCGGGAGCTTGCCAATGCTCTTGTCGAGCTTTAGGTTCAGGACCGCGATCGGCTGCCCGGACGGGAGGCGGGCGGGGTCGACGCTGTCGACGAACCCGACCAGGGCGCCGCCCATGTGCACCTCGGCGCCGTGCGTCAGCTCGCTCGCGTCGGCGACCTGGACGTGCAGGTTGTAGCTTGGGACGAACGGGAGCCCGTTGTTCGCGTTGTAGGCGAGGAACACGGCGACGATCACCGCGAGCACCGTGACCGCGCCGATCAGGACCGGGTTGGCGAGGCCGCTCTGCCGGCGACGCTGACTCATCCCTCAGGTCCGATCAGGTAGCCGAGCAGCCGCTGGAGCGGCGCTGCCGTGTTCTTGGCGATCGCGTCCCCGGCGAGGGCCGTGCTCAGAAGCGCGCGGTTGCTGGCCGCCTGCTTGGCGGCGGCTCGATCGCTGGCGGCAGTGGCGCCGGCATCGGCCGATCCACTCGTCTCCGTGAAGTTGGCCGAGCAGCCCGGGACGGGCGACGTGGCGTAGCCGGTGCAGTCGCTGACCAGCAGCTCGTCGCGCACGTAGTGGCCGAGGCTGTCGAAGCCGTTGGTGGCGCTCGTGCCGTAGAACAGCAGGGCCATCAGCTGTCCGATCGCACCGGTCTTGCTCAGGCTCGCGGTGAGACGGTCGAGCGTGGTGGCCGCGGGCGCGGCCTGGGTGCCGAGCTGGTTCAGCTGCTTTGCGAGCGGGATCGTGTTGACGAGCGGTCCCTGCGACTTCGCCGCCGCCGCGCCGAGCTGGATCAGCGACGTCCGGGCCGCGGTGGCGAACGGCGTGAGCTCGGTGAACTCGCGGCCGAGCGCCGACGCGCTCGTGCGGAGCTCCGACGCCAGCGGCGTCCCCTGGTCGGCCAGGGTCCCCAGATCGGCCATCAGGGGCTTCAGCTGGCGCAGGAAGCCGGGGAGCAGCTGGATCGAGCGTGAGATGTCGCTGGCGCGAGCGGCGCTCGCCGTGGCGGTCGTGTTGGCCTGGACGATGAAGTCGGCCAGCGCGTTGCGTTGCTGAGCGAGCGGTCCGAGCACCGCCGCCGAGTCGGTGGCGAGCTTGGCCAGCGCGCGGTTCTGGCTGGCCAGGATCTTAAGCACCTGGTCGGTGTTGCCGAGGGCCGGATCGGCGCGGTGGATCACCGCATTCAGATCGGAGCCGCGCGCGGCCAGCCCGGTGCCCAGTTCGTTCAGGATGATCGCGAGCCGCTGGGTGATCGGCTCCTGGTAGATGTCCTGGACGATGTCGAAGTCGACCGGGGAGTTGGTCTGCGTGACTGGCAGGTAGTAATCGCCGGCGCCGGGGCCGGCGGCGAGCCGCTGCAGCTCTGGTGCGGCCGCCGTGCCGGGCTCGCAGTCGACGTACATCTCGCCGATTAGCGACTGGGGCCGGATCGCGCAGGTGGCGTTGGCGTGGAAGGGCGTGAAGCGCAAGTCGTCGATCTCGAGCGTCACCGCCGCCTGCTTGTTCGCGGTCACGCCGAGGCCTGCGATCGATCCGACGGGGGCGCCGGCGATCCGGACCTGCTCGCCCTGGACCGCGAACGAAGCATCGTCGAAGATCGCGCGCACGTAGTACGGATCGCCGCCACCGCTTGACCCGGTCGCAATCGCCGCGACTCCCGCCGCCACGATGACCACGAGCGCTACGAGCGCGATGCGCCTCATGGGCCCGGCGGGCTCGAACTTGGCTGGCAGCCCGAGACCGCGTTGGGCGCGGAGCCGTCGGGCGAAGGCTGGACCGCGCCACCGGGGCACCGGTCGTGCGCCACCTGCAGGCCCTCGTAACGCTCGGACGGCGGCCGGGTGGTGAGCTGCCCCTGACTGTCGGTCCCGAACGCGAAGAACGTGGGCTGGACGCGGACGTAGTGTCCGTTGGCGTCGTAGTAAGCGCCGGTCTGGCCGACGTTGGTCAGCGCCGCGACCACGTCCGGGGTGTACTCGCGCAGGGTGTCGAGCTGCGTCTGCGAGTCGTTCATCGACTCGATCAGATCCGGGAACGCCGTGCCGGCGAGGCGCGCGAGCTCCGGCGTGTCTCGCAGCAGCGTGGTCAGGTCACCCGTGCCGGCCGGGTTGTGGATCAGGTCGCTGAGGGCGGTGACGGTGGGGATCGCCGCCTGGGTGAAGGTTCTCAGGCTCGCCGCGAACGGCTCGAGCCGCCGCGAGGCGATCTTCGACTCCGCCACCAGCGGATCGAGCGCGTCGAGCGTCGAGCGCAGTCCCGCGAAGGTGCTGGTGGCGCGGTTGAGGGTGCTCGGAAACAAGGCAAGCGCCTGCTCCAGGGCTTGGCTCTGGCGGGCGATCGCGCCGGTGGCCGTGTCGGCCTGGGCGATCAAGTCGGCCAGCTGCGAGCTGCGCGACGCGAGCGCCTGCATCGCCTGCGCCCCCTGCACCAGCAGGCCGTCGAACGCCGGCTCGTTGCGGTCGAGCTCGGCCGTCACGTTGCTCGTGCTCTCCAGGCCGGGAGCGAGGTATTCGAGCGTCTTCGATGCCTCGGCGGCCCGGCCGTTGATGCTCGCCGCCTCCCCCTGGATCACCCCGCGCAGGCCGGCGCGGGTCAGCGGATCCAGCGCGTCGAAGACCTGGTCGAGGCTGACGAACGAGTAGGTGTCCTGCTCGGTGATCGTGCCCCCGCTCGGTATCGCCGGGGCCTGGCTCGAGGCCGGCTCCAGCACGACGTATTTGTTGGCGATCCCGGACAGGGAGTTCTCGTAGACCCGCGCCACCGTGCCCTCGTGCAACGGCGCCGCCTGCGAGTCGATCGACATCGTGACCTGCGCCTGACCGTTCGGGGTCAGCGAGATCGACTGCACCGACCCGACCTTGGCCGGCCCCATGAGCACGTCGTTGCCCGCGACCAGCCCGCCGGCGTCCTGGAAATCCGCCTTCAGCGTGTACGACGAGCCTCCACCCAGCACGACCAGCACGACGACGACAATCGCGGTCACCAGCGAGGCGACCGCGGCAACGCGGGCGATCATAAGCGTTTCAGCGTCCGTGCTGTTATCGCATGATGCATCGCCGGGACCTCTCTCCCCTCCTGCCGCCCAGTTCGTCCGGCGGCGCGCTCATCCTGCCAAAGTCGGCGCCTTGCCGCCATAAGGGGATGTTCAGAGCGGGTTAAGCGCTGACGCGGTGGCCGTTGTGCCTAACGCCCAGCGCGCCTCCCGACCATGCAAAATCCACCAAACCCCCCACCCCCAGCCCGACCTTGTGCAGATAAGCATGCCCACGACGCTTATCTGCACAAAGCGCCGCGGCGACGGGAGGCTTGCGACGTTTTACATGGTCCCGCGCCAAGCATCGCGGGGCGGCAGATGTCAGGTCGGCTTCGCCTCGGACGGTTCAGACGGGACGACCGGTCGCCGACGCGTCGGATCCGGTCGCCGGCGCAGACCCATCCGTAGGCCCCGCTTGATCCCCTTCGCCGGTTCGCCGGCTGACCAGCAGCGCCGCCCCCAGCCCGCCAGCGAGGTCGCCCAGCGCCG
>Ga0187769_10000235_pt1 | contig 30640 bp, 24 predicted proteins | sample 0116_SJ02_MP02_1_FD_133140 | JGI IMG/M metagenome (GOLD analysis project Ga0187769, IMG submission 133140) | Tropical peat soil microbial communities from peatlands in Department of Meta, Colombia - 0116_SJ02_MP02_10_MG | ecosystem: Environmental > Terrestrial > Soil > Wetlands > Peat | place... | reverse complement strand
GCGACTCGAGATATCGACTTCTTCGTGTGGGCGAACCCCGAGAATGCGGCGAGTCTTTTCAGGGCTCTGGACCGCTTTGGAGCTCCGCTCGAGGAAGTGTCCGCCGCGGATTTCGCCGCTGAGGGAACAATTTTCCAAATCGGCGTTGGCCCTCGGCGAATCGATATTCTTACGCGCATCGACGGAGTGACTTTCGCGGACGCCTACGCTCGCCGGTCAACCATTCGCCTCGAGGGCATAGATGTGCCTGTCATCTCCCGTGAGGATCTGATCGCGAATAAGCGCGCGAGTGGCCGCACACAGGACCTGGCTGATGTCGAACGCTTGACGGGCGGGCCCCGATCGCGCGACGACGATCTTACTAGGTAGGCCAGTCACTGGAGCGCTGCCGCGCTTGGCGTCCTCGTACGAACTCGCGCGACGACCGGTCGGTCCCCAGAGAGCGTGTGGAGCTGCGCTCGGTCAATGTGCTTCTCAGAAGGCCTTGGTTTCCGTACAGTTTCCGTACGAAGTGTTTTCCGACCTTTATAGTTAAGAGAAAAAGGCTTATTTTGGCGGAGAGAGAGGGATTCGAACCCTCGAAGGGCTTTTGACCCTTACACCCTTAGCAGGGGTGCGCCTTCGACCACTCGGCCATCTCTCCGCTCGCGGCAGCTGATTCTCGCCCCGGCTGCGCGCGGGGCGCGCCATGATACTCAAAGGCCCCTGCCGGCGCCAAAGCACGCGCCGCGCTTCAGGCCGTGAGGCGCTGGCGCACGAACTCCGGCACTGATTCGAGCGCCGCATCGAGCGCCTCGGGCTTGCTGCCCCCCGCCTGCGCGAAGTCTGCCCGCCCGCCGCCGCGTCCGCCCACCTGCGCCGCCACTGCACCCGCGAGCTCGCCCGCCTTGATGCGCGCGGTCTGGTCCGCGGTCACACCCGCGACCAGCACCACCTTGGCGGAATTCTCCACGCTCGCCAGCACGACCACCGCGGATTTCAGTCGGTCTTTGAGCTGATCCACTGCAGTGCGCAGCGCTCCGGCGTCCGCGCCATCGACCTTGGTGGCTACGACCTTGACCCCCTGCACGTCCACCGCACCCGCGGCGAGATCCACTCCCTTCCCGGACGCCAGGCGGTCCTTGAGCGTGCGCACCTCGCGCTCGAGCTGCCGCGAGCGCTCGAGCTGCTCGCGCACCTTCTCCCTCAGCTCCTCGCGCGAGCCACGCACCAGGCCGGCAAGCTCCTTCAGCAGCGCATCGCCCTGCTCGACGTACTCGAGCGCCGCCTCCCCGGTCAGCGCCTCGATGCGGCGCACCCCGGCGGCCACCCCGCTCTCGCTCACGATCTTGAACAGCCCGATGTCGCCGGCGCGCTGCACGTGCGTGCCGCCGCACAGCTCCATGGAAAAATCCCCGAGCCGCAGCACGCGCACCTCCTTCTCGTACTTCTCACCGAACAGCGCAATCGCCCCCGCCGCCACCGCGCCCTCGTAATCCATGTGGCGCACTTCGGCGGGTGTGTTGGCGCGGATCTGCGCATTCACCAGCCGCTCGATCTCGTTCAGCTCCGCCGCACTCACGGCCTGAAAGTGTGCGAAGTCGAAGCGCAGCCGGTCGGGAGCGACGAGCGAGCCTTTCTGCTGTACGTGCGTGCCGAGAACCCGGCGCAGCGCGGCGTGCAGCAGATGCGTGGCGCTATGGTTGAGAACCGTGCGCTCACGCCGCGCGCCGTCGACCTGGGCATCCAGCGTGTCGCCGAGGCGAATGCTGCCCTGCACGAGCCGTCCGAGATGCGCGTGCGCCGCACCGCGCTTGTGCGTGTCGCTCACGACGAACCGCGCCGTCGCCGAAGTGAGCTCACCGGTGTCGCCCACCTGCCCGCCGGCCTCGGCATAAAAGGGCGTGCGATCGAGAATCACCTCGCCCTCCTCGCCCGCGTTGAGTGTCTCGACCCGGGTCCCTGCCTTCAGCAGTGCCACGACCTGTCCGGAAGCGTGCAGGCCCTCGTAGCCGCGGAACACGGTGCGCGCCTCGAGCGCCGCCGCACCCTGCAGATCGACCGCGAACTTGCTCGCTTCCTGCGAGCGCCGCCGCTGCTCCTCCATGGCCGCGTCGAATCGTGCCTGGTCGATCGTGAGTCCGCGCTCACGGGCGATGTCCGCCGTGAGGTCGACGGGAAAGCCGAAAGTGTCGTAGAGCCTGAAGACGGTGTCGCCGTCGATCACCTTGGCGCCGTGCAGGTTGCGGATGGCGCTCTCGAGCAGCACCATGCCCTTGGCGAGCGTCTCGGCGAAGCGCTCCTCTTCCTGCCTCAGCACCCGCTCGGCGAGTGCCCGGCCGCGCGTGAGCTCGGGGTATGCCGCGCCCATCTCCCGCTCGAGCACCGGCACGAGCTTGTAGAAGAACGGCTCCTGGATGCCGAGCTTGTAGCCGTGGCGGATGGCGCGACGGATGATCCGGCGCAGCACGTAGCCGCGCCCCTCGTTGGCGGGCAGCACTCCATCGACGATGAGAAACGTGCAGGCGCGGATGTGATCGGCGATCACGCGCAACGAGCTCGAACTCAGCACGCGGGTTCCCGCGAGCTCGCCGGCGGCGCGAATCAGATTCCTGAAAAGATCAATGTCGTAATTGGAATGCACACCCTGCATGACGGCAGAGATGCGCTCGAGGCCCATACCCGTGTCGACCGAGGGCTTCGGCAGCGGCGTCATCTTCCCGTCCGCGCCGCGCGCGAACTGCATGAACACCAGGTTCCAGATCTCGACGTAGCGGTCGCCTTCCTCGTCCGTGGAGCCGGGGGGACCACCTGCAACCTCGGGCCCGTGGTCGTAGAAGATCTCGCTGCACGGGCCGCACGGGCCCGTGTCCCCCATGGCCCAGAAGTTGGAGGCCTCGCCGAGGCGCGCGAAGCGCCGCGGACTCACGCCGATGTCCTTCAGCCAGATATCCGCGGCCTCATCGTCGTCTCGGTACACGGTGCACCACAGCCGCTCGGGATCCAGCCCGAGGGTGTAGATGAGGAAGTCCCACGCGAAATGGATCGCCTCGCGCTTGAAGTAGTCCCCGAAGGAGAAGTTGCCGAGCATCTCGAAGAACGTGTGGTGGCGGGCGGTGTAGCCGACGTTCTCCAGATCGTTGTGCTTGCCGCCGGCGCGCACGCAGCGCTGGCTCGAGGCAGCGCGCAGGTAATCGCGCTGCTCCCTGCCGAGGAATACGTCCTTGAACTGCACCATGCCCGCATTCGTGAACAGCAGCGTCGGATCATTCGCGGGCACGAGCGAGCTCGAAGGCACGATCATGTGGCTGTGCACGCGGAAAAATTGCAGGAAGGCGCTGCGCACCTCCGCCGCGCTCATGTATGAGGGTTTGCTCAAGGGTCTGTCGGTCCTGTGTCGGGCTCGGCGCCGGTAGCCGCACGGATATGATCCGACGAAAAGCCACGGTACTGCAAAAAGCGGGCTTGGCGCGCCGTCTCTGCCCAGCCCGCCGGCGGCTGCGGGCCGAATCTGGCGCGGCGCACCTTGCGGGCGAGCGCGTGCCAGTCCACCCCGCCAGCGAGCGCGGCAGCGATCACCGCAGGGGCGAGGCCGTTGCGGCGCAGCTGCGCGCCGATGCGCGCCGGGCCCTGACCGCGCCCGGCATGGTAGCTGACGTAGTTCTGCGCATAGCGCGCATCATCGAGCACGCCCGTGGCGGTGAGCTCGGCGATCACCGTCGCCACCGCCGCGGAATCGAAGCCTTTGAGGCACAGCCGCTCGCGCAGCTCCGCATTTGTGAAGTCGCGCCGCGCGAGCAGCGCGAGCGCGGCGCTGCGCACCGCTGCGCCACCGGCAGCGGGCGTCGTCTGCGCCTCTTGCGAACTGCGCCGGGCCATCATCTTGCAGTATAGTGCCGTGGGTAGCGGACAATTCCGGAGGTTACATGCGTCTCGAAGTCCTCGTGCTGGCGTTCCTCGGGATCGGCGGCCTTGCGCTCGCCGCTGCGGATCCTCCGGCGACTCCCGATACCAGCACCCCGGCCCCGGCAGCCGCGCCAGCGCCCGCACCCGCTGCGACTGCCGCTGCTCCCGCCACTTCTGCAACACCGGCAGCGGCGTCTTCCGCCCCGGCCACGCCCGCTGCCCCCGCCGTCGATCCGCGCGAGCAGCGCCTGGTCTCCCAGGGCTACCGGCCGCAGATGCGCAACGGCGAGAAGATCTTCTGCAAGCGTGAGCCGGTCATGGGCTCACGCACGCAGTTCGACATGCACTGCGGTACGGTGGAACAGCTCACGAGCGAGACGCAGAGCTCTCGCGAGGTAACCGAGCGGTCGCAGCGCATCCAGCTCAACCCGCCCGGCCATTGAGCGGGCGCAGCGCCCGCGGCGAGCGCGCGGCTCAGGCGGTATTGGCCGCCTGCTCGGCGCGGCGCTCCTGGCGGGCCGGTAACAGCCGCGCGCGCACCTGCTCCTCGATCTCGCGCGCCACCTCCCGGTTCTGCTGCAGATAGGCGCGCGCGTTGTCCTTGCCCTGGCCGATGCGGTTGCCCTTGTAGGCATACCACGCGCCGGACTTCTCGATGATGCCGAGCGAGCTGCCGAGCTCGATGATCTCGCCCTCGCGGGAGATGCCCTGCCCGTACATGATCTCGAATTCCGCCTCGCGGAAGGGCGGAGCCACCTTGTTCTTCACCACCTTGACGCGCGTCATGTTGCCGATGACTTCCTCGCCGTTCTTGATCGCGCCGATGCGGCGGATGTCGAGCCGTACCGAGGCGTAGAACTTCAGCGCGTTGCCGCCGGTGGTGGTCTCCGGGTTGCCGAACATCACGCCGATCTTCATGCGGATCTGGTTGATGAAGATCACGATGGTGTTCGAGCGCTTGATGTTGCCGGCGAGCTTGCGCAGCGCCTGCGACATGAGACGCGCCTGCAGTCCCACCTGCATCTCGCCCATCTCGCCCTCGATCTCGGCGCGGGGCGTGAGTGCCGCCACCGAGTCGACCACTACCACGTCGACCGCATTGGAGCGCACCAGCATGTCGGTGATCTCGAGCGCCTGCTCGCCGGTATCCGGCTGCGATACCAGCAGCTCGTTGAGATTGACGCCGAGCTTCTCGGCATAGGCGGGATCGAGCGCGTGCTCGGCATCGACGAACGCCGCTGTGCCGCCGCTCCTCTGCACCTCGGCGATGACCTGTAGCGTGAGCGTCGTCTTACCCGAGGCCTCGGGCCCGAAGATCTCCACCACGCGCCCGCGTGGCAGCCCGCCGACGCCGAGCGCGATGTCGAGCCCGAGCGAGCCGGTAGAGACGGTCTCCACATCGTAGGTCGCCGCAGCATCGCCCAGGCGCATCACCGAGCCCTTGCCGAACTGCTTCTCGATCTGACCCAGTGCGGCGGCGAGTGCCTTCTTGCGGTTATCTTCCATCGGCGTGACTTCCCGAGGCGGTTGCGTGAGAGGTGCGGAGATTTTCAAAGAATTATCCCACAAAGCGATCGCGCCCGGTGCAGGCCACGCGCGGCATTTCGCGGCTATTCGCGCGCTTTATCCGCTTTAACCAGTGGATAGGATTCGATGACACTGTATACCGAGCCATCCTCCTCAGTGCGACTGTCGATGAGCGCGAACGCAGCGAAGCACCATGCGACCGGGCGCAGCGCGCGGCGAGCGAGTGGCCGCGCAACCTTGCGTGCCACGGTGACATGCGCATGGAAGGGCTTGAGATCCGGAGTGAATCCTGCCGCCGCGGTAGCGTCCTTGAGTGCCCGCGCGAGCCGCTCCGCCGCCGCAGGCGCATCCCGCGCGAGGGCGCACAGGATCTGCGCCTTGCGCCAGTGCGCGAGCGTCTCGAATCGCAGCGCGAGCGGCGCATCGCGTGTGCAGGCGTCGGCGACCTGCCGGGCGATGGCCCGAACCTCCGGAACCCGCCGCTGCGGCACGCTGCCGAGAAAAGCGAGCGTCACGTGGATGTTCCCGGGCGGCACCGGGCGCCCGCCGCAGGAGCGTACGGCCTTGCGCGCCGCGTGCGCGAGGGCGAGCCGTTCGCTCTCCTCCGGCCACAGCGCGAAGAACAGCCGCTGTGCCGCCTCCGGAGCGTCCGAACTCAAATGCCGTCCGTGCGCGGCGCGCCTTCCGGGCGCACGGGCAGATCGAGCCGCAGGATGAGCCGCAGCGCATGCTGCACGGAGCGGCTGCGCACTTCCCGACGGTCTCCGCCGAAGAGCTGCTCCTCGGCGATGATGTCGATCGCCGTTCCCTGGCGTGCCGCGGCGCAGAACCACACCGTGCCGACGGGCTTGCCCGGGAGCCCGCCGTCCGGGCCGGCGATACCGCTCACGGCGAGCGCCACATTGCCATGCCCGGCCCGCAGCGCGCCTTCGGCCATCTCGCGTACCGTCTGCTCACTCACCGCGCCGAAGCTCTCGAGCGTACGCGCGGCGACTCCCAGGTCGCGCATCTTCGCGGCGTTGGAGTAGGTCACGTAGCCGCCCTCGAACCACTGCGAGCTGCCGGGGACATCCGTGAGCGCCTTGGCGACCCACCCCCCGGTGCAGGATTCGGCAGTCACGATGCGCCGCCCGGCGGCGCGCAGCTTGTGGCCGACGCGCGCGGCCAGCTCGCAGAGCTCCGCATCGCTCACCATGCGCGGAAGCATATACCCTGCGCGCTGGCGCTCCGCGCTTCACCATCGCCGGAGGACCCATGCGCAGGGGCTGCTGGCTCGATGGTGAACAACCTTGTTCACTATCGCCGGATGGGGCATGTGCATTCCCCGTCCTCCTGAGGTCCAGCTCGCCGGCGACGGCTCGCTTCCCTGCGTTGCCGGGTGCTAAGGTGCCTCCCCCCGTATGGCAGCGCTTCAGTCCGAGCCGGGCCACACGCCCGTGATGCAGCAGTAGTCGCGGAGACTACTGCAAGCGCTTGAGCGAGCAAGCTAATCCCGCGGTGCTTGTCTAATACGAAACCCAGGTTAGTGTGTTTTTTTTCCTCGGTAATTGCAGATCCGTTGCACGAGTTTTAGACAGCTCCGACCTGTGACGAAAGCGGCTGGCGAAGCACGAAGAAACACAAGACTACAGTCACGCGGTCTTCGGCTCACGGCCGCACGTCGAGCTCGGCAACTCAAACCAACGGCCGTTGGCAAGCGCCACTGAGGCTGTCGCGGTCCTGATGTGTGGTTGCAGTGCTGATTAAATGTAACTACACTAATTTATCGTGCGGATCACCTTCAATCGAGCCAAGCGGGAGAGGACGCTGGTCGAGCGCGGGCTCGATTTCCGTCGAGCGAAGGAGGTGTTCGCGGGGACGCACCTGACGCGGATCGATGATCGGCACGATTACGGCGAGCTGCGTTTCATCAGCATGAGGAGGGCTAATGAGCGGGAAGTCAAAAGGCTCGCGCCGGATCTGGCGTGACCCGGATGACGCACCGGAACTAACCCGAAAATGGGTTGCCAGTGCGGATCTTTATCGTGGCAAGACCTTGGTGCGCCGCGGTCGACCTCCGGGCACGGGGAAGAAGACCCAAACCACAATGCGGATTTCCAACGAGGTGTTGAAATTCTTTCGCGCCACTGGTCGAGGCTGGCAGACGCGGATGGATGAGGCGCTTAAGAGGTACGTCGCCGCACAGCGCCGGTGACTAAGCGCCTGTCTGATCCGACCGAGTTCGGCCAGGAGCGATCCTCCAGCTCTACCCCGTGATTTTCCAGTTTGCGGACACTCGGATTCGACGCGAGCGCCCCGGTGTCTGGCAGTCACTCGATGAAGGAATTTTAGCTTCCGCATCACCGCCTGAAAACGCGGCTCGTTGCGCAGAGGATCGAGGAATCGAGCTCGCCCTTACATAGAGAGCGGTCGATGGAGCAATGAGATGACCCGAGAATTTGGTGCGTTTCGCTGGAAATGTAGCCCTTCGACCCTCAGTAAGAGTCCGAATAGACCCATTCATTTTCACCCCGTGGAATTCGTGATACGGGGCAGATTTTAGAATCCGGGCTGATCCATCGCCCGCGCAACTGAGCGAAGGCGATGTGGGACGTTTGCTTAGTGGGTCTAGCGGTCGCTCAGATCGAAGGCACTAGAGCCAATACCTTCAGGGGGAGCGTTGCAACCATGAACTCGACCAATCGGTTTCTTGTGCGTTTTCTGCTGCCGGCGTTGCTTACACTCGGCAGCGTCGATGCTGCGATGGCGCAGGTTGCCAACACCCGGTACGGCACCGGCGCACTGGTGCAAGACACCACGGGCGATTACAACAGCGCCTTCGGGAACTACGCGCTGTACTCGAACACCGCCGGCAACGACAACACCGCCATTGGTGTCGACGCGCTGTTCTATAACCAGGAGAACAAGAACACCGCTATCGGTTTCCAGGCGTTGCTCGCCAACACCTACGGTAGATACAACACCGCGACCGGTTTCTGGGCGCTGTACTCGAACACCACCGGCTGGGACAACACCGCCGACGGTGCCTTCGCGCTGTACCTCAACAGTGGCGACGACAACACCGCCGTTGGTTTATCCGCGCTGTATTCCAACTCCGGCTTCCAGAACACCGCCATTGGTGCCGACGCGCTGTATTCGAACGCCGGCAGCTACAACACCGCCAGCGGTTTCTGGGCGCTGAACTCGAATACCACCGGCAACTGGAACGCCGCCTTCGGTCACTATGCGCTGCAGTCGAATACCGGCGGCTGGTGGAACACCGCCTTAGGTTCAGGCGCACTGCAAAACAACACCGGCGGTAACTCCAACACCGCTAGCGGTGTCAACGCGCTGTATAGCAACACTACTGGCACCTGGAACGCCGCCTTCGGTTCCGGCGCGCTGTACAACAACACAACCGCCAACGACAATACCGCCAGCGGGTACTTCGCGCTGTACAACAGCACAACCGGCGGCAACAATACTGCCGTCGGCTACAACGCGCTCGGCCATGTTACGAACGGCAGCCTCAACGTCGGGCTTGGTCAATACGCTGGCTACAACCAGACTAGTGGCAGCAACAACATCTATATCGGTAATCAGGGCGTCAATGGCGAGAGCGGGGTCATCAAGATAGGGACGGCAACCTCGCAGACGTCCGCGTACATCGCCGGGGTCAGCGGCGTCAATATTACTAGCGGAGCGGCTGTCATGGTCAACTCCAGCGGGCAGCTCGGCGTCATGTCCTCGGCGCGTCGCTACAAGGAAGACATACGGCCGATGGGCGATGCCAGCGAGCGGGTCTATCAGCTCCGTCCTGCGACGTTCCGCTACAAGAAAGCCAACGAGAGAGGCCTGAAGCCGGTCCAGTATGGTCTGATCGCTGAGGAAGTGGCTGAGGTTATGCCGGAGCTGGCCGTGTATAACAAGGACGGGCAGCCTGAGACGGTCGCCTACCAGGTGCTGCCGACGCTGTTGCTCAACGAGCTTCAGAAGGAACACCGCCGAGTGCAGGCGCAGTCGGGGGAGATCGCCGATCTCAAGGCACAGGTAGGCGAGTTACGTCAGCTCACGAATCAGCTGATGGCGCTGGAGCGGAGTCACGAGGGCACAGTTGAGACCGCACCGCAGGCTGCATCGTCGCGGTAGTCCCGCGCGTGCTGCGGCGGCGACGGGAGTTCTCACCATCAAGTTGAGTGTCGCCTTCTTGCTTGTTGGATGACCGCTATCGGAAGATGCATCCGTCGGCTCCGGGTCGATTTCACCCGTTCGCCGAGATGGCGTAAGCGGCGATTTTACCTTCGGGCGCGCGCGAGCTTGAGCAACCGCCGGAACTTCGCCAGACTCGCGCGCAACCCGGGTGCACGACCGGCTAATCGCTTTGCCTGAGTCCGTAACCATTCTCCATTTGCGCGAGCTTGCGTTTGCGGTACGGGACGGCTGTTGGTTTTAGACACTTTGCGTATAAGCCCTTGAACGCCAAGCCCATCGAACACACGCCGATGATGCAGCAGTACCTGCGCATCAAGAGCCAGTATCCGGACGTGCTGCTGTTCTACCGCATGGGCGATTTCTACGAGCTGTTCTACGAGGACGCCCGGCGCGCCGCGGCGCTGCTCGACATCACCCTCACCGCACGCGGCCAGTCGGCCGGCGAGCCCATCCCCATGGCGGGCGTGCCGGTGCACGCCGTGGACAGTTATCTCGCGCGGCTGGTGCGCAAGGGCGAGAGCGTCGCGATCTGCGAGCAGCTCACCGAGCCTGCGGGCACCAAGGGACCGCTCGAACGGCAGGTAGTACGGATCGTGACGCCGGGCACCGTGACCGAGGCGGCGCTGCTCGATGCCCGGGCGGACACCCTCGTCGCCGCACTGGTGCAGGACGGCGCCCGTTTCGGTTTCGCCTGGCTGGATCTCGCGGCCGGCCGGTTCACGATGCTGCAGGGTGCGGGGCACGCGGCGCTGCTGGCGGAGCTCGAGCGGCTCAGACCCGCCGAGCTGCTGCTCGCGGAAGGCGCCGCAGACGCGCAGCTCGCACGTCCCGGCACCGCCTTGCGCACGCGTCCGCCATGGCACTTCGAGCTCGCGAGCGCCTCACGCTTGCTCACCGATCAGCTGGGGACGCTCGATCTGAAAGGCTTCGGGGCGGATGAGCTCCCGCTCGCGATCCGCGCGGCGGGCGCGCTGCTGCAGTACGTCCGCGACACGCAGAAGTCGGCGCTGCCGCACATCCGTGCGCTGCACGTCGAGGAGCGCAGCGATGCGCTGCTCCTCGATGCCGCGAGCCGCAGGAACCTGGAGCTCGATGTGTCGCTTGCCGGGAACGCCGACGCCACGCTGCTGGCCGTCATCGACAGCTGCGTCACTTCCATGGGCTCGCGGCAGCTGCGCCGCTGGCTCAACCGTCCGCTCACCAGCCAGCCGCTGCTGCGCGAGCGCTATCACGGACTCGCCACCCTGATCGCCGGACGGCGCTTCGAGGCGCTGCGCGCGCAGCTCGCCGCGGTCGGCGACATCGAGCGCATCCTCGCCCGCGTGGCGCTGCGCTCGGCGCGCCCGCGCGATCTCACGCAGCTGCGCAGCTCGCTGCAGGTGCTGCCGGTGCTGCGTGCCGCGCTGGCCCACCTCGACTCACCGCTGCTGCGCCAGCTGCACGCGCGCATGGCAACGCACGCCGAGGTGGTGCAGCTGCTCGCGGCGGCAATTGCCGCCGAGCCGGCAGCCGCACTGCGCGACGGTGAGGTGATCGCCGCAGGCTTCGACGCCGAGCTCGATGAGCTGCGGCGCATCGCCACCCACACGGACGAGTTTCTGCTCGCGCTGGAGAAGCGCGAGCGCGAGCGCACCGGTCTCGCGAGCCTGCGGCTCGGCTACAACCGCGTACAGGGCTTCTACATCGAGATCCCGCGCCGCGACGCGCAGCGCGTGCCGCAGGACTACACCCGCCGCCAGACGGTGAAATCGGCCGAGCGCTTCATCACCGCGGAGCTCAAGGCCTTCGAGGACCGCGTGCTCGGTGCGCGCGAGCGCGCCCTGCTGCGCGAGCGGCAGCTGTACGAGGAGGTGCTCACGGGGCTCATCGCTGCGCTCGCACCGCTCCAGAGCACCGCCGGCGCGCTCGCCGAGGCCGATGCCCTCGCGGCGCTCGCCGAGCGCGCCTGTGCGCTCGAGTGGAGCTGCCCGGAGCTCGTGAGCGAGCCGCGCCTCGCGATCAGCGGCGGGCGCCACCCGGTCGTCGAGCGCTTCTGCGACGACCCGTTCGTGGCGAACGATCTGCAGCTCGATGCCGGGCGGCGCATGCTCATCATCACCGGGCCCAACATGGGCGGGAAATCGACCTACATGCGCCAGGCGGCGCTCATTGCGCTGCTCGCGCACATGGGCAGCTACGTCCCGGCGGAGCGTGCCGTGCTCGGTCCCCTCGATCGCATCTTCACGCGCATCGGCGCGGCGGATGACCTCGCGGGCGGCCGCTCCACCTTCATGGTGGAGATGACCGAAGCTGCCAATATCCTGCACAACGCCACCTCAAGCAGCCTCATCCTGCTCGATGAGATCGGGCGCGGCACCAGCACCTTCGACGGCCTGTCGCTCGCCTGGGCGATGGCGCGCGACATCGCCACGCGCGTGCGCGCCTTCACGCTCTTTGCCACGCATTACTTCGAGCTGACGACGCTCGCCGGCGAGGTGGAGGGCTGCGCCAACGTGCACCTGGATGCAACCGAGCACGGCTCCGGGATCGTGTTCCTGCACGCGGTGAAGGAAGGTCCGGCCAACCGCAGCTACGGACTGCAGGTGGCGCAGCTCGCGGGGGTGCCCCCTGGTGTGATCGGCGCGGCGCGGCGCTATCTCGAGGCCCTCGAGGCGCAGCGCGACCGTCAGCGCGCAGCCGCCGGCAGCTGCGCGCCGCAGGCCGAGCTGCCGCTCGCCGCCGCGGCCGCGCCGCCGGCGGACACAGCGGCGGAGCTGGATGAGCTGCGCAGCGCGCTCGCCGCGCTGAACCCCGATGAGCTCTCGCCCAAGGCCGCACTGGAAGCGCTGTACCGGCTGCGGCAGCTGCTCACGGGCAGCGGCTGATTGCCGCCCTACCCCTGCGAGAAGTGCCCCGCCGTCAGAAACAGCCCCGACTCACGCGCCACGCTCTCCGACACCAGCATCCCGAAGTGACTCACCGGCATTACGAGGTGGGCAGTCGCGCCCGGCATGCGCGTCTCGCTCACCGCGACGGTGCCATCGTTCTCCTCTTCGAACCCGGCCACGAGCTGGCCGAAGCCGATGGCGTGAGTGCCGGCGATGATGCCGAGCGGTCGCGCGTGCCGCCAGCGCCGCTCGCGCGGGTGCAGCAGCTCTGCCCCCACCGACTGCTCGAGCAGATGCGCGAACGGCGCAAAGCGGCCGGCCTGCTGTGCTGCGCGGCTCGCAACGCAGGGGGTGCCGAGGAATACCGTGCTGCCCGCGGGCTGAGCAGGGAAGCGCTCGAGAAAGCGGTAGATGACCAGGCCACCGAGGCTATGGCCGAGGAGGTGCACCACCGGGGCGTCGAGCTCGCGCACGAAGGCATCGAGCCGCTCGGTGACCGCGTTCATCGACTCGGTGGTTGCCGAGTAGCGGAACGCATGCAGCGTGAGGCCGAAGTCGTGCGCGAGGCGGTGCCGGAGGATCAGGCACTCATCCCCGGGCATCCACAGGCCGTGCAGGTACACCACGGCCGCCATGAGCTAGAACGCGCGCATCCTAAGGCTGCGGCAGGCGCACCCGCAGGTGCAGCTCGCGCAGCTGCGCCTCGCTCACTTCCGTGGGTGCATCGGTGAGCGGGTCGGCCGCGGTCTGGGTCTTCGGGAAAGCGATGACTTCGCGGATGCTGTCGGCGCCCGCCATCAGCATGGCGAGGCGATCGAGCCCGAAGGCGATGCCACCGTGCGGCGGGGCGCCGAATTTCAGCGCATCGAGCAGGAAGCCGAACTTGGCTCGCGCCTCCGCGGCGCCAATGCCGAGCAGCTCGAACACCGTCGACTGCATCTCCTCGCGGTGAATGCGCACCGAGCCGCCGCCGACCTCCGAGCCATTCAGCACCATGTCGTAGGCCTTGGCGAGCGCCTGCCCCGGCGCTGCGCGCAGCGCGGCCGGGTCATCGCCGGCGGGCGCGGTGAAGGGATGGTGCATGGCGGCCCAGCGCTGCTCCTGCTCATCCCACTCGAACATGGGGAAATCCACCACCCACAGCGGCCGCCAGCCGCCCGCGGAAAGCTTCAGATCGTGCCCGATCTTAAGGCGCAGCGCGCCGAGCGCGTCGTTGACGATGCCGGCGCGGTCGGCGCCGAAGAAGATGAGATCGCCCGCGCCGGCCTGCGTGCGTGCGAGCAGCCCGGTGAGCGCGGCGTCACCGAGGAACTTGATGATCGGCGATTGCAGGCCTTCCCGGCCGCGGCCGGCATCGTTCACCTTGATGTAGGCGAGCCCCTTGGCACCATAGCGCGCGACGAACGCCGTGTAGTCATCGAGGGCTGAGCGCGGCAGGCTGGCTGCGCCCGGAACCCGCAGCGCCGCCACGCGCCCCTGCGGGTCCTTTGCAGGAGCCGCAAACACCTTGAAGTCGCAGTCCCGCACGAGGTCGGCAACGTCGGTGAGCTCGAGCGCGATGCGCAGGTCCGGCTTGTCCGAGCCGTAGCGGCGCTGCGCTTCGGCGAAGGTGAGGCGCGGGAAGGGATCCGGGAGAGCCACGCCCAGCACTTCGGCGAAGATGTGCCGCGCCAGCCCTTCCATCAGCGCCATGATGTCGGCCTGCGCGAGGAAGGAAGTCTCGATGTCGAGCTGGGTGAATTCCGGCTGGCGGTCGGCGCGCAGGTCCTCGTCGCGGAAGCAGCGCACGATCTGGTAGTAGCGGTCGAGGCCCGCGATCATCAGCAGCTGCTTGAAGATCTGCGGTGACTGCGGCAGCGCGAAGAACTTGCCCGGGTGGGTACGGCTCGGCACCAGATAGTCGCGTGCGCCCTCCGGGGTCGCCTTAGTGAGCATCGGCGTCTCGAGATCGATGAAGCCGTGCGCGTCGAGGTAGGCGCGCATCGCGCGGGTGAGCCGATGACGCAGCCGCAGCCGCTCGCGCATCACCTCGCGCCGCAGGTCGAGGTAGCGGTAGCGCAGCCGCACCTCCTCCCCCACCTGCTCATCGAGCTGGAAGGGCAAGGGCTCGGAGCGGTTGAGGAGCTCGAGCTCGCGCGCGAGCAGCTCCACCGAGCCCGTGGCGAGATTCTCGTTCACGGTGCCCGCGGGGCGCGCGCGCACCGTGCCGGTGACGCGAACCACGAACTCGCTGCGCAGCCGCTCGGCCTCGCGGAAAACCGCGGCGGCGGAAGGGTCGAACACGATCTGCAGCAGACCCTCGCGATCGCGCAGGTCGACGAAGATGACCCCGCCATGGTCGCGCCGGCGGTGCACCCAGCCCGCCACCGTGACCTCCCGGCCAAGGAGCTGCTCGTCGACCTGTCCGCAGTAATGTGACCGCATAGGGCGCGCGATGTTACGGAGGCGCCGCAGCCCCCGCAACCGAGCTTCACTACGGCGGCAGTTCCAGCACCGCCGCCCCCTTTACCGCCCCAGCGCGCAGGCGTCGGAGAGCGAGGTTCGCATCCTCGAGTGCGAAACGCTCCACCGTCGCGCGCAGTCCGAGCCGCGCGGCGAGCGCGAGGAACTTCTCCCCATCGGCGCGCGTGAGGTTGGCGATGGAGGCCAGCGAGCGCTCGCCCCACAGCAGCGCGTAGGGGAAGGAGGGCACATCGCTCATGTGAATGCCGGCGCAGACGACGCGTCCGCCGGGACGCACGCTCGCGAGCGCGGCGGGGATCAGCTCACCGGCAGGCGCGAAGAGGAGCGCCGCATCGAGAGGCTCCGGGGATCTCTCATTGGAGCCGCCGGCCCACACCGCGCCGAGCTCGCGCGCGAAGCGCTGCCCCTCGCTATCGCCCGCTTTCGTGAATGCGAATACGCGGGCGCCCTCGTGACGCGCTACCTGGGTGATGAGGTGCGCCGCGGCGCCGAAGCCGTAGACGCCGAGGTTGCGCGCCGCGCCGGCGTGCAGGTAGGCGCGGTAGCCGATGAGCCCCGCGCACAGGAGCGGCGCGAGCTCCGCCGCCGCGACGTCCCGCGGCAGCGGCAGGCAATAGCGCGCATCCGCGAGCACCTGCTGCGCGTAGCCGCCATCGCGGGTGTAGCCGGTGAAGCGCGCCTGCGGGCAGAGGTTCTCGCGCCCGGAGCGGCAGTACTCGCACACCCCGCAGGTGGACGCGAGCCAGGGCACGCCGACGCGGTCGCCGATGGCGAAACGCGTCACCGCCGAGCCGCGCGCAGCGATGGCACCGACGATCTCGTGTCCCGGGGTGACCGGGCAGCGAATACCGGGAAGCTCGTTATCGATCAGATGCAGGTCGGTGCGGCACACCCCGCAGGCCGCGACGCGGATCAGCACCTCGTTCGGCGCGGGCGGCGGCAGCGTCAGCTCGCAGGCCGCAAGCGGCGCGCCGGGGGAGAGCAACCGCATGGCCTGCACGCGCACCTCTCAGGCGGCAGGCTTGGCAGGCTTGGCAAGCTGCGCCTTGGCGGGCGGCGGCGGCACGACCACGCCACAGGTGATGATCATCTTCATGGCCGCATCCACCGACATGTCGAGCTCGATCACCTGCCGGCGGGGCAGGATCACGAGGTAGCCCGCCGTGGCATTGAGCGCCACCGAGATGTAGACGGCGACATGCGGCTCACCGAGCTTCGCGCTCACCTCCGGCACGTCCTCCGCGGTCAGGAAGGCGATGCTCCAGGCACCGGCACGCGGGTATTCCACCATCACCACCTTGCGGAAGGAGCTCGACTGCGAGAGCACGCTCTCGGCAAAGCTCTTCACGCCGCCGTACACCGTGCGCACGACGGGGATGCGATCGAGCAGGTCCTCGCCCCAGACGATGAGGCGATGACCGATGAGGTTGGTGACGAGCAGCCCCGTCAGGAACACGATGATGAGCGCGAACAGCAGTCCAACCCCGGGTAGCGAGAACCCGACGAGCGCCTCCGGGCGATAGCCCGGGGGCAGCAGCAGCAGCGTGCTGTCCATGATGCGCAGCAGGAAAGTCACCACCCACACGGTGGCGAGAATCGGCAGCCACACCAGCACGCCTGCGACCAGGTAACGGCGCAGGCTCCATTTTTTCGTACCGCCGCCGTTCATCGCTCAGCGCCGGCGCTTGCGCGTGCTGCGCACGCGGCGCGCCGCGGCCGCGCGCGCCGCCGGAGCGCGTGGCTCCTTGGCTTCCTTCGGCTCCTTGCTCTCCTTCGCCTCTTTGCCCTCCACCTTCGCCGTCTCCTTGGCTTCGCCCTTGCTCTCGGCCTTGACTTCCTCCTTGTCGCTCCCGAGGAGGTTGCGCTTGCCTTCCTTGTCGGACTTGAAGTCAGTCTCGTACCAGCCGCCGCCCTTGAGGCGGAATACCGGCGCCGACACCAGCCTCCTCATCCGCCGCTTGCCGCACGAGGGGCACTTGACGAGCGGCGTGTCGGTGATCTTCTGCATCACCTCGGTGTAGAACTTGCAGGCCTGACACTCGTATTCGTAGAAGGGCATAGAGAGATTATAACGGCAGGCGGCGCCGCGCTCAGCGGCCCTTGGCAAAGGTGAGCTCGCCGTCGCGGACGCCGATGCGGATGCGGTCGCCCGGCACGAACTCGCCCTGCAGGATCCGCTGTGCCAGCGGATTCTCGATCTGCTGCTGGATGGCGCGCTTGAGCGGCCGGGCGCCGTAGACCGGATCGAAGCCCGCCTCACCCAGCAGGTCGCGGGCCGCATCATCGAGCGTGAGATCCATGTTGCGCTCCTGCAGCCGCTTGCGCAGGTAGATGAGCTGAATGTCGACGATGGCGCGGATCTGCCTGGTGCCGAGCGGGTGGAACACCACGATGTCGTCGATCCGGTTGATGAATTCGGGCCGGAAGCTCTGCTGCACGATCTCCATGACCGCACTTTTCATCTTCGCGTAGTTCTTCTCGCCCGAGTATTCCTGGATCACCTGCGAGCCGAGGTTGGACGTCATGATGATGACGGTGTTGCGGAAATCGACCGTGCGCCCCTGGCCATCGGTGAGACGGCCGTCATCGAGCACCTGCAACAGCACGTTGAAGACATCCGGATGAGCCTTCTCCACCTCATCCAGCAGCACCACCGAATACGGCCGGCGGCGCACCGCCTCGGTGAGGTAGCCGCCTTCCTCGTAGCCGACATAGCCCGGAGGCGCGCCGATCATGCGCGCGACCGAGTGCTTCTCCATGAATTCCGACATGTCGATGCGCACCATCGCCTCCTCGGTATCGAAGAGGAATTCGGCGAGCGCCTTGCAGAGTTCGGTCTTGCCGACACCGGTAGGACCCAGGAACAGGAACGAGCCGTTCGGCCGGCGCGCGTCGGCGAGCCCGGCGCGCGAGCGGCGGATGGCGTTCGCCACGATGCGCAGCGCCTCGTCCTGGCCCACGACACGCTTGGCGAGCGCCTCCTCCATGTGCAGGAGCTTCTCCTTCTCGCCCTGCAGCATCTTCGACACCGGGATGCCGGTCCACTTGGAGACGACCTCCGCGATCTCCTCCTCGGTCACCTTGTTGCGCACCAGCGTCGGCGCCTTGTCCTCGGCGGCGCTCGCGGCCGCGAGGCGCTTCTCGAGCTCGGGGAGCTTGCCGTACTGCAGCTCCGCCATGCGGCTTAAATTTCCGGCGCGACGCGCCGCCTCGAGCTCGAGCCGCGTGCGATCGAGCTCCTCGCGGATCTGCGCGGCGCCCTGCACCGCCGCCTTCTCCGCCTTCCAGACCTCCTCGAGATCGGCGTACTCCTTCTCGAGGGCGGCGAGCGCGCCCTCGAGCGTCGCCAGGCGCTTGCGCGAGGCCTCGTCCTTTTCCTTCTTCAGCGCTTCGCGCTCGATCTTGAGCTGGATGATGCGCCGCTCGAGCTTATCGAGCGCCTCGGGCTTGGAGTCGATCTCCATGCGTATGCGTGCCGCCGCCTCGTCGATGAGGTCGATCGCCTTGTCGGGCAGCTGACGGTCGCTGATGTAGCGGTGCGAAAGCGTGGCGGCGGCCACGATCGCGGGGTCGGTGATGTCGACCTTGTGGTGGACCTCGTAGCGCTCCTGGAGTCCGCGCAGGATGGCGATCGTGTCCTCGACCGAGGGTTCATCCACCAGCACCTTCTGGAAGCGCCGCTCGAGGGCGGCGTCCTTCTCGACGTACTTGCGGTATTCATCGAGCGTCGTAGCCCCGACGCAGTGCAGCTCCCCGCGCGCGAGCGCGGGCTTGAGCATGTTGCCGGCGTCCATGGCGCCCTCCGCCTTGCCGGCGCCCACCATGGTGTGCAGCTCGTCGATGAAGAGAATGACCTGGCCTTCCTGCTTGGCGAGATCGTTGAGCACCCCCTTGAGGCGCTCCTCGAACTCGCCGCGGAACTTGGCGCCGGCGATCAGCGCGCCCATGTCGAGCGCGAGGATGCGCTTGTCCTTGAGGCCCTCGGGCACCTCGCCGTTGATGATGCGTTGCGCGAGGCCCTCGACGATGGCGGTCTTGCCGACTCCCGGCTCGCCGATCAGCACCGGGTTGTTCTTGGTGCGGCGCTGCAGTACCTGGATGGTGCGGCGGATCTCGTCATCGCGCCCGATCACCGGGTCGAGCTTGCCCGCGGCAGCGCGCTCGGTGAGATCGATGGTGTACTTCTCGAGCGCCTGGCGGCTCTCCTCCGCACTGGGATCGGAGACCTTCTCGCCCCCGCGCACTTCCTCGACGGCCTTGTCGATGGCGCCGCGCACCATGCCCGCTTCCTTGAAGAGCCGCGCGAGAGAGCGGTCCTCGAAGCCGGCGAGCACGAACAGCTCGCTCGAGATGAACTGATCCCCGCGCTGTTGGGCGAGCTTGTCGGTGACGTTCAGCACACGGTTGAGATCGTTGGAGATGTGGATCTCGCCCGGTGCCCCTTCGACCTTCGGCAGCCCATCGAGCACCGTGAGGAGCCCGAGGCGCAGCTTGTTGACGTCGGCGCCGGCCTTCATGAGCAGCGGCCTCACCGAGCCGCCGGATGCATCGAGCATCGCCAGCATGAGGTGGGCGGGCTCGAGCACCTGATGGTCGCGCCCGAGCGCAAGCGACTGCGCGTCGGCGAGCGCCTGCTGGAACCGGCTGGTGAGTTTGTCCATCCGCATGGGTAGTGCAACCTTGAGCGTGGATCCGGGTGGTTTGGTGGGGGCTGAGCGCGGTCCCTTCAAGGGTCGGCGGGTTTGTTCCAGCCTCGCGCTGCGGCTACCCGTGAGTCAACGCTTCCGCGAAGGCAATGACCGCGATTCCAGCGCCGATGAGGAGCACCTGCACTGCGCTCGTGCGCGGGTCGGCGCGGCGGTGCAGCCCCGGGATGAGGCCGGCGACTGCGATGTAGAGAAAACCGGCAGCTGCCACGGCGAGCGCGTACGGCAGCGCCCCCATCGCCTGCCGCAGGCCGAAATAGGCGCCGAGCGCTCCGATCATCGAGGCAACACCGGTCGCGATATTGAGCAGCAGCGCCCGCGGGCGGGTGAGCCCGGCCTGCACCAGGATGGCGAAATCCCCGACGCGGTGCGGAATCTCGTGTGCGGCGACGGCGAAGGTCGTCACGAGTCCAAGCGGCACGTTGCTGAGAAATGCCGCCGCGATCAGCACGCCATCGAGCCCGTTGTGCAGGCTGTCACCGACCAGCACCAGGACCCCGGACGCGCGGTCCCGGGGATGGGCGTGCGAGTGCCCGCCGTGCCCCGCGTGCGCGCCATGCCCACGATGCCCGCCGTGCCCCGCGTGCGTGCCCTCGGCATCGTCGGCGTGCTGCGCGCAGGCTTGCGCCTCGGCGCTGCCCGCCTCGTGCGTATGGACGTGCCACCACAGTACGAGCTTCTCGATGACAAAAAACAGCGCCAGTCCCGCGAGCAGCGCCACGCCGATGCGGTGCGCGCCCGCAGGCCCGGCGCCCGCGATTGCTTCCGGCAGCAGTGCGAGCAGCGCCGCGCCGAGGAGCGAGCCGGTCGCGAAGCTGATGAAATGCGGCAGCAACCGTGCGCTGTGCTCCTCGCGCAGCCACAGGAACACGATCGCGAACGCGGCGCTCGCGATCCCGCCGAGCGCGGCAAACAGCATGATGATGAGGAGCAGCGGCACGGCCTCTTACCCCAGGCGCGCGCCATGACGCCCATCCGCGATCCAGATGAGCGCCGCCATGCGGCCGCACTGGCCGTCGCGGCGGTAGGAGAAAAAGCGCGCGCGGTCGGCATACGTGCACCACTCACCGCCGTAGACGGCGGTGACCCCGGCGCGGCGGAGCCGGTCCCGGGCGAGCTGCGCCAGATCGCACTGCCAGCGGCCGCGGGCGTTGGCGGTAAACGCGGCGGCGGCGGCCGCGTCCTGCGCGAGGAATGCGCGGCGCACCTCCTCGCCGACCTCGAAATGCTCGCGCCCGATTGCGGGTCCGAGCCAGGCGATGAGCGCCGCAGGCTCGATGCCAAGGCGCGCCAGCGTCGCTTCCAGGACCCCTGCCGCGAGCCCGCGCCACCCGGCATGGGCCGCCGCAATGGCCCGCGGCTCGCGCGCGGCAAGGAGCACCGGCAGGCAGTCCGCCACCTGCACCGCGCACACCCCGCCCGCGTGGCGGGCGATGACCGCATCCGCGCACGGCGCGGCGGGCGGTGTGGGATCCGCATCGAGATCGTGGACGAGCGCGCCGTGCACCTGCTCGAGCCACAGCGGCTCGGCCGGCAGCTGCAGGTGCGCACGCAGGCGCCGGCGGTTCTCGGCCACAGCCTCGGCCGCATCGCCGACGCACGCGCCGAGATTCAGCGATTCATAGGGCGCAGCGCTCACGCCACCCGCGCGCAGTGTGAACACTGCGCGCACCCATGGCGGCGCGGGCCAGCGCGGCACGAGGAGCGCGATCTGCGCGCTCGCGGCTGCCGCGCTCACGGCCGCTGCGCCTCGAGCGCTGCCAGCAGCCGCCGCATGTCCTGCGGCAGCGGTGCCTCGAGCGCGAGCTCCCGGCCGGTCAGCGGGTGCGTGAGGGCGAGGCGCGCCGCATGCAGCGCCTGCCGCGGGAAGCCGCGCAGCGCCGCCGCGAGCTCCGGGCTCGCACCGCGCGGGGCACGCGGGCGCCCGCCGTACACACGGTCGCCGACGATCGGAAAGCCGATGTGCGCCAGGTGGACGCGGATCTGGTGCGTGCGCCCGGTCGCGAGCTTAAGGCGCACCAGGGTGTGCGCCGGAAAGCGCCGTATGACGCGGTAGTGCGTCACCGCAGGACGCCCCCCGGCACGCACCGCCATGCGCGTGCGCAGCGTGCGGTGGCGGGCGATAGGGGCGCTGATCGTGCCTCCGGCCGTCATCACACCGTTCACCAGCGCCAGGTACTCACGGGTGATCGTGCGCGCGGCAAGCGCCGCGACCAGCGCCGCATGCGCTTCGGGCGTGCGCGCCACGAGCAGCAGCCCGCTCGTGTCCTTGTCGAGCCGGTGCACGAGCCCCGCGCGCGGCACGCAGGCGAGCTTCGGATCGAGCGCGAGCAGCGCGTTCTGCAGCGTATGGCGGGGGTTGCCCGCTCCCGGGTGCACGACGAGCCCCGGCGGCTTGTCGATCACGAGCAGCGCGCGGTCGCGATACACCACCGCAAGCGGCAGGCGCTCGGGCGCAACGTCGGCACGTGCCGGCAGCGTCGCGGCAATGCGCACGCGCTCGCCGCCGAGAACCCGGTCTCTGCCGCGCGGCGTCCGGCCATCGACGTGCACCGCTCCGGCGGCGATCCAGCCGGCGAGACGCGCGCGCGAATACTGCGGCAATGCGCGCACCAGGGCCTGATCGAGACGCAGTCCCGCGGCCTCGGGCGGCAGAATGAGCTCGTGCGCGCGGAACTCCGGCCCCGCGGCCGCAGTCGGAAGCTCACCCGGTGGATTCGCTATACTCGGCGCGCTCAGGTTGCGCGAAGCCAAAGAAAGGCCCTTTCCAGATGCTCTTGCCCGGTCCGGTGCGCGGCGGCGTGCTCGCGTTGTGTCTCGTCCTCGCCGCCGTAGCGGGCTGCCGCACCCATAAGGCGGACGACAAGAAGGTCACTCCCGAGGTCCTCTATCGCAAGGCCCACAAGAGCCTCGATGCGTACGACTTCAACTCCGCCATCAAGAGCTATGAGCAGCTGACGGCGCGCTTTCCGTTCACCGACGAAGCGCGCCAGGCGCGCCTCGATCTCATCTACGCATATTACCGTGCCGGAGAAGGCGAGTCCGCCACCGATGCCGCGGACACCTTCATCCGCGAGAATCCCACGCATCCGCGCGTCGACTACGCCTGGTACGTCAAGGGGCTGGTGGACTTCGAGCGCACGCCCAACGCGATCGAGCGGCTGTTCCACGCCGACCTCACCAAGCGCCCGCCGAGCACCGCGCGCAAGGCCTTCGCGGCCTTCAAGACCGTGGTCGAGCAGTACCCGAAGAGCGCCTACGCGCACGACGCACTGCAGCGGATGATCTACCTGCGCAACCGCCTCGCGAGCTACGAGGTGCACGTGGCGCGCTACTACTACACGCGCGGCGCCTATGTCGCCGCGGCACAGCGCGCCCGGGACGCGATCGAGCAGTACGACGGCGCGCCCGCGACCCGTGAGGCGCTCGCGATCCTCATCGAGAGCTACGACAAGCTGAATCTCGCGCCGCTCGCCGCGCAGAGCCGCGAGGTGTACGCGGCGAATTACTCCGGCGCGGTGCGGACCACCGCGGCCGAGGTGAAGAAGCCCTGGTGGCACTTCTGGTAGCGGCGCGGCCGGTCGCGCGGGTCAGCGCCGGTAGCCGCTGGTGATCGGATAGCGCCAGTCGCGCCCGAAAGCACGCCGGCTGACGCGCACGCCGGGCGGCGCCTGACGGCGTTTGTACTCGTTGCGCTTCACCAGATCCAGGACGCGCCCGATGGTGGCGCGGTCGAAACCGCGCGCCTCGATCTCATCGACCGAGAGGTCCTCTTCGATGAACGCTTCCAGGATCGGATCGAGCACCTCGTAGGGCGGCAGCGCGTCGGAGTCTTTCTGCCCGGCGCGCAGCTCCGCGGAGGGCTCGCGCTCGATCACGCGCTGCGGGATGACGCGGCCGAGCGAGTTGCGGTAGTTCGCCAGGCGATACACGAGGAGCTTGCTGCAGTCCTTGATGGGCGCAAATCCGCCCGCCATGTCGCCGTACAGCGTCGCGTAGCCCACCGCCATCTCGCTCTTGTTGCCGGTGGTGAGCAGCATCCGCCCGGTCTTGTTCGACAGGCCCATCAGCAGCAGCATGCGGCAGCGCGACTGGATGTTCTCCTCCGTCGCATCCTGCGGCCGGCCGGCGAACTCCTCGCGCAGCGTCGCCAGCGTCGCCGCGAACATGCCTTCGATCGAGAGAACGCTGTACTTCACCCCGAGGAGCTGCGCCTGCTCGCGCGCATCCTCGAGACTCATGGACGAGGTGTAGCGCGAGGGCATCATCACCGCCTGCACGCTCTCCGGGCCGAGCGCATCCACGGCGATCGCAAGCGTGAGCGCCGAATCGACCCCGCCCGAGAGCCCGATCACCACGCCCGGAAAGCCATGCTTGTGGACGTAGTCGCGCACACCGAGCGTGAGTGCGCGGTAGACGCTCGCCTCATCCGGCAGTTCCGGCGCTACCGTGCCCGGCAGCGGCACCACCGCGCCCGAGGCCTGGGGCGCGAACTCCGCGATCCAGGTACCCTCTGCGAACGGCGGCGCCCGCATCACTACCGCACCCTGCGCATCCATGACGAAGGAATTGCCGTCGAAGACGAGCTCATCCTGCCCGCCGAGGAGGTTCACGTAGGCGAGCGGCAGTCCGACATCGCGCGTGCGCGCCCGTGCGATCGCCTCGCGCTCGCGCTGCTTGTGGATCTCGTAGGGCGAGGCGTTGATCACCACCAGCAGCTGCGCCCCCGCGGCGCGCGCGAGCTGCGCGGCTTCCGGCTCCCAGATGTCCTCGCAGATCAGCAGTCCCACCCGCAGGCCGCGGCAGAGCACGACGGTGGGCTGCCGGCCGGCGTAAAAGTAGCGTTTCTCGTCGAACACCTTGTAGTTGGGCAGCTCCACCTTGCGGTGAATCGCGGCAATCTCCCCGGCAGCGATGAGCGCGGCCGCGTTGTAGATCCCGGCGCGGGCGTATTCCGGAAAGCCGAGCAGCACCGCAACCCCGGTGATCTCGCTGCGCACCTGCTCGAGCCCCTGCTCGATCTGCCGGCGGAATCCGCGGTGGAACAGCAGATCCTCGGGCGGATACCCCGAGAGCGTGAGCTCGGGATAGAGCACCAGGTCCGCGCCGAGCTCATCGCGCGCGTGCCGGGCGCTCAGCACCACCCGCGCCGCGTTGCCGCGCACGTCCCCCACGAGCAGATTCAGCTGCGCCAGCGCGATCCTCAGTGACTCACCCATGGAGCGCGCGCTTCAGCGGCGGCGGCCCTTGGGCGCGCGCGCTGCCGCGCGGCGGCGCTTGGCGGCGGCAGCGGGCCTCGCGCCCGCGCGCCGCGCACGCGCCCGCCGGTGCCGCAGCAGCTCCGCCATCGCCGCGCCGAGCTCCGCGGGAGATTTCACGGTGCGTACCCCGGCGGCCGCGAACGCCGCGTATTTGTCTGCGGCCGTGCCCTTGCCGCCGGCCACGATAGCGCCGGCGTGCCCCATGCGCTTGCCGGGCGGCGCGGTGACACCGGCTACGTACGCCACCACTGGCTTGGAGACGGATCTGCGGATGTAGTGCGCGGCGGCCTCCTCATCGCTCCCGCCGATCTCCCCGACCAGGATCACGCCGCGGGTAGCAGCATCGCGCTCGAGGAGCTCGAGCACGTCGATGAAGTTCATGCCGCGTACGGGATCGCCGCCGATGCCGACGCAGGTACTCTGGCCGAGGCCGATGCGGGTGGTCTGGAACACCGCCTCGTAGGTGAGCGTGCCTGAGCGCGACACGATACCCACCGTGCCTTTCTTGTGGATGAAGCCGGGCATGATGCCGATCTTGCATTCCCCGGGGGTGATGACACCCGGGCAGTTCGGCCCGACGAGCCGTGTAGCGGAGCCCGCGAGCACCGCCTTCACGCGCACCATGTCGTTCACCGGCACCCCCTCGGTGATGCACACGATGAGCGCGATGCCCCCATCGGCCGCCTCGAGAATCGCATCCGCAGCCCCGGCCGCCGGCACATAGATCATGCTCGCCGTGGCACCGGTCGCGCGCACGGCATCCTTCACGGTGTCGAACACGGGGAGCCCCAGATGCCGGTCCCCGCCGCGTCCCGGCGTCACTCCGCCGACGAGCCGCGTGCCGTACTCGAGCGCAGCCTGCGAATGGAAGGTGCCCTGCCTGCCGGTGAAGCCCTGGCAGATGACGCGCGTGTGGCGGTCGATGAGGATGCTCATGGCCGCGCTCCCGCGGCGGCGCCGACGATCTTGCGCGCCGCGTCCGTCAGGTCCTCTGCCGGGGTGATGGTGAGCCCGCTCTTCGCGAGCAGCGTGCGTGCCTCGGCGGCGTTCGTGCCCTCGAGCCGCACGACGACCGGGACGCGCACGCCGACCTTCTCCACGGCGTTGATGATGCCGGCGGCGATGATGTCGCAACGCACGATGCCGCCGAAGATGTTGACCAGCACCGCGCGCACCCGCGAGTTGGACAGGATGAGCTCGAACGCCGCGGTCACCCGCTCGGGCGTCGCCCCACCCCCGACATCCAGGAAATTCGCCGGCCGCCCGCCGTGCAGCTTGATGAGGTCCATGGTCGCCATCGCGAGCCCCGCGCCGTTCACCATGCAGGCGATATCGCCGTCGAGGGACACGTAGTTGAGGTCGTGCTCGCTGGCACGCCGCTCCATCGGGTCCTCCTGAGTCGGATCGCGCAGCTGTGCGAGCTCGGGATGGCGGAAGAGCGCATTGTCATCGACGTTGATCTTGGCATCGAGCGCGAGCAGCGACCCGGCGCCGGTGACGATGAGCGGATTCACTTCGACGAGGCTGAGGTCCTTGTCCGTGTACAGCCGGTAGAGCGCCGCGGCGAGACGCACGAATTCCCCGGGCTGCGCGCCGGCGAGGCCGAGGCCGAAGGCGAGCTCGCGCGCCTGGTGCGCGCCGAGGCCCGCGGCCGGGTGAACGCTCACCGCGAGGATCTTCTGCGGTGTGCGCCGCGCCACTTCCTCGATGTCCATGCCGCCGGAAGCGCAGGCGATGAGCGCGATGCGCCCGCGCTCGCGGTTCAAGGTGAGCGAGACGTACATCTCGCGCACGATGTCGGAGCCGCACTCCACGTAGACCCGCCCGACGGGCAGGCCCTCAGGGCCCGTCTGCGCAGTGACCAGGCGCTGACCCAGCATCTGCGCCGCCGCCGCGCGCACGGCCGCGAGGTCGCGCGCGAGCTTTACTCCGCCCGCCTTGCCGCGCCCGCCGGCGTACACCTGCGCCTTGACGACCCACGGCGCGCTACCGAGCGCGCGCGCCGCATCCGCAGCTTCCTCCGGGGTTGCCGCGACCGCGCCCGGCGGAACCGCGATCCCGTAGCTGCGGAACAGGTCTTTTGCCTGGTACTCGTGCAGGTTCATCGCCGCGGCCGGTCACGCGTAAAGCGCGCATTGTCCTCGAAAACGCCCGCCGCGTGCCAGCGTGCGATACGAGTCGCGTTTCTGCCCGACGCGAAGATGCTAGAGTCGCGCCCGAGTCTCAACGCCCCGCCAACACGCGTGCCTTCAACGCCGGCCAGCACCACCGCCCCGCAGCAGCAGACACCAGGCGATCTCGCCTGGCGCGTGATCGGGCTGCTGAATCTCTACCGCCTGCTGGTACCCCTGGCGGTGATCGCTCTGCAGGCGCTCGGCGGCCCGGACTGGGCGCGGGCGGTGCCGCAGCCGCGGCTGTTCCTCGGCACCTGCATCGCCTACTTCACCGCCGCGGTGCTGCTCACCATCGCCCGGCGGCTGCAGTGGTCCAGCCTGCGCATCGTGGCGCTGGTGAACGTGAGCGTCGATGCGCTCGCCATCGGGCTCATACTCTACGCGAGCGGCGGCGTGGCGAGCGGGCTCGCGATCCTGCTGGTGCTGCCGGTGTTCGCACTCAGTGTGCTCGCGAGCCGGCGCGATGCGCTGCTGATCGCGGCCCTCGGCGCACTCGCGGTCCTCGTGCAGCAGGTATTCGTCGGCCTGAACGGTGCCGCGCCCGCCAATGACTACCTCACGGCTGGCTTCTTCGGCATGGTGCTCTTCGTGGTGGCGCTCGGCACCTGGCTGGTCGCCAACCGCCTGCGCGAGAGCGAGGCCCTGGTGCGCCGGCAGGAGGTGGACCTCGCCAACCTGGCGCAGCTCTCGCAGTACATCGTGCAGCACCTGCGCGAGAGCATCCTGGTGATCGATGCCCACGATCGCATCCGCCTCATCAACGAGTCCGCCGCGCAGATCCTGGGAGATGAGAGCGCCTACCCCGAGGCGCTGATCGGCGAAGCCTCGCCGCGACTCCTTTTCCTACTCGAGTCCTGGCGCAAGCGCAGCGGCGCCACCGGCCTCGTGCCTTCCACCGAGCAGACCTTCGTCGCCGCGGACGGCGCGCGCATCATCCGTGCCCACTTCGCGCCGCTCGCAGCCGCGAGCCCGGCTCCGGTGCTGATCTTTCTCGAGGATACGAGCCTCATCGATGAGAAGGTCCAGCAGTTCAAGCTCGCCGCGCTCGGGCGCCTGAGCGCCAGCATCGCCCACGAGATCAGGAATCCGGTCGGTGCCATGAGCCACGCGGGACAGCTGCTCGAGGAATCGCCGAATCTCTCGAGCGATGATCGGCGCCTCACGCAGATCATCCGCAGCAACGCCGAGCGCGTGAGCGGCATCATCGACAACGTGCAGCGCCTCTCGCGCCGGGAGGAAGCCCGGCTCGAGTGTCTGCCGCTGCCGGCATGGGCCGAGGAGTTCCAGGAGGAGTTCTGCGAGACCATGCAGTGGCCGCGCGCGCGGCTCGCCGTGAGCGGCACGGACGGCGAGGTGGAGGTGCGCGTCGACCCCGACCAGCTGCGCCAGATCGTCTGGAACCTGTGCGAGAACGCCCTGCGCCACGCCATCCGCGACGACCCGGGACAGAGCATCGAGATACGCTATGGCCGCATGAGCGGCACCGGCCGGCCATTCCTCGAGGTCGCGGACCGCGGCGCGGGCGTCGCCCCCGAGCACGCCGAGCGGATCTTCGAGCCGTTCTACAGCGCCGGCGGCGGCAGCGGGCTCGGCCTGTTCCTCGCCCGCGAGCTCGCGCAGACCAACGGCGCGACACTCCTGTATGAGCCGCGCGCGGGCGGCGGCAGCGTCTTCCGCGTGGTGTTTGCCGATCCCCGGCGGTGGGAGCTGTGATGGCTGAGGCGCCCGCCGGCGGTGGCAGATCTTCCACACCGCCGCGCGTGCTGGTCGTGGACGATGAGCCGGATCTGCTCGAGCTCGTCAGCCTCACGCTCAGCCGCATGAATCTCGATACCCGCAGCGCGGCCGACCTCGCGAGCGCCCGGCGGATGCTGAAGGCCGAGCAATTCGAGCTGTGTCTGACCGACATGCGCCTGCCCGATGGGGACGGGCTCGACCTGGTCGCGTGGATCCAGGAGAACCGCCCGAGCACCCCGGTGGCCGTGATCACCGCGCACGGCAACGTGGAATCCGCCGTGCGTGCGCTCAAGCTCGGCGCCTTCGATTTCGTGTCGAAGCCGCTCGACCTCGGTGTACTGCGCAAGCTCGTCGGCAGCGCGATCCGCCTCGGCAGTGCCAGCGATGAGGACACGGCGGCGACCGTGCGCAGCCGGCAGCTGCTCGGCAGCTCCGCCGCCATGCAGCAGCTGCGCGAGATGATCGGCCGGGTCGCGCGCAGCCAGGCCCCGGTGCATATCTGCGGTGAATCCGGCACTGGCAAGGAGCTCGTCGCCCGCATGATCCACGAGAGCGGACCGCGGCGGGCGGGGCCGTTCATCGCCGTGAACTGCGGCGCCATTCCGACGGAGCTCATGGAGAGCGAGTTCTTCGGCCACAAGCGCGGCAGCTTCACCGGCGCGGTGGCCGACAAGAAGGGACTGCTGCAAAGCGCGGAAGGCGGAACGCTGTTCCTCGATGAAGTCGCGGATCTGCCGCTGCACATGCAGGTGAAGCTGCTGCGCGTCGTGCAGGAGAAGACCGTACGGCCGGTCGGAGCGTCACGCGAGGAAACCATCGACGTGCGCATCCTCTCTGCCACCCACAAGAACCTCGGTGATCTGGTGGCGCGGGGGCTGTTCCGCGAAGACCTCTTCTACCGCATCAACGTGATCGAGCTGCGGGTACCGGCGCTGCGCGAGCGCAGCGGCGACATCGGCGAGATCGCCACGGCGATCCTGCGGCGCCTCGCGAGGCGCGCGGGTACCGAGCCGCCCGGGATCTCGGCCGACGCCCTGCGCATGCTCGAGTCGTATCCCTTCCCCGGCAACGTCCGCGAGCTCGAGAACGTGCTCGAGCGGGCACTCACCCTCAGCAGCGGCGGCGTGATCGCCCCGGAGCACATTCAGCTGCGCGCCGGCGCGCGGACTCCGGAGGCCCCGGCGGCCGTCCCCGGCCCTGCAGGCGCCGCCGCCGTCGCGGCACTCGGCAGTCAGCTCGAGAGCATCGAGCGCGAGGCGATCATCAAGGCGCTCGAGAAGACGCGCTACAACAAGACCGCGGCGGCGAAGCTCCTCGGGATGAGCTTCCGCGCGCTGCGCTACCGGGTGAAGAAGCTCGGGATCGAGTGAGGCGGGCTGCGGCCGCCGGTGAAGCGCCTGCAAAGCCAGCGCTTTTTGCGAGGTGACGCGCGCCGTCACTTTCTGACAGAACGCCTCAACTCCGGCGTCAGTCGGCGACAGATCTTAAGTTAAGAGCGCAGTGTGCCGGCCGCGGGTTTTTCATGTGCTGTCAGAGAGTTAGGCAACCCGGCCGTGTCTGGCACAGGGCTTGCTCCGATTCTACCGGGCGCGCCTTTTTGCGCCGCTGAACTTGTATCCCAAAATTTTGAGGAGTTCGTTCTTATGAAGGCTGTGCAAAAGGGTTTCACCCTGATTGAGTTGATGATCGTGGTCGCGATCGTCGGCATTCTCGCCGCCATCGCGATCCCGGCGTATCAGAACTACACCATCCGCGCGCAGGTCACCGAAGGTCTCTCGATCGGCGACGGCTGGAAGACGGCGATCGCCGAGTACTATGCCAATAATGGC
>Ga0187769_10000234_pt1 | contig 30640 bp, 24 predicted proteins | sample 0116_SJ02_MP02_1_FD_133140 | JGI IMG/M metagenome (GOLD analysis project Ga0187769, IMG submission 133140) | Tropical peat soil microbial communities from peatlands in Department of Meta, Colombia - 0116_SJ02_MP02_10_MG | ecosystem: Environmental > Terrestrial > Soil > Wetlands > Peat | place... | reverse complement strand
CAGGCAAGCCGGCAAGCGATGGTGGCGGCCATTTCGCAACTTCAGCCCCTGCCCGACTTCCTTCTTCTGGACGCCCTGGAGTTGGATTTGCCGATTGAGCAGAAGGCGCTTGTTCACGGAGACGCTCGGTCCGTTTCGATCGCCGCGGCTTCGATTCTGGCGAAGGTCGAGCGCGACCGGCGCATGGAGGAACTCGACGAGCTCTATCCGCAATACGGCCTGGCACACAACAAAGGCTACAGCACCCCGGATCATCTCGAGGCGTTGCGGCGATGGGGGCCAAGCCCGCTGCACCGATTTTCCTACGCTCCGGTGCGCGAGTCACGCTGCTGGTCCATTACGGCGGAACAGACCGCATTCCCTTTGGAGGGATTTTCCGGCAGGGCGGAATAGACCCTGGTTTCAACCCGCGTATTCCCACGAACTGACAAGGAGACTACCGTGGTCAAGGTCAGCATCTCCTTCCTTAGCAAGGCGGCTCGAAATTCGACATGGCTTACTGCCTCGAGAAACACATTCCGATGGTCGGACAAAAGATGGGCTCTGCCGTCAAAGGTGTTGCCGTCGAGCAGGGGCTTTCAGGAGCGGCGCCGGGTATGCTGATGACTATATCGCATGGGACGACTCCTGTTTGACTCGGTAGAGGGGTTCCAGACAGCTTTCACGGCGCACGCGCCAGAGATCATGGCTGATATCCCCAATTACACCAATATCCAGTCGATCGTGCAGATCAGCGAAGTGAAGCTGTAGCGAGACGCGTCCGGTCTAGGCGGCAAGCGATTCTTTAGCCAAACCGCCCTGTTATCCCGTTCGTCACCACCTGGGCTGCGCTTGATAGACCCCCGTTTTCCGCGCGTGCTAACCTTCCAGTTCGAGTCGCGGGAGTGGTCCGTAGATGCTGCTCACGCCAGCCGATACCGGGACCACCTAGAAAAGCATCCATGGCCTTTAACAAAACGAAGGCACTTGAGAGCGCTCTGAAGTTCCTCAACCAGGGCAAGGTCGCTCAGGCCATCGGTGAATACCAGCAAATCCTGCGCCACGATCCCAAGGACCAAGCCACACTGATGACGGTGGGCGACCTTTTCGCCCGCCAGGGAGACATGGGGCCAGCGGTTGAATATTTCGAGCGGCTTGCCCAGGTCTACCTCAGTGACGGTTTCAACAGCAAGGCCATTGCGATTTACAAGAAGATCGCCAAGCTGGCACCCGCAGAACTTGCGCCGCTCGAGCGACTGGCCGACCTCTACGTCCAGCAGGGCGTGCTGAGCGAAGCGCGGCCGCTGTTCCTGCAGATTGCCGAAGCCCACCTGAAGGCCAACCGCGCTCCCAAGGCGGTTGAGGTGCTGCAGCGGCTGCTCGATGTCGAGCCGGATAATCCGCGCGTGCAGATGCGCCTTGCGGAGCTATACAACGTCATGGGCCAGAAGAAGGAAGCGGCCCAGGTTTATTACAATTACGCACACCGTCTCTACGAGCGCGGCGAGGACGACGAGGCCCACAAGTTGATCGAACGCGCGCTCGCCGTGGACACCAGCCATGCGGCGGCGACGCTGCTAAAGGCCAGAATCCTCGCTCGGATGAACAAGACTACCGCTGCGATCTCCCTCCTGGAAGGCCACCCTGAGGCCGATGCGGGCGGAGAAGTGACCCACCTGCTCGTCGATCTGCAGCTCACGGCGGGCCAATTTGACAAGGCTGCGGACCGCGGGCGAAATCAGCTGGTCCGCGGGGCTTCTCACTCCCCGCTGCTCCAAAAAGTGTCGGAATCGGCGATCGAAACGGGCCGTGCGAAGGAGGCCCTGGCGCTGCTGCGCGAGCTGCGCGAACCCCTGATCGAGACAAGCGAGCACGACAAATTTGTGAAGCTGCTTTCCAGCGTCATTGAAAAGCTTCCCGAAGACACCGAGCCCCTTGAAATGCTAGCCGACTTCGCGCGGCACACCAGCGATCCTTTTCAGCTCACCACGGCGCTCACCAAGCTCGTCGATCTCTATACCGGAGCCGGCAATTTTTCACGCGCCGAAGAGCTGATGCAGGAGCTGGTCGAGAGAAACAAAGGCGACGAGCGCCTGCTCGCGAAGCTCGAACAATTGCGCGCGCGAAGCACCGGACAGCCCGCGCCACCCACGCCACCCGAGCCAGAACCGACTGTAGCCGATGTGTTCTCGCGAGAAGAGCCCCCCGCGGCCGAACCCAGCGCGCCCCTGGAGGCGGCGCCACCGGCAGCGGTGGTGGAAGATACGCTGGATGAAGAGACGCAGCGCTATATCGCGCAAGCGCTCACCGACGTGGATCTGTTCTCCAGCTACGGGCTGACGCAGAAAGCCACGCAGCTTTTGGAAAGCGTTCTGCAGCGAGCACCGCGCCACACGCCGACGCTCGAACGCCTACTCGATCTATGCCTGGGATCCGGCAACGAGCGGCGCACAGCGGAACTCGCCGCGCAACTCGAACAGATTTACCTAAAACGTTCGGACACGGTCAACGCGGAGCGCTTCGCAGAACTTCGCCAGAGGTTCCAGAAAGCGGCCGGACTGACGGAGGAGGAACTGGCGGCAGCTCCTGCGGCGCCGCCTCCTCCCACAGCGGTGGCAGCGCCGACGACGGAGCCTGTTTCGGCAGCACCGGCCGTGGAGGCAGAAGTCACACCGGCTGCCGAGACAACCTCGGCCGGATCGATCGAGTTCGAAATTCCGTCGACGCCGCTTGAGCCTGCGCCAGCCGCTTCACAAACCTCGGAGGCGGTGCCCGTGCCGACGGCGCCGCCTGCACCGATTGCAGCTCCCCCTGGGGCCCCGACCGAAGTGGATCTCTCCGACGAGTGGGAAGCGATGGTTCAGGAAGTTGCGGAGCCTGTTCCTACGGCTGGGCTCGAGGAACCCGCGCCCGTTTCTCCCGCAGAGGCACAGCAACCCGAAGTAGCCGAGCCGGAAACGCACGTGGCGGAGGCCGTCGCTGCCGAGCCCGCAAAAAGCGAAGAGACAGCCGTGCCCGTAGAGGAGTCCGCCGAAGTCCCCGAGCCAGTGGCGACCGAGCCTACGTTAGAATTTGACGAAGAGCTCGAGCTGGCTATGCCGGCGGAGGAGCCCGTTGCTGCAGAAGGTCCGGAATTTGAGCTCGAATTGGGCCCTGAGCCGGCCGCGGCGGAAGGTCACAGCGGCCCAGCCACGACGGAAGACTTCCTCAGTCAGCTAGCCGCGGAGATTGAAGGCATGGAGTCGCCTGGGGCGGAGCACAACGTTCCAGAGCCGACGCCACCTCTGCCGCCGCCCCATGTAGTGGAGGTTGTGGCCACCGAGGCCGGTCCGCCTGTGGAGGAAGCCGTTCCCGAGTTGTCGGAGGCCAGCCTGAACGAATTGGCCGAGGTCTTCCAGGAATTCCGAAGCGAACTGGGCGAGATGAACGAAGATGAAGAAGAAGACCTCGAAACTCATTACAATCTGGGCATCGCCTATCGCGAGATGGGCCTGCTGGACGAAGCCATCGGCGAGTTCCAGAAGGTGGCCAAGGCGGTTCAAAAGGGCAGGCCGTTCCCGTATGCCATGAATTGCGCGACGCTCCTCGCGCTGTCGTTCATGGACAAGAGCGAGCCAAAAATCGCTGCGCTGTGGTATCAGCGGGCGCTCGAGTTGCCGAGGCTCGACCACGACACGGTTCTGGCGCTGCGCTACGATCTGGGCGTCGCCTTCGATCTGGCCGGAGAAGCCGATGCGGCTCTCGACAGTTTCCGCCAAGTCTACGCCATGAATATCGACTATCGCGACGTGGCCGACCGCATCGCCACGCTTCAGAAACACTAGGTTTTCTGACAGTTGCCTCACCTAAAAGAATCTCCCATAATCCTAGGTCCACGATGAGGCGTATTCTGCGTGTGCCGCTCCTCCTGCTCTGGATTGGATTCGGACTGGCGCTGATTTTGGTGCCATGGTCGAATTTTTGGGACTCCAACTACTATTTGTACCAATATCCTTCGCTCGGGATTTTTTTAAGGAACGCCTATTTGCGTGGCGCTGTTTCGGGACTGGGATTCATGAATGTCTTGCTGTCGCTCGAAACGTTCCGTCACGGGACATCCTCCGTTGCCAAACGCAGCTGAAAAAAAAAGAAAGCCGATCGTCTGCTACGTAACAGACAGGAAATCGCTCGGCTCCGACAATGTTGCCGCTGCTCAAAACGCTGGCGTGGTATCGAAAATCGAGCGAGCCATTACGGCCGGCGTTGACTGGGTGCAGATCCGGGAACGGGATCTTTCGGCGCGAGATCTACTCTTTTTAGCGTGTCGAGCCGTCCGCACAGCTGCGGAGGCCCGCCCGGCGGACGTGCGGGTTATCATAAATGATCGGGCCGATGTGGCGCTCGCTGCCGGTGCGGCCGGCGTTCACCTGGGAGAAGAGTCCTTGCCTGCGCCCGAAGTTGTCCGCTGGTGCCGCGCGGGCCAGGCTCCTCCGAATTGGCTGATCGGAGTTTCGTGCCATCGTCTAGAGCGGGCGCGCGAGGCGGAGAGCGCCGGCGCGAACTATATTTTCTTCGGGCCTGTGTTCGATACTCCTTCGAAAAGGCACTTTGGGCCGCCGCAAGGCGTCGGGAAGCTCGCGGAAGTGTGCCAAGCGATCGAAATCCCCGTGCTCGCAATTGGAGGAGTGGACGGGCGAAATGCTGAAGACTGCCTCCGGGCAGGTGCGGCGGGAGTCGCAGCAATTCGTTTGTTTCAGCAACCCGGCGCGCTCGAGGAATTGGCGCGAACGATCGAAACCTTGCATTCGGTGAACGGAGGAGAGGTTAGGCGCTGAGCCAGCGGCCGACGGGTTGTAGTCTTTCTACGTGGTCGCAAATCACCTTGATCACCGCCGTCACGGGAATGGCTAAGATCAGCCCCATCGGCCCCCAGATCCATCCCCAGAAAAGCAACGCGACGGTAAGAGCCATCGCATTCAGTCGCACTCGCCATCCAACCAGTGCCGGGATCAGCAGATTGGCCGTGACGATGTGAAAGAACGTGAGCATGGCGAAGATGCCCACAAAGGGTCCCACCGAATGATATTGCTTCAGGCCCATCAGCAACGGCGGAACCCAGGCCATGACGGCACCCAGGTACGGCACCAGGTTGCACAGGCCAGAAACAAGCCCCGTGAGAAACGGGAAGTCCAGTCCGAGAAACCAGAAAAATAGCCAGCTGGCTACCACCAGAACCAATCCCACCAGTGCGGTGCCCATCAGATAGCTGCGCAGCACCTGCGTAACGTCAGCCAGCGTGTCACGAACCTGCGTGCGCTGGTTGGCCGGAAACAGCTGCATTGTGGCGTGCCAGACCTGGCGCTTGGCTGCCAGCATGAAGAAAACGAGAAACGGCATGAACGTGGCGGCTAGCACAAACTCAGAGAGTGAACCGAGCCTGCCGACCAGGACGCTGCGAAAGGGATGCGATTCGGTGACGGTCACGATCTGCTCGCCTGGCTTCTCGGTCGGCTCGATTTCCGAGACATGCTGTTCGAGGGCCGCCATTTTGGATTCAATCGCGGCGGTAGCCGCGCGCAAAGGTGCACGGTACTTCGGCCAGTCCTGGCCGAACTGGTCGGCACGTTCCACGAGCATCCAGCCAAAGACAGCAAACACAGCCAAGGTAAACAAGACAACGAGCAGAGAACCAAGTGCGCGAGAGATCCGAACTCGTTCGAGCCAACCGACGACCGGGTCGAGGAAATAGGCCATCAAAACGGCGGCGAGCACCGTCACAATCACCGTCGACGCCCAATAGCAGAACCCGATCACAATTCCAGCTGCAATGATGCGCGCACTTGCCGTACTCCGGGCAGAGACCTGGGATTCGTCTACTGGCATGGGCCTAAGATAGCACACGCCTTTCGGTGGCACGACAGGGAGCGGCCGCGCGTTCCCTCGCAGGTAACACTCCGGTGCCTTTCAACCGACCCCGGCGGCTCGACCTTCAGCGCGATGATAAAATCAAGGGATTGCGCGACGGCAGCATAGGATCCTATTCCCATGCCGAAACAACTATTCGGGACCGACGGCATCCGCGGCGTCCCCGGCGAGTATCCACTCGATGATGAAACGCTAGACCGTGTCGGCTTCGCGCTCGGCAAGTACCTGCTCTCGGAAAAACCAGGCCAGACCGTGCCGCGCGTTCTGATCGGTAGGGATACGCGGGAATCTGGGCCGCACCTGGCAGAGCGGATTGCGAAAGGTTTGAGCGCCGCCGGGGCGGAGGCCATTGGTGCCGGCGTCCTGACCACGCCAGGCGTGGCCTGGCTAGTGAATCGCGAGGGCTTTTCCGCGGGTGTGGTGATCTCTGCGTCGCATAATCCCTATCACGACAATGGCGTCAAGCTAATCTCCTCATCCGGAATGAAGTTTCCGGACGCTGTGGAAGCCGACCTCGAGCGTGTGATTCTTTCGCCCAACGGCCTGCCACCCGCGACGGGCTCGGCAGGTGCGATCGGTCGCAACGGCGACCCCAAACTTTGGGAGGACTACCTGGGCGGGCTGCGCAACGCCGCACTTCCCGGAGCAAGCATCGCGGGCATGAAGATCGTGCTCGATTGCGCCAATGGTGCGGCGAGCCAACTCGCTCCGGAGCTTTTCCGCTCTCTCGGGGCAAGCGTCGTGGCCATGAACGATCGACCCGACGGGCGGAACATCAACGCGGGCGGAGGATCCCTTTATCCCGAAGGCATGCAGAAGCGCGTGGTGGAGACCAGGGCCGAGTTGGGTGTGTCGTTTGACGGGGATGCCGACCGCGCGATTTTTGCGAGTCGCTCAGGCCGGCTTGTGGACGGCGACGGCGTGCTTCTCGCCCTCGGGCGGTATTTGAAATCCGCTGGCCGGCTAAAGGGCAACGTGATTGTTGGCACGACGATGGCGAACCTGGGTTTGGAACGGGCACTGGAGAAGTCCGGGCTTCGGCTGGCACGCACGGCCGTGGGTGACCGCTACGTTCTCGAACACATGCAGCAAATCGGCGCGAACCTGGGCGGAGAGCAGTCCGGACACATTCTGTTCCTGGACGATGCGACCACCGGCGACGGCATGCTGACCGCCGTTAAGATGGCCTCGCTGGTTTCGATCCGAGGTCCCCTCGATCAATTGGTCGCAGACCTGGAGATTTATCCGCAGAAGATCGTCAACGTGCGCGTGAAGTCGAAGCCGCCCATCGATTCCCTGCCCGAAATCAGCCGCCTGCTCGGAGAGGCCACGCGGGCACTGGGCAGTTCCGGCCGCGTGGTCCTGCGCTATTCCGGAACCGAACCGCTGGCACGCGTGATGGTAGAAGCCGAACGCGAAGAGGATGTTGGTCGCTGGACCGATGCGCTCGCCTCGGCGCTCCGCGCTTCGATTGGCGCCTAGGGCCATCGGATTCTTCCAAACAACATAGAAAACCATAGCCTGAGTTTTCAGAAACTGGATTCATTGCGAAACGGCTGAGAGAGTGTCAAGCTAACCGACTGCTCGATAAGGAGATAACATCCCTGGAAATGTAGGTACGGGTGGCCCTGCGCGTGCAATTAGTTCTGTGGCTGTCTCTTATCCCGGGGTGGGCCGGTTTCGTCGCGCCGAAACCGGAATTCTGGGGGTAGAGCAAACAGGGGGTCCGGGTGGGCCCCCTATTTTTTTGCCTATCTCAGCTGCAGCCAGAGGTTGATCCGCAGTTTGAGCATTTGTAGCAACTGCCGTTGGGCGTCATCAGCATGCCACATTCTGAGCAATAAGGCGCGTCGTCGCTGAGCGGGCGAGGCCGTGTGGCTTCGACCTCGGCTAACTTTGCGGCAGCGGCACTGCGAGCGGAAGCCTTTGCGGTTTCTCCGGCTTCCTCGATGGTCCCGCCTTCGTGATCCAGATAATCCGGAGAGATAAACTTCCCGCCAAGCCATCTTCCGATGTAGTCAACCACGGACTTGGCGTAGCGGATTCTCGGGTTCCCCGTGTAGCCGGACGGTTCAAAGCGCGAGTTCACGAACTTGTCGACCAGCGCGCGAAGCGGCACGCCGTACTGCAGCGAAATCGACACGGACAACGCGAAGGCATCCATGATACCGGAGAGGGTGGAGCCTTCCTTCGCCATCTTGATAAAGATTTCGCCGGGCTGTCCGTCTTCGTACATTCCGACGGTGATATAGCCCTCGTGGCCACCGACGGAGAACTTGTGCGTGATGGAGTTGCGCTCGGCCGGGAGCTTGCGGCGCTTCGTGCCAGGAAAAAGATCCTGCTGCTGCGGAGCCTGAGCCCCGGAGGAGAGCGTCACGGGAGTAACGATCGGGGTGGAGGCGGGAGGAGCGCCAGCCTTTTCCTCTTCCTTCTTGCCGGCTGCCGAGAGAGGTTGCACCCGCTTCGAATTGTCGCGATAGATCGCTACGGCCTTGAGTCCGAGCTTCCACGACTCGGTGTAAGCCTCCATGATGTCTTCCACCATGGACTCCTCCGGCATGTTGATGGTCTTGCTGATCGCACCAGAAAGGAACGGCTGCGCCGCTGCCATCATCCGAAGATGCCCGCGCCAGGAAATAGAGCGGCCGCCGCCCATCGGTGCGAGCGAGCAATCGAAGACAGCGAGATGCTCCGGCTTCAGCCCTGGGGCACCTTCGATCGTGCCTTGCGCGTCGATGGCATCGACGATCCTGGCCACGCTCTCCGGGGTATAGCCGAGCCGCATCAGCGCCTGTGGCACGGTATTGTTGACGATCTTGATCACGCCGCCCCCGACCAGCCGCTTCTGCTTGATGAGCGCGAGATCGGGCTCGATGCCTGTCGTGTCGCAGTCCATCATGAAACCGATCGTGCCAGTGGGCGCAAGAACGGAAACCTGCGAATTCCTGTAGCCGAACTTCTCGCCGAGCTCGAGCGCCGTGTCCCATGACTCCCGCGCAGTCCGCAACAGCGACGGTTGCACGTTCTCATCCTTGAGCGGGCGCAGCGCATCTCGGTGCATGCGAATCACTTCAAGCATAGGCTCACGGTTGCGCGGATAGCCGCCGAACGGTCCCAGGCGCTCGGCAATGCGCGCCGATTGCGCGTAGGATTCGCCTGTCATCAGGGCCGTAACGGCGCTACAAAAATCCCGGCCGCCGTCAGAATCATATGGCAGAGCGAGCGACATCAGCAGCGCCCCGAGGTTTGCGTAGCCGATGCCTAGCGGGCGGTAATCGTGCGAATTTCGCGCTATTTTTTCGGTCGGATAGCTCGCGTTGTCGACCAAGATTTCCTGCGCGGTAATGGTGATGTTGACGGCGTGGCGGAACGCTTCGGTATCGAACTGGCCATTGGGACCGAGGAACTTCAGCAGGTTGAGCGAAGCCAAATTGCAGGCCGTATCATCCAGAAACATGTATTCCGAGCATGGATTCGAGGCGTAAATCCGATCCGTGGCTTTGCAGGTGTGCCAGCGATTGATCGTCGTATCGTACTGCATGCCGGGATCACCACAGTGCCATGCGGATTCGCCCATCTTCTTGAGCAGATCGCGCGCGCGGAACTTCTCGACGGGCTTTCCATCGGTAATCTGGCGCGTCCACCAATCACGGTCCTCCTCGACAGCACGCATGAATTCGTCTGTAACGCGCACTGAATGGTTGGCGTTTTGGAAGAACACCGATCCATAGGCTTCGCCATCGATCGAAGAGTCATAGCCCTGCTCGATCAGCACGTGCGCCTTACGCTCCTCCTTCACTTTCGATTCGATGAACCCGACGATGTCCGGATGGTCCACGTTGAGAATCACCATCTTGGCTGCCCGGCGCGTCTTGCCGCCGCTTTTGATGACGCCGGCGAAGGCATCGAAACCCTTCATGAAGCTGACGGGCCCGGAGGCAATTCCGCCACCAGAAAGCGTTTCGTGGCTGCCGCGGAGAGTCGAGAAATTTGTGCCTGTGCCAGAGCCCCACTTAAACAGCATGCCTTCCGTTTTCGCCAGGTTCATGATCGAGTCCATGTTGTCCTGGACCGAGTTGATGAAGCAGGCCGAGCACTGCGGCTTGGGTTGTACGCCGACGTTGAACCACACCGGCGAATTAAAGGCCATTTTCTGCTCGATGAGCAGATGCGCCAGTTCGTCGCGAAACGCATTTCTCGATTCCGCCGAGGCGAAGTAGCCGCCGTCCTGCCCCCAGTGCACGATGGTGTCCACCACGCGTCCAATCAGCTGACGCGCGGAAGTCTCGCGCTCCGGCGTATTCACCTTCCCGTGGAAGTATTTCGAGGCCACGATGTTCGTTGCCGTCTGCGACCAGCTCTTGGGGACCTCCACATTTTCCTGCTTGAAGATCACCTGGCCTTTGTCGTTGCCGATCGCGGCCGTGCGCCGCTCCCAGGCTACCGCGTCGTATGGCGACATGATTCCGTTCGTGAAACGGCGCTCGAATTCCAGGCCCGTGGTGCGCCGTGTGGTTTGCTCGATTTGTGAACTTGGGTTCAGGGCTGTCCTCGTCTCTGCCATCTGTGCCTCCGCGCCGGCAACTGGGCCGCCGAATGGTTGGCCGGGGTGCCAAGCGGGAGCAAGTTCTATTTTACCCCCAGCCGGAACCCGGAATGTCGTCCGCGTGTGTCGAGCGACACACGAAATTGAAGAGTGATTACTGGAAACGCGGCGCGTCCGCCTCCCGAAAGCGACCGCTTGAAACCTAAAAATGAGAAAAGCGCTGCTAAGCCGCGCAGCAGAAAAGCGCGGTCTCAATTCAAAGCGCTCTCTCTAGTTATTCGCTGGGACTCGGACCGTTGATCGCCTTGTGGCCGCCATCGAAGAACGGCCTCGACGCGCTGCCCGAATCTGGGTGCGAAGTATCGTGGGTTGCGAAAAAGTTGTCAAGAGAAATTCTCGCTCAAACCACAAAATATTTGGCATGCTGTGCCCAGAATGTCTATTCGTAGTAGTCTCCCTGCCGACGACCACTAGCGGCTTTCGAAGGTCTTGCTCCGATTACATCCGATGCTCGCTCGCGATGGTTAGCTGTCTGTTGTCGCTCCCAACACCAGGGAATTGACAGCAAGAACCAAGTGAAAAAAAATGGATGACGTACTTCTATGAGCACACCGGCCATCGAGATTCTGGGGCTCACCAAGGACTATCCGATCGGCTTCTGGCCGAAGCGGATGCGCCGTTCGCTCGATGCTCTCACACTCGAGGTAGAGGAGGGTGAAATCTTCGGCTTCCTCGGTCCGAACGGCGCCGGGAAAACCACGACGCTGAAGCTTCTAACCGGGTTGATTTTTCCGACCTCCGGCACGGCGCGCGTCCGCGGCCGCTTTATTGACGACATCGGCATGCATCGCGAAATTGGATACCTCCCCGAGCAGCCGTATTTCTACGATTATCTGACCGCGCGCGAGCTACTCGATTACTACGCGCGGTTTTCAAACTACACCTCCCTCGAGCGGCGGGAGCGCGTCAATCGGCTCCTCGAACGCGTCGGTCTGGCAGCTGCTGCGGACATACAATTGCGAAAATACTCCAAGGGCATGTTGCAGCGTGCTGGGATCGCGCAGGCGATCCTGCACGAGCCTCACGTGGTGTTTTTGGACGAGCCGATGTCAGGCCTCGACCCGGTCGGCAGGTATGAGGTCCGCGACATCATTCTTGAGCTCAAGAAGCAGGGGCGAACCGTATTCTTTTCCACACACATTCTGTCGGACGCCGAAATGCTCTGCGACCGCGTCGCCGTGCTGGCCGCAGGCAAACTGCAAGGGGTCGGAGCGCCAGGAGAGATCGTGTCGCTCGAAGTGCACGCCATGGACATTCTGTTCGAGTTGCGTCCGGGCCAGGATCTTCCCCCCGGGTTGGCTCGGAACATCACGCGGCTTGGCGCGCGCTGCCGCTTGGAAGTCCCGGAGGCAGAGCTCTACTCCGCCCTGGACCAACTGCGGCGCTCGGAAGCCCGCATTCTTTCCGTGACGCCCGTCAGACCCACGCTCGAGGAGTATTTCTTGCGACTCGTGGGCAGCGAACAAGCCGTCTCGCACGGCGTCGAGGTGACACTCAGATGAGCACGGCACCCGTACCGGTGGCGCTCAATACCTTCCGTGAGGCAGTGCGCGATCGTGTGCTCTACAACTTGATTTTTTTTGCGCTCCTGATGATGGGCGCAGCCATTCTGGTGGGGCAGATTTCGATTGGAATCGACCGGCTGGTGATCATCAATCTGGGCCTGTCGGCCATTTCCCTCATCGGACTGGTGATGGCGATCTTCATTGGCGTGGGGCTGGTATCGAAGGAGATGGAGAAGCGCACGCTCTATAGCTTGCTCGCGAGGCCCATCCGGCGCTGGGAGTTTCTGCTCGGCAAATACGCCGGCCTGGTGCTGACGCTGGCGGTAAACACCTCCTTCATGACGCTCGGGCTGGCCGCCGCGCTGTTTTCTGTAGGTCGACCGCTTGTCGAAAGCGATGCGCTGATTCTCATCGCCGTCTATTTCATCTTGCTAGAACTGGCTGTGGTTACAGCTCTGGCGCTATTCTTTTCTTGCTTTACGAGCCCGATGCTCTCGACGCTGTTTACCTTGGGAACTTACATCACCGGCTGCTTTGCGAGCGATATTCGTGCGTTCGGGGAGCTGACGAAGAATCCGACCCTGAAGATCATCACGCGCGTCATCTACTACCTCGTCCCCAACTTTCACAATTTCAACGTGATCGCGGCAGCCGCTCACAGCCAGAGAATCCCCGTTTCGCTCGTCGGATACAACACGCTCTACGCTGCGCTCTACATTGCGCTGCTACTGGTTGCCGCGTCGGCGGTATTTTCAAGCCGCAATCTGAAATGAACCGCCCGACCCGAACTCACCTGCGATGGACCGCTCTCGTCGCCGTGCCTCTACTTTTTGCGGCGATTGCAAGCTTGCAGACGCGCATCGATCCCGCAATGGATTCCTTCGCTCCACAGAACGATGATTTGCTTCTGCGCTCGCCTTCGGCAATCAAGAAAATGAGTCTCGGGTATGATTCCTTGCTCGCCGATATCTATTGGACGCGCGCCGTGCAGTATTACGGTGCGCGATTCGCCACCAAAGGTGCGACGTTTCCGCTGCTCTGGCCGTTGCTTGAGATCACCACCACGCTCGATCCTCACCTGATCATCGCCTACCGATTCGGCGCCTTTTTTCTCGCCGAGTCGGGCACCGGCGGACCGGGGCGTCCCGACCTCGCCGTCGAGCTCGTCAGGCGGGGAATCGCCTCGAATCCGGACGAGTGGCGCCTCAATATGGACCTGGGATTTCTCTATTACTGGAGATTGAGGGATTACCAATCATCGGCATCCGCATTCCTGGACGGGAGTAAGAAGCCGAATGCCCCACCCTGGATGGAGGTGATGGCCGCGCGCGTGGCACAGAAGGGCGGATCACTTGAAACGGCACGTATGATCTGGTCAGAGATTTATGAATCGAACAAGGATCCGAAAATACGCGAGCGCGCCCTGGATACTCTGCGTGGACTCAAGGCCTTGGAAGATGAGATCGAACTCAACCAGCTGGCCGAGGAATATCAAAAACGCTTCAGGCACCATCCCGCCTCGCCGACCGAATTGCGCTCGGCTGGCCTCCTCCAAGGGCTTCCGGTTGATCCGGCCGGCTACCCCTACGTCTTCGGACCGGACGGGAAAGCGGCGCTCGATCCGACGAGTCCTGTGGTCATTCCCAAAGAAATCAAAGACCCGCCCAAAAAAAACCGTTAACCCAACCGGGAAGCTCGACCGATCCATTCGACGCCAGTTGGTCGAAACATGGTTAAAATAGAGGTAGCCCCGAAGAGTTTTCGGTGAAGGTGATGAGGACCCTCAAGCCGTTTGCCGTTTTGGCCGCGACCTTGGCTGTGGCCAGCTTCATGGTGCCAGCGCCAACTTTTCTGGCCTTCGCGGCATCAGACGAAAACCAGTCAACCCCGAGCGACACCTTTCCGATCAATCCACAAGGCCCGGCGCCCTCCCCCCAAGAGGTCCACACCCGCACCGACAAGTTCGTAGCAAACCAGCACCGAGACGACCAGGCCCTTGAGCAGTACGAACGCGTGGAGCGTCACGTCGACCGCACTGCTGGCTCGATGCCGCGCACGATCGAAGATAGGGTCTACCGCATCGTCCCGACCGGTGCGGGAACCGCAAAAATCCTGCTTCGCGACGGAAACAAACCCGTCGACCCAGCCACCTACAAACGGGAAATGCAAAGCTTAGAAGATCTGTTGAAGGAGATGGCGAATCCCACCGACTCAAGGGCGAAGGCGGCCTATGCCAAGCGGCAGAAGCACGACAGTGATCGCGCCGAATTCGTGGACGCCGCCAAAGAGGCTTTCACGATTCGGTGGCTGGGCACCTCCACCGTGCGCGGACATGCCTGTGACGTTTTCGAACTCGATCCAAATCCAGACTTCCGCCCCCATGGGTTGTTTCAGGAAGCCTTCGCCCATGTCGTGGCCCGGATGTGGGTGGATCGCGAAACGACTCAAATGGTCTACGGAGAAGCGCGGGTGATGAGCGACGTTTCGTTTGGCGGAGGAATTTTGGGAAAGCTCTATCGCGGCGGGGTGGTCTCGATGGAGCAAGTCGAAGTGGCGCCAGGGATCTGGCTGCCGACGCATTATCAATATGACTATTCCGGCCGAAGGTTCCTGTTCTACTTTGAGCAGCACCAGAGCATCGACGCCAGCCGGTACCACCGAGTTGGCCCGCCCGCCGAGGCTCTGCTCGTGGTTCAGAGCGAGTTGGCGAATCCGAAATCCTTCCTCCTAGATCCGTAACTTCTCGACCCATCTTGGTGTTCAATAGAAGTGTCAGCTTAATGACAAGGAGACCTGATGAGCCGTTCGCCATTTCTCTCGCTCGGCCTGGTATGCCTCGCAGCGCTGTGTCCTCCAATTCTACATGCACAGCAAGCTTCGGCCACACCGGCCGGCAACGTGACGCCTCCGACGACGGACCCTGCACCACGAAAAGTTTGGACGAACGAGGACGTGCCGACGCTGCGCGAGGACTCGACGATCTCCACGATTGGCACGCGACCCGCCTCGGGAACTGTGCACAAGGCTGCATCCAGCCGCCAGGACGCGAAGTGGTACTCTGATCAGATCACGAAACTCCAGGCCCAGCTCCCAGCAATCAACGGCAAGATCGCGCAACTTCAGGCGGGCATCGACGGGAAGTTTACGGGAGACTCGCAGTCCTCCACGCGACCGAAGTCTGCAACCTTCGGTAACTGGCAAATCGAGCTCGCTCAGCTTCAAAAACAGCGCGACGACATCCAGTCCCGCATCGACGCGCTTCGCGATCAGGCGCGCCGCCAAGGAATCCCGCCGAACGCACTGCCGTAAGAGCCGGCTAGTTGTGGGTTAGCGTGCCGCGGCGGCCACTTCCTTCTCGATCGGTGCGCCGATGAGATTGCCCCACTCGGTCCACGAGCCGTCGTAATTCTTCACATTATCGTAGCCGAGAAGGTATTTCAGCACGAACCAGGTGTGCGAGCTGCGCTCGCCGATGCGGCAATAGGCAATCACTTCACCCTGGCCCGTCACACCCTTGCTCCCGTACAGCTGCTTCAGCTGATCGGCGGACTTAAACGTGCCGTCTTCATTGGCAGCCTGCGACCAAGGAATGTTCGCTGCCGTGGGAATATGTCCGGCGCGCTGCGCCGTCTCGTTCATACCGGGGGGCGCGATAATTTTGCCGGTGAACTCATCGACTGAGCGTACGTCCACCAGCTGGCCCGACCCCCGCTTTTCGATCCATCGCATCACCTGTTCCTTGCGGGCGCGGAGGGACTCATCAGGACCCGTGGCCCGATACGTCGCCGGCGTGACTTGTGGTTTCGCGGTCGTGAGTGCGCGTTTTTCCTCGATCCATTTCTTGCGCCCGCCATTCATCAGGCGCACGTCCCGGTGGCCGTAATACTTCAGTTGCCAAAAGGCGTACGCTGCGAACCAATTGTTGTTGTCGCCGTAGAGAATGATCGTGGTGTCGTTGGAGACGCCCGATTGACCGAGCAGCTTCTCCAGCTCGGACTTGCTAATCAGGTCGCGGCGGACGTTGTCCTGAAGCTGTGACTGCCAATTCCAGCCTGCGGCTTCGGCAATGTGGCCTTGATCGTAGGCTGAGGTATCCACATCCACTTCGACCAGCCGAACCTTGGGGTCGTGCAAATGTTCCGCTACCCATTCTGTAGAGACCAGCACCTCCGGATGCGCGTATTCAGACATATGATTTCCCTCCTTGAAGACCACAAGCTCTTGCCTGAAAAGAAAAACCCACCGACCAGTTCCCTTCTGGCGGTGGGTCCAAGTGATCCTGAGCTCCAACTATCTCAGGTGCCTCGCGTGCCCGCGCCAGAGCCCACGCCCGTACAACACGGACGACAACTGCAGGCGACCGACTTCTGGCAGCAGGTCCTCACTCACCGAGGATACATCGGAACTCCCTTAGACGGCAACTGCGGCGGAGCGAGTTCCCCCTAAACGGCTTGTAATGAGCCGCTGGCGGCCGATTCCAGTTCGATCCGTAGCAACCAGTCAAAGTGGAATTTCTCAGCCCCGAGCCAGTTTTCCAGCTCCTCCCGCCCTGGCGCTTCAAACTCCACAAGCATCTTGCCCTCGTGCATGTTGACCAGGACACGACGGGCCGAAACCAGGCCTTCCCGATGCAAGCGCTTGGAAAGTTCCTCGGCTCCCTGGCGCGTCATGCAGGCCAAACTGTGTTGTGAGATGTAACGAGGCATCGGATCTCCTCGGCTTCCCATCGCAGCTCGCGACGGAAGGAATCGAATACAACGGAGCTGCGGAAAAAGCAAACGAGCGCCTCAGAGATCCGCCGTGCGACTGAACGAGCGGACAGGTGATGGAGCGGAAAACGTGCCCTTGAAACTCGCGCCACAGGTAAGGGCGATCACTAGAATAAAGCTGCAAGAAGGCGAGGTGCCATATGAGGAAGCAATCGATGTTTGTCGGCCTGCTGATGGCAACGCTGTGTTTGTCGGCGGCGCTGCCACCGAGCCCTCCTACCGGGACGATGGCGGGAACCGTACTCGACGCGCACGGCCGGCCCGTGGCCGGTGCAACCGTGACCATGCAAACGTCGGATGGCACACGTCCCTATGCAACGCACACCGACGCCGAAGGCCGTTTTGAGTTCGCACGCTATAGGACAGGGCAGTATGATCTGCGGGCATATGCGAAAGGGATGTTCTCTGATTGGACCAAGCGCATTTCCATACGGTCGGGAAAGACGACTGAAGTGACCCTGCGCATGCCGCCGGTAGCAGATGAATCGGTAGTCGTTTCGAAGTAACAGTCGTTGGGCGGCTCACAACGTGGCCGGTGGCTCGCCAGCTATAGTACTCGGGTACTTGAATATCGTACGTTTCGAACCATTGGCGGGCCTTGCTTGGTTTCCTAAGCTGACCATGCGGGTTGGGAGCTGCGTTGCGGGGACGACGGTCCTGAGAAGGACCGTAGCACGCTGACCAACCCGTCCCAGCCCTCCTGCCGACGCGACCCTCCTGACCCCTCGTTAGCGGGAGGGCTTTTCGATTAGCCCCCTCTCTACATGGCAAGCGCTGTGCTTCTAAGCTCTGGGGCTCTGTTGTGCGGCTGGATAAGTCGCTTGCTATGTGTCGTGGCGCGACAACGCGGGCCGCAGCCAACTGCGTCAAGTGATAGGAAGATCTGACAGGATCGTAGAGCAAGCGGTTGCCTTTCTAGTCGCGGGACTCTGCGCGTTTGTCCAGCCAGCGCTGGCCGCCGATCTTGAGGCCAAGACAGTTCAACAATTCGATCACTACATTCAGCTTGTGGAGGGGCGTATGGACCCCCGAAGCCGCGAACCCTTTCTCTGGGTCGACCGTCTACCCACGGAGCGTCGGGCGGTCGCCCAAAGCCAGCTGCGGGCAGGTCACGTGGTGATCGAACGTCTCGACGCGAACGCGCCGGACGGGGAAGACGACCCGACCAAACCCATTTTGGTTCCAGGTGGATTGATCCACCACTGGGTCGGCACTGTGTTCATCCCCGGGGCAACTCTGGCCGAAACCATTGCCTTTGAGCAGGACTATGACCATCACCAGGACTATTTTCGTCCGAACGTGACGCGATCGAAGATCCTGCGCCATGAAGGGAACGACTTCACCGTTCAGTTGCGCCTGTGGGAGAAAAAAGTGATCACGACCGTGATCGATACAGACCAGGAAATCCACTACCAGATCTTGGATCGTGCGCGGGCGCGGAGTCAGTCGCGGGCCACGCGGATTCAGGAAGTGGACCACGTCGGAGAGGCCGACGAGAGGCTGGAACCGGTGGGGCATGATCGCGGGTTTCTCTGGCGGATGAATACCTATTGGCGCTTTGAGGAAAGCCACGGCGGAACCTACGTCGAGTGCCAGTCGATATCGCTGACGCGGGATATTCCTACCGGTCTGGGCTGGCTGATCGAACCCTACCTAACCACTGTGCCGCGCGAGTCTCTCACCTTCACTCTGGCCACGACCCGCAATGCGCTGGGCAAACGAATTGCTCCCCGCGCAGGGCAAATCGCTCCCTAGAATTGATTGGAGTTGAACGCTACTGGAATTTCGCGGTGGCGGTATTGTTTTGAATCATGGAGAACGTGCAGGATTGCGCGGTGGTTGTCGCTGTCGTGACCAAGCAACTCGCGTTGGTCACCGCCGGAGCCGTGCCTCCCCAAGCCGTGAAGCTGAAGCCCGATGCCGGGTTGGCCGTGAGAGTCACCGTGGTGCCACTGACGTAGCTCGCGACGCAGCTCCCCGATTCGGTAAGTGGTGTGGTCGAAGTGGCGGCTGTCTGCGTGCAGGTGATTTGACCTGTACCGTCGGTCACAGTTCCTGAGCCGGTGCCCAGCAAACTGACAGTGAGATTAAACACTTGATTGGTTCCGGCAAGGAAGACGTCTGGCAAACCGTTCGTGTCATTGGCGACTAGATTGTCTGCCGAAGAAATGAAACTCACCGAAAGTCCATCTCCACTGAGCGCAGGCGCTACGCTGCTGCCGTCGGCCGGCGGGGGACTGGTGCCGCCGGGCTGGCTGCTCAGAAAGGTATACGACACGCAAAGTGTCTCCACGGTTGAGACAACGGTAGAGACTCCGTTACAAGTGTTGCGGGTGAAGATGTTCTCGATGCCGTTCTGGACATTCGCGCCCAAATTCGTCGCAACAGAGGCAAAGGCGATGAACTGACCGGTCGCGCAAGGAATCGTCGAAGAGGTAGAGCACGAGGTGTTGATGCTCGGGCTTTCGCTCAATCCATTCGCAGGCGTCGTGCCGTCCGGCGTAGAGATGAGTTGGGTCGAAGGAGCGCAGGAGGAGGGAACCGTGGTGGTCGTTCCGGTACAGGTGTCACGCACATACACCTGCTGCGTAGGGCCGACGCCAGCCAGAAGGTTCGTGCCGGTTGAGGCAAAGGCAATGAAGCGGCCATCGCCCGAGATGGCCGGCTCGATGCTCGCGCCATCCGCCGGCGTAGTACCATCGGGAGTCGAGCCGAGGGTCGTGGCGGGAACGCAAGTGTTACCCACTGTGGCGATCGTGGTCACGCACGTGGAGCGGACAAAGACCTCGCTAGCGCCCGTGGGATTGGGAGCCGTGGCGCCCAGATTGGTCGCCCTGGAGACAAAGGCAACGAACAGGCCCGTATTGGCAATGGCTGGCTGGGAGCTCGCCGCGTTTGCGGGCGTCGTTCCGTCGCTCGTCGAGACGAGAAAGGTCGTGGGGACGCAAGTACTTGTCGCAGGCGGCACGAGGTTGCACGTATTGCTTATGTAGACCTGGGGCGTAATGCCATCGACGAGCACGTTGCTCACAAGATTTGTAGCCAGCGAAACAAACGCCACGTATTGTCCATCGGGGCTTATCACAGGATCGTAACTGTCACCGTTGCCCGGGCTCATGCCATCAGCAGAAACCGAAACGAGCGCGGGCAAAGCGCTCGAGCCGGTGCAGCCGGTGTTCGTAGTACCCGAAGCGCAGGTCGTCTGCCAGTAGACTTGGCGCCCGCTTCCGGAAACTGGCACATAGCTCACTAGGTTAGTGGCGGTGGATGTGTAGGCCACATGTGCGCCCGTACTGTCAATCGTTGGCTGGGAGCTCGAACCGTTGGCGTCGGTGGCATTGGTCGCTTGCGTAAGCTTGAGCGTCTTGGGCGAACAGTTGGTGGTGGAAGTCGTGGTGCTAATCCCAATCAGACACGTATTGCGGACAAAAATGTTGCTGACGGCGTTGGCTTGATTCAGCACGAGATTGGTCGAGTCGGAAGCAAAAGCGACGAACTGACCGTTGTTACTCACCGAGGGTCCGGCGGTTGTCAGCGTGGGCACAGATGTACAACCCCCGGCGCAGACGCCGTTGTTTGCTTGCGTGCCATCCGGGGCGAGATCCAAGATGACCGGCAGACCCGTGATGGGCGTCCCGTTCACGGCAAACGTCACGGTGTTGGAGTTGCCGCCGCCCGGAGCAGGGTTGGTCACCCCGAGCGTATAGATTCCCGCGGCTGACAAGTCTCCTTGCGTAATTATGGCTTGCAATTGAGTGGCGCTCGCGAACGCCGTGGCTCGCGGCGAGCCATTGACGGTAACGACCGAGGTAGAGACGTATCCGGTCCCGGTCACAGTGAGAGCTGTCCTTGTGCCGCCCGCGGCAAAAGCCGTAGGGCTCACCGAAGTAACGCCCGGCGTGGGGTTGCTGACCGTGAACGAAACGGTGTTCGAGCTTCCGCCGTTCGGCTGTGGGTTCACGACCGCGACCTGAAGCGTGCCCGCTTGCGCGAGATCGGAGTCAAGGAGAGTCGCCACGAGAGAAGTCGAATTGACAAAGCTCGTTCTGCGACCGTTCCCATTCACTGTCACGACCGCCAGTGATACGAAATTGGTGCCCATCACCGTGAGACTGAGGCTAGAGGTGCCGGTCGGAGCGCCGGACGGGGAAAGCGAACTGACTTGTGGCACAGGACTGGGGCCGGCATTGATCATGAACGTCAGCGGCTGGGTCGTTCCGCCGCCGGGCGTAGGAGTCGTAACCTCTATCCTCGCCTGACCGGCGTTCGCGATGTCGGTCGCAAAAATCTGCGCCGTCATGCTGGTAGTGCTCGAAAAAATGGTGATACGCGGGGCGCCGTTCCACAAAACAGTTGATTGCGGGGTGAAACCCGAGCCGGAAACCGTCAAATTAAAGCCGGGCTGGCCCGCAAGGATACTAGGGGGGGAAAGCGCCGTGAGAAAGGGAGTGGGGTAGTTAAGCTCCGTGGTACAGCCGGTAAACACGAAACCCAAGAGCACGAACCAACGCCAGAAATGACGAGATTTGCCCCGCAACCTTTCGCACCTTTACGCCCGCAGGCCGGCTGTACGTAATCGTAGAGACTACTAAAGATGGCTCCGGCGGGCAATCGGGATGCCTGATGCCCCGCGCAAATCATGAGGGAACCCAAGACCGTGTGGTTATGTGCTGCCAGCTGGGTCGGCATCGGGCCTCGAGGCCCGCTCGATGTCGCTTTCCAGGGAGTGGGAACCGATCCAGAAGAGCACACCCGCGAACGCCGCACATAGACTGGGCAGGATGAGCGCATAACGAAGGGAAAGATCGCCGTATCGGCGGCTTAGAATCGTGCTGGCGAGCCCGATCAGCCACGAACCGACACCGAGACCGATCACATTGCCAGAAAACAAGAACAGGGCCGAAGCCAACGCCCGCATGCGCACTTTTGACACCGTCTGGTAAACGGCGTAGATCGGACCGGTATACGCAGAAATGCAAACCCTTGCCAGAATCCAAAAAAGGATCGCCGCAGCTCGAGACGGCATGAAGATAAACAGCAGATCCATCGGACAGCCGAGCAGACAGGCCAGGGCGGGAACCTTCAGCCGCCAGCGAATATCGCGTTGACCGAGCTTTTCCGCCAGATAACCACCAAGCAAAATCCCGGTGACTCCAAAGACGAGTGCGACCACACCCTGATAGGTCCCAATTCTCGCGCTACTCAGATGGTGAACGCGGTGAAGAAAAGGCGGCGTCCAGACCTCGAATCCGAACAGCGCAACAGCAATGAAGCTGCCGCCTATGACCATCAGAACGTACGAGCGCTGGCGTAGCAAGAAGAACAAGGTCTGTGCGACGGTCAGAATACTCGTGCCACTCCCCGGCTCCTCCATCGCGCCGCGCTGGGGCTCTTTCACGCTGAGCCGAAACAGGAGCGCCACGGCGAGTCCGGGGAGTCCTGCGACGAAAAAGGCTGCACGCCATCCTTGATACTGATTCACGACACCGCCCACGACGGATCCGAGGAAGACTCCGACACTGCTTCCCGCCGTCAAAACAGAAAGTGCATAGGGGAGCCTTTGCTTCGAAAAAAGGTCGGACAACAGGGAGTGAGAAGGCGCTACTCCGCACGCTTCGCCCGCGCCGACACCGAACCGCGCAAACGCGAGCTGCCACGCCCCGCGCGCGAGCCCGCACAGACACGTCATCGTGCTCCAAATTGCGAGGCCGGCCGTTAGGATCCGTCTGCGATTGAAGCGATCGGCCCAGCGGGCGATCGGCAAGCCGAGCAAGGAGTAAAACAGAACGAACCCGAAACCGCTGATGAGACCCATCACCGTGTCGGTGAGGCGAAATTCCTTTTTTATGGAATCAAGCAGGAGGCTGAAAACGCCGCGGTCGGCATAGTTCAGTACGTTGATCACGGTAAGAATCACCAGCACATAGTTCGCTTGCCGAGACGCGCTGAGCGGGCGCTCATCGGCTGGTGTGGTCGCCGCGGTGACGTTATCCGCCAATCGGGCCCCTTCAACAGACTAGAGCACGGCGTAGTAGGTGAAGATCGTGTAGTCGGGCTTGGCGTGACGCTTTCCAGTGCCGACGATGACCGTACGGGTAAGCCAATCATGCGGACCCACTGGAGTGTCAAATACCGGAGTGCAGCGGAAGTAGAACTCGCGGTCCCCGCCCCAACTCGGATCGTTTCGGTCGATGGGCTTGCCGTCAATTGGGTAGAGATACCCCGTGTTATTGATGTAGATCATAGTCCCGTCGGAGGCCTTGAGCATGTAGTGCGCATTGAGTCGACCGTTTCCTGCATAGTCTGCGCCGCTATGCGGCACGACGATGCCCTGCAGCCGGGGGCCTTCGATTACCCCTGAGATTGCCGGCACGTAGGCTCGACGGCCGTTGGGCGTCTGGAACGAGACGCGCTCCTGGAAATCGATGCGAATTTGAAACACATACTCGAGTTTGATCGGCTCGATCACGTCGAGGTGCGTTTGTTCTGACCCCGCCGGAGAGCGATCAGGGTTCTGAGGCGGGCGGCGTTCCGCGGCAGGGAGCGGAAGGGCCATCGCCGCCCAGAGGCCTCCGGCCAGTCGAGCACCTCGTTCGAGCATCCCCCGCCGATCGATTTTAGACTCCGGCAAAGTTGTCGTTTTCATGAAGCGACCTCCTCGGTTTGTGACCGACTTCTGTTACTGGCGGCACTCAAAATTGCTGCCGTCCTCGGGGTTGCCCTGACCCTTGTAGTGGGCATACTTCGGATAAGGGCAAAGCGGGCGCGTGCGGCCGGGCAATGATTTTCCCTTGGCGAGGACGAAATCCGGAGCGACTCCCTTTTCGACCCAGTTGACGACGGCCCCTAGCATGTCGAAGTTATCCAGCGCGGCCGGCCCGCCCGCGCAGTGGTTCATGCCCGGGACGAAGAAGAAGCGACTCCAGGTCTCCACTTGATCGAGGCCGCCATTGTTTGTGGCCATGCGTTCGTAATAGGCGAGTGTGTCAAAGGAGGAAAAAACGGGGTCGCTCGTGCCGTGGTAAAAGATGAGCTTGCCGCCGTTTCCAGAGAATGTGCTGAGATTTGTCCACGTCGTGTCGGTGAGAGTCTGATTTTCGTTTGCCTCGACGTTGGCGACGAGTTGATCGATTGTCAGGTCGGCCGGCGGTTGGACCGAGGCGATAGGGTTCGGGCCCTCGCTGGGAAGGAAGCTTGAAAAGACGGTGCCGGCTCCAACAATGTAGCCTGGGTCGTAAGGAAATGCCGCGTACACGGGACGCCCGCGGGAATCCTTTGGGCCGCCAAACGCCTTTTGGAGCGCGCCAACCTGCGGATCACTGAGACAAGCGGCCGTCTTCGCGCCTTTGCATTTTAGGACGGCAGGATCAAAGCCGCACGCTTTCACATTGAAGATCATTCCATCCTTTAGCCCATCTTTTTCGTCGCACGACTTCAGAATGGCCTCGGCGAGAAGCTTTTTGTCGCTGGCCGAGAAATCCTGGCTGGGCACGGGTTTGCCGGATGCATCTTTGGGCGCGATCTGCTGAAATGCAACCCGGGCGTAGGTGAGTCCGATGTTGGAATATCCCGTGCGCATGGCAGGATCGCCTACGATGATCCCGTCAAAGTAGGTGGGATAGCGCTGCGACATCAGCATGCCTTCGCGTCCTCCGGTCGAACAACCATCGTAGTAAGAGTGCCTGGCCGGCTGCCCGTAGTAGTGAGCGATGATCTGCTTGGAAAGCACAGCCACGCGTCCCACGGCGATATAGGCGAAATTAAGGCTCGCCAGCTGGTCTTTCATAAAGTAAGGATCGAAGACCGCACCCTTGTGTCCGGTATCGGTGGAAACGATGGCGAAACCTCGGGCCAGCGCCGGTGAATCCCCAGCCGCCTGCGCTCCCAGGGGCGGCGTGATCGAGCCATTCAGGCCTCCGCCTCCCTGGAAAAGAAACCGGCCGTTCCAGTGATCCGGCAAGGCGATGGCAAAGCCAATCGCATAGGATTTGTTGTCGACTCCCGTGCGTGGGCTGATTATGCCCTCCGCGCGGCAATACGACCCGATCGCGACAGGAACCATGTCGGGCGACAGCATCGAAATACGCACAGTTCCCGGAGGCGCCGTGGGGATCTCTTCCGCCTTCGTGATCACCATCTCCGATCCGGGAACCTCCAGATTCACGAGGTCAGCACATTTCCCCGAGGGTGCGATGGCCTGCTCCGCCTGTCCATAGGACAAAGGCGCGGCGCCCCACACCCATACAGACAAAACGGTCAGGACCGCCGCTTCTGGAATGATCTTCATGGTGATATCCCCCTGCGTATGGCTCCCGCCTAGCAAGGCGCTACGGCTAACGCGCGGGCGAAAATACATCAGAGGCACGGCGAGGGGCAAATGGAAAGAGTCCTTTCAGGCGGGCCGCCTTCGGATCAGAAAACGCTTTGATTGAAGGCTTCGGGATTAGGAGAAGCAGACACCCCAATTGGGAGGAACCGTAACGTCGGAGCCGGCCGCTGACAGGTCAATCCGATGACGTGGACGGGGCGCTCGAGGGCCAATCCTGCTGGGCGAATTCAACACCCCAGAAATGGGGACTCGGCGAGAGAAACTCCACGCCGACGCGGGTACCTTTTTCCGACGTATCGCCCAAGTAGACGATGCGGCACTCCTGCTCTTCCTCGGTGGCGGGATTGATGAGGATCAACTCTGAGCCCAGCTCGAGGAGCTCGTTCAGATAGAGCAGGCCGCCGTGGGCGTTGATCACGATGGTCTGGCTTTTGGCGCGAAATTTCCGGCCTTCCGTGTTCTTGCCTGTCGCGTGCACCGGAATACGCGTGAAGACGCGGGAGCTGCGGCGTTCCTTCGTGATTTGTGTTTCTGGCATCGTCATAGATATCGTGCAACGTGACTTCTTTCGAGTCAATTGCACAGGCGGGCATCGTGCCCAAAAAAGCAGTTCGCAAAGGCTTGTTGAAATCAATGAGCCTTCAGTAGTATGGGGAACCATGGATCTGATCGGGTACGTCAACTCGAAGCAAGAAGAGCACCTGAACGAACTCAAAGAGCTGCTGCGGATCCCAAGCGTCAGCACCAAAAGCGAGCACAAAGCGGATATCGAACGTGCGGCACGCTGGATAGCGGAAAAACTTCACGCTGCCGGGCTTGAAAACGTCGAAATCGCGCCCACCAAGATGCATCCGATCGTCTACGGCGAGTCCCTGAGGGCACCGGGCAAGCCGACCGTCCTACTGTATGGCCACTATGACGTGCAGCCCGCTGAGCCGCTCGATCTTTGGACCAGCCCCGCTTTCGAACCCACGGTGCGCGACGGCAATCTGTACGGCCGCGGGACGGCGGACGACAAGGGCCAAGTACACATCCATTTGAAAGCGCTCCAAGCGCTCCGCAACTGTTCGGGAAAACTGCCGATCAACGTAAAGGCCATGATCGAGGGGGAAGAAGAGATCGGCAGCGTGAACCTGTGGGACTTCGTCCAGCAGAACCGCGAGCGACTGAAGGCCGACGCTCTGGTCGTCTCCGACACGGCGATGCTCGCCAAGGGCGTTCCTTCGATTACCTACGGGCTGCGAGGGCTGAACTACTACCAGCTGGAAATCATCGGCCCGGCCCAAGATCTGCACTCGGGTGTTTTTGGAGGCGCGGTTCCCAACCCGATCACGATTCTCGCTGAAACGATTGCCAAGCTGCATGATCGGAATTTCCGTGTCGCGATTCCTGGCTTTTACGACGACGTCGCTTCCGTGTCGCGCGAGGAACGCAAGGCTCTCCATTCCCTGCCATGGAAAGAGAAGGACTTTCGCAGGATGGTTGGGGCGCCTGCGCTCTGTGGGGAAAAAGGATTCACGATCGTCGAGCAGCTCTGGACGCGTCCGACGCTTGAAGTGAACGGCATCTGGGGCGGCTACAGCGGCGAAGGCGCAAAGACCGTAATCCCCTCGAAGGCGTTCGCGAAGCTTTCGACGCGGCTGGTTCCGCAGCAGGACCCGGCGAAGATCGCAAAGCTGGTCGGACGGCACATCCAGAAACTGCTGCCGAAGACGGTGACCCACAAGTTCGAAGTGCTCAGCACGGGCAAGCCGTGGGTCGCGCCCTACACCCACTCGATTTTCCAGAAAGCGATTCACGCCCTTGAGGCGGGATTCGGCAAGAAGGCGGTTTTTATCCGCGAAGGCGGGTCGATCCCCTTCGTGACGCAGATGTACGACACCTTCAAGGTTCCCTGCGTCCTGCTCGGCTTCGGACTTCCGGACGAGAACGCGCACGCACCGGACGAACACATCGCGCTTGAAAACTACTTTGCCGGCATCAAGTCGGTGGCATTGTTCTACGAGCAACTCGCGACGCTCTAGTCAGCCTCCGCAGTCCCCAGACGGAAAATGCCCAATTTTGCGGGCATTTTTGCACATTTGTGCTTGCGTTCGACTGGCTGGGCGGCTATAGTCGCACGCGGCATCCGGAACGCCGGGAGCCAATGAGCAACTCATTCTGAGGAGGAAAGACACATTCGATGGCAACGCCGATGAGCAAGTCTAAGATCATTGCGCACCTGGCTGAGAAAGTGAGCACGAAAGACAAGCCGGTGTCCAAGAAACAGGTCGCGTCGTTTTTCGACGAACTGTTCAACCTTGCTGTCAAAGAAGCCAAGGGCTCGGGGAAGTTCGTGATACCTGGACTGGGACGCGCCGTGAAGGCACACCGCAAGGCGCGCATGGGCCGTAATCCGGCCACAGGCGAAGCGATCAAGATCAAGGCCAAGACGGTGGTGCGCCTGCGCGCAGCCAAGGCGTTCAAAGACGCCGTTTTGAAGTAGTCCATCCTGGCGCAAAGTTCTGCGGCAAAACCCCCGGTCCGTCGGTCCCGCACGGCGGGAGGCGGCTCGGGGGTTTTGTCTTTTCGAGCGGGCGCCGTACCGAGCGCGACACCATGCGTGAACACTCGGGGCTTCTGACCGATCTGTATGAATTGACGATGGCGGCTGGCTATTTCCAGACCCGCTTCCACGGACGCGCCACGTTTGAGCTGTTCGTCCGACATCTCCCTCCCCACCGGAATTACTTGGTGGCTGCCGGCCTCGAACAGGCACTCGAATATCTGGAAAACGTCCGATTCAGTCCCGAGGAGATTGACTACATCCGGCACCACCCCTCCTTCGGCCATATCCAGAAGGAATTCTTCGATTACCTCGGTCAGTTTCACTTTACTGGAGACGTCTGGGCGATGCCGGAAGGCACGCTCGTCTTTCCGGGTGAGCCACTGATGCGTGTGACGGCTCCCATCATCGAAGCGCAAATCATGGAGACCTACCTACTGGCGACTCTCAGCTACCAAACCATGATCGCCAGCAAGGCGGCACGCATCGCCACGGCGGCCCAGGGCCGACAGGTGGTGGATTTCAGTGCGCGCCGGGCGCACGGAGGTCCTGCCAGCCTGCTTTCGGCCCGTGCTGCGGAGATCGGCGGGTGCCAGGGCACCTCAAATACGCTGGCCGGAGAACGGTTCGGGATTGAAACGTACGGAACCCAGGCGCATTCCTGGGTGATGGCCTACGAGGACGAGGCGGAAGCATTTCGCCGCTTCCTCGACGCTTTCCCGGAGGGATCGGTTTTGCTGGTGGATACGTACGACGTGCGCAACGCGGTAAAAACCATCCTGGATATCGGCCGGAAGCCCGCTGGGATTCGCTTGGACAGCGGCGATTTGACGGCAGACAGTCTCTGGGCCCGGCGCGTGCTCGACCGGAACGGCTGGCAGGACGTCAGAATCTTCGCCTCCGGCGATCTGGACGAGTACAAGATCGCGGAAATACTCGACGGTGGCGCTGCCATTGATGCGTTCGGCGTGGGAACGGCGCTGGGCACTCCGGGCGACGCACCGCATCTAAACCTGATCTACAAATTGACGGAAGTGGAGCGAGGCGGCCAGGTGCGCGAAGCCGCGAAATTCACCCATGCCAAGGCCACCTATCCAGGTCGCAAGCAGGTCTTCCGCTACGTGAACACGCGCGGGGAATTCCGAGCGGACAAAATCGGGCTCGAGGACGAATCCGCAGAGGGAGGCGAAGTGCTGCTCGCCCAATTCATGCGCGGCGGTCGGCGGATTCTCGCCAGTGAGCCGATCCATCGGCTGCGCGATCGGTGTCTTCAGAATCTGGACCGGCTTCCCGAGCGCTACCGCCAAATTCATCGGAACGCCGTTTATCCGGTGCGGTACAGCAAACGGCTGACCGCGATGCGCGACGAGGTTCGCCAGCGCATTCGCAGCTTTGCGCTAAAATAATCTGGATCCATGCCGATTGCTCCGCCGAAGATCGTTTTCTGGGAAGTGGACGCGCAGGCCGACTTCATGCTGCCGGGCGGAAAACTCTATGTTCCGGGCGCCGAGACAATCATCCCCAATATCCGCCGCCTCGTCGAGGCGGCTCAAGGGACCGGCGCTTGGCTGGTCTCGACTGTCGACGCACATCGAGAGAACGATCCGGAATTTCAGAGATTTCCACCGCACTGCTTGCGAGGCTCGGCGGGAGCGCGCATCATTCCCGAGGGTCTCGCGAAAAATCCGCTTACGGTGCCAAACGATCCATCGGTCGAATTGCCGAGAGATATCTTCCGACATTCTCAGGTGGTACTGGAAAAGCAAACGCTCGACGACTTTGATAATCCGCACACGAGCGAACTTGTGGAGCGGCTCGGCCGTCAAGCGGAATATCTGGTCTTCGGCGTGGCCACCGACTATTGCGTCAAGTACGCGGCCAAGGGCTTGCTTGAACGGGGGCGGAAGGTCGCGATCGTCCGAGATGCCGTTCGGTCGCTCGAGCCAGAAGAAGGTGAACGCGTACTCGACGAATTAGCAGGTTTGGGCGCGCGGCTCATCACCACCCAAGAGGCTTTGCAGGAAATCCGTTCGCGAGGATTGCAGTGACCTAGTCGCTAGCGAAGGCTCCGGCAGTTTTCGGCCGAGAGATCCAGCCGTACACCCACATCAGCAGCGCCGTCCCTACCCCGATCGTGACAATGACCCACCACATCTCGTCAGGCCGGCCGAGCACCTCTCCGAATCGACCGAGCAGATAGCCCCCCAGCGGCCCTGCAATCGCATACCCGATGGCAATCGGCAGAAAGGCGTAGCCCATGTAGAGACCCTGCTGATCCGCGGGTGCTAGACGAGAACAATACTCGTAATAGCGGGAGGCCTGGGTTAATTCGCCGAGCGCCAGGATGATTAGCACGAGGCCCAGTGTCTCCATCGTGGGGCGCAACGCCAGCAAAATCCAGGACAGTGCCGAAACGAGGAAGCCCAGGGCGATCGTCTGTACGGGCGGAATTTTCCGCGTCAGGTAGGTCACAACGATCTGGCAGGTGATCACGGTGATGGCTTCGATGCTGAGCAGTCGGTCGACGGCGGCGTGGGGGTCCACGTAGCGTCGCATGAAGATCGGCAGCGAGATCCACATCTGCCAGTACACCACGTAGAAGCCCGAGGAAATCAAAAGGAAAACGACGTAGCGAACATTCCCGAGCACGATGAAGATGTTCGTGAGTGCGGTCCACGCGCTTTGAACCTTCGCATCTTCACCGCTGCCTGGTTCACGGTAAAACAGCAGCGTTACCCAAAACATCCCGAAGACGCTCGCGGCGGAAACCCGAAATACGTTTCTCATTCCGAGGTGCAAGGGCTCGCGAACCAGCCAGGCCAAGAGCGGGCCGAGGGCGCCGCCGATGTTGACGAGCGTGTAGTAAATAGAATAGCCGAGCGAGCGTACGCTCTCGTGCGAGGCACGCGCCGTGGTACCTGCTACGCAGGGCTTTACCATGCCTGGCCCCAGCGCGGGAACGAGCAAGACGATCGAGACCAGCCAGGTATCGCCGATCGCCCT